>Ga0210040_10001129_pt1 | contig 41453 bp, 47 predicted proteins | sample CryGeyCG12114_NA_FD_185462 | JGI IMG/M metagenome (GOLD analysis project Ga0210040, IMG submission 185462) | Groundwater microbial communities from aquifer - Crystal Geyser CG19_WC_8/21/14_NA (SPAdes) (version 2) | ecosystem: Environmental > Aquatic > Deep subsurface > Groundwater | place: USA... | reverse complement strand
GTCCCGCACGTCGCGGTCGACGGGTGCGGCGCCCCGCAGCACGCCCTGACGCTGCGCGGCCTGGCCCGCGCATTCACCGCGCTGGCGACCGGGGACGGCGCCCGCCGCCGCACCGCGTCGGCGATGACCGCTCGGCCCGACCTCGTCGGCGGCACCGGCCGCGAGGTCACCGACCTGATGGCCGGTGTCCCCGGGCTGGTGGCCAAGGACGGCGCCGAGGGCGTGTTCGCCGCGGCGCTGCCGGACGGCTCGGCCGTCGCCGTGAAGGTGGCCGACGGGGCCACCCGGGCCGCCGTGCCCGTCCTCGTCGCCGGGCTGCGCGCCCTCGGGGTCGAGGGCGAGGTGCTCGAGCGGCTCGCCGCGACGCCGGTGCTCGGCGGCGGTGCGCCCGTCGGCGAGCTGCGCCCGGTCGCGAGCCTGCTGCCGCGCGGCTGAGCCGCCTAGACTCAGGCGGCGTGGCCCGCACCCCCGACCCGGTCCGATGACCGCTCCGGAGCACACGCGCGCGCCGTCCGCCTCGACCGTCCGCCGCTGGCGGCAGCACCTCGCCGACGAGCGGCTCGAGGCCGCCGTCTACCGCGACCTCGCGGCCCGCAGGGCCGGTGAGGAGCGCGACATCCTGCTCGCACTCGCCGAGGCGGAGGCCCGGCACGCCGCCCACTGGAGCTCCCTGCTCGGGGACCGCGGTCCCGGCCGCTTCCACGCGAGCGTGCGCAGCCGCGTGCTGGCGCTGCTCGCGCGACGCTTCGGCTCGGTGTTCGTCCTGGCGCTCGCCCAGCGCGCGGAGAGCCGCAGCCCGTACGACGACGAGCCCGACGCCACACCGACCATGGCGGCGGACGAGAAGATCCACGCCGAGGTGGTCCGAGGGCTGGCCGAGCGTGGGCGCGCGCAGATCTCCGGCACGTTCCGCGCGGCGGTCTTCGGTGCCAACGACGGGCTCGTCTCCAACCTCGCGCTCGTCCTCGGCGTCGCCGGCAGCGGTGTCGCGACGACGACCGTCCTGCTGACCGGCCTGGCCGGACTGCTGTCCGGCGCCCTGTCGATGGGAGCGGGGGAGTTCATCTCCGTCCGGTCGCAGCGCGAGCTGCTCGACGCCTCCACGCCCGGAGCCGGTCACGTCGAGGTCTACCCCCACCTCGACGTCGACGCCAACGAGCTGGCCCTGGTCTACCGCGCCCGGGGGATGGCCGCCGACGAGGCGGCCCGCCACGCGGCCCAGCAGCTGGCCGCCTGGCCGGCGGTCGACGTGCGGTCCGGGCCCGAGGCCGAGCACGAGCTCGTCGGCAGCGGCCTGTCCGCGGCGGTCTCGAGCTTCTCGTTCTTCGCCTCCGGTGCGCTGGTGCCGGTCCTGCCGTTCCTGCTCGGGCTCTCGGGCACGGCGGCGCTGGTGGTGGCGGCCGTGCTGGTCGGCGCCGCCCTCATGGTGACCGGCGCGGTCGTCGGCATGCTGTCGGGCGCCCCGCCGCTGCGCCGGGCGCTGCGGCAGCTGGCGGTCGGTGCGGCAGCGGCGACGGTGACGTACGTCCTCGGATCGCTGTTCGGGGCGACCGTCGGCTGACGCGCCTCAGTCGTCCGTCGGCGGCACGGCTGCCACCGTGGTCCGGGGCGTCCACGGCTGCGGCGGCTCGCCGCCCAGCTGGCGCAGGAACTGCTCGCTGACCCAGTCCTGCAGCCGCACCTGCTCCGGCGTGCGCTGCAGCGTGAGCAGGTCCTCGGCACGGCAGTACTCGTCGACCTCGGCCAGCATCGCCTGCCAGCCGCGCACCGTCGCGGCAGCCTCGTCGGTGCCTCCGGTCGGGTAGGCGAGGTCGACCGTCGCCTGGCCGCGGGCGGCGGCCGCAGCGCGCAGCCGGTCGGGCTCGGACAGCTCGACGCCGTAGCGGCGGGTGAGCGTCTCGACCATCGCCTGCAGGCGGACGGGGACGTCCGCGGTGGAGGTGCCGCCCTCGCGGCCGAGCGCCATCAGCTTGAACTCCCGGACCCAGTCCTCGACGTGCTCGACGGTCGACATGCCGAGCGAGACGGGGTAGCGGAGCAGCCAGACGGTGGTGCTCACGCGACGACCAGGTCGCGCACCGGCCCGTCGAGGTCGAGCTCCGCCAGCTCGGCCACCCAGTCGACGTCGGCGAAGACCTCGGCCAGCTCGTCGTCGCCGCGGTCGGACGAGGCAGGCGTGAGCCGCACCCAGATCGTCTTGCCGTCCCCGTGCGGGCGCACCCCGTGCTCGGCCGACAGCGAGTGCACGAGCCGCATGCCCCTGCCCGTGCTGGACGTCCGCGAGAACACCCGCAGATGGGGGCTGAGCGGGCTGTCGTCGGTCACCGACAGCAGCACCTGGTCCGCGGAGATCTCGACCGCCACCTCGACGCTCCCGCCGACGTGGAGCACGACGTTGCCGACGAGCTCGGACACGATGAGCTCGGCGTCGTCGACGAGCGGGGCCAGCCCGTGCTCGCGCAGGTGGGCGCGCACCAGACGGCGAGCGGCGGGCACGGCTGCGCCTGCCGCGGGCCAGGCGTCTCGAGCGGTGCGCGCGGGCACGGTCCTCCTCCTCCCACCGGTGACGACTCCGGACAGTACGCCGCCGGCCCGACTGCCCCGCAGCAGCGGTGCTGCGGACACACAGGTCGGCCACAGGTCACGCCCAGGCAGCTCCCAAGCCCGCCCTCCACCGTGTGCGCATGACCGTGATCGACGCGCCCTCCGCGGCGCCCCCACCGACCGCCGTGCGCACGGCGGTCGACGTCGTCGTGCCGGTGCACGACGAGCAGGCCGCGCTGGAGCCGAGCGTGCGCCGGCTCGTGCGCTTCCTGGACGAGCAGTTCCCGTTCCCGGCGCGCGTGGTCATCGCCGACAACGCCAGCACCGACGGCACGTGGGCCATCGCGACCCGGCTGGCCGCAGAGCTCCCCGGTGTCCGCGCCCTCCGGCTGGAGGAGAAGGGCCGTGGCCGTGCGCTGAAGCGGGCCTGGCTCGCCAGCGACGCCGACGTCGTGGCGTACATGGACGTGGACCTGTCGACCGACCTCAAGGCGCTGCTGCCGCTGGTCGCGCCGCTGCTGTCCGGGCACAGCGACGTCGCGATCGGCAGCCGGCTCGCCCGCAGCGCCCGGGTCGTCCGGGGGCCGAAGCGGGAGCTGATCAGCCGCGGCTACAACCTGGTGCTGCGCACCGCGCTCACCACCGGCTTCTCCGACGCGCAGTGCGGCTTCAAGGCGCTGCGCGCCGACCGCGCCCGTGCGCTCCTGCCGCTCGTCGAGGACGACACGTGGTTCTTCGACACCGAGCTGCTCGTGCTGGCCGAGCGCTCGGGGATGCGCATCCACGAGGTGCCGGTCGACTGGGTCGACGACCCCGACAGCCGGGTCGACGTCCTGCGCACCGCGCGGGACGACCTCGCCGGTGTGTGGCGCCTCGGACGAGCCCTGGCCCGGGGCGCGCTGCCGCTGCAGGCGCTGCGCGTGCAGGCCGGCGCAGACGACGTCCCCGTCGGCTTCGTCCAGCAGGTGCTGAAGTTCGCCACGATCGGGGCGGCCAGCACCCTGGCGTACCTGCTGCTGTTCCTGGTGCTGCGCGGCCCGGCCGGGCCCCAGGCCGCGAACGCGCTCGCGCTGGTGCTGACCGCGGTGGGCAACACGGCCGCCAACCGGCGCTGGACCTTCGGCGTCCGCGGCCGCGACGGTGCGGTGCGCTCCCAGGCCCAGGGCCTGGTCGTCCTCGCCGCCGCGCTCGCGCTGACGTCGGGCGCGCTCTCGGCCCTGCACGCCCTCGTCGAGCCGCACCGGCTGCTCGAGCTCGTCGTCCTCGTCGCCGCGAACCTCGGCGCGACCGTCCTGCGCTTCGTCGCCCTCCGCGGCTGGGTCTTCCCGGCCCGGACCGCCCCTGCTGGAGACCTCCGATGACCGCCACCTCCTCCGCGCTGCGCGCCGAGCAGCCCGCCGAGCGCGTCCTGCGACCGGACACCGGCCGGCGGGTGCCGGCCGCGGCCCGGCGCGCCTGGCGCGGCCCGGCCGCCGACCCGGCCTGGGCGCGGCCTGCGCTGCTGGCACTGCTCGCCGCCACCAGCCTGCTCTACGTGTGGGACCTGTCGTCCAGCGGCTGGGCCAACAGCTTCTACGCCGCCGCCGTGCAGGCCGGCACCGAGAGCTGGAAGGCGTTCTTCTTCGGCTCCTCCGACGCCGCGAACAGCATCACCGTCGACAAGCCGCCCGCCTCGCTGTGGCCGATGGCCCTGTCGGCCCGGCTGCTGGGCCTGTCCTCGTTCTCCGTGCTGCTGCCCCAGGCGCTCATGGGCGTGGCCAGCGTGGCCGTCCTGCACGCAGCGGTGCGGCGCGTCGCCGGCCCGGCCGCCGGCCTGCTCGCCGGTGCGGTCCTGGCCACCACCCCGATCGCGGCGGTGATGTTCCGGTTCGACAACCCCGACGCGCTGCTCGTCCTGCTGATGACCGGCGCCGCCTGGGCGATCACGCGCGCGCTGGACGACGGCCGGACGCGCTGGCTCGTGACCGCAGGCGTGCTGCTCGGGCTCGGCTTCCTCACCAAGCAGCTGCAGGTGCTCGTCGTCCTGCCGCCGCTCGCCGGCGCGTACCTGCTGGCCGGGCCGCCCCGCCCGGGCCGCCGCGTGCTCCAGCTGCTCGCCGGCGGTGCGGCGCTCGTCGCGAGCGCCGGCTGGTGGATCGCCGCGGTCACCCTCTGGCCCGCGTCGTCGCGGCCGTACATCGGTGGCTCGCAGACCAACAGCATCCTCGAGCTGACCCTCGGCTACAACGGTCTCGGCCGGCTCACCGGCGAGCAGGTCGGCAGCGTCACCGGCGGCGGCGGCGGCGGCAACGGCGGCGGCAGGTGGGGCGAGTCGGGCATCACCCGCCTGCTCACGCCGGAGTTCGGCGGTCAGGCGTCCTGGCTGCTGCCGACGGCGCTGCTGCTGCTCGTCGCCGGCCTCGCGCTGACCGCGCGGCGCCCCCGTACCGACCGGCTGCGCGCGGCCCTGGTGGTGTGGGGCGGCTGGCTCGTCGTGCACGCGCTCGTCTTCAGCTACATGCAGGGGATCATCCACCCCTACTACACGGTCGCCCTCGCGCCGGCGCTCGGCGGCGTCGTCGGACTCGTCGTGCCGGCGCTGTGGTCCCGGCGCGCGACGCTGGCCGCCCGCGGCACGCTCGCCGTGGCCGTCGCGCTCACGGCCGGGTGGGCGTTCCAGCTGCTCGGGCGCAGCGCCGAGTGGCAGCCCTGGCTGCGCCCGCTGGTGCTGGCCGGCGGGCTCGCTGCGGCCGTGGGGCTGGCGCTGGCGCCCTGGCTCGGCCGCCGCGCCGTCACCGCGGTCGCGGTCGTCGCGCTCGTCAGCTCGCTGGCCGCACCCGCGGCGGCCACGGTCGCCACGGCAGCACAGCCCCACACGGGCTCCATCCCGTCGGCGAGCCCGTCGGTCGCCGGCAGCGGCCCCGGCGGTGGAGTCGGCGGTGGAGCCGGCGGCATGCGGCCGGGCGCGGGCGCGCCGCCGACCGGTGCCGCAGGTGCTGCTCGAGGCGGGTTCGGGGGCGCCGGCGGAGGTGGAGGCGGTGGAGCGGGCGGACTGCTCGACGCCTCCACGCCCTCCGCCGAGCTCGTGGCGCTGCTGCGGCAGGACGCGGCGTCCTACACCTGGGTCGCCGCTGCGGTCGGCTCGCAGAGCGCCGCCGGCCCTCAGCTGGCGACCGGCCTGCCCGTGATGGCGCTCGGCGGGTTCAACGGCAGCGATCCGTCGCCGACGCTCGCGCAGTTCCAGCAGTACGTCGCCGAAGGTTCGATCCACTACCTGCTCGGCGGCAGCGGTCCCGGTCGCTCCAACGGCGGCAGCAGCGCAGCGGCGGAGATCAGCAGCTGGGTCGCCGCCACCTTCCCGTCCACCACCGTCGGCGGCACCACCGTCTACGACCTCACTGTCGCCACCGGAGGAACGGCATGACCACCCCCCGCGGACCGGAGTACGTCCTCGGACCGGCGCACCTGCGCGAGCCGGTGCCGCCTGCCCCGGCGGTGCAGGAGCCGGCGGCGGCCGACGGCACGCCGCGACGCACGCGCAGTCTCGCGGCGGCGCTCGCCGCAGCCGCGCTGGCGCTGACCGTCGGTGCCGTGACGGCCGGCAGCTCCTGGGCCGGCTCGACCGGTACCGGCCGTGGCGCCGCGACGCCCGGCGGACCGGGCGGCGGCCTGCCGGGCGGCGGCTTCCCGGGCGGCGCCCTGCCGCCAGGCCAGCGGCAGACCGGACCGGGCACCGGCGTGCCACAGGGCAACGGGCCGGTGCCGGGAGGGGCCGGGCAGGACGGCAGCCCGCTGGTCCCTGCGGGCACGGGCCAGCGCTGAGCGGCCGCACGACCTGCAGCCACGGGGGCTGTGAGCAGGCTCACCGGCGCGTGCTAGCCCCTGTGCTTGCTGCTGCTAGCGCATGACCGTACCGTGGACGCCGTCCACGACGCAGCGAGCAGCGGGAGGAGTCCTCGTGGCCGGCATCGACGTCCGACAGCTCGGGGAGTTCATCCGCGAGCAGCGCGACCTCAACAACATCTCGCTGCGCCAGCTCGCCAAGCTGGCAGGGGTGAGCAACCCCTACCTCAGCCAGATCGAGCGCGGGCTGCGCAAGCCGAGCGCGGAGATCCTGCAGCAGATCGCCAAGGGGCTGCGCATCTCCGCGGAGGCGCTGTACGTGCAGGCCGGGATCCTCGACCAGCGGCACGGCGACGGTCTGGTCGCCGACGCCGTCCTGGCCGACGACGGCCTCACCGAGCGGCAGAAGCAGGTGCTGCTCGAGATCTACGACAGCTTCCGCAGGGAGAACGCCGCGTCGAGCGGGGGCGAGGCGACCGTGTCCCTCGTGACCGCGACGTCCGAGGCGCCCACCGAGCTGAGCACCGACGAGCCGGAGCCCCCGGCCCGCGCTGCTCGTCCGCGCAGCACGACCCCGCGCAAGCGCAGCAGCGGTCCTGCCGCCAGCGCCTGACCGCGCGCACGCCCCGTCCAGCCGCTCCCCACGTCACCCCTGCCGAGGAGGCACCCGATGTCCGCACGTCCCGCGGTCGACGTCGACACCGCCGGCCGCACCGTGTCCGGCCGCACGCTCGAGAACCTCCCGACCTTCGACGTGCACGAGGTCGCCAAGCCGCTGTACGCCTACGTCGGCGCCCTCGACCTGGCCCTCGAGCGGGCCCAGTCGGTGCCGGCCCAGGTCCGCACGATCCCGGCGCAGGTCAAGGGCCTGCGCGGCGACGTGGCCGCCCGGGTCGACGTCGTCACCGAGCGGGCCACCGCGGTCTACTCGCAGCTCACCGCGCGCGGCGAGCGCCTGGTCAGCGCGCTGCGCCGCTCGCCGGCCGCCGAGCAGCTCGGCTGAGCCCACCCCACCCAGCGCGACCCGACCCCCGGAGCCGACCCGGCCCGGGGGTCGTGTGCGTCCCCGGGTGTCCGTCGCACGCGTGGGGGACACTGGAGGGGTGATCGACCCCTCCTCGCTCCTGCTCCTGGTCCTCGGCTACGGCGCCCTCGCGCTCAAGGTCTGGGCCCTCGTCGACGCGTGCACCCGCCCGCAGCCGGCCTACGTCGCCGCCGGCAAGCTCACCAAGATCGCCTGGGTGGCGATCCTGGCCGCCGCCGTCCTGCTCGGCGGCGCCGACATCTTCGGCATCTTCGGCCTGCTCGGCACGGTCGCCGCGATCGTCTACCTCGTCGACGTGCGCCCGGCCGTGCGGGAGCTGCGTCGCGGCGGGCCCTGGGGCTGAGGCGCGACAGACGGCGCCTGACCGCTACGGCGCCTGACCGCTACGGCGCGGGGCGCGGGCTGTGCTGCAGCTCGGGCGCCAGGTCGCCGGCCGGCTCCTGGCCGACGTGGACGAACACCAGCGCCGACGACGAGTTGCCGGCGACGTCGCCGGTCTCGCCGTTGGCCTCGTAGACCTCCACCAGACCGGGCGCGTCGCTGGCCGCGAGCAGCCGGCGCACGCCGTCCTGCACGGTCGTCGACTCGCCGTCTCGGACGCCGCCGCGCAGGACCACCAGCTCATCGGACATGAGCGGACTGTACCCAGCGGCGTCGTCAGCGCGGCTCGACCGTGGCCCACGGGACGGTGAGCTCGCCCTCCCGGTGCCGCACCGGCCCGGTCTGCGGCCACGCCAGCGTCGAGCACGCCGCGGTCCAGCGCGAGCGCGGGCCGAACGGCGCGTACGCCGCCGCGCGGTCCCAGGCGTCGTCGAGCGCCGCGAGCAGGTCGTGCACCGGCTGGCCCGGCACGTTGGCGTGGATGAGCGCCTTGGGCAGCCGCTCGGCGAGCGCGGACGGCCGGTCGAGGGTCGGCAGGTGGGCGGCCAGGGTGAGCGTGCGCGGGCCGTCGGCGTCGAGCGCGACCCAGGCGACCCGCCGGCCGACCTCGTCGCAGGTGCCCTCGACGAGCAGGCCCCCCGGAGCGAGCCCCGCCCGCAGCGTCGCCCAGGCCTCGAGGGCCGGCCCCTGCTCGTACTGGCGCAGGACGTTGAGCGCCCGCACGACGAGCGGCCGGAGCCCGGCCAGCTCGAAGCCGCCCGAGCGGAACGACAGCCCGGGCCGGGCGGCCGTCTGCGCCGCGTCGACCCGCGCCCGGTCGATCTCGAGGCCGACCACGACGACGTCGTCGCGGACCTCGCGCAGGCGGTCGGACAGCTCCACCGTCGTCACGGGCGACGACCCGTAGCCGAGGTCGACGACGAGCGGCGGCGCTCCGGCGCTGCGCAGCAGGCCGCCGTGCACGGCGGTCAGCCAGCGGTCGACCCGGCGCAGCCGGTTGGGCGCGGTGGTGCCGCGCGTGGCGATCCCGAGCGCACGCGCGCGCCCGGCGGCGTACCGCTTGGGCTTCGGGGTGCTCAGCGGCGCAGGACCTTCGAGACGCCGGCCTGCTGCTGCGGCGTCAGCTGCACGAGGTCGATGTTGACGTGGGCGGGCCGGGAGGCGACCCAGGCGATCGCGTCGGCCACGTCCTCGGCGGTGAGCGCATCGACGCCCCGGTAGACCGCCGCCGCCTGGGCCTCGTCCCCGCCGAAGCGGACGGTGGAGAACTGCTCCGTCTGCACCATGCCGGGGGCGATCTCGCTCACCCGGACGCCCTGCTCGACGGCCTCGAGCCGCAGCGTGTCCCGGACGGCGACGACGGCGTGCTTGGCCGCCACGTAGCTCGCGCCGCCCTCGTAGACCCAGCGCCCGGCGGTCGAGCCGGTCATCACGACGTGCCCGCGGGCGGCGGCGAGCGCGGGCAGCAGCGCCTGCACCGTGCGGACCAGCCCGACGACGTTGACCTCGTAGGTCCGTGTCCACGTCTCGGGGTCGCCCTCGGCGATGGGCGCCATGTCGAACGCGCCGCCGGCGTTGGCCACCAGCAGGTCGCACTCGGGCGCCGCCTCGGCGAGCGCCTCGACCGAGCGCGGGTCGGTCACGTCGAGGGCGCACGGCCGGATCGACGCGTGCTCGGCGGACAGCTCGCCGAGCCGGTCGAGCCGACGGGCGGCGGCCACGACCTGCCAGCCGTCGGCGGCCAGCCGGCGGGCCGTCGCGGCGCCGATCCCGCTGCTCGCCCCGGTCACGACGGCGGTCCGGGCGGAGGTGGGAGGGGTGCGCGTGCTCACGGCCGGGAAGTCTGCCCTGCCGGGCGAGGTTGGGCTGCTTCGGGGCAGACTGACCCCCGCTGGAGGAGGTGCAGGTCCGTGACCCCGAGACTCGCGCACGTGACGTCGGTGCGCCCCCGTCGCGTCGCCGTGCTGTCGGTGCACACCTCGCCGCTGGAGCAGCCGGGCACCGGTGACGCCGGCGGCATGAACGTCTACGTCGTCGAGACCTCCACCCGCCTCGCGCAGCTCGGCGTCGAGGTCGAGATCTTCACCCGCGCCACGCGCAGCGACCTCCCGCCCGTCGTGGAGATGGCGCCCGGCGTGACGGTGCGCCACCTGACGGCCGGGCCGTTCGAGGGCCTGTCCAAGGAGGACCTGCCGGCTCAGCTGTGCGCGCTGTCGTCCGGTGTGCTGCGCGCCGAGGCGACGCACGACGCCGGCTGGTACGACGCGGTCCACTCCCACTACTGGCTCTCCGGCCAGGTCGGCTGGCTGGCGAGCGAGCGCTGGGGCGTCCCGCTCGTCCACACCGCCCACACCCTCGCCAAGGTCAAGAACCTCGCGCTGGCCGAGGGCGACGCGCCCGAGCCGCTGCGACGGGTCGTGGGGGAGCAGCAGGTGGTCGAGGCCTCGGACCGCCTCGTCGCCAACACCGCGCAGGAGGCCGGCCAGCTCGTCGACCTCTACGACGCCGACCCGGGACGGGTCGTCACCGTGGCCCCCGGTGTCGACCTCGAGCACTTCCGGCCCGGCGAGGCGAGCGGTGCCCGTACCCGCCTCGGCGTCCCGCCGGACGCGGTGCTGCTGCTGTTCGTCGGGCGCATCCAGCCGCTCAAGGCGCCCGACGTCCTGCTGCACGCCGCCGCCCGCATGCTGCAGCAGGACGCAGCCCTTCCCCCGCCGGCCTCCGGCCGGACCCTCCGCGACCGCCTCGTCGTCGCGGTCGTCGGCGGGCCGAGCGGCACCGGGCTCCTCGAGCCCACCGCCCTGCACGACCTCGCGCACCGGCTCGGCATCGCCGACGTGGTGCGCTTCGAGACCCCCGCGGGCAGCGGCCAGGGCGGACGGGACCGCGTGCGCGACTGGTACGCCGCGGCCGACGTGGTCGCCGTCCCGAGCCACAACGAGTCCTTCGGCCTGGTCGCCCTGGAGGCGCAGGCGTGCGGCACGCCGGTCGTGGCGACCGACGTCGGCGGCCTGCGCACGACCGTGCGCGACGGCGTGTCGGGGCTGCTCGTGCCCGGCCACGGCGCCGAGGCCTGGGCGAGCGCCCTGACCCGGGCGGTCGCCGAGCGCTCCCGGCTCTCGCCCGGCGCGGTCGCCCACGCCGCCGGCTTCTCCTGGGCACGCACGGCCGACGGGCTGCTGCGCACCTACCGCGACGCGCTCGCCGACCGCACCGCCGCCCCGCTGGCCGTCGCGCGGTGAGCGCGCTCCACGACACGATCGCCGGCGCCCTCGACGAGGCCGAGCTGGCGTACGACTCGCCCGGCGACGGGCAGTTCTTCGTCACGCTGCCCGGCACGCACAAGCTCGCCACCCACTGCTGGCTGGTCGCCGGCCGCCACGCGCTGCTCGTCGAGGCCTTCGTCTGCCGCAAGCCCGACGAGAACGTCGAGGCGTTCCACCGCTTCCTGCTGCGCCGCAACGCCCGGCTCTACGCGGTCGCGTTCTCGGTCGACGAGGCCGGCGACGTCTACCTCGTCGGACGGCTGCCGCTGCACGCCGTGACGGCCGAGGAGGTCGACCGGCTGCTCGGCTCGGTCCTGCAGTACGCCGACGAGTCGTTCGACCGGCTGCTCGAGATCGGCTTCGCCGGCTCGATCCGGCGGGAGTGGCAGTGGCGGCAGAAGAACGGCATGCCGACGGCCAACCTGCAGGCGTTCGCCCGCTTCGCCGACCCGGACCGCTGACGGACCGGGCCGTCCGCCGCTGATCGGCGGTGCGGTTGGATGAGCACATGGCGACCCTCGTGCTGCTCCGCCACGGCGAGAGCGAGTGGAACAACCTCAACCTGTTCACCGGCTGGGTGGACGTCGACCTCACCGAGCTCGGGGAGGAGCAGGCACGCCTCGGCGGTCTGGAGCTGGCCAAGGAGGGACTGCTGCCGACCGTGCTGCACACCTCGCTGCTGACCCGGGCGATCCGCACGTCGAACATCGCCCTCGAGGCGTGCGACCGCAGCTGGATCCCGGTCAAGCGCCACTGGCGGCTCAACGAGCGCCACTACGGCGCACTGCAGGGCAAGGACAAGAAGGCCACGCTCGAGGAGTTCGGCGAGGAGCAGTTCATGCTCTGGCGCCGGTCCTACGACACGCCGCCGCCGCCCATCGAGCTCGGCACGGAGTGGGACGTCAGCTCCGACCCGCGCTACGCCCACCTCACGCCCGACCTGGTGCCGCGCACGGAGTGCCTGAAGGACGTCGTGCACCGGCTGCTGCCGTACTGGTACGACACCATCGTGCCGGACCTGCAGGCGGGCGAGACCGTCCTCGTCGCCGCCCACGGCAACTCGCTGCGCGCCCTCGTCGCCCACCTCGACGGCCTGACCGACGACGAGGTCGTCGGCCTGAACATCCCGACCGGCCAGCCGCTGCGCTACGACCTCGACGAGAAGATGCACCCGACCAACCCGGGCGGCACCTACCTCGACGAGGACGCCGCGAGGGCCGCCGCCGAGGCCGTCGCCTCGCAGGGGCGCTGAGAGGGCGCAGGTGACGAGCAGGAAGAGGAAGCGGTCGGGCCCGCCCCCGCGGCCGGCCGCCAAGCCCCACCGTCCCCGGCGCACCACGGGGCCGGCCACCCGGGCGCAGGCGCGGGCCGCAGCTCGAGCCCGCAAGCAGCGCGAGCTGCGGCGGCGTCTGCTGACGGCGCTCGTCCTCGCGCTGCTCGTCGCGGCCGTCGTCGCCTGGGTCGTGCTGCGCTAGCGCCGTCGTCGGCTCAGGCGGCGCGCTCGCCCGTCACGAGGTAGACGACGCGGCGGGCGACCGACACGGCATGGTCGGCGAAGCGCTCGTAGTGGCGGCCGACGAGGGTGATGTCGATGGCCGCCTCGACGCCGTCGCTCCAGCGGTCGTCGAGGATCGCGGTGAACAGCTGCCGGTGCAGGTCGTCCATCACGTCGTCGTCCTTCTCGAGCTCCGCGGCGAGCTTGAGGTCGCGGCCGGCGACGACGCTGCCGGCCTTGGCCACGATCTCCTCGGCGGCGTGGCCCATCTCGAGCACGGTCGAGCGCAGCGCCGGCGGCACCGCGGAGGACGGGTAACGCCGCCGGGCGATCTTGGCGACGTGGACCGCGTTGTCGCCCATGCGCTCGAGGTCGGCCACCATGCGCAGCGACGTGACGAGCACCCGCAGGTCGCTGGCGACGGGCTGCTGGCGGGCCAGCAGGTCGAAGGCCCGCGCCTCGACCTCGCGGTAGCGCGCGTCGACCGCCTCGTCGGCCGTGATGACCTGCTCGGCGAGCTGCAGGTCGCCGTCGAGCAGCGCCGTCGTCGCCCGGCTCATCGCAGAGCCGACCAGGTTGGCCATCTCGACGAGCGAGCTCGAGATGGCGTCGAGATCGTCGTGGTAGGTGTCGCGCATGGGCCCGACAGTAGTGCGGCAGGGTGCTCCCGGACGGGCACGCGGTGAACCGGCACCGACCGCTCGGTGAACACTGCGGGACGCTTGCGCGCACGACGCGCCCGCGTGATCGGCGGCCCGCCTAGGCTCGACTCGTGACCATGGTCGGCGTGCTCGCCGGGCTCGTGGCCGGACTCGTCCTCGGCGCGCTGCTCGCGTTCGCGGCGACCCGTCGGTGGGGCGCGGCGACGGCGCCCGCACAGGTCGACCCCAGCGCCGTCCAACCGACCTCGGCCGAGGTCATCGACGCGCTGCCGGTCGCGGTCGCCGTGGTCGACGGCAGCGGCCTGGTCGTGCTGGCCAACCGCCGTGCCGTCGAGCTCGGCGTCGTGCGGGACGGCTGGCTGCTCGTCCCCGAGCTGCGCGAGCTGGTGCGCGACGTGCGGAGCACCCGGTCCGGTCGCGAGGTGGAGGTCGAGCCGAGCACCTCGCGCCTCAAGCGGCTGCCGGAGGCCGTGCGCGTGCGGCTCGTGCCGGTGGGGGAGCACGGCCACGTCGCGCTGCTCGTCGAGGACATCACGGAGGTCCGCCGCGTCGAGGCGGTCCGGCGCGACTTCGTCGCCAACGTCAGCCACGAGCTCAAGACCCCCGTGGGGGCGATGTCACTGCTGTCCGAGGCGCTGCTCGACGCGAGCGGCGACCCGGTCGCCGTACGCCGCTTCGCGGGCCGGCTGCAGAAGGAGGCCTCGCGGCTGGCGCGGCTGGTGCAGGAGCTCATCGACCTGTCCCGCCTGCAGGGTGCCGACCCGCTGCCGCAGACCAGCGCCGTCTCCGTCGACCGGGTGGTCGCCGAGGCCGTCGACCGCTCCCGCACGACGGCTGGCGCCCGAGGCATCCGCATCGTGCGCGGCGGCCAGCGCGGGCTCACCGTGGAGGGCAGCGAGGCGCAGCTCGTCACCGCGCTGGGCAACCTCATCGAGAACGCCGTGCACTACAGCCCGGACCGCACGCAGGTCGCCGTCGCCTCCCGCGAGTGCGAGGGCGCGGTCGAGATCACCGTGACCGACCAGGGCATGGGCATCGCCGACAAGGACCTCGAGCGCGTCTTCGAGCGGTTCTACCGCGCCGACCCGGCGCGCGCGCGTGCGACCGGCGGGACCGGCCTGGGTCTTGCCATCGTCAAGCACGTCGCCACCAACCACGGGGGTGAGGTCAGCGTCTGGAGCCGAGAGGGGTCCGGTTCGACCTTCACCCTGCGGCTCCCGCCGTCCGCAGGAGCCACCACTGCCACCTGCGGAGGAGAGATCGCATGACTCGAGTGCTGGTCGTCGAGGACGAGGACTCCATCTCGGACCCGCTGTCGTACCTGCTGCGGCAGGAGGGCTTCGAGGTGGCCGTCGCCGCCACCGGTCCGGACGCCCTGACCGAGTTCGACCGCAGTGGCGCCGACATCGTGCTGCTCGACCTCATGCTGCCCGGGCTGTCGGGCACGGAGGTGTGCCGCGCGCTGCGGGCCCGTTCGTCCGTACCGGTCATCATGCTGACCGCCCGCGACAGCGAGATCGACAAGGTCGTCGGCCTCGAGCTCGGCGCCGACGACTACGTCACCAAGCCGTTCAGCGCCCGCGAGCTCGTCGCCCGGGTGCGGGCCGTCCTGCGCCGGCGCGGCAGCGAGCCGGAGGACGTCGCGCCCACCGCGCTCGAGGCCGGGCCGGTGCGCATGGACGTCGACCGCCACGTCGTCACCGTCGACGGGCGGTCGGTGCAGCTGCCGCTCAAGGAGTTCGAGCTGCTCGAGATGCTCCTGCGCAACGCCGGCCGGGTGCTCACCCGCGGTCAGCTGATCGACCGGGTGTGGGGGGCCGACTACGTCGGCGACACCAAGACGCTCGACGTCCACGTCAAGCGCCTGCGGGCCAAGATCGAGCCCGACCCGGCGGCGCCCCAGCACCTCGTCACCGTCCGCGGCCTGGGCTACAAGCTCGAGGCCTGACCCGCCGCGCGTCCAGCGGCCGGCGGCTCGTCCGCCGGTGCCGACGTGCTGCGGCCCCGCCGGCTGCGGTGCGGGCGGACAGGCGCAGGGCGAACCCCCTCGCGGCCTCAGGCCGGTGAGGCGGGCTCGGCGCCGCCGCGCGCGAGCGGGTGCCCGGCCGCGGCCGTCGCCGGGTGCTCGGGCACCGCGCCCCGGCGCTCGGTGCACAGGCGGGCCAGCTCGGCGTACGCCGCGGCGCCGAGCAGCGCGGTGAGCTCCGCGGCGTAGGTGACGTACAGCGGCTCGGCGCCGACGTGGGCGTCGGGGGACGAGGTGCACCACCAGTGCAGGTCGGCGCCGCCCGGGCCCCAGGCGCGCCGGTCGAACTCCCCGATCGTGGTGACCAGCACCTCGACCTCGTCCGGACGCGTGACCCACTCCTGGGTACGCCGCACCGGGAGCTGCCAGCAGACGTCCGGCTTGGTCTCGAGGGGGTGGCGGCCGGTGCGCTCGGCGAGCGCGTGCAGCGCGCAGCCCTCGCCACCGGAGAAGCCCGGCCGGTTGAGGAAGACGCAGGCGCCGTCGACGGTGCGGGTGCGCCGGGCGGGTTCGCCCTCGAGCTCGTCGAGCTCGGCGATCCCCAGCTCGCGGCCGACGGCGGCGTGCTGCCAGGTCTTGGCCTTGAGCTGCCTGGCGAAGGCCGTGACCCGCTCCTCGTCCTCGTCGTCGGACCAGAACGCGCCGTGGCTGCAGCACCCGTCGTCGGCCCGGTCCTCGACCACGCCCTGGCAGCCCCGGCCGTAGACGCACGTCCACGACGACAGCAGCCAGGTGAGGTCGGCCCGCACCAGCCCCCCGGGGTCGGCCGGGTCGACGAGCTCCACCCAGTCGCGGGCGAAGTCGGGCCGGACCTCGGGCATGCCCAGGTCGGTCATCGTGGTCCGGTCACGCGGGAGCCGTCACAGCACCCGCAGCACCAGCAGTGCCACGTCGTCCTCGAGGTCGCCGGCGAGCTGGGCCAGCAGGTGGTCGCTGATCCCCTCCGCGTCGTCGGGTGCGCTCGCGAGGGCGTCCTGCAGCGCCTGCAGCCCCTCGTCGAGACCGCGGCCGCGGTGCTCCACGAGCCCGTCGGTGTAGAGGACCAGCACGCTGCCGCGCTCGACCGCGACCTCGACGGTCTGCCGGTCGGTGCCGAGCGCGGCGCCGACGAGCAGCGACGGCTCGGTGGCGATGAGCTGGACCGTCCCGCCGGGTGCGCGCAGAGCCGGCGGCAGGTGGCCGGCGTTGGCGAGCCGGAGCCGTCCGGGCACGTCGTCGGTCGGCAGCTCCAGCCGGCCGTACGCACAGGTGGCGAGCTGCGCCATGTCGAGGCCCTGCACGAGCTGGTCGAGGCGGTCGAGGACGACGGCCGGGTCGCTGCCCTGCCAGGCGTAGCTCTGCAGCACCGACCGCAGCTGGCCCATCGACGCTGCCGCCGCCATGTCGTGGCCCATGACGTCGCCGATCGCGATGCCGAGCGGCCCGTCGGGCAGGCGGAACAGGTCGTACCAGTCGCCGCCCACCTGCGCGGCGGTCGATCCCGGCAGGTAGCGCGCCCAGCGGTCGAGCCCCGGCACGGTCGGCAGGTGCGGCAGCAGACTGCGCTGCAGCTGCTCGGCGACGTCGTGCTCGCGCGAGTAGAGCCGTGCGTTGTCGACGGTCAGGGCGGCCCGGCGGGCGAGGTCGGCGGCGGTGAGGAGGTCGTCGTCGTCGTACGTCCGTCCGCTGCCGTCGCTGAACAGCGTCAGCACGCCGAGCACCTGGCGGCGGGCCGCCAGCGGCACGACCAGGGCGCTGCGCGGGGACAGCTCGCGGTAGACGCCGACGAGCTCGTCGTCGGTGATGCCGGCGGTGAGCGCCTGCTCGTCGACGTGCACCAGCGCCGGCGGTGCGCCGGCCAGCACGCGCGCGGTGTGCGAGCCGTCGGACAGGCCGGTCGGCTGCAGCTCCTCGAGCCGCCGCAGCAGGTGGGCCCGCGACTCGTCGCGGTGGCGTGCCGCGACGCGCTGCACCCGCCCGTCGGAGGTGAGCAGGTGGACGGTGCACCAGTCGGCCATGAGCGGGACGACCAGGCTGGTCAGCCGCTCGAGCGACTCGTCGACGTCGAGCGTCGCGGCGAGCATGGAGGTGGCCTCGGCGAGCAGCGCCAGCCGGCGCTGGGCCATCTCCGCGGCAGAGCGGGCCGCCCGCTCGGCGGCGAGGTGGCGCTCGCGCTCGTGCTCGACGGCGACCCGGGCCGTCACGTCGGACTGGATGCCCACGAAGTGGGTGAGCTCGCCGGCGGCGTCGAAGACGGGGGACAGGGCCAGCTCGTTCCAGAAGGCGGAGCCGTCCTTGCGGTGGTTGAGCAGCGTGACGGTCCGGTGCTGGCGGTTCACCAGCGCGTCCCGGATCTCCTGCACCGCCGCGGGATCGGTGTCGGGGCCCTGCAGGAAGCGGCAGTTGAGCCCCTGGACCTCGTCGCGCGAGTAGCCGGTCGTGAGCTCGAAGGCGGGGTTGACGAAGACCAGCGGGTCGTCGGGCAGTCGGGGATCGCTGATCGTGAAGGACAGCCCGGCGGCGACCACCGCGCGGTCGCGGATCTCGGCGTCCTCCCCGCTCTCGAGGGGGAGCAGCACGACGAGCGCCTGGCTCGGCGCGCCGGCCGCACGCGGGATCGGGAAGCCGGTCGTCCATCGCGGCAGCGCACGGGAGGCGACGAGCACCGGCTCACCGTCGACGGCCGTCCCCGCCGCGATGCGCGACACCGGGTCGTCGCCGGGGGCGTACGCCGTCCCGTCCGTGCGGCGCAGGTCGGCCGCGGCGACCCACTCCGGGACGCCCGACGGCAGGTCGCGACCGGGGACGAGGTCGCGCGCGGCGTCGCTGGCCTCGACCACGGCGCCCAGGGTCAGGTCGAGCAGGAGCACGCAGGCGGGGCTGTCGGGGAGCACGCGCGGGAGCCGGCGCGGACCTCGGGCTGCCCCGGTGCGGTCGTCGTGGACCGCCTCCAGCCCCGTCCGGGCTCCGGAGCGGTCCGGACCGCTGCTGGCGGTCGCCGGTGGTCGGGTCGAGGACACCCCGGCGAGCCTAGCGGCGACGGGTCGTCTCTGTAGCCTGCGCGCATGAGGCTGGGGGGATGAGGCTGGGGGTCCTGGACGTCGGGTCGAACACGGTCCACCTGCTGGTCGTCGACGCGCACGAGGGCGGCCACCCCGACCCGGTGCGGTCGCACAAGACGCAGCTCCGCCTGGCCGAGCTCCTCCAGCCCGACGGCTCGCTCGGGCCCGAGGGCACGGCGGTGCTCGTCCACGCGGCGCGGCAGGCCCGCAGCGCCGCCGAGGACGAGGGCGTCGAGGACCTCGTCGCCTTCGCCACCTCGGCCGTGCGCGAGGCCAAGGACTCCGCCGCCGTCCTGCAGGCGGTGCGCGAGCAGGCGGGCGTCGACCTGCGGGTGCTGCCGGGTGAGGACGAGGCCCGGCTGACCTTCCTCGCCGTGCGCCGCTGGTTCGGCTGGAGCGCCGGCCGCCTGCTCTGCCTCGACATCGGCGGTGGGTCGCTCGAGCTCGCGGCCGGCATGGACGAGGAGCCCGAGGCGGCGGTGTCGGTGCCGCTCGGCGCCGGCCGGCTGACGCGCGACCGGCTGCGCGGCGACCCGCCGCGCAAGAAGGACGTCGAGGCGGTGCGCGCGTACGCCCGCTCGCAGGTCCAGGCCGTCGCCGCGCAGCTGCTGGCCGGGGGCCGTCCCGACCGGGCCGTCGTGACCAGCAAGACGTTCCGGTCGCTCGCACGCCTGGACGGCGCGGCACCGTACGACCAGGGGCCGCGCGTGCCCCGCCGGCTGCGGCGCAGCGGGCTCGCCAAGCAGGTCGAGAAGCTGCAGGGCATGACGGCCGCCGGCCGGGCCGGGCTGCCCGGTGTCTCGCCGAGCCGCGCGACGCAGCTGCTGGCAGGGGCGGTGGTCGCGCACACGGCGCTCGAGGTCCTGGACCTCGAGGAGGTGTCGGTGTGCCCGTGGGCGCTGCGCGAGGGCGTCATCCTGCGCCGCCTCGACTGGCTGTCGCGCAGCTGACCCGTAGCCTGAGAGGGCCATGACTGTCACCCGTACGGAGTCCGGCGCGGTGTCCGTGCCGTCCGCGAAGGTGGCGCTGTCGACCGCGAGCGTCTACCCCGAGACGACTGCCGCCGCCTTCGAGATCGCCGGACGGCTGGGCTACGACGGCGTCGAGGTGATGGTCTGGACCGACCCGGTCAGCCAGGACGTCACCGCCCTGCAGCGCCTGTCGGACTACCACGGGGTCCCGATCCTGGCCCTGCACGCGCCCTGCCTCGTCATCACGCAGCGGGTCTGGGGCACCGACCCCTGGGTCAAGCTGGTCCGGGCCCGCGACGCCGCCGAGCAGCTCGGCGCGCAGACCGTCGTCGTCCACCCGCCGTTCCGGTGGCAGCGGGAGTACGCCCGCCAGTTCGTCGGCGGCATCCAGGCGATGGCGGACGAGACCGACGTCCGCTTCGCCGTCGAGAACATGTTCCCGCTGCGGGCCCGCGGCCGGGAGGTCACGCCCTACGCCCCCGACTGGGACCCGACGTCCGAGGACTTCCCCGACTTCACGCTCGACCTGTCCCACACGTCGGTGTCGCAGTCCGACGCGCTCGAGATGGCCGCCACGATGGGCGACCGGCTCTCGCACGTGCACATCGCCGACGGCGAGGGCACCGCCCGCGACGAGCACCTCGTGCCGGGCCGCGGCAGCCAGCCGTGCGCCCAGCTGCTCGAGGGGCTGGCGGGCCGGGGCTTCGACGGGCTCGTCGTCGTCGAGGTGAACACCCGCAAGGCCGACGACCGTGCCGTGCGCGAGGCCGACCTCGCCGAGGCGCTCGCCTTCACGCGGCTCAACCTGGCAGCACCGCTCGAGCGCGACACCAGCGCGTCCCGCCGCTGACGACCGTGCGGGCACGGACGTCCTGCGCACCCCGGACGAGCGCTCCACCGACCTGCCCTGCTGCACGGCGAGCCGTCCTGGGGCCACCTCTGCCGCACCATGCTCCCGGTGCCCGCCGAGGTCGGCTTCCCGTGCGTCGTGCGCACCGAGCACCTGCCGACCGGCTTCCCCGTGGCGTCCGGCTGCGCCGAGCCGTGCCCGCCTGGGAGGTGCTCCGGGCCCCGAGGCGGCCACGTCCTGCAGGAGGACCGCGGCCCCCAGCTCGCCCGGGTGGTGGCCGACCGGGCCCGCGCGTGAGCGTGCGGCGGCACGGCTGACCGCGGGCTACCGTTCCCGCATGCCCGTGCTCCGCAAGGGGATCCTCGCCGCGTCCCGCAACGCCACCGTCGCGCGAGTGGTCGCCGGCGCCCCGGTCTCGCGCGGCGTCGTGCGCCGCTTCGTGGCCGGCGAGACCGTCGAGGACGCCGTGCGCGCGAGCACGGGGCTGACCGGTCGGGGCCTGGCCGTCAGCCTCGACCACCTCGGCGAGGACACGACCGACGCCGGTCAGGCCGACGCGACGGTCAAGGCCTACCTCGTCCTGCTCGACCGCCTGCAGGAGGCGGGCCTCACGCAGGGCGGCCGCACCGAGGTCTCGGTGAAGCTGTCGGCGGTGGGTCAGACCCTCGGGGACGAGCTGGCCGAGCTGGGCGCGCGCACGATCTGCGAGGCGGCGCGCGCCGCGGGCACGACGGTCACCCTCGACATGGAGGACCACACCACGACCGACCGCACGCTCGCGACCCTGCGCTCGCTGCGGCGCGAGTTCCCCGAGACCGGGGCGGTCGTGCAGGCCTACCTGCACCGCACCGAGGACGACTGCCGCGAGCTGGCCGGGCCGGGCTCGCGGGTGCGGCTGTGCAAGGGCGCCTACCGGGAGCCGGCGACGGTGGCCTTCCAGACGCCCGCCGAGGTCGACGCGTCGTACGCCCGGTGCCTCGAGGTGCTGCTGCGCGGCGCCGGCTACCCGATGGTGGCGACCCACGACCCGGCGCTCATCTCGAGGACCCTCGAGCTCGCCGCCGGCCGCACCGGCGACTTCGAGTTCCAGCTGCTGTACGGCATCCGCCCGCGCGAGCAGGAGCGCCTGGCCGCCGCCGGCCACACCGTGCGGGTCTACGTCCCCTACGGCGACCAGTGGTACGGCTACCTCGTGCGACGTCTGGCCGAGCGCCCCGCCAACCTGGTCTTCTTCCTGCGCGCGCTGGCGAGCACGGGGTGACGACCGTCGCGCTGCTCGGCGTCGGCAAGCTGGGTGAGGCGCTGCTGTCGGGGCTCCTGCGCTCTGGCACCCCGCCCGGCCGGGTGCTGGCCGCCGAGCGGCACGCCGGGCACGCCGCCGAGATCGCGCAGCGCTACGGCGTCGCGACCCCGTCGCCGCAGGAGGCGACCGCCGGCGCCGACGTCGTGCTGCTGGCCGTCAAGCCGCAGGACATGCTGGCCCTGCTCACCGACGTCGGGCCGCACGTGCGGCCGGGCACGCTCGTCGTCTCGCTGGCCGCCGGGACCACCTGCGCGTCGGTCGAGGAGCACCTGCCGACCGGCACGCCGGTCGTGCGGGTGATGACCAACACCCCGGTCTTCGTCGACGAGGCGATGTCGGCCATCTCGGCCGGCTCCGCCGCGACGGCCGAGCACCTGCGGGTCGTCGAGGACCTGCTCGGCCGGGTCGGCAAGGTCGTGCGCGTGCCGGAGTCGCAGCAGGACGCCGTGACGGCGCTGTCGGGCAGCGGCCCGGCGTACTTCTTCTTCCTCGTCGAGGCGATGATCGACGCCGGCATCCTGCTCGGGCTGCCGCGGGCCGTCGCCGCCGAGCTCATCGTGCAGACCGCGGTCGGGTCGGCCCGCATGCTGCGCGAGTCCGGTGAGCACCCGGTGCTGCTGCGCGAGGCGGTCACGAGCCCGGGCGGCACCACGATCGCGGCCATCCGCACGATGGAGGACCACGGCGTGCGCGCGGCCATGCTCGCCGCCATCGAGGCCGCCCGGGACCGCTCCCGGGAGCTCGCCGCCGGCGGCTGAGCAGACGGCCGCGTGACGGCGGCACGGCCGAGGGTAGGAGGACGCGGTGAGCGCCCGTGAGTGACAGCACCCTGGTCGTGTGGGACGAGGTGTTCACGTCCTACGACTTCGGCCCGACGCACCCGATGCGCCCGCTGCGGCTGGAGCTGACCATGGCGCTGTCGCGCCAGCTCGGCGTGCTCGACCGGCCCGGTGTCACGGTGCGGGCGCCCACGACGGCGTCCGACGACCTGCTCGAGCTGGTGCACGACCCGCTCTACGTCGCCTCGGTCAAGCGGGCGCCCGACGACCTCATGGGCCGGCTGTCGCTGCGCTACGGCCTCGGCACGGGCGACGTCCCGGTGTTCGCGCGGATGCACGAGTCGGCCGCCCTGGTCACCGGCGCCACCGTCGACGCGGCGCGCGCCGTGTGGACGGGCACCGCCCAGCACGCCGTGAACATCTCGGGCGGCCTGCACCACGCGATGCGCGACCGGGCGTCGGGCTTCTGCGTCTACGACGACCCGGCGGTCGCGATCGCCTGGCTGCTCGCCCAGGGGGCGACGAGGGTGGCCTACGTCGACGTCGACGTGCACCACGGCGACGGGGTCGAGGCGGCGTTCTACGACGACCCGCGGGTGCTCACGGTGTCGGTCCACGAGAGCGGCCGCACGCTGTTCCCCGGCACCGGGTGGGCCGACCAGGTCGGCGCCGGAGAGGGCGTCGGGGCCAACGTCAACCTCGCGCTGCCGATGGGCACCGGCGACGCCGGCTGGCTGAGGGCCTTCGAGGCCGTGGTGCCGCCGGTCCTGCGGGCCTTCGCGCCGCAGGTGGTCCTGACCCAGCACGGCTGCGACACCCACGCGCTGGACCCGCTCGCCCACCTGATGATGAGCGTCGACGGGCAGCGGGTGGCCTGCCGGCGGCTGCACGAGCTGGCGCACGAGCTCTGCGGCGGGAGGTGGATCGCCGTCGGAGGTGGCGGCTACGAACCGGTGCAGGTCGTCCCGCGGGCGTGGACCCACCTGCTGGCCGAGGTGACGGGCGCACCGCTCGACGGCGCGACCCCCGACGACTGGCGCGACCTGGCTCGGCGCCTGGGCGACGAGACGGCCCCCACGAACCTCACGGACGGGCGCGACCCGGCCTTCGTGCCGTGGGAGGGCGGCCACGGCAACCCCGACGACCCGGTCGACCGGGCCGTCCTCGAGACGCGCGAGGCGGTCTTCCCGCACCTCGGCCTCGACGCCCTGCGCGTGCACGGATGACGCCGGACCTCACCGCGCTGCGCGAGCACCTCGTCGCCAGCCGCATCGCGGGCGACGTGGCCACGCCCCGGGCGGAGAACATCCGCAACGCCGGCCGGATGGTCGAGGGACGGGTGAAGTACGACTTCGGGCTCGTCCCGCGGCGGGCCTGGACGACCGACGGGGTGATGGCGGTGATGGCCCGCCGCTGCGGCACCCTCGCCGACCTCACGGTGCGGGACGGCGCCGACACCATCGACCCCGACCTGACGCTGGCGCAGCTCGAGCGCTGGCGCGGACGACTGGCCGGGGCCGCGGCGGCCGGCGAGCGGGTCCTGCTCGCCACGGGTCACCCGACGGGCATCCTCGTCGTCCACCTGCGGGTCGCCGCGGCACTGCGGGCGGCGGGCGCCGACGTGCTGGTCGTCGACCTGCCGTGGAGCTGGGAGTGGCCCGAGCCGTGGGGCGCCGGCCGGCCACGTCACGTGCGGGCGGTGAACGGCGTCCACGTGCTCGCGTCGGGCGGCGAGCTGCTGCACACCCACGAGCCGGAGCCGATGCAGGCCCTGCTCGCGGCGCTCGAGCAGCCGCCGGACCTCGTCGTCGCCGACCACGGCTGGGCCGGCGCGGCCGCCGAGGCGGGCATCGACACGCTGGGCATGGCCGACTGCAACGACCCCGCCCTGTTCGTGGCCGAGGAGGAGGGCAAGCCCATCGTCACGGTCCCCCTGGACGACAACGTGCCGCCCCACCTGTACGACCCCCTGTCCGACCACGTGACCAGGTGGTGACCCGCCGGTCGGTTGCTGAGCGTGGCGATCTGGGCCTTTCGGGTGACTGTGCGGATGCGCCTCGCGCGGATACATTGCGCACTGCACGCGGTCCGATGTCACCGGTGGGGCCGGTGACGCGACGCGTGCCGACGGCGGTGGGGTCTGCATGAGCAGCTTGTCCGAGATGAAGTTCCTGACGGTGGCCGAGGTGGCCGCCGTCATGCGGGTGTCGAAGATGACGGTCTACCGGCTGGTGCACAGCGGTGAGCTGGCCTCCGTGCGCGTCGGGCGGTCGTTCCGCGTCCCCGAGCGGGCAGTGCACACCTACCTCGGCGCGGGGTTCCCCGAGGTCGGCTAGACGCCCGTCCACGCACCGGTCGGGGGTCGTACGCCTGCCGGGTAGGCTGGCGGCTCGCCGGCGATCCCGCCGTCCCCCAGCACTCCGAGCAGAGGTCTCCACGTGGGTTCCGTCATCAAGAAGCGCCGCAAGCGGATGGCCAAGAAGAAGCACCGCAAGCTGCTGAAGAAGACCCGCGTCCAGCGTCGCAACAAGAAGTAGGTCCGTCCCCGGGCCGGCCGCGCGACCGCGGGCGGCACCCACCGGGTGCGGCAGCCGCCCGAGCCGGCGCAGGCACCGGTCCTGCGCCGCTGACGCCCCCGTAGCATCGACCGGGTGAGCAGCCCCGTCGGACGCCCCCGTGTCGTCCTCGTCACGGGCGTCAGCCGCTACCTCGGCAGCCGCCTCGCCGGGATCCTCGCTGCCGACCCGAGCATCGAGCGGGTCATCGGCGTCGACTCCGTCGCGCCGCGGCGCGAGCAGCGCCCGGTGCTCGGCCGCACCGAGTTCGTGCGCGCCGACATCCGCAACCCCCTCATCGCCAAGGTCATCGCGTCGGCCGACGTCGACACGGTCGTGCACCTCAACGTCATCGCCACCCCCGACGGGGCCGGGGGGCGCACGGCGATGAAGGAGATCAACGTCATCGGCACGATGCAGCTGCTCGCGGCGTGCCAGAAGGCGCCGAGCATGCGCTCGCTGGTGGTGAAGTCGACCACGGCGGTCTACGGCTCGAGCCCCCGCGACCCGGCGCACTTCACCGAGGAGCTCGCGCCGCGCTCGCTGCCGCGCGCCGGCTACGCCAAGGACGCCGTCGAGGTCGAGGGCTACGTGCGGGGCTTCGGCCGTCGGCGGCCCGACGTGGCGCTGACCCTGCTGCGGTTCACCAACTTCATCGGGCCGGCCATCGACACCCCGCTCACCCGCTACCTGTCGCTGCCCGTGGTGCCGACCGTGCTCGGCTTCGACCCACGGCTGCAGCTGTGCCACGAGGAGGACGGCCTCGAGGTGCTGCGCCGCTCCGTCGTCGACGGGCCGTCCGGCACCTTCAACGTCGGCGGCACCGGCGTGCTCCTGCTCTCCCAGGCGCTGCGCCGCCTGGGCCGTCCTGCCCTGCCCGTGCCGTCGCCGGCGGTCTCCGTCGTCGCGCGGGCCTTCCGGGGCGCCGGCGTCGTCGACTTCTCACCCGAGCAGATGCGCTTCCTCGAGCACGGCCGCGTCGCCGACGTGACCCGCCTGCGCGAGGCGTTCGGCTGGAGCCCCCGGCCGACTGCGGAGGCCTTCGCCGACTTCGTCGGCGCGGCCCGTCCGCCGCTCGTCGACCCGCGCCGCGCCGCGGCCGCCGAGCAGCGCCTGCTCCACCTGCTGACCCGCGGCCGCGGCGTCAGCCCGTACCCCCAGGGAGTGCTCGGTGCCTGAGCGCAGCGCCGTCCGGCGGCTCGACAACGTCATCCCGCTGCGGGAGGACCAGCCGCCCCTGCCCGTGGCGGACGACCGCGGGCCCGAGGCGGGGTGGGACCACCGGGTCGCGGCCGGCCTGGCCTTCCTGCGTCGGCGGATCACCGGTGACTACCCGGTCGACGACTTCGGCTTCGACCCCGACCTCACCGAGCACGTCCTGCTGCCGCCGCTGCGCCCGCTCTACGACACCTGGTTCCGGGTGGAGACGCGCGGGCTCGACAACGTGCCCGACACCGGGGGCGCGCTCGTCGTCGCCAACCACTCGGGCACGGTGCCGCTCGACGCGCTCATGACGGCGCTGGCGCTGCTCGACCACCACCCGGCCTCCCGCCACCTGCGGATGCTCGGCGCCGACCTCGTCTTCTCGCTGCCGGGCGTCGCCCCGCTGGCGCGCAAGGGCGGCAGCACGCTGGCCTGCAACGCCGACGCGGAGCGGCTGCTCGACGACGGCGAGCTCGTCGGCGTCTGGCCGGAGGGCTTCAAGGGGATCGGCAAGCCGTTCCGCGAGCGCTACAAGCTGCAGCGCTTCGGTCGCGGGGGGTTCGTGTCGGCGGCCCTGCGCACCGGCGCGCCGATCATCCCCTGCTCGATCGTCGGGGCCGAGGAGACCTTCCCGATGCTGGGCAACGCCAAGACGCTCGCGCGCCTGCTCGGGCTGCCGTACCTGCCCATCACGCCGACGTTCCCGTTGCTCGGGCCGCTGGGCGCGGTGCCCCTGCCGTCCAAGTGGATCATCGAGTTCGGCGAGCCGATCGAGACCGCCGACCTCGGCGGCGCAGCAGCCGCCGAGGACCCCATGCTGGTCTTCAACCTCACCGACCAGGTGCGCGAGACCATCCAGTCGACGCTCTACACGCTGCTCATGCAGCGCCGCAGCACCTTCTTCTAGCCGGTCAGCGCAGGGCACCGACGGCCGACGCCAGCCGACCGGGCGGGTCGGGGCGCCGGCGGAAGAGGGCCAGCCCGGCGACGACGCCGCCGGCCAGCGCCCCGGCGCCGGCAGCGGCCGGCACACCGACCCTGGCGGCCTTGCGCCCGGTGCGGAAGTCGCGGACGTCCCAGCCGCTCGCACGGGCCTGCTCGCGCAGCGCCGCGTCGGGGTTGATGGCGACCGCGTGCCCGACCGCCGACAGCATCGGGATGTCGTTGACGCTGTCGCTGTAGGCGGTGCAGCGGCCGAGGTCGAGCCCCTCGCGCTCGGCGAGCGCGCGCACTGCCTCGCCCTTGGCCAGGCCGTGCAGCGGCTCGCCGACGAGGCGGCCGGTGTAGAGCCCGTCCTCGACCTCGCTCACGGTGCCGAGCGCGCCGGTCAGGCCGAGCCGCGCGGCGATGATCCGGGCCAGCTCGACCGGGGTGGCGGTGACCAGCCAGACGCGCTGCCCGGCGTCGAGGTGCTGCTGCGCCAGCGCCCGGGTGCCCGACCAGATGCGCCGCTCCATGAGCTCGTCGTAGATCTCCTCGCCGTAGGCGACGATCTGCTCGACCGACTTGCCGGCCACCAGCCCGAGGGCCTTGTCACGCGCCTCGGCGACCGCGTCGGGGTCCTCGCTGCCGCGGACGCGGAAGGCCAGCTGCTGCCAGCCGAAGCGCAGCAGGTCCTTCGTGGTGATCAGGCCGCGCCCGGCCATGCCCTTGCCGAAGAAGTAGATCGAGGCGCCGCGGATCATCGTGTTGTCGACGTCGAAGAAGGCGGCGGCAGTCGGGTCGGGCGGGACGGCCAGGACGTCCTCGACCTCGGCCGCCGCCGCGGAGGCGGCACCGGCCAGGACGGCGCGGACGTCGGCGTCGCGCCGGCCGGTCCTGCGGGTCACGCGCCAGCGCGCCAACGGGTCCTCCTGGTCCGGACGTGGTCCTGCGGCGAGCCTAGACCCGGTGATCGGCCCGGCCCTCGATCCGGCCGACCCAGCGGCGGGAGGTCGTGCCCGGCGACTCGATCCCCGAGGTGGTCCGCCAGGCGGTCGTCCCGGCGGAGGACGCCCGCTTCCTCGAGCACCGCGGCGTCGACCCGCGTGGGAGCTCCTCGACGAGGTCGAGGCCCGCCGAGCTGCTGAGCCGTGACCGGCTGAGCGCGCGGGCGCCCGACCTGCAGCCCGTGCGGCGGGGGCGGCCGGCCCGCAGGACGTCGAAGCGGCCCGTCCCGCGCGGCGAGCTGTGGGGACCGACCGGCCGGGTGCGGACCGTCCCGCACACATCGTGACCGGCGCGTCCGCCGCGAGGCGCTGCGGGAGCGCACCGCCCCCCGGCGAGGAGCCCGCGATGTGTGCAGGGCGGGACGGCCGCCGCCCTGTCCTGTGCCGCCCCGTCCTCGGACCGGCGGCCGCCCACAGCGCCTGTCCGAGGCCGCCGGGGGTGCTTGCTCCTGTGCAACACTCGATGCCCCCCGTGCCGGACCGCCGGCGCGACAGGAGGTCCCCGGTGAGCGTCGCAGCAGGCAACCTGAGCGAGCTCGTCCGCGCGGCCGCCGAGCGCTCGCCGGACAAGGCGGCCTTCCTGTCGGGGCCGGCCACCACGACCTGGCGCGAGGTCGACGCGCAGGTCGATGCCGCCGCCGCCGCGCTCGCGGGCCTCGGCCTCGAGCCGGGCGACCGGGTCGCCATCAGCCTCGCCAACACCCTCGACTTCCCGGTCGCCTACTTCGGTGTGCTGCGGGCCGGCCTGGTGGCCGTGCCGCTCAACCCCGGCTGCACCGCTCAGGAGCTGCGCTGGACGCTGTCCGACAGCGGCGCGCGGGCGGTGGTGGTCAGCCCGGCGGGGCGCGAGGTGCTGGAGGCGCTCGCCGACGAGCTGCCGGAGCTGGCGCACGTCCTCGTCACGGGGCCGGCCGAGGGTGCGACGTCCTGGCGCGACCTGCTGGACGCCGCCGCCGGCCGGTCGCCGCGCACCGCCGGTGCCGGTGAGGACCTCGCGGTCCTGCTCTACACCTCCGGCACGAGCGGGCGTCCGAAGGGCGCGATGCTCCCGCACCGCGCGCTGCTCGCCAACCTCGAGCAGACCGCGCGCATCGAGCCGCCGGTGATGGCCTCCGACGACGTCGTCCTGCTGGTCCTGCCGCTGTTCCACGTCTACGGCCTGAACGCCGCGCTGGGCTCGGTCGCGCGCCACGCCGCCACCGGCCTGCTGGTCGAGCGCTTCGACCCGGTGGAGACGCTCGCGCAGCTGCGCCGGGCCGGTGTGACCAACGTCGTCGGGGCGCCGCCGATGTACGTCGCCTGGTCGATGCTGCCCGACGTCGAGCAGGCCTTCGCCTCCGTGCGCCTGGCCCTGTCGGGGGCCGCCCCGCTGCCCGGGCCGGTCCTGCAGCGCGTGCTCGAGACCACCGGCCGGCACGTGTTCGAGGGCTACGGCCTGACCGAGACGGCGCCCGTGGTGACCACGACGCTCATGAGCGGGGGCGCCAAGCCGGGTTCGATCGGTCGGCCGGTGCCCGGCGTCGAGGTGCGGCTGCTCGACGAGCGCGGCGCTCCGGCCGAGGAGGGCGACCCCGGCGAGGTGGTCGTGCGCGGCCGCAACCTGTTCCTCGGCTACTGGCCCGACGCGTCCGGCGGACCCGACGACGAGGGCTGGTTCGCGACGGGTGACGTCGCGCTGCTCGACGCGGACGGCGACCTCCACCTCGTCGACCGGCGGCAGGACCTGGTGCTGGTGAGCGGCTTCAACGTCTACCCGCGCGAGGTGGAGGACGTCCTGCTCACCCATCCCGAGGTCGCCGAGGCGGCCGTCCTGGGGATCGCGCACCCCTACACCGGCGAGGCCGTCAAGGCGCTCGTCGTCCGGACCGCAGGGTCGCGGCTGAGCGCGGAGGACCTCATCGCGCACGCCGCCTCGTCGCTCGCCCGGTTCAAGTGCCCGACGGCGGTCGAGTTCGTCGCCGCGCTCCCGCGCGGGGCGACGGGCAAGGTCCGCAAGGGCCGGCTGCGCGAGCTGGCCTGACCGCCGTGCTCCCCCGTCTGCTGCCGGGCCGACGGCTCCGCCCGTCCTCGGTCGTGCTCGTCACCCGCGAGGGCTGCACCATGTGCGCGCGGGCCGAGCCGGTGGTGGCCCGCGCGGCCGCCGACGCCGGGCTCCCGCTCGAGGTGCGCGACGTCGACGCCGACCCGGCCGACTGCGCCCGCTGGAGCGACAAGGTCCCGGTCGTCCTGCTCGACGGTGTGGAGCACGCCTACTGGGACATCGACGAGCGGGTCCTGCGCAGGGCGCTGCGCCGCTAGCGGCCTGCGTGTGAGACGTGCCACGACTTCGTGCATGCGTTCACAAGCGCGTAACCTCGAAGCCAGGAGGGCCGCCGGGCAGTCGGCGCCCCGTCCCAGTCCGCGGGAGCGACGAGTGTGCGAGCAGCGTTGAGCGAGCCGGCCGACCGGTCCTCCCGCCGCCGCTCCGAGGTGCCCGAGGCGACGGTCGCCCGGCTGCCGGTCTACCTCCGGGCGCTGCACGCCCTCGCCGACCGCGGCCTCACGACCGTGTCGAGCGAGGCGCTCGCCGCCTCGACCGGGGTCGGCTCGGCGAAGCTGCGCAAGGACCTGTCCCACCTCGGGTCGTACGGCACGCGCGGCGTCGGCTACGACGTCGCAGAGCTCGTGTCGCACATCAGCGCCGCGCTCGGGCTCGGCCGGCGCCGGGCGGTCGTCCTCGTCGGCGTCGGCAACCTCGGCCACGCCCTCGCGGGCTACGGCGGCTTCGACGAGCGGGGCTTCTGCGTCGTCGGGCTCTTCGACGTCGACCCGGCCCGCGTCGGCGAGCAGGTCGCCGGGCTGGTCGTGCGCCACCTCGACGCGCTTCCCGAGGCCGTGCGGTCGACGGGCGCGTCCATCGGCGTCATCGCGACACCGGCAGCAGCTGCCCAGCCGGTCTGCGACCGGCTGGTCGCGGCGGGCATCACCAGCGTCCTGAACTTCGCCCCCGCCCTCCTGCAGGTCCCGCCGGGTGTCGACGTCCGCAAGGTCGACCTGTCGAACGAGCTGCAGATCCTGTCCTTCCACGAGCACCGCAAGGCGGTCGCCCTGGTCGAGCAGGACGACCGGCACACTCCACGGGGCGTGTCCGCGTGAGCGTGCTCGTCGTCGGCATCTCCCACCGCAGCGCACCGGTGTCGCTGCTCGAGCGCGTCACCGTCGGGCTGGGCGGCGCACCGGACGTGCTGACGGAGCTGCGCTCCACCGGACCGGTCGGCGAGGCCGTCGTGCTCGCGACCTGCAACCGCGTCGAGGTCTACGCCGACACCGAGGGCTTCCACGCCGGCGTGGACGCCGTCAGCGACCTGCTGGCGCGGCTGTCCGGTGTCCCTCTCGACGAGCTCAAGCGCTCGCTCTACGTCCACTGGGAGGCGCAGGCGGTCCTCCACCTGTTCCAGGTGGCCTGCGGGCTCGACTCGATGGTCGTCGGCGAGTCGCAGATCCTCGGCCAGCTGCGCCGGGCGTACGCCACCGCCCGCGACGGGGGAGCGGGTCCGACGCTGCACGAGCTGTTCCAGAAGGCCCTCAAGGTCGGCAAGCGGGCCCACAGCGAGACCGGCATCGACCAGGCCGGTCGCTCGCTGGTCACCGTCGGGCTCGAGGGCGCCGTGCACGCGGTCGGGCCGCTCGCCGGCCGCACCGTGCTGGTCGTCGGCGCCGGCTCGATGGGCTCGTTGGCCGGCGCGACGCTCGTGCGCGCCGGGGCGGACCAGGTCGTCGTCGCGAACCGCACCGCCGCCAACGCCGCCCGGCTGGCCGAGACGCTCGGCGGTCGCGGCATCGGGCTGGACCAGCTCGAGCAGGCGCTCGTCGAGGCGGACGTGGTGGTGTCCTCCACCGGCGCCACCGGTGTCGTCGTCGGCCTCGACCTCGTCGAGCGCGCCGTGCGGGCCCGCGGCGGACGTCCGCTCGCGATCCTCGACCTGGCGCTCCCGCGCGACATCGACCCGCGCGTGCGGGCGCTGCCCGGCGTCACGCTCGTCGACCTCGAGGCGCTGCAGGAGCAGCTCGCCGCCACCGAGGCCGGCGCCGACGTCGAGCAGGCGCGTGCCATCGTCGCCGAGGAGGTCCGCGAGTTCCTCGCCTGGCAGCGCGCCGCCACGATCGCGCCGACGGTGGTGGCCCTGCGCAGCCGGGCCGACGCGGTGGTCGACGCCGAGCTCGGCCGGCTCGCCGGTCGGCTGCCCGACCTCGACCCCGCGCAGCGCGCCGAGGTGCAGGCCACCGTGCGCCGGGTCGTCGACAAGCTGCTCCACGCCCCGACGGTGCGGGTGAAGGAGCTCGCCGACGCACCGGAGGGGCTGTCGTACGCCGACGCCCTGCGCGAGCTGTTCGGGCTCGACCGGGCCGCGCCCGCCGCGGTGACCACCGCCGTCCCGACGGCGCCGGTACCGCTCACGACGGCCGCGGCCGTCGAGGTCCCTCGTGGCTGACGCGCCCGCCCTGCGTCTCGGCACCCGGGGCAGCGCTCTCGCGCTGGCCCAGTCGGGCCATGTCGCCGAGGCGGTCAGCGCCCGGTTGGGGCGACCCGTCGAGCTGGTGCGGGTGCAGACCGAGGGTGACCGCAACGCCGCGGCCATCGCGCAGATCGGCGGCACCGGCGTCTTCGTCACCGCGCTGCGCGACGCGCTGCTCGCCGGCGCCGTCGACGTCGCCGTCCACTCCTACAAGGACCTGCCCACGGCGCCCGCGCACGGGCTGGTGGTCGCCGCGGTGCCGCCCCGCGAGGACCCGCGCGACGTGCTCGTCGCCCGCGACGGGCTGACGCTCGGCGAGCTCGGCGCAGGAGCGCGCATCGGCACCGGGGCACCGCGGCGCACCGCCCAGCTGCTCGGGCTCGGGCTCGGCTTCGACGTCGTCCCGATCCGGGGCAACGTCGACACCCGCATCGGCAAGGTGCGCTCCGGCGAGGTCGACGCCGTGGTCCTCGCCCGCGCCGGCCTCGCCCGGCTCGGCCGCCTCGACGAGGCCACCGAGGTCATCGACCCGCTGACCGTGCTGCCCGCACCGGCGCAGGGCGCGCTCGCGGTCGAGTGCCGCGCCGACGACGCCGAGCTCGCCGCCCTGCTCGGCGGGCTCGACGACGCCGACACCCGCACCGCCGTCGTCGCCGAGCGCGCGCTGCTCGCCGCGCTCGAGGCCGGTTGCACCGCGCCGGTCGGGGCACTCGCCCAGGTCGCGGAGGGCGACGACGGGCTCGAGCTCTACCTGCGCGGTCTGGTGGCCGCCGTCGACGGCTCCGACGCGGTCCGCCTCTCGGCGACCGGACCGACCTCCGAGGCAGCGCAGGTGGGACGCCGGCTCGCCGCCGAGCTGCTCGACCTCGGCGCCAGCGACCTGATCGGCCCCTGATGGGAGTGCGCACATGACCGAGCCCAAGTCCGCGAGGACCGCGAGGACCAAGGCCGCGAGGGGGCCGGCCGGGCCGGTCGCGCTCGTCGGCGCCGGCAGCGGCGACCCGTCGCTGCTCGCCGTGCGCGCCGCCGAGCTGCTGCGCACCGCTGACGTCGTCGTCGTCGACGAGCGCTGCGCCGAGGCGCTGCTCGCCGGCGTCCGCGACGACGCCGAGGTGGTCCGCACGCCCGCCGGACAGGCGCAGGGCGCGGCCCTCGTCGCCGCCGGCAAGGACGGTCGGGCGGTCGTGCGACTGCTCCCGGGCGACCCGTTCCTGCACGTCGAGGGCGCCAAGGAGGCCGAGGCCGTCCTCAGGTCCAGGTCGCGGCTCGAGGTGGTGCCCGGCGTGCCCGACGCCGTGTCGGTCCCGGCCTACGCGGGGGTGGCCGTCGGGCTGCCGCGCACCGTCGCGCAGGTCGACGACAGCACCAGCTTCGCGGCGCTCGCCGCCGCGCCGGGCGCGCTGGTCCTGCTGGTGCCCGCTGCGCTGGTGGCCAAGAGCGCCGCCGCGCTCGTCGAGCACGGCCGCAAGCCCGGTGAGGCGGTCTCCGTCACGGTCGGCGGCACCACGACCGAGCAGCGCACGGTCGTCTCCACCCTCGACGGGGTCGAGCAGGCCGTCGCCGACCAGCGCGGCGACGCCGTGGTCGTCGTCGGCGACCCGGTGAAGAGGGCCGAGAAGCTGTCGTGGTTCGAGAGCCGCGCGCTCTACGGCTGGCGGGTGCTCGTCCCGCGCACCCGCGACCAGGCCGGCGCGCTGTCGGCGGTGCTGCGGGCGCACGGCGCCGTGCCCGTCGAGGTGCCGACCATCGCCGTCGAGCCACCGCGCACACCGGCGCCGATGGAGCGCGCCGTGAAGGGCCTGCACGACGGCAAGTACGCCTGGATCGCCTTCACCTCCACCAACGCCGTGAAGGCCGTGCGCGAGAAGCTCGAGGAGTACGGCCTGGACGCCCGGGCGCTGTCCGGTGTGAAGGTCGCGGCGGTCGGCGAGACGACGGCGCAGGCGCTGGTCGAGTTCGGCGTGCGCCCCGACCTCGTCCCGAGCGGGCAGCAGTCGAGCGAGGGCCTGCTCGCCGACTTCGCGCCGTACGACGACGTCTTCGACCCGATCGACCGCGTCCTGCTGCCGCGCGCCGACATCGCGACCGACACGCTGCTGGCCGGACTGCAGGAGATCGGCTGGCAGGTCGACGACGTCACCGCCTACCGCACGGTCCGCGCGGCGCCGCCGCCCGCCGAGACGCGGGAGGCGCTCAAGGGCGGCGGGTTCGACGCGGTGCTGTTCACCTCGAGCAGCACGGTGCGCAACCTCGTCGGCATCGCCGGCAAGCCCCACGACACGACGGTCCTCGCCTGCATCGGCCCGCAGACGTCGGCGACGGCGCAGGAGCTCGGCCTGCGCGTCGACGTCCTCGCGCCGCAGGCCGACATCGCCTCGCTCGTCGAGGCGCTGGCGGCGTTCGCCCTCGAGCGCCGCGCCGCTGCGCTGCCCGCCGTGGCACCGCTGCCGAGCGCGGCCCACCGGCGCAAGCTCGCGCGCCTCGCGGCCAAGGAGTCCGGGGCGTGAGCGCGTTCCCCGGTGCTGCCTTCCCCGGGGCCCGTCCCCGCCGCCTGCGGCGCACGCCGGCGCTGCGCCGGCTCGTCGCCGACGTGCGCGTGCGGCCGGCCGACCTGGTGCTGCCGGTGTTCGTCAAGGAGGGCATCGCCGAGCCGCACCCGATCGGCTCCATGCCGGGGGTCGTGCAGCACACCCGCGACTCGCTCAAGAAGGCCGCCCACGAGGCGGCGCAGGCAGGGGTCGGCGGGCTGATCCTGTTCGGCGTGCCCGAGGTCAAGGACGCGCGCGGGTCCGGCGCCGACGACCCGGCGGGCATCGTGCAGCTGGCGCTCGCCGACGTCACGGCCGAGGTCGGCGACGACCTCGTCGTCATGACCGACCTGTGCCTCGACGAGTACACCGACCACGGGCACTGCGGGCTGCTCACCGACGCGGGCGAGGTCGACAACGACGCGACGCTCGAGCGGTACGCCGCCGCCGCCGTCGCGCAGGCGCAGGCCGGCACGCAGGTCGTCGCGCCGAGCGGCATGATGGACGGCCAGGTGGCCGCGATCCGCGCCGCCCTCGACGGTGCCGGCTTCGCGCAGCTCCCCGTGCTGGCCTACTCCGCGAAGTACGCCTCCGCGTTCTACGGTCCGTTCCGCGAGGCGGCCGAGTGCGCGCCGCAGTTCGGCGACCGGTCGGCCTACCAGCAGGACGCCGGGCGCGGGGCCGACGAGGGCGTGCGCGAGGCGCTGCTCGACGTCGCCGAGGGCGCCGACGCCGTCATGGTGAAGCCGGCGGGGCCCTACCTCGACGTCCTGCGGGCCGTGGCCGAGGCGGTCGACGTGCCGGTCGCGGCCTACCAGGTGAGCGGCGAGTACGCGATGGTCGAGGCCGCCGCGGCGCAGGGCTGGGTCGACCGCAGGAGGATCATCCTCGAGCAGCTGACCGGCATCCGGCGGGCGGGCGCCGGCATGGTGCTCACCTACTGGGCCACCGAGGCTGCCGGCTGGCTCGACGAGCAGTAGGTGGTCGACGGCCTCGCGACGGCGCTGATCGCCGTCTCCCTCGGGCTGGCGCTGTGGGCCGCGGTCTGCGCGGCGCTCGACCGGTTGCCGCCCAAGGCCCACCTGCAGGCGCTGTTCGGGCTGCAGGCGCTCGTGCTCGTGCAGGCCGCGGTCGCCCTCGTGCGGGCGGGGGAGTGGGACGGGTCCAAGCCCGAGCTGCTCGGCTACCTCGCGGTCTCGGCGGTGCTGGTGCCCGGCGGCCTCGTGCTCGCCGTCGAGGAGCGCACCCGCTGGGGGACGCTCGTGCTGGCCGCCGCGTGCCTCACGCTCGCCGTCGTCGTCGTGCGGCTCGACACGGTCTGGGCAGCCGGTGTCTGAGGTCGGCCGCGGCGCCGGGCGGCTGCTCGTCGCCGTGTACGCCGTCTTCGCGCTGTCGGCGTCGTCGCGCGCCGGCCTGCAGCTCGCGACGGAGTTCGACCGAGCGCCCGTGGCGTACCTGCTCTCGGCCGTCGCGGCGGCGGTCTACCTGGTCGCGACGGTCGCCCTCGCCCGCGGCGCGCGCCGGCTCGCCTGGGCGACGGTGCTGTTCGAGCTCGTCGGCGTGCTCGTGGTCGGCACGCTGACCGTCGTCGACGCCGAGCTGTTCCCCGACCAGACGGTCTGGTCGGCGTACGGCGCCGGCTACGGCTTCATCCCGCTCGTCCTGCCGGTGCTGGGGCTGCTGCGCCTGCGCGCGACGCGCTGAGGCGGAGCAGCCGGACCCCCTGTCTCCGCGATCATGCAGTTCCTGCCGGCTGCGGCCCGTCCGCTGAGCGTGCCGGGCGGGCAACAACTGCATGATCGCGCGGAGGGTGGGTCGGCGCACCACTACGGTCGCCTGCCATGACCACCACCGCGAGCCTCACCGCTGAGCAGGCCGGCGCCGATCTGCGGGCCTTCGTCGACGCGTCGCCGTCGCCCTTCCACGCCGTCGCCGAGATGGCCCGCAGGCTGGAGGCGGGCGGCTTCACCCGGCTCGAGGAGCGCGACCACTGGTCGCTCGCGCCCGGGAACGCCCGCTACGTCGTGCGCGACGGCGGCAGCGTGATCGCCTTCCGGGTCGGCAGCGCGCCGCTGCCGGACGCGGGGGTGCGCCTGGTGGGCACGCACACCGACTCGCCGGCCTTCAAGGTCCGGCCCCGCTACGACGTCGAGCGCGCCAGCTACCGCCTCGTCGGCGTCGAGCCGTACGGCGGGCTGCTCGCCCACACCTGGCTGGACCGCGAGCTGACCGTCGCCGGGCGGCTGGCGGTGCGCGGGTCCGACGGCTCGCTGTCGATGCGCCTGGTGGCCCTGCCGGGCGGACCGGTGCGCCTGCCGTCCCTCGCCATCCACCTCGACCGGGGCGTGCGCGACGGGCTCACGCTCGACCCGCAGACGCAGCTGGTCCCGGTGTGGGGGGCCCGCACCGACCCGGGCGGGACCCTGCTCGACCACCTGGCCGCCGTCGCGGGCGTGGACGCCGGCGACGTGCTCGGCCACGACCTGGTGCTGGCCGACTCGCAGCCGTGCGCGGCGACCGGCATCGACGGCTCGTGGGTCGCGGCCCCGCGGCTGGACAACCTCGGCTCCTGCCACAGCGCCACGACCGCCCTGCTCGCCGCCGCGCCGGCCGCGCACACGCAGCTGCTCGTCGCCAACGACCACGAGGAGGTGGGCAGCGGGTCGATGGAGGGCGCGCGCGGCTCGTTCCTCGAGGACGTCCTCGCCCGCCTCGTCGCCGCGACCGGCGCGACCGACCCGCAGGACCTCCCGGTGACGATCGCGCGGTCGCACCTCGTCAGCGCCGACATGGCGCACGCCTCGCACCCGACGCAGGGCGAGCGGCACGAGCCCTCCCACGCACCCGTGCTCGGCGGCGGACCGGTGCTCAAGCTCAACGCCAACCAGTCGTACGCCACGGACGCCCGCAGCGGCAGCTGGTTCGCCGCGCGCTGCGCCGACGCGGGTGTGCCGCTGCAGCACTTCGTCACCCGCGCCGACCTGCCGTGCGGCTCGACGATCGGCCCGCTGACGGCCATGCGCCTCGGCCTGTCCACCGTCGACGTGGGCTCGCCGATGCTCGGCATGCACTCCTGCCGCGAGCTCGCGTCGGCGGCCGACGTGCCGCTCATGGTGCGGGCGATGACGGCCTGCTTCGAGGCCGGCTGAGGTCCGGCTGGCCGGCACGCTCCGACCGCAGGGCTCGAGCCGCCGCACCTGACCCTGCGGCGCGCCACCCGGCGCGTACGGGCAGGATGGCCGGCATGACCCTCCCCTTCGACGCGCCCGCCAGCGAGGCGCTGTTCGACCGCGCCCGCGCGGTGATCCCGGGCGGCGTCAACAGCCCGGTGCGCGCCTTCCAGGCGGTCGGCGGCATCCCGCGCTTCATGGCGAGCGGCCGCGGGCCCTACCTCGTCGACGAGGACGGCCGCGAGTACGTCGACCTGGTCTGCTCGTGGGGGCCGATCATCCTCGGCCACGCCCACCCGGCGGTCGTCGAGGCGCTGCGGACCGCGGCCGGGAAGGGCACCAGCTTCGGCACGCCGAGCCGCGGCGAGGTGGAGCTGGCCGAGCTCATCGTCGACCGGGTCGCGCCCGTCGAGCAGGTGCGCCTGGTCAACTCCGGCACCGAGGCCACCATGTCGGCGATCCGCCTCGCGCGGGGCTTCACCGGACGGTCCAAGGTGGTGAAGTTCGCCGGCTGCTACCACGGCCACGTCGACGCGCTGCTCGCCAGCGCGGGCAGCGGCATCGCGACCCTCGGGCTGCCCGACACCCCGGGTGTCACGGGGGCGACGACCGCCGACACGATCGTGCTGCCCTACAACGACCTGTCGGCCGTCCAGGCTGCGTTCGAGCAGGAGGGCGACGCGATCGCGGTCGTCATCACCGAGGCCGCCGCCGCCAACATGGGCGTCGTCCCGCCCCTACCCGGCTTCAACGCCGGGCTCAAGGCGCTCTGCGAGCGGTACGGCGCCCTGCTCGTCCTCGACGAGGTCATGACCGGCTTCCGCGTCAGCCGCTCCGGTCACTACGGCCTCGAGGGGGTGGCGCCCGACCTGTTCACCTTCGGCAAGGTGATGGGCGGCGGGCTGCCGGCCGCGGCGTTCGGCGGCCGGGCCGACGTCATGGCCCGCCTCGCGCCGCAGGGCCCCGTCTACCAGGCCGGCACGCTGTCGGGGAACCCGCTCGCCGTCGCCGCCGGCCGGGCGACGCTCGAGCAGTGCACGCCGGAGGTCTACGCCACCGTCGACGCCGCGGCCGAGACCGTCGGGCGCCTGGCGTCCGAGGCCCTCACCAGCGCCGGCGTGCCGCACCGCGTCAACCGTGCCGGGAGCCTGTTCAGCATCTTCTTCGCCGACCACGCGGTCGTCGACTACGCCACGGCCTCGCAGCAGAACGTCCTGCAGTACAAGGCGTTCTTCCACGAGATGCTGTCGCGGGGCGTCTACCTGCCGCCGAGCGCCTACGAGTCGTGGTTCGTCAGCGCCGCCCACGATGAGCAGGCGCTGGAACGGGTAGTCGACGCCCTGCCGCACGCCGCCCGGGCCGCCGCCGCGGTCGACGCGCCCGAGCTGGTGTCGCCGCCGTCCGCGCCCGACCGAGCCTGAAGGGGCCCGTGACATGACCCGTACGACCGTGCACCTGCTGCGCCACGGCGAGGTCTACAACCCGGGCGCGGTCCTGTACGGCCGGCTCCCCGGGTTCCGGCTGTCCGACGACGGCCGGCAGATGGCCGTCGACGCGGCGCAGGCGCTCGAGGGCCGTGACATCACCGCGATCGTCGCCTCGCCGCTGCAGCGCGCGCAGGAGACCGCCCGCCCGACCGCCGAGCTGCTCGGCCTCGACATCCACACCGACGACCGGCTCATCGAGAGCGAGAACGTCTTCGAGGGCAAGCAGGTCGGCGTCGGCGACGGCGTGCTGCAGCGCCCGCAGTACTGGCACCACCTGCGCAACCCGTTCATCCCCAGCTGGGGGGAGCCGTACGTCGTCATCGCCCGGCGGATGCTCGCCGCCGCCGAGAGCGCGCGTGACCTGGCCCGCGGGCACGAGGCGGTGTGCGTCAGCCACCAGCTGCCGATCTGGACCACCCGCCGCTACGTCGAGGGCCGCCCGCTGTGGCACCGCCCCGACCGCCGCCAGTGCGGTCTCGCGTCGCTCACCAGCATCACGTGGGACGACGACCGGATCGTGACGGTGACCTACAGCGAGCCGGCCGGTGCCGCGGCCCGTCGTCCCGGCGCGGGCGCGTAGGAGGACCGCCCCGGAGCGGGCGCGTAGCAGGACCGCCCCGAGCGGGCGGGCGCCGTACGAGGCCACGTGCGGCCGCACACGCAGTGCGGGCCGGACGCGGTCGTAGGGGACGTGCTCAGGTGGCCGACGGCAGCCGACCTCCCCTGCCCCCGGTACGCCGCAGATGGACTGGGCGTACTCGGTGGCAGGGGACGTCGCTCGGGCGCCGGACCTCCCCTGTCGTCCGGTACGCCGCGGGCTCAGTGGGCGTACCGGGTGGCGGGGGACGTCGCTCGGGCGCCGGACCTCCCCTGCCCCCCGGTACGCCGCAAATGGACTGGGCGTACTCGGTGGCAGGGGACGTCGCTCGGGCGCCGGACCTCCCCTGTCACCTGGTACGCCGCGGGCCGGCTGGGCGTACTCGGTGGCAGGGGACGTCGCTCGGGCGCCGGACCTCCCCTGTCACCCGGTACGCCGAGGGCCGGCTGGGCGTACCCAACGGCAGGGGACGTCGCTCGGGCGCGGACCTCCCTGCGACTCGGTACGCCGCGGGCCGGCCCGGACGTACGCGGACACGGGGAGGTGGCGCGCAGGAGCCCCGCCCTCAGCCCATCGTCCGCTGGCCGTCGAGCGACTCGCGCAGGACGTCGGCGTGACCGGCGTGCTGCGCCGTCTCGGCGACCACGTGCAGGAGCACGCGTCGGACCGACCACGACGCGCCGGGCGGGAACCACGGCGCCTCGGGCAGCGGGTGGGCGACGTCGAGGTCGGGGTGGTCGACGACCAGCGCGTCGGTCAGGGCGGCGACGCGGTCGTACTCCTCGAGCACCTGCGCGAGCGTCTCGTCCGGGGTCAGGGCGAAGCCGTCGGCCCAACGGCTCTCGTCCTGGGAGAAGGCGTCCGCTCCGTGCAGCGCGAACCGGGCCCACTGCGCCTCCGTCGCGGCCACGTGCTTGACCAGCCCGCCGAGGCAGAGCTCGCTGGCGGTGGTCCGCTGCCGGGCCTGGTCGTCGGTCAGCCCGCGGACGGTCACGCGCAGGAACGCGCGGTGCGCGTGCAGGGTCTGCAGCAGGTCCGCCCGCTCGTCGGACGTCGTGCCTGCCGGGGTCGCGGTGGTCGTCGTCGCTGCTGGTCCGCTCATGGTGTCCGCCTCGTGCTCGAAGGGTCGGGTGCGGGAGCGACGCTACGGAGCATTGGTGTCAGTTCCTGACCGCAATGAGAGCAGACTGCGGACATGGCCTCGACGAGCACCCGGACCCTGCAGCTGCTGTCGCTCCTGCAGTCCCAGCGGTACTGGGCGGGCGCCGACCTCGCGGACCGGCTCGGCGTCTCCGTCCGGACG
>Ga0210040_10001128_pt1 | contig 41470 bp, 69 predicted proteins | sample CryGeyCG12114_NA_FD_185462 | JGI IMG/M metagenome (GOLD analysis project Ga0210040, IMG submission 185462) | Groundwater microbial communities from aquifer - Crystal Geyser CG19_WC_8/21/14_NA (SPAdes) (version 2) | ecosystem: Environmental > Aquatic > Deep subsurface > Groundwater | place: USA... | reverse complement strand
CGACTTCAGGCCGACGAACTTTCCCGTCGAGTCGTAGGCGTCCAGGCCCAGCTGCCGCATCGCCTTCGACGCCGGGATCGACGGGGACTGCAGCGCGAGCAGCGCGGACTTCAGCAGCGTGCCGGCGTCGGAGCCCTTGATCCCGTTGTTGGCCAGGATGCCCAGGGCGGCGGCGGTGTCCTCGATGGAGATCCCGGCGCTCGCCGCGACCGCGGAGGCCTGCTGCAGGGCGTCGGCGACATCGGTGATCTCCGCCGAGGACGCGTTCGCCGCGTTGGCCAGCACGTCGGCGACCCTGGTCGCGTCGGTGGCGTTCAGTGAGAACGCGTTGATCGCGTTGGCCTGGATCTCCGCCGCGCGGGCCCCGTCGATCTGCGCAGCGGCGGCCAGCTGCAGCGAGCCCTTCGCGGCGGCCTGCGCGTCGGCGACGGAGAAGCTGGCCTTCGCCAGCTCCGTCATCACCGCGGCGGCGTCCTTCGCCGACGTCGCCGGCAGCGTCAGGTCCGACCCGAGGGTCTTCGCGGTCGCCCCGACCGCCTTCATCTGCGCGTCGGTCGCCCCCGAGACCGCCTGCAGGGTGTTCATCTGGTCCTGGTAGGCGATGCCGATGTCCAGCGTGGACTTCGTCGCGACGATCGCCGCAGCCGAGATCCCCACCGCCGCACCGACCAGCGCCACCTTCGCCGCGGAGGCGAACGCCGCGACCCCGGTCTTCGCCGCCTCCGACAGCCCCGTCGCCGTCTTCCCCGCGAACCCACGCAGGTCCGGGTCGACCCTGATCTCGATGCGGCCACCGGGGCTGGACACGACGGCGACCTCCTCACGTCAGGGGATGGGCTCGTCCTCGAAGAGGTCATCGAGCTGGGCGCGCGCCGCCGGGCCCTCCACGTCGTCCACGACCGGCTCCGGGACGGCGGTGAGGGCTGCGGTGAGGGGCAGCTGGTGCTGCGGGCGGAGAGCTACCGGGACGACCGGGGGCATCGCCGGCGGCGGCGTGGTGGCCCGCTCGGCGGCGCGCTGCAGTTCGGCGTGCTCGGCGAACCGCTCAGGGGAGAACGTGTCCTGCCGCCAGCCGGTGACCCGCAGGTCGATCAGGAAGTCCAGGAGGGTCGCGACGTTCTCCTCCAGCCGACTACTGGTGCCGGCGAGGCGGTGGAACGCCGAGGACTCCGGCAGCGTGCGGATCAGCGCCCACAGGTGCTCGCAAGGCAGGTGCTCCCACGCCCAGTACAGGTTCAGCTGGTGGTGCTGCTGGAGGTCGGCCCAGATGGTGAGCCAGGCGTCCTGATCGGCCCGCAGGCCGCTCAGGACGCCGAAGCTCCCCCCGGGTCGAACACCGCCGTCTCGAACCGCGTCCAGAACTCCGCGAACGCCGCCGGGGGCACCCAGTGGTGCGCGAGCTGGAGGAACTCCCGCGCCCGGGCGGTGCCCGGCGCCGACTGCTCGTCGAACGGCGTGGCGTCGAACATCATCGAGGCCAGCGCCGCCTCGACCCCGCCCGGCGAGGCCACCAGCACGTCCCAGGCGTCAGCGCGGCCACCGGTGGGCTGCTTGAACTCCCACCACCGGTCGAACGCCTCGATGCGGCGCGGGGTGTCGACCAGCCCGTGCAGCCACCGGTTCAGCGGCTCCACCACCGGGGCCTCGGTGGCCGCCGGTGCTGGTGCGGGCTGCTGCTCGGCCGGCGCGGCAGCCGGTCGGGCAGCAGCTTTCTTCGCCGGGCGTTTGGCCGGCGACTTCTTCCCCGCCGGGGCGCCCGCGGCCATCAGGCGGCGAGCGGGTTGGAGTCGGTGAAGCGCCGCAGGGGCAGGCCGCCGTTGACCGGGCTCAGGAACGAGCACGACAGGTCGTAGCCGTTGAGGTCGGTGTCGTTGATGACCTCACCGGGCACCTTGTCCAGCGTGGTCCGTTCACCCAGGTAGGCCTTCGACCCGTGCCCGGGGTCCCGGGCGATCAGCAGCAGCGCGAACTCCTCGTCGTCGCCGGTGACCCACTCCCACACCCCCGACCCGGCCGCGGTCTCCACGATGCTGCCGCCCTGCAGGAACGTCAGGATCGAGGCCTTCGTGTCCTCCACCGGGCGCAGCGTCGCCGAGGTGATCGGGTCGTCCTTCTTCTGCCGGTACGACCCGTTGCCCCAGACCCCCAGCTTGGAGGACTCCTGCGCGGTGGCCACCTCGAAGCCGGCCTTGATCGCGCCGTAGCAGTCCCAGCCGGTGAAGCTGGTGGCGGTGAACAGCCCGGTGGTGGGCAGGGGGGTGCCGACCGGTGCGCGGAAGGCGTCGCCGTCCACCCACAGCCGGGACTTGGCCGAGTTCTGCTGCATGGGGTACCTCTCCTCAGGATGTGCCGGGTCATACGGCGGCGTGCAGACGCACGTCCAGGCGGACGGCGTGCTTGAAGACCGGGGCGTCAGCGCCCCGGGAGGTGTCGGTCAGGTCGGTCGGCCCGTCCAGGTGGTGGGCCCGCCACGACGTCGTGCCTCGGTACAGGCCGCCGCCGACCGTCTCGAAGTACGTGGCGATCGAGGCCGCGATCCGCTCGGTGAACAGCTCAGGGAGCTCCCCGTTGACCGGCACGGTGGCGCAGGCCTCGACCTGCACCAGCCGCGACCATGCGCCGTGTGCGGCCGAGATTCCGTAGCCGCCAGCCGAGCGGATCACCAGCCACGGCTCGGTGACCTCGGCTGGCTTCCGTAGGCCGATCCGGTCCGAGTCGCCGCCCAGCCGGGCGACCAGCTGCGGCCAGGAGTACAGCGCGCTCTGCACGATCAGCACCGCGGGCGGCGGCTCGGCCAGCACAACCGGCAGGGGGCCGCTCACCGCGCAGACCAGCCGGTGTAGCGACCGAACTGGCGGGAGGCGTTGGTCAGCGTGGCGTGCACCGGGGTGTCCTCGGTGCCGTACTCCTTGTAGATGGCGTCCGGGTCTCGCTGCACCACCGACACGTCATCACCGGACACGACGACCGTCGGACCATCTCGGTACGCGCCAGACACCACCGGAGCGGTGTCGCGGTGCACCCCGACGATGTCGTGAGCGACCTCGACCCGGTCGGGGGTCGAGAGGTGCCGCGCCTGGGCGACCAAGACGGCCGGGTAGACGGTGACTACAGCAGTGGTCGCCGTGACGTCCTCCTCGGCGGCTCCGCCTGCTCGGCCGGGCGGATGATGAGCGCGGAGACGACCAGCGTCAGCGTCGCGGTGACCAGCTGCCCCGGCTTCACCACGATCTCGTCGATCAGGATCGGCTGCCCCGGTGCGATCGCGAGCGGCACGCCGTTGAGCAGCACCTGGTCGGGCATCAGCCCCTCGCCGCCCTGGGTGGCCGTGCTGTCGACGACCTCCAGGAACACCGGCACCGGGACGGCGCCGGCGGTCACTGCTCCGGCGTCCAGTCCCGGATCGTGACCCGGCCACGGCCACCCTGAGCTTCGACCGCCTGCACACGGGCGACCTCGTTGCCGTCGTCGGCGTGCTCGGCCAGGTAGGTCAGCACCTCCCCGACGTGGTGCTTGGTGGGGTCGAACAGCTCCGCCGGCTCCGGCCGCGTCTTCGACCAGGTCCCGTCGACCAGCTTGTCCCGCGTGCCCTTCGAGTACGGCGACGCGTAGTGCTCGCGGCCGTCCTCGTCGTAGAAGACGCCGACGGTCTCGGCCACCGGCTCCTCGACCGGCGGCACCGACGGCTCGCCGGCCACATCGTTGCCGCCGTCCGCGGTCGTGGCCGCCGGCTGCTGGCCGAGCACGCTGCTGGTGACCGCCGGGTCCGCGGCGGGGGCGTCGGTGGCGGGCTGCTGGCCGAGCACCGTGCTGGTGTCGGCCGCGGCGGTGGTGGGACTGGTCACGATGAGGCTCCCTGCTGGTCGGAGATGAACTTCAGCCGGGCACCGATGTGGTCCGGCTGGCTGGTGAGCAGCGATCGGCGCAGCTCGGGTTGTCCGTGGACGCGGAACCGGACCCCAGAGTCGACGTTGCGCACGGTGGTGGCGGAGGTGACCGGTTCGCCGGGCGGGAAGATCCCTTCCCAGTCGGCGAGCACCGTCCCGTCGGTGTCGAGGACCAGCTGCTGGGTGTTGAGCTGCCACAGGTCTGCGCGGCTCTCGGACGGCACGTCACGGCCCGGCAGCCAGGTGGTGTCGTCGGCGTCCCGAACGCGGGGGCCGGGGTTGAGCAGCTCCACCTTCTGGGCGAAGGCGTGGCTCACCACGGGCCCCAGCCGCGCCGGATGCCCACCCGGACGGTGCCGAACAGCATGCCGTTGCCGGTGGGCTGGCTGGTGCTGGGCTGCAGCTCCTTCAGCTCGGCCTCGGTGAAGAACACGCCGGTCGCTGAGCCGTCGGGCAGCGTCATCCCGTAGCTGCGCGGACCGATCGTCTCCTGCAGCTGCTTGGCACCCTGCGGGTTCTCCATGTACCGCCGCACGACGCCGGCGACCTTGGCCGTGGCCGACCGGGCGAGGTCGCCGGTCGGACCCCGGCCAGCCGCGGTGGCGGCGTCGTCGTCGGCGGCGATGCGGTCGTCGAGGTCGGGCAGGTTCCGGCGGAGCAGAGCGGCGGCGTCACCGATGTGCGTGGTGACCAGCTTCTGCTCGTCGGTGGTGAGGGGACGCCAGCGGTCGGCGACGTCCTGGTGTGTGGCGTAGTCGGCCACTGGCGTCCCCCCGTCCATCAGGACCCGGAGCCGGAGCCCGAGTCGCTGTCACCGGCGGCGGCCTGGAGGGCGTCGTCGGCTTCCAGGGCGGCCGCGTACGACTTGAGCGACGCGGCCCCCTCCGGGTTGATCTTGTCCGCGTCCTCGCGGCCCTCGTTCCGGCGGGCGATCTCCGCCTTGAGGTCCGCGAACTTCTGCTCGCCGTAGGGCGTCGGCTCGGCGTCCGCGCCGCCCTCGAGCAGGTGGGCGCCGATCTGGTCCTTCGCCCACGTCGGCACGTCGGCCCCAGCGAGCAGCAGCTTCGGCGTGCTGTCGGTCGGATCCACGACCCAGGTGTTGTCGGTGACGGTCGCCATCGTCAGAGCACCTTCACGGACATGGACAGGTCACCGTTGGCCAGGACGGGCTCGCCGATGGCGTCAGCGAAGATCTCCAGGCCCATCGGCGGCTTCTCGTTCTTGTAGACGCCGGTGACGATGCCGGGCTGCTCCCCGTCCTCGATGCCCCAGCCGGCCTCGAGCGAGGACAGCGTGCGACCCCAGAACGTGGCACCGAGCTCGGTGGCGGCGAAGTCGTCAGTGCCGACCGGCGCCGGCAGACCGAAGATCCGGTCGTCGGGCAGCACCTTGGTGACGACGCCGTCGACCTGCACGCGCCGGTTGGACAGCACGATCGGGGCGACGCCGTAGGACTGCAGCGTGTTGCGCACCTCGTCGGCGTTGGCCATGCGGGACCCACCGCCGGCGAGCACAGTGGCGAACTGGCTGCCCGAGGTGAGGGCCCGGAACGCCCGGGTGGACATCAACCAGCAGCCGACGTCCTGGCCGGCGCCGGGCACGGTGGAGCCGTCCCCGTCGCGGTACAGGTCGTTCCACGTCTGGAACTGCGCGAGCCGGTCCGTGCCGGTCGCCGACCACAGGGCCGGCGCGGTGAAGGTCAGCCCCGCCGAGCGGCCGAAGTCGTCGGCCATCCGGTAGTTGTCCTGGGTGATGGCGGCGATGCCGGTGTTCACCGTGATGCCGCGCAGCCGCTCCATCGCGTCGGCCACCGACCGGACCAGGAGGTCCGTGGTCGCCAGGATCGTGTTCAGCGTCTGCGCATCGGACACCGAGCCACCGCGACCGCGGAGCTGCTCGTACTCGGTGTTCGGCATCCACTGCCCGAGGGCGGGCAGCTCCATCGTGACCCGGTTCGCCTGCTGGCGGCGACCCGGCTCGAGCTCGGCGTCGTACGCGCGGAACCGCGCGACGTCGACCAGCCCGGTGCGGCCCTTGATGAACCGCACGACGATGTCCTCGACGAAGCGGTTGGGCAGCCAGCGGGCCAGCGTGCCCTGCCGCGCCTCGTAGGCGGCCAGGGACTCCCGCGCGTACCCGGTGAGGGTCGCGGGGTCGATCAGATCGGTCCAGAGCATGACGTCTCAGACCCCTCTCAGCGGTAGACGACGGTGACGTTGGAGCGCTTCGCGTACGCCACTGGCGCGACGAAGGCTTGGACGCCGACCGGCACGCGGTCGGGGCGGACCCGGCCGTGGTCGAGCAGCGGGACGTTCAGGTCCTCCGTCGAGCCGGGGACGACCGGCTGGTCGGTGAACAGGTGACCGGCGAGCACACCGGCGCCGGTGGTGGTCGCCTCGGTGGAGTCGTAGGGGACCAGCTGCCCCCCGACGAGCGCGCAGGGCGTCCCGGACGGGATGTAGCCGTTCGGGTAGTGCGTCTCCTTGGTGAACGCGGAGACGTGGAGGGACTCGGTGCGGCCGTTCCAGATGCTGTGGTCGGACCGCAGCCACCGGAAGTCGCCCGCGCCGGTGAAGCTCTCCGTGCGGAGCTTGGGCATGGCGGAACCTCTCTGTGAGGAGGGATGGAGTCGAGCGGGTGGGTCGCGGCCCGGAGCGGTTCCGCGGTGCTGGCGTGAGCTCGGAGCGGGCTCAGCTGGCGCTGGTGTTGCCGGCGCCCTTCACGGGGTGCCGGTCGGCGAAGAGGGAGCGGCCACCGGCGACGGAGGGCTTGCCCGTGCCGCCGCGGCGTCCGTTCCCGAGGTCGGGGTCACCGGCACCCGCGGGGCCACCGAGCGTGGCCGCGAAGGCGCGGATCCCCGAGTAGTCGACCTTGGCGTCCTGGCCGACGAAGCCCGCCGCGGTGACTCCGCGCATCAGGGTGGTGACCTGCTCCTCGGTGCGGCCGGCGGACAGCTGCGCGCGGAGGAACTCCGTCGCGGCCTCCTGCGCGATCTGGGTGCGGCCCTCGGTGCGGCCGGCGTCACGGGCCTCGTCGGCGGCCTTCTCCGCGTCGGTGCGCTGAGCGGCCTGCAGCTGGTCGTACTCGGTGGCCTTCCGCTGAAGCTCGGCGAGATCGGCGGGCACGCGGGACTGCTGGACCTTCGACTGGTTGCGCCAGTACGCAGCCGCCTGCCCGTCGGTCATCTCGGCGACCGCGGTGTTGGCCGGGAAGCCGAGGTCGTTGCCCTGGGCGTCGGTGGCGTTCCCGTTCGGGGCCGGGGCCGGGGCCGGGGGCGAGGGCGCGGGGGTCGGGGGCGTCGGAGTCGGCGGCGTGGGCGGGGTCGGCGGCTCGGAACCACCGAGGATCGGCCAGATCGGCTTGCCGTTGCGCCGGTACCCCAGCGGGGTGATCGCCTGGCCGGTGCGCGGGTGGCGGGCGAGGGTGTTGAGGTGCATGTGCGTCTCCCAGATCGGGGGATGGGCGCCCGTGAGGGGCGCAGACCGACCAGAGCGGCCGGCCAGCTCGTGGTGGTGCTACGCCGCCAGCTGGCGCTGGAGCTCGGCGACACGGGCGCGCTGCCAGGTCAGCGGCGCAGAGACGTCTTCGCCCGCCCGGGCACGCCGCTCCAGGTCCGGGATGGTCGCCTCGTAGGTGGCCAGCTGCCGGCGCAGCGAGGTGGCCTGCTCGTCGGCGCGCTCAGCAGTTCGGCGGACCCGCCGGCTCTTCAGGTCATCGGCGACGTCGTCGGCGCTGCGGAAGGCTCGGCCCTGGCGGACGAGGAGCGGGCCGAGTTCACCGTGCTGCTCGATCCGGTAGCGGGTGCGCTTCAGCTTCGCGGCGGAGGTGCCCCCGGCGTCGGAGTAGAGCTCGGCAAGGTCGTCGGTGTTCAGCTGCACACCGGGGTCCTGGGAGCCGACGATCGGCAGGACCGAGCACTTGCACTTGTTGTGGATGGGCATCAGCGAGCTGCGCCCGTAGATCCGGTCCGCGGCGGCGATGCACAGCCCACACGACCCGCCCTTGGACAGGTACGGGCGGAGGACCCGTCGGTAGCCGCGGATCTGCTTCGACCTGGAGAAGATGTCCACGGCGCCCTGCCGGACGGCGAGCTCCAGGTCGGTCTCCGCGATGCCGCGGAGCCGTGCCCGGCCAGCGGCCTCAGCGGCGTCGGGTGGGGTCCCCAGAGAGCGCAGGTAGCGCACGGTCGCGGCCGGACGGAGCAGGACCTCGTCGATGGGCACGCCCTGCCGGAGCGAGTCCGGCAGCTGCACCAGCTGGCCACCAGGGAGGTCGTCGACGCCGAGCTGCTCAAGGACCTGCCGGAGGTAGGACTCGGTCACCTGACCGGAGGCGAGCTGCGCCGACCGCAACAGCGCCGCGGCCTGCGCGCTGAAGATCGGCAGCTGGTCGGTGGCCGCCGGGTCCCGCAGCGCGCCCCACAGCACCTCCAGGAGCGTGAGCGCCTGCTCGGTGACCGCTGCCTGCGCCGCGGCCTGCCGAGACGCCAGGGTGGCGATCGCGGACTCAGCTGGTCGGGGCTGCGTCATCCGCCGGTGCCGGCTCCGGGTCGACCCGCTCGGCCGGCGCGATGCGGAGCGGCTGCGCCGTCTGCTCGGTCTGGCGGGCCATCCCCGCCTGGGCCAGCTGCAGGAACGCGTCGGCCTGCTGCGCCTTCAGCTCGGCGTCAGCCTCCGCGGGCGTCAGCTGCCAGATGTCGGTCAGCACCCGACGCGGGGACAGGCCCTTCGCCTTGCTGGAGGCGTCGGCCTTCTCCGCGAGGCTGTACCGCTCGACCGGGCGCCACAGGGTGTCCAGCTCCCCGAACTTGGACCGCTGGAGGTTCTCGGCGCCGCCCATCATCTCGAAGCCGAGGCTCATCACCTGCGAGAACCCGATGCCGTCGCGGGTGTTGTGGTCCTCGACCTTGAAGTTGATGCCCTCGCGCTGCAGCGTCGCCCCGGCCGCGGTCTGGTTCGCCCCGTCCGGCACGAACATGTAGAACGGCGACTGCGACACCGTGGACAGCTCCCGGACGTCGTCCTTGCTGGCCGTCAGGATGCCGGTGAGCTCCGGCGGCTGGGACTCCCACAGCTCGGCCATCGGCGGCAGCAGCCACATCGACGCCGGGTCAGCGACGAACACCTCGTCGAGCCCGGAGTAGTCGATCGGCTTGCCGCGCATCTCCTTGACCGGCCAGTCGTCCGGGTAGTGCGACGGCATGTTCTTCAGCGCCCGCTGACGGAAGGCCTGCATGACGACCAGGACCATCCGCTGCAGGATCCCGTGCCGGATCCGGTCGATCAGGTCGACGTGCTTCTCGAACTCGGCCAGGCCGCCGCGGTTGGGGAAGTGGACGATCGGCGCCCGGGACGTGGGCAGCTTCACGACGTTCTCGTCCCAGGTCCACGCCGACGGGTTCATCGGCCGGCCGGGGATCAGCGACGTGGCCTTGCCCTTCTTCCACGCCTTGTGGACCTCGGCCTGACCGCCGTTCTTGCCGGGCAGGTAGACGTAGCCGTAGTCGCGTTCCTCGTCGGGGTCCCAGTACGTCTTCAGGCCGGCCCGGACGATCCACGGCCGCACCGGATCGTTCGCGGTGATGCAGTTGCGGGGGTCCTCGGCGGTGATGACCGCCTGCCCGTCGGACTGCGAATCCGGGGGCGCGACGATCGCGTAGGCCTCCGACATCGACAGCTTGGCCTCGAGGATCTCGGGGGCCCGCACCGCCATCCGGTTGGCCCGCCACAGCTGGGCGGCCGCCGCGTCGCCGCCGGCGTCGTTGTCCGCCGCGGTCCGGAACCCGACCGGGGTCTGCCGGTCCAGCACGGCCCGGCAGATCAGCTCCTCGTAGTTGGTGCGGGCCAGCTTCTGGAACGCCGCGTAGGACTCCTTGGCCTTCTCCGCGCCCTCGGGCAGTGGCGGGTCGGAGTCGTAGCGCTTCTTCAGCTTCTGCAGCCGGCCCGCGCGCTGCGCCTGCTGCAGCGCCAGCCGCTTGAACCACCATCCGGGGGAGCCCTGGATCTTGGCGTCGTCGAGCGCCACAGCGACCTCCCCTCATCGGATCTTCCGCGGCATCTGCCAGCCGGCGTACTTCGAGGGGGCCGCGGGCTCGGCGTCCATGCACTCCTTGAGCGCGTTGACCGCCGCTGCGACACCGTCGATCTTGTCGGCGGCGGTGTCCTTGTCCGGCTTCACGTTCCCGGCCGGGTCCATCCGGACCGCCAGGTTGTCGACCATCCAGCGCATGACCGGGTTGCCGCCGTGCCGGTACCGCTCGGAGAGCACCAGGCGCTGCAGCTCTTTCAGCGGCGCCGACACCGACCCGTAGCCCTGCCCGATTGGCACGCACGTGATGCCGGCGTCGTCGAGCCGGCGGACGACGTCGCTGGTGCCCCACCGGTCGTAGCCGATGGTCTGCACGTCGAACCGGTCGGCGTCCTTGATGATCGTGGCGACGATGAAGTCGTTGTCGATCACGTTGCCCGGGGTCGTCTTCAGCCAGCCCTGCTTGACCCACGTCGACGCGTTCTTGGCCGTCCGGTTGTCGAGGTCCCGGAGCTTCTCCTCGGGGACCCAGAACCGCCAGATGGCCTCGTGTCGGTCGTCGTCGCTCGGGAAGTCCCAGCACAGCGCGGTGATGTCGGAGACCGACGCCAGGTCCAGGCCGCCGTGGCACGCCCGGCCGGCCAGCTTCATCTCGTCTACCAGGCCGGCGGTGTCGTCCCAGTCGCCGAGCTGGATGTACCGGGTCGTCTGCTTCGTGCGGATCCCGAGGTGCAGGCGCTGGAACTTCGCCAGGTCGGCCGGGCTGTCCCGGGCCTTCGATGCTTCCTTCTGCAGGTACGCCCGGGTCGGGGACACTCCGTAACCGGGGTTCGCCTTCCGGTGAGTCTCCTCGGCGAACTCGTCGTCTTCCGGGGCGGCGGCGAACACCACCCCGAAGGTCGTCGCGTCGATGATGACCCGCTCGGCGAGCTGCTCGACCCGCTTCCGCTTGCGGGCGTAGATGGTGTTCGGCTTGCCCTCGTCCGCGGTGGTGATCGCCGCGGTGAGCGGCTGGTCCCGGGAGCCGGTGCCCGTCTCCAGGGTGTCCACCAGGTCCGGGGACTTGTGGATGTGCAGCTCGTCGATGACCGCGCAGTGCAGGTTCGCGCCGTGCTGCGCGTCAGCGACCGAGGAGATCACCTGGAAGTAGCTGGCCGACGCCGGGTGGACGATCCGCTTCGCGTACGCCTTCAGGTGCGACTTCAGCGCGGGGGCGTTGTTGACCAGCGCCTTGACCGGGGCGAAGACGAAGCCGGCCTGGTCCTGGGTCGTGGCCGCGGCGACCACCTCGGCACCCGGCTCCCCGTCCGCCGCCGTCATGTAGATCGCGATGCCGCCCAGCAGCGTGGACTTCCCGTTCTTGCGCGGGACGTCCACGTACAGCTCGCGGATGACCCGCACCCACCGGTCGGCGTCCTCGTCGAAGCGGACCCACCCGAAGACCGGCGCCAGGATGTACGCGACCTGCCACGGGTCCGGCTTCAGCGGCTGCCCGGCCCACTTGCCCTTCGTGTGCCGCAGCTTCGAGAACGACTTCAGCACCCGGTCGACCCGGGCCGGATCGAAGCGGACCCCGGGCATCCCCAGCTCGCCCGGCTCCGGCGTCTTGATCAGCGGCGGGCAGTCCGGCAGCGGAATCCCGCGAGAGATCAGGTACCAGGCGACCTCGGGCGACAGCTTGAGCCGCTCGAGCTCCTCCAGCGGCGGGAGGACGACGTCGTCAGTCGGTCGGCGAGCCCCCGAACGGGTTGTCGTCGTCCTCGCCACCGGTCACCTTCCCCAGCGCCATCTCCGACGCCGGCGACAGCCCGAAGAGGTTGGCGAAGGCGCGGAGCTCGCGGCCGGCGTTGCGCGCGATCCCGACAGCGGGGTGAGGGAGGGTCCCCTGCTTGGCATCGATGGTCAGGCCCTCACGGCGGACCTGACGGGTGGCATCGACGAACGTCGACCACGTCTCGCAATACGCCGTCAGCGTCGCCCGGTCCTCCTCCTTCAGGAGGTCCAGCCGGGTCAGCCCCGGGACGACCCGGCGCCACTCCGCCGCGGCCTCCTTCGACAGCCACGTCGGCGGCTTCGGCGCGATCCGGCGGAACTCCGGCGTCGTCTTGACCTTCCGGCCACCGGAGTCGACGCCCTCGCCACGACCGTGCAGCAGCTGCAACGGCGCGGGCAGCTGAGCAGGCACGGCCGGTGAGTTCCTAGCTCAGCGCGCCGACGATGGCGCCGAAGACGGCGTCCTTGCGGCGCTGGTCCTCCGGCAGTTCGTCGTACGGCACCAAGCAGGGGTGGGTCTTCGCCTCGGCATCCTTGACCGCACCGAAGGACCAGCCGTCTCGGACCTTCGAGTCGCACCAGGAGTCGTGCAGCTGCTCGGGCGTCGCGCCGGCCCGCGCCTCGGCCACCCCCTCGACCGCCGAGGCGCGCTGCCACTCCGGCGCCTCGTCCCAGGACGGGCTGACGGCCGGGTCGCCGGCCTCGATCTGCAGCGCCCGGTTGGCCTCGTGGCACACGCGGGCGATCGCCGAAGCGTCCATGAGCAGTCCTCTCGTTGGGGGTGACCCCCTGGTCGAAGGGTTGAGACGGTGAATGCACGCAGAACTGGCGGTCAGGGAGAGAGGGGCCCGGGGGGAGGGGCCCCCCCACCCGGTCACCCGGTCACCTGGTCTCTCGGCACTCCGGTCACCGGGTTCCCCGTCCCCGGGACCGTGGCGGGCGGCCTCTGGTGCTGCGGTTGCACCCCTCGTGTGCTGGTCCGCGGTAGGTGGTGCGGTCGTCGTCGTGGTCGAGGTCCCATGCCTGGCCGGGGTGGATGCGGCGGCTGGGTTGGAGGCACCGTGGTGCAGCGCAGTCGACGTGGCCCGCTTCGACTTCGGGTCGCCAGTCCTCGCGAGTGCGCTGGTGGGTGGTGCCGTAGCCGCGTTGGGTGGTGGTGCCGCGTGCTCGGCTGGCTACTTGGGCGCAGTTGGGGCACCGGCCGGTGCCTGGGTGGAGGGTCTTGCAGTCGGGGCAGCGGGCGGCGGGGCGGGTGGGCACGCGGGCAGCCTCCGTCGCGTCCGCGGTGGGGCGGGGTGCAGCAGGGTCCGTCACCTGGTGTGGTGGCGGGCCCTGGTGGTCCCGGAGCCGATCCCGGGTGTTCGGCGGGTAGCTGGTGCGACGGCTCCCGTGTGCGGGTATGCGTCGCGTGGCCCAAGTGTTACACCGGGTCGCTCTGGTCCGCAACGGTCAGCGTCGGTAAGGCGGTGTCGCCGTGTATCCGGGGCTACGTGCGCACGACGTGTCGTCGAGGGGCCAACCCAGTCCGGTGGCCACTGGCCGACGGGGTGGCTTCTTGACCTCGACCACGTCGGGAGCGCACTGAGTGCAGCGCTTGCGACCTGGTGTCTCAGCTTCCGGCCGTGTGAGCAGGCGCGGGTAGCGCTGTGGTGTGTTCGCCAGTGGGTCTCCGAGGAAGCGCTCTGCCGAGGCGATGCTGGACCGGACGACCCGACAGCTCAGGTCGTGGACCTTCCCCGGCTTGTCTCGACTCCCGAACTCGGCGAACGTGTTGCTCGGGTCCTGTCGCTGGGATTCGTACGAGGCGCGGCTTGCGTACACCTCAGCGAGGTACATCTCGGTGTAGCTGTGCTCGTGGCAGGCGCCGTGATAATCGCAGCCGCAGGCGCCACACCATCTGCATTGCTGACACGGGACGGGTGGATGCACGGGCGCAGTCACGGGTAGCTCGGCTCCTGGAGTCGGTGTCCGGGTGAAGTGGTGGCCTGCGAGCGGCGCCAGCGGGCGATGACGCTGTCGCCGTCGTAGAGGTCGCGGCCGATCTTGACGATGTGGCCGCGGTGCACCCAGCCGCGGAGGGTGCTGGCGGGGATGCCCATGACCGCCTCGATCTGGGCCGACGTGTAGGCGCTCACCGGCGGGTGTTCCGGGACGGCAGCATGGCCGGCCACGGTACCGGCGCCGGCCCCGCTGGTCAGCGGGCTGGCAGCTCGCTGACCGGGCGCTTGGCGTACCAGCAGTGCCCGGTCGCCCGGCACAGCTGCTGGTGGGTGGGGCCGTCCATGTGCACCAGGATGGCGTCGATGCAGGGGACCGGCTCCCCGCAGTGGTCGCACACGACCTGGGGATGGCCGTTGGCGTCGCGGCCCTCGACGACCTGCCGCCACTCGAAGTGGTTGGCGGGGTGCAGCGGGGCGGTCATGCGCGCTCGCTGAGGCGCAGCTCGGCGAGCAGGGCGGTGAAGCCGCGGGTGGCGCCCCGGTTCGAGCTGGCCGGCGCGGGCGGCGCCGGTGGCGGGGTGGGCGCCGGGGAGGCCGCGGTGCGGGTGTCGTCCTCGTGCTGCTGGGTGGCGAGGATGAGGGAGAGGCGGGCGAGATCGCCGCCGCGGCCTCCTTCCCACCGGTGGGTGGGGTTCCGGTCGCAGACGACCTCCCGGGGGCGGAGCGGGCCGTCGTCCTCGTCGTCGTCTCCGCCGGTGGTGTGCTCGACGTAGAGGGGCCACAGCTGGCCGCCGCACTCGGTGCCCTGGTCGTCGATGTGCTTGTAGCACCAGCCGGTGAGCGGGCGGTCGTCGTCGTTGCGGTTGACGCGCATCAGCTGGGCGCGGAGTTCGCGGAGTTCTTCGCGCATGGCGGCGACCCATGGCTGGCGGGCGATCCAGTCCAGGGCTCGGGTGAGGAGGAGGCGCTCGGTGCGGACGGTCACCGGGGCGGGCGCGAGGTGGCCTACACCGATGACGCCGGCCGGGTCGACGACGTAGGGGCCGCGGTACCCGGTCGGGACGCGACCGATGGTGAGCACCTCGGGGCGCTGGAGGCGCCGCTCTTCCCGGACGCGGTCGGCGAGGTCCTGGAGGACGCCGAGGGCGTACAGCGGGCGCTCGGCGCGGGCCTCGTGCTCATCGGCGTCGGCGCGGATCAGCGCGCACGACCCGTGGTCGCAGGCCGGGCAGGTGGGGCCGTCGTGCTGCCAGCCGTGTGCGGTGGACCGGGGGTCGGTGTGGACGAGAACGTCGAGGACGACCGGGGACTGCTGGGAGGCCAGGGAACCGCCTCCGCCGCCGTCCCAGCGGATGGCGAGGGAGGGGACGGCGGACAGCCGGGCGATCTCGTCCTCGATGTCGTGGAGCCAGGTGCCGAGCTCTTCGAGGTGGTGGCGGCAGAGGACGCCGTCGGTGGCGGGGTGGGGGCGGCCGGGGACGACGCAGCTGGTCGTCTCGGTGGTGGTCACGTGTGGGTGCGCTCCGGGGACGTGGGCGGCCAGCTCGTCGACGGCGACGTGGGCGAGGTCGCGGAGGTTGGTGATCGGGTTCCGCATCGGGGTCAGCGGCGGCGGCGCTTGCTGGAGTTGGGGTGGCCCTGCCGGTGCCGTTCGCGGACGGCGGCGAGTGCGGCGTCGATGTCGAGCTGGGAGCCGCACACGGTGGTGGTGCGCCCGCACGCCGGGCAGGTCCAGCGGTCGTCGCTCACGTCGGCCATCAGTCCTGGCCCCCAGCGGCCGGTGCGGGCTCGGGGTCGGGGTCGCCCGGGGCGAGCGGCAGGAGGCTGGCGCGGAGCGCGGTCTGCAGCTCGATGACGAACCGGCGCTGCGTCAGGGCGGGGGCGCGTTCGACGAGATCGGCGAGCTGGTCGACGGCCTTGTCCAGCTGGGGGTCGGACAGGTGGGTGACCGAGAGCTTCATCTGCTCGAGCATCAGGCGGGCCGTGAGGTGGCTGACGGTGAGGCAGATGTCGGGCGGGGGCTGGCCGGGGCCGGGCACGCACCGGCCGGCCTGCTGGTAGACGCCGCGGACGCCGATCTCGCAGTCGCACGTCGGGTCCTCAGCCAGCGTGGTGCGGATGCCGACCAGGTAGCCGTGCAGCTGCTGGATGCGGTCGAAGAACGCGGCCATCGCGGTCTGTTCGGACTTCTTCATCGGGGTGGCTCCTCGGTGCTGGAGAGGGAACTGGGGGCGGGGAAGCCGAGGGCCGCGGGGGCGCCTACCGTCGTCGGGGTGGGCGAGGAGCGGCGGCTGGTGACCGGCCACCTGCCGGAGGGCGAGCTGGAACGCGAGCTCGCCCGGGTCACCGACCGCCGGGACCCGCCGGTGCCGGTGGATGGGTGGCTGCGGCTCGACAGCCGGTGGACCGCCGGTGAGCTGCACGGCTGGCGGATGGGGTCCACGGGCGCGGAGACGGGCCGGCTGGTGGGCATGGTGACCGGCCTGCGGGAGTACGCGCCGGGCTTCTGGTGCGAGTACCTGCTGTGGCTGTTCACCGAGCAGCTGCGTATCCGCCCGGACGACTGAGCGGTCACCGTGCACCCCCCGGCCGGGCGGCGGGTTGGCGGTGCCGGCCCCACATCACCGTGACGGTGGCGCCGACGTGCAGGTGGTAGCCGGCGTGGAGGTCGGCGAGCTGGCAGCGCACCCCGGTCCGATGGGTGGTGTCGCAGCCGCGCCGCGTCCATCCGAGCAAGTCACCCACGGTGCCCACCTCTCGAGGCGGCACACTGCCGGCTATGACGCCCCGCACCTACCGCTGCGCACTGACCGCGACCATCACCGTGGATGACGAGACGCTGAAGTCGGCCCTGCTCGGTTTCGGGTTGCGAGAAGGCCTGGACGGCCCGCCCGTCGATGACCCGGACGTGGTCTTCGACGCCCAGCAGCAGATGCTCAGTGCTGTCGAGCACCTGCCCGCCGAGCAGCTCCTGCAGATGTTCTTGGTGAACGGCTACGTCGTGCCAGCGAACCTGGCGATCCGGAACCACATCATGGGCGGACTGCCGGGCTCCACCGTGGAGATGACGGGCGTGGACGTCGAGCCGCTGGACAACTGACCGGCTCACCGCTGGGCCAGCTGTTCGGCGGGTTCCTTCGGCTCGTCCGCGCAGTAGGCGTTCGGGCCGCCGTGGCCGTGTCCGCCGCAGAACCTGCATGGCCGCTCGTCCGCCTGCTGCCCCTGCTCCACCACCGGGGACGGGGCGGCGGGGCGCCGAGGGTGGTGCGAGCCGAACGGGGCCATGCAGAGCCGGTCGCAGTCTGGCCGCTGCTCCGTCCCCGCTGGGGCTGTCGGTGGCCGGGGGCACGGCTGCGGGGCATCGGGTGGCGCAGGCCGGCGTGGTGGGCCCGGAGTCCACGCAGCACGGACCGGTGGGCTGGACGGGGCGGGCCGTGGTCCGGTCGGGGGCCGGGCTGTCGGCGGTCATCGGGCCAACTCCAGCGGCTCGACGGCGTGCTCGGGACACAGGTGCGGCTCGTTCGGCCGGTGCGGGTTGTACTGCCACCCGTCCGCCGTGAGCTCGCGCCAGTTGTCGGCCAGCGCCCCGTACCAATCAAGAGTCCACTTGGTGCAGCCGCTTTCGCTGTCGCACGTGATGATCGGGAAGGTGGCGTTCACTGCTGGGCCTCCGCACGGAGAGCAGCAGCGCGGGCGACCAGGTCCTCGGCCTTCACCAGGTAGCACGTCAAGCGCTCGACCGGACCGAGCTTTGCCACGGTCGTCTTGTCCTCGCGGAAGGCCGCGTCCAGCGCCTCGGCGGCGGCTTCGGCGCGCAGGCGGGCCGCCACAGGCAGCAGGGCGTCCGTCAGCTCGCCATCGGTCATCAGCACCCGCGGGTCGGGCGACCGCAGCTCGGTCACCACGCGCAGCAGCTGCTCCCGCCAGTCCACGGGTGCCTGGTCGACGGGCTGCTCGTCGACGCCGTGGGTCAGCCGGGGGTCGTTGCGGTCGCTGGTGGTGCTCATGAGGTGCCTCCTGGTGGGGTGTCGATGGGTAGGGCGGTCTGCTGGTCCTCGTCGATGGCGTCGAACAGGGCGGCCTTCGTCTCCGCGTCGTAGTCCGCGGACCACGGCCACTTCGTGGCCCTCTTGTAGAGGTGGTCGGGCCACGCCCGGACGTCGCGGTCACCGCGGAACCGGTCCAGCACGTAGGCGTTGGTGTCCTGGTTGTCCGGCTCCCGTTTCAGGACCAGCCCGAACTCCGGCCAGCGCATCCAGTACGAGGAGCCGATCGGGTCCGACCGGCGGGCACCCGAGCCGTCGCCCTTCGGCGCGTGGTGCTCGATCCAGAACGCGCACCCGTACCGCTCCCGCAGGTGATCGACCGCCGCCCGAACTCCGCCGGGCCGGCTTCGTGGTCGTCCCCGGAGCGGCGCCCGTACGCCTTGTAGACCGGGCCGATCGCGACCAGGTCCGGGCGGGTCTGCTCGATCACCCGGGCCAGGAGCGCCCGGTCCGCGGGGGCCCGCAGGTCCATGCCACCGGGCCGGTTCCACCGCCAGAACCGGTCACCGACGTCGGCGCCGTCGTCCCAGACCTGCCCGACGATCCCGCGCAGACCACGCCGGACGAGGTCGACGGGGTTCTCCAGGTCGATGAGCAGCACCCGGCGGGGTCGGATCTTCACCTGCGGCATGAACGGGTGCATGCCGGCGGCCAGCAGCGTGCACATCTGCCGGGCCAGCACCGACTTCCCGACGCCTTCCCCGGCGATCAGCACGACCCGGTCGGCGCGTTCCAGCACGCCGGGGATCACCCAGGAGTGCGGCGGGCTGGGCTCGTTCACGAAGTCCCGGACCAACCCCAGCCCCGGGATCGGGGAGTTCCCGTCGATGGGCTCGTCGACGACCAGGCCGAGGCGCACCGACAGCTCCGCGGCGTTGTCCAGCACGACGTCCAGGTCCGCCTGCGACGTCGCCGTCTGGACCAGGCCAGCGCCGATGGCGTGGACCTGCCGGCGCAGCGTGGACTCCCGCACCAACAGCGCGAAGTGCCCCAGCGTGCCCGGGGTCCGGCCACCGGACACCAGGTCGTGCAGGTACAGCGGGCCGCGGTGCGCGCTGCCTTCCCCGCCCTCACCGATCCGGGTCAGCTGGTCGCGGCGGCGGAGCTCGTCGACCAGCAGCAGCGGGTCCGCGGTGCCCTTGGCCTCCCAGACGGAGAGGATCGCCGAGAGGATCTCGGGGTGCCCGGGGCCGGGGTCGAGGTCGCCGGGGCGGACCCCGCAGGCTTCGGCGAGCTGCGGGGCCTCGATGAGGATGCCGAGCAGGGCGCGCTCGGCATCGACGTTGTGCGGCTCGATGGCCGTGGGGGCGGTCATCACAGCTCCCACGACGGCCTGGCGCCAGCTGCGACGGCGGACTGGTTGGCCAGCTCGTTGACCAGCGACGGCAGCGTCGACGGGTTCAGCCGGCGGCGGACGAGCTCGGTGAGGGCCCGCTTGATCAGCTCTCCGTCGAACCCCTCGCCGAGCATGCCCTTGACGTGCCGGGCGACCTGGCCGACGACGGTGCTCGGCGGGCGACGGGTGTGGAGGTCGACGTAGGCGGCGACGAGCTGCTGCGCGGCTGGGTCTTCGGCTGCTGCGTCGTCTGTGGGAGTGGGCGATCGGTGAGGGCGCGGAGCGCGTTCCCTCGGAGAGACCTGCTCCCTGCTACCTGCCTCATGCTCCCTGCCACCTGCTACATGCTTAGCGCGAGCGGCGCCCGGATCGGTCTGCGCGCCGCTCGGACGGGTCTGCGCAGGAGTGGGACGGGGATCGGGTGTGATCTGAACGTGCTGCTCAGGGAGCCGCTCCGGTGTCTCCGGGGGCGGCGCGGGGTGGCGCGACGGGACCTTGTTCGGTTCGAGGCGCTGGTGCTTCGCCAGCTTCGGCAGGAACAGGTACGGGTCGCCGTCGATCTCGTACAGCTGGGCCACCCCGGCGGCCTCCAGCGCCTTCAGCATCCGCTCGAGGTCGTCCAGGGACAGGTCGTCGTCGAAGGGGAAGACCTGCCCCTTGATCAGCCGGGGGTCGGCCTGAGCACGAGCCCACTCGTCGGCCTGGTTCCACAGGCCCAGGTACAGCATCCGCTCGTCGCGGGACAGCGAGCGGGTGAGCTTCCGGTCGAGCCAGAACTCCGGCTTGAGGCTGCGCATCCGCGCCATCAGGCGAGCGCTCCTTCCTGGATGAGGGCCGCCGTCTGCTCGCAGGTGAGCCCGCCGACCCGGGCGATGTCGCTGACGGGCAGGCCACGCTCGGCGGCGTGGGCGCAAGCCCGGGCGAGGAACGCCTGGTGCAGCTGGCGTGCATGGGAGGTGACGGCGACGGCGTTGAGCAGCTGGTCGTCGGTCGGTGCCGGCGGGTCGGTCACGTGGTGGTCCGTTCTGCTCGGGCCAGTTCGTCGAGCGCGACCCGGAGCTGCAGCAGCGCGACGAGGGCGGTGGACGCCCGGCGGCGGACGGTCGGGTGCGGGGACTCCTGGGAGGCCGCGAGCCACTCGTCGAGGTCGCGGCCGGAGGTGGCGCGCACCCCGCGGGTCTCGCTGGACCGGGTCAGGCGCGGGCCGGGCGCCGGCAGCACGACGGGAGCCGGCTCGGCGGCGGCCGGCGCGGGTTCGGGGGCCGGGACGGTGTGCAGCACCGGCGTGGCCGTGCTGGCGGGCTCGGCCCACGCGTCGATCGGTCGCACGTCCGGGACGGCGACCGGCCCGTCATCGAGCGGGTCACCACTGCGCACCGGGTACGTCGCGGTCTCCCCAGCTGGGTACGTCGCCGGGGCGGGGTCCGCGGTCGGTGACGGAGCCGGGCCCGAGGCCTGCGGCTCCGCCACCGGGTCCGCGGGGGCGGTGAGCTCCTCGCCCGGGACGACGTCGTTGACCGGCTCGGCCGTCGCCGGAGCGAGCGGGAAGACCGGCAGGAGTGAGCAGGGCATCCGAGTCCGGGCCGGGACCGGGGGCAGCCCGCGCAGCCCCCGAGGCAGGGTGTTCCGCTTGCTGCGGGGCAGCCGGCCCGACCCGTCGAGGTCCCACTGCCGCTGCTGCAGCACGGCCATGACGTCGTCCCGGGTCCACCCGTTGTCCGGACCGGCCCGCAGGATGTCCTCCAGGCGGTTGCCCTGGCAGAACAGCTCCTCGATCAGGGCGGTGGTGTCGGTCATCGGGTGCCTCCGGGCTGCGGGTCGGGCATGGCGCTGGCGCTGGCGCACGCGGCGGCGAGGTCTGAGGGCGGGCGCCACAGGCCGAGGGCGCCCCGGGCCGGGATCGGCTCAGTGAGCGGGACGACGTCTTCGAGCACCAGGTGGTGCACGGCGGTGCGCACGCGGCCGCCGGCCTCGGCGTAGGAGGACTCGCCCCAGGGCCGGCAGCAGCCGGCGTCGGGGTGGGAGTCGACGAGCTGGGCGACGGCGACGACGGCGCCGAGGGGGAGCCGGGCTACGGCCTGGTCGGCGATCCAGGCAGCGGGCCACCCCGTGGCCACCCACGCAGCGACGACCCGGGGGTCGTGCCCGCCGCGGGCCGACCAGGCCTTGCCGGCGTGGATCAGCAGGGTGCCGCGGTAGCTGGTGCCCTGCGAGCGGTTCTCCACCAGCTTCTGGCCGTGCGCGATCGCCCATGACCACGGCGGCTTGACGGTGATCGCCCGGACGTCGACGCTCATGCCACGCCTTCGATCAGCTCACGGCCGAGCGCCAGCATCAGCGCGGCCCGGGCATCCCAGGTGGAGGTGCGCAGGTCGGCGTACCGGACGGTGTCGGAGCGGGTGTTCTCGTCGTGCGACCACACCTCGATCAGCCGGCGTCGAGCGGCACGGGCCATCGGGGTCTGGCCGGGGCAGCCCTGCTTCTCGTGGGCCTTGATCGCGGCGTAGCCGAACAGCACCGCCTCGTTCCAGCTGGGGCCCGCTCCGCCCTTGACCGGGATCGAGCAGGTCGCGCCGCAGCCGGTGCACACGGGGTTGAGGTGCAGGGGCCGGTCCTCGGTGGCCGGGGCGAACAGGTCGAGCTGAACGGCGGCGGTCATGCCGTCACCGCCGCAGCGTGTCGAGGCCGTCCACAGCTGTGTACAGGCGTCCCGCGGGTGAGGCTCGCGGTATGGACAGCTGGGAGTACATGACGCTGCAGGTCGAGGACACCAACAGCGGGCCGGAGTACGTGACCGTGAACGGCCCGCAGTACGCCCGCCATCGCCGAGATGTGGACACGCATCTGCCCGGCGACGCGCTCATGCGCCTCCTCGACGACCTCGGTGGCGAGGGGTGGGAGCTGATCTCCCTCGACGCACCGAACAGCACCTACTGGCTGAAGAAGCGCACTGAGCTGGACGAGCGGGGTGTGCCGCTGCCCGGGCAAGGCCTGCGGTAGCCCGTGCGCCTGCTGGAGGCTCGTCGTGGTCATGCGGGTACCGCCGCGGCGTAGGTCGCCCGGTGGGCGTTGAAGTCGGCGGCCAGCTCGCCCGCGGCGTTCGGGGCGTTGAGGGGGTGCGGGTCGCCGTCGACGCCGCACGAGCACCGGGCGATGACGACGGTGGAGTCGTTCGTTCCGAAGGTGACCCGCTCGACGTGCCGAGGGTCGTACGGCGGCCTCACGCCGCGGCCTGTCGAGCGGTACGCGCCTGCGCGGTGTTGCGGATCCGCCGGACCGTGGCTGGGTCGGAACGCACGCGTCCGGCGATGGTGGCGACGTCGACCCCGGCCGCGGCGAGGCGGTTGACGGCGACCTCCAGCGTCATCCCGGTCAGGTGCATCGGCTGGCTGTCGAGCACCAGCTCAACGGCGTGCTCATCGACCATGTCCTCGCCGACGCTGCCGATTGGCTCGACGGCCGGGATGGTGGCGGGATCGTCGATCGTGTCGTCGTCCCACGCGGCGGGCGGCAGCCAGCCGGAGGCCTCCGAGCGGCGACGGGTCCGCGAGATGCTGATCCGCCGCCTGTGGTCGTCGGCGGGCGCAGGCGTCATCCACAGCCGCTCGTACAGAGCGATGACGGCCTGGCGGGTACGTGCGAGCACCGGCTTGCCGCGCATCGCGCCGTCGAGGCTCTGCCGGTCGATGCCCGCTTCGTTGGCGAGCGCGCCAACGGACCAGCCGAGGGTGGCCAGAGCCTGCAGACGCCGGCGAGTACCGGTGCCATCGACGATGACCGCGCCGGGCAGCTGGTCCACCGTCGGCAGCGGGAGAGCGAGCAGCCGCCGGGCCGCCTCAGGGTTCATTCGCCGGCACGGGGCGGAGCGGCGGCCGTCCCGGGTCTTGCCGTACAGCAGCGTGGTCATGGTGCCGTTGGCGACGCCGGCTACCTTCCCGATCCTCTTCCAACCGACGCCGGTGGCCAGGACAGCGCGCACGTGCTCGCGCACCGGCTCGGCGTCGACCCATCCGCTGGGCGTCCGGCCGTATGCCTGCTGCCGGTTCTGCACGCTGGCGTAGTCCGCGTTCGCGGCGCAGCACGGCAGGCAGCGACAGCGGTCCCGGATGTAGGCCATCCGGGTGCCGTGCTGGTGCTGAGCTCTTGCGCACTGGCACGGCTTCGGGGTGCGGTCGATGCGCGTCGCGTTCACAAGGTGCCTCCCTTCCGGGGATAGGTGCGGGGTCGTTCGGGGCCGCTGTCGCCGGCGTCGGAGATGACGCAGCCGGGCGGGATGGCGGCGTACTCGTCGGCTGTCACGGCCACCCGGAGGTGGCCGACGTGCGCGGTGGGCCGCCAGATCCACCACTCGCGGTCGCCGCCGACGCCTTCGAGGAGGCGCAGAGCTGCGACTTCGAGGGGCGCCGGGAGGTCGAGGAGGCGGCCAGGACGCTGAAGCGAGGCGGAGACGTGCCAGACCGGCCGTCCATCGTTGAGCCGGGCCTACCTGTCGACGGCGAGGACCGTGGTGAGCAGCCCGCGCGGGTGCCGCCGGACCCGCCGGTAGGGCGCCAGCTCGCTCAAGCTCAAGTCGGCCGAGCCGAGCGGGTACGCGAGGGCGTACGCCTGCCGGGCGCTGAGGCTCATCGGGGGCCCCGGATGCCTACCGTGGTGGCCGTGACCGAACCTGCGGAGGAGACGACCCGCCTGGTCTTCGACCCGCGGCGTGCGGTCGAGGTGAAGCGCGACGGCCGCTGGTGGCCGGGCTGGCAGTCCCGCTGGGTGCGGTGGACCCCGGACAGCCCGTGGCGGGCGTCGGTCACGTACACGACCACGGTCGGGTCGACGTACATGGAGGACGTGCTGGCCGAGCGGGTCCGGCTCCCGGCGAGCCCCTGAACGGTCACGGCTGCTCACCGCCGTCCGTGCTGGGCTCGGTCGCCGGGCGGCTGGTGGGCTCCACGGTGCCGGTCAGCAGGTCGACCAGGTCGATGGTCGGCATGTCGGTGCTGACGACGATGGTCGGCGGCCGGCGGCCCTCCATGCTGCGCAGCGCGATCTGGGTGCGCTCGGTGGTGGTGACCGCGAGACCTTCGCGGGTCGCGGCGTGCCACTCCCCGTCGCGGGGGACGAGGACGAGGTAGCTGGGCATGGTGGTCTCCTTCGATCAGGTGGTGGGCAGCGGGGCGAGCTGGGTGTCGCCCCGGACGTAGAGCGGGTGCCGCGGGTGTCCGGACTGGGTCGTGCCGAGGCACAGCAGCGGCTCACCGACCAGCGCCCGGACGTGCTGGCCGCGTGGGCCGGCCATCTGGTGGCCACCCCAGGCGGCGATGACCCGGGCGCCCCGGGCGCGGGCGACGTGGACGGCGCGGGTGATCGCCTCGTCGGCGACCGGCCCGATCGGGTCCGGGTGCCGGCGCAGCTGCGCCGGGTCGGTGGCCCGGAGCGCGAACAGGTTCACGACGGAGATCGCGCCGGCCCCCCAGTACCTGGAGAACCCGATGCAGCGGCGGACCGTGGGGTCGTCGATCTGGGCGTCCGCGGTGGAGGGGTTGAGCATGATCCAGACGTCGCGGGGTGCGGTCGACCAGCGGCGGGTCAGCTCGTACCGGTAGACGCCGTCTTCGGAGAGCTCGGCGCCGCGCACGATGCGGTCAGCCACGGGACACCTCGGCGGGATAGCCGTCGTGCAGCTGGCCGTCCAGCTCGCGGCCGGCCGCCTTCTTCCCGAGCCGGTACATGCTCGTCAGGTGCGCGCGGCCATGGTCGGCGCGGAGCGCCTCGCCCCACCGGGGCCCGTCGGGGTATGCCAGCGCGCCGGGCTCGTAGAGGGTCCCGTCGTTGGCCAGCGAGTAGCTGCCGGTGAAGTCGAAGACGCCGTCCCGCAGCGGTGCCATCGGAGTCCACTCGCCCCACTGCTTGAACAGGAACGGCACGCCGGCGGCGGCGCAGTCGTCACGGAGCCGCTCCGGCCAGTCCGGGTGCATGGGTCGGGCACCCGGGCCGGACTCGCCGCCTGCGACGACCCAGTCCAGTCGCGGCCCCTTCACCAGGTCACGCACCAGCACGCCTGTCGGGCTGGTGGGCTCCGGGTACTCCGGGCCCCACTCAGGCTTCCCGGCCGTCCAGTACGGGTGCAGCACGAGCGGGCCGAGCAGCGGCTCGGCGGACACCCAGCGGACGGCAGCCGGGGTGTCGAGCAGCGCTGGGATGCGGATGTCGGCCCACCGCTGGTTCTCAGCGGAGACGCCGACCCAGACGTTGGGCAGCGGCCAGCCTGGGAGGGCGTGCGGCGGGGAGGTGCGGCCGGTGCGGACGTTGGCAGCCTTCGCCACCATGTTCACGAAGTCCCATGAGGACAGCAGGGACCGCATCCGGGCGTGCCGCTTCGTGAGCACCTGGAAGGTGTGCTGCCCGGCCGTAGCCATGACGGCGAACACCTCGGCGATGTACTCGTCGGGGACCTGGTCGTGGAACAGGTCGGCCATCGAGCACACGAAGATCCGGCGGGGCCGGGTCCAGCGCAGCGGCTGGTCGAGGAGCTCCGGGCGCAGCGTCGGCGCGAACCCGTCCGGGTACGCCTTCGTGCCGGCGAACCGGTGCGCGATCGTCTCCGCGTAGCAGTGGTCGCAGCCCGGCGAGACCTTCGTGCACCCCGTGGCCGGGTTCCAGGTCGCCTCGGTCCACTCGATGCCGGTGCGGTCACCCACGAGGCTCGCCGCCGTTGGCCAGCTCCAGCAGGAAGTCGGCGTGGCACGGCTGGCCGGGTGGGCACCAGCACGCCAGGTCGTGGCCGGCCAGCTCGTCGCGGATCTCGTCGGGCGTGGGCACCTCCGGCTGGCCGGTCACCGGCCACAGGACGGCGTGCCGGTACAGGCGGACGGCGTCAGCCGGCGAGTCCGCGGAGTGGACCGGGCAACGGAGCAGGTCCTCGCCGCACCGCTCACCGTGCTGGTGGACCACCCAGGGGTTGCCCCACCGTCCGGGACGGGCGACGACGACCGCGCCGCCCGGCTTCCGCCAGCCCTTCGTGCGGCGCAGCTGGAGCCGCTGCGGCAGCGCGGTCGCCGGGGTCAGGCGGCCGCCGCGGGCCCGGAGGACGACCGGCCGGTCCTCCATCCCGGCCCAGTCCGCCGGGTCGATGCCGCGGTCGAGCGCGAGGGAGAACAGGCACTCCCGCATGTCCCGGGTGCCGGCGTCGTGGAGCTGGCGGCACTGCTCGGAGTGGAGGATGTACACCGTCTCCTCGGCGGAGACCGCCCGGCCGAGGTGCTGCCGCTCGTCCCGGCGGGCGCCGACGATGGCCTCGATCTCCGAGCCGGGCACGAGGTCAGCCACGGGACACCTCCGGCATCACCGCGGCGGGCAGCGTGCGGACGACGACCTCGGCGCCCGGGCTCGCCAGCGACGACGGATCCTCGCCCACGAACGTCTTGTCCGCGACGACCCGCACGATCTGGGAGTCGTCGAGCACCACGCCGGCGTCGGCCAGCGCGTCGAACAGGTTGCGCAGCAGCTTGTCGACGTCACCCGAGGACCGGGTGCACGGCCACGTCCGCCGGGTCTTCGGGGCGCTCTTCGGCCGGTTGAACGAGAAGACCACCTCGACCTGCACCGGGCCGCTGAGCATGGCGAACGGGTCGCCGGTGCCCTCCCGGTCGGCGATCTCCTCCAGGGCCGCGTACTTCACGGCCTCCCGCCACGGCTTCGACGTCGCGTGCGACTCGACCAGCGCGGTGTGCTTCCCGCGCGGCACCGGCTTCAGTGACCCCTTCGTCGCCGGGACACCCATGACCGTGAACACCAGGACCGGGGTCATGACGAACCGCCGATCGCCAGCGGCGCGGCCGGGAGCAGCGCCGGTGGGGTACGGCCCTCGGCGAACGTCTGGGCGAGCACCGGGCGCATCCGGTCGGCGACCGTGTCGCCCTCGGGCAGCACCAGGTGCGCCATGAACTCGTCCTCGAAGGTGACGATGCCCGCGGCGACGGCCTCCAGCTTGGCTCGGATGACGAGCCCGAGGGACCGCCAGCGAGACCGGACGGCCTGCTCGTACGCCTTCTCCCGCTCGGCGTCCGAGCGGAGGTTCTTCCGCGCCGGGGTGTGGGTGAACTCGCGGGACTGCGAGTTCGGCATCGGCAGTAGGAACCGCACCTGCCGCTCGTCGATGACGAAGGCGACGACGGCCCGGGGGGTGTTCCCGTCCTCCTCCCAGCCGTACATGAACCGGCGGCCGCCGTAGCGGCGGACCGCCTTCTCGATCTCGGCTCGGGAGCGGTCGGCGGGGACGTCGGTGCTCGCGGCGTACGTCGGGCCGGTCACGCGAACCCGTCCCCGCTGCGGATCGGCAGCTCGGTGTAGGGCGGCCACACGGCCACCACGACGTCGGCGAGCGCGACGTGCGGCGGCTCGTGTCCGGCGTTGCGGGTGCAGAAGTAGTGGTTCTCGCCGGCCGGGCAGTCGCCCTTCTTCTCCTCGGGGAACGGGTCGGGCCCGCCCAGCTGGATGTCGATGCTCATCGGGCACCGTCCTGCGCATCGGTGGTGAGCTCGACGTCGTGGCCGGCGGCGGCGAGCTGCTCGGCCGCCGCGGCGTGCACGGTGCGGCTGGCCCGCAGCTGGGTCAGCCGCCGTTCGCGCTCGGCGCGGATCTCGTCGCGGGTCAGCGCGCTTCGGATGTGACCGGGGTTCACCCCGGCCTCCCGCAGCCACTGGTACGTCCACTCGTCGGCGACATCGCCGGAGTCCAACCAGCCCATCAGCTCCTGGGCCACCTCATCGGGCACCCGACGCAGCAGGAAGGCGATCGAGAAGTCGCTGACGAACTGGGTGAGCGCGGCGAGGTAGTCCGTCAGCTCGTCATCCGGCCCGACACCGCGGGGCACCAAGAACGTGGCCAGGCGCTCCTGGGCGCAGGCGCGCGCCAGGTAGTACGTCGACCATTCCGCCGCCGTGCCCGTCTCGGTCGACGGCTGGGGCACCAGCTCGTGCGCGTGCACGATCGGGCCCGTCGGGGTGAGCGGTTCCTCTGCCCACGGGAACCGGGCCTGCGCGGCATCGAACCGAGCCAGCGTGGCCATCTCCAGGTCGGAGAACTCCTGCGGCGGGTGCAGCTCCTGGCCGGCCATCAGGACGCCGTCCCGATCTGCTCGTCACCGGCGGTGGAGCCGGCGGTCGGCGGCGCGGGAGGGGCGCCCTTCTCCAGGCTGGCGATCACCGTGTCGGCGTCGACCTTCGTCAGCGCCGTCCGGGACGCCGGCGGCTTCTGCAGGATCAGGCCGATGGCCTCCCGCACCCCGTCGTCGGACTCCACCCCGTAGTCGTGCAGCAGCGCGTGGATGCGGGCCAGCTGGCCCTGCGTCGCCTTCGTCCCGGCCGCGCCCTGCCCGGCGATCTCCCCGGCCGTGACCCGCTCCTGCCCGTCCCCACCGGCCTCCTCGGGGAACGCCTCCTGCCGGGTGATCTCCCCGTGGGTCAGCGACCCGTACAGCACCTCCAGGCCGGCGACGTCCTGCGGCGTCCACTGCTCGACCGGCTTCCCGACCCGCTTCACCAGCTGGGCGACGGCGACGCTGCCGCGGGCGAACGCGTCGACCGCCTCCTTGCGGCGGGCCTCGATGCTCTGCCCGTCCTTGCCGCGGGTCAGCGTGGCCCGGCACAGCTCCTCGGCGTAGCGGACGACCTTCTTCGGCAGCGAGGAGAAGATGACCTCGCGGACCGCGCGGGCGCCGGTGTTCTGGTTCGACCGGTAGATGTCGTCGAGGTCGACGATCGTCACCCGGGTCTGGACCCCACCGACCTTCTTCATGGTGGCGTGCGGGTTGACGAAGGTCCGGCTGGAGCGGGTGTTCCGCTCCACGTCCCACGCGAACGCCTGCACCTCGGACTCGCCGGCCTCGTCGTCACGGCGCAGCTCGTGGACCCCGTACTGGAAGTTCCCGAAGATCCGGGCGAGCTCCCGGGCGAGGTGCACCGACGGGCCGTCCCCGCGGTTCTGGACCGCGTAGAACGCCTCCCGGGCCAGCTCGTAGTCGCCGCAGGCCTCCTCCAGGTCCTCGATGACCCGCTCCATGTCGCGGGGGAACTGGCGGGCCACCTGCACGGCGGCGGCGACCTCTGCGACCGCCCGGGCCTGCTCGACTGCGGTGGCCTGACCGATCCGGTCCGGGGTGGCTGCGGCGCGCTGGCCGACCCTGTCCAGGGCGGCGGTCATGCCGCCACCTCCCCGTCCTCGATGACGACGCCGACACCGGAGCCGTCCGCGACCCGCTCGATCCACACCTGGTAGTCCCGGTCGGCGGCCATGTCGGAGATCAGCCGGAGGCTGTCGGCGTCCAGCAGGGAGCCGTCGACGATCCGGATGACCCGCAGCTGCGGGTTGAGGCTCATCGCCATGGCCAGCGACACCCGGATCTGCTCGGCGGACGACGCCTGCGAGAACGGCACGCCGTCGTAGGTCACGCCGGCGTCGTCGAACCCGAGACCGGGGACCGGGAACTCGGCGGCGGCCAGCGCGGTGGCCTTCGCCCGGTCGATCGCGCCGATCCCGGCGGTGCGCTCGTCGTAGGAGTCGCGCAGCCCCTGGACCAGGCCGGCGACGTGCGCCCGGTCGGTGTTGCGGCGGACTGCCCGGTTGGCGTCCTCCAGGCCGGTCAGCTCCTCCTGCAGCGTGGCGACGTCGGTGACCGGCTGATGTGCAGCGACCGCAGCCTCCGCGTCGGCCAGCGCGGCCCGCACGTAGCGCAGCTGCCGTTCCAAGTCCTCCACCTGCTGCGTCAGGTTGGCCGCTCGCTCGCGGTCGTTGTCCTGCTGGCGCTCCGCCTGCTGGGCGGCCTGGATGCGGGCGATCAGGTCGGAGGCCGACACCTCCTGATCGGGGGCGTCCTCCAGCTGGCCGAGCCCGGCTCGCTCGCCCTCGCGGGCCTTCAGCTGCCGGCCGATCTCGGTGCGCTCGTCGTAAAGCCGCTGCCGGTCTGCGGCCAGCTGGCCGAGGTCGACGTCGAGGTGCACCAGCTCCAGCAGCGCGGCGATCTGCTCCCGCGGCGCCAGGCGGGTGAACGCCAGCGGGTCGAACGACAGCCGGCCGACCAGGGCGTCCAGCACGCTCTGCGGGGACTGGTACTTCGCCCCGTCCGCCGACGTCACGGTCAGCGCCGTCTTCTCACCCAGCCAGCGGCGAGTGACGACCAGGTCCCCGAGGTCGAGAGTGACCTCGGCCCGGTCCTCGCCGGCCCGGATCGGCTGCGCCGTGCCGCGTGCTGCGGCCCCGCCGCCGAGGGCGAGCCAGATCGCGTCCAGCACGCTGGTCTTCCCCTGGGCGTTGCGCCCCGTGATGACCTGCACCGTGCCGTCGGGGGTGATCTCCACAGCCTTGAGCCGCTTCACGTTCTCCGCGGTGAGCCGGATGATCTTCACAGGTCGATCCGGCCGGTGAGGACGGCGATGGCGGCGTACAGGCGCTCGAGCTCGCTGGTCGTCGTGCCGAGGAAGTCGGCGAGCCAGCTGTCCGGCTCGGAGGACCCCGCGGCGGCGGGGGCGTCCGGGCCGGGGGGTGTGGGCTCGCTCGGGAGGAGGACCGGCTCCAGGCGCTGCCGCAGCTCGTCCAAGGCACCGAACACCCCACCGACGCGGTCAGAGACGGCCTGCGCCCGCTCGTTGAGCGCCGGGCGGCGGCCTGCGACCCCAAGGGACTGAGCGACGTAGTCGGCCTCCGGTGTCCCGGGTGCCGACTTGGCGGCGTTGATCATGGTGGTCATGCGATCTCTCCGTATTCGCTGAGCTCCCAGGCGGGGAGCGAGATGAGCTCGACGTCAGTCGAGTAGGGCGGCCACACACCGGTGGCGGTGCAGTCCGCGAAGACCTCCAGGGCCCGGGCGTTCTTCGCCCGGCCCACGCGCAGCGACGGCGCGTCGATCTCCACGACCGTGATCAGGAACGGCGCCGTCTTCTCCTGGAAAACGAAGACGAACGCCGGGGACTCGGCGATGCCCAGCCCGTGGATCACGTCCCGGTACCAGCCGTCCTGCTGGGCGTAGCCGTAGCTGGCCACCGACTTCTGGATCGCGCGCGGCTCCGCCGAGGCGGTGGTCTTGTAGTCCGGGACGATCAGCCGGCCGTCGTCCCGGACCGGCGGCATCCAGTCCAGCCGGGCCCGGCGCATCACGTCGTACGCCGGGTCCCGCCAGAACAGCGACTGCTCCGGGGTGCCGCCGAGTTCGGGGTCGAACAGCACGCTGGCGACCGGGTGTTCGCGGATCGCCGCGGCCATCCCGTCGACCATCTCCAGCTCGGTCTGGAGCACCGGGACCTTGCCCTCGGCGCGGATGGCGTCCCGGTGCTCCTGGGCGCTCTTCGTCCGGTAGTCCTCGGCCGGCCCCACGGACAGGTCCTTGGCGACCCGCTGAACGACGACCACCTCGGCACCAGCACCGAGCACGCGGGCGTGCGCGGCGTGACCCTGGTCGAAGTGCCGCTTCGGTGCCCGGGCGTGGTCCTGCTCCCAGCGGAACCGGGCCGGGCAGGACGGGGGGAGTAGCTGGCGCGCCCCGGACGACGACAGCGACGTCTTCTGCGAGTGGTAGACGTCGTCGGGCATTCCGTCGTGGACGCCGTCCGCCGTGACCTCGATGTCGGCGGACAGCAGGGCGGCGGTCACCCGGTCACCTCGCGGAGGTAGCCGTGCTCGCTGGCCCACTGCTCGCCGGCTCGACGGTCGGCGGCGAGCTGGCTGGCCGCCGCGGTGGCCTTGTCGATGAGGCCGAGCGCGAGCAGCCAGTCGACGGACTCGGCCCGGTCGGTGGCGCCGCCGGTGATGGCGACGGCCGCTGCGTCGTGCTGCTCGGTCCAGCCGGTGATGGCCTGCCGGCCAGCGCGGTCCAGCGGCGGGCGCTCGATGTCGTCGGGGTCGGGCCCGTCGATGCCGTAGCAGCCACCGGCCGTGTCGAGGTCCCCGGCGACGTTCATCGCAGCGGTCACCAGGCGCTCCCGGCGAGCTTCCTGCCGGCGGGGTGGCGGGCCATCGACGAGGCGATCTCCGCGTCCACCCGGCGCATCTCCACCGCGGTGTACCGGCCCCGGCCGATGCGGTCCTCGATGTCGGCGACCAGCCGGTCACGGGTCCGCTCGTACCGCACCATCAGCTCCTGCTCGGCCGTGGCGCCCGGGTCCATGCGCCTGGCGTCCGCGAACGACAGCTCGTCGAGGTCCCGGTCGTCCCAGTCGTCGGAGATGAGGTGCCACAGCCGGTGGCAGTCGGCGTGGAGCTCGTTCCACAGCCGGCGAGCCTGCGCCGCGCCGCCGACGTCCCCGATGAGAAAGTCGGCGACGCGCGAGATCTCGTGCACCTCCGGCAGGTCGAGGAGGGCGAAGTGGGAGAGGCGGGCGAGCTGCTCAGCCACCCCGTGCTGCACCGACACCGTCGGAAACGGCACGGGCCTCGGGGTCATGGTCGGGGCGGTCACGGGATCACCCGGGCAGGCCGCGGGGTGCCGAGCAGCACGCGCAGGTCCAGGTCGGCCTCGACCTGGTCGATGAGCAGGTCCACGGACTCGCGCAGCACGACGTCGGGGCGCTGCAGCCGGTAGCCGAGGGTGACCCGGCCGTCGTGGAGCCGCCAGCGCAGCGACGCCTTCAGCTCCACGGCCGCGGTCCCCTCGAACGGGGCGACGACGAGCACGAACTCCTGCGGGATCTCCAGGTCCCGCGACGCCCCGGCCCGGCCCTGCAGCTCCTCCTCGTACTTCAGCTGCACCTGCCCGTCCGAGAGCCGGGCGCCGGACTTCCACGCCACGTTCCGGGAGCCGTGCAGGGTCTGCGCCACCTCGAGCAGGTCGGCGGCGTCCGGCCGGACGATGTTGTGGAGGCCGGCCTCCAGGTGCTCGGCGAACTGCACCTGGTCCATCAGCCGGCCGTCGACGGACAGCCAGTGCTTCCAGTCGCGGGTGTGCTGCAGCACGCACACCGCGCGGTGGTCACCCCAGCCGGGAGCGGTGTCCTCGTCATCCTCGTTCGTGCCGATGTGGTCGTCGAGGACGGCCTCGAAGCGGCCGGCCGCCGGGTTGGCCCACACCTCGGTGCCGAGCCCCTTGTGCTTCTCGACGTAGGCGATCAGCGACGGCACGGTGATCAGCTGCACCTGGCCGGTCTTCCTGCGCGGCCGGTCGGCGTAGTTGTCGGGGTCGATGAGCTTCTCGACGATGTCGCCGTGGCGCAGCGTCCGCAGGAGCGTGCGGCCGCTCCCGATCTCGACGATGTCGACGGCGTTCTCGGCGAGCGCGGCCCGCTCGGCGACGTCGGCGGTCACGGCGGCGTTGGTCTCGGTGTCGGTGTAGTCGGTGCTCATCGGGCAGCCCTCCGGGCTTCGGTGGTGGTGTCGGCATCGCTGGGCAGCCCGGCCAGCGGGAGAGACGGCTGCTGCGGGTTGGACCGCGAGAGGTTGTGGTCGTCGGTGACGAAGAACGTGCTGGCCCGGGCGGTGCGCGGGACCTTCGTGGCGACCGTGGCGAGGACGGTGACCATGTCCTCGCCGCCCTTCGCGGGCTCGACCTTCAGCGTCAGCTGGACGGTCCCGGGCTTGCGCACGAGCAGCACGGACTCGACGAGTTCCTGGAGCTTCTCGGAGAGGTCGGCGTGCACGCGGCCCTTGTCGAGGTCGCGGAGGGTGTCGGCGAACGGCCGCGTCTGCTGGTCGTCGCTCTCGGTGGCGGTCATGGACGGGTCTCCAGTCGGATCGGTGCGATGGCGGGACAGAGCAGCGAGAGGTCGGCTCAGGGCAGGGGGACGTCGAAGGCGAGGGACAGGGGGTCCACGCCGGCGGCGCACAGCACACCGGCGAGCAGGAGGCCGGCGAGCCAGCCGTGACGGCGGATCGCGGCGAGACGGCGGGTCATGCTCGGGCCGCCGAGGCCGCGGCGAAGATCCGCAGCGAGGGGAGGACGACACCGTCGACCGTGTCCTCCAGCAGCGTCAGGTTCGGCTGCTGACCGGTCGTGGCCACCCGGTACATCAGCGACGACCAGCCGACGAGGATCGGCATGAGGGTCGCCGGCCACACCTCCCCGCGGGCCTGTGCTCGCTGCCGGCACTGGTCCGCGGCGGTGAAGAAGCGGACGACGGGGCCGTGGGCGTAGGCCTGGCGCAGCAGGTCGTCGGTCCCGATCTCGGACAGCACGGCGGCCTCAGCGAGAGCGGCCGTCCCGGTCGTGGCTGCGGCGAGCAGCCGGAACACGTCGGCCCGGTCCTCACCTGGGCCATCGCCGAAGTCGACGGCCCGGACACCGAGGCCGCGGATGACGTCGGCGAGCAGCTCGTCGAGCGACGACCAGCGCCGGTAGAGCGAGCCCTTGCTGACGCCCGTGATGGCCACGACCCGGTCGGTGTTCCAGCCGGCCATACGCTCCTCGGCCAGGAGCCGGGTGGCGACAGTGAGGACGTGCGGCCGGAGGCTGGGGTCCTGGGGGCGGCCGGGGGCCATCAGGTCCACCGCCGCAGGTTGCGGGGCGCGCTGCTGTTCCGGGAGCGCTCGCGTTCCTCGGCGGCCTTGAGGGACGCGCCGATCAGGAGGGCTGCGGGCGGGGAGGCGACACCCCAGAGGATCAGTGCAGTGACGGCCCAGGCGGGCATCGGTAACCTCTTCTCGTCGGAGCCCTCTCGCTGACTGCTGCCAGGCGGTGGTGCGAGAGGGCTTCTGCATGTGCTGGGTGGGGCCCGGCGCCGGCCACGGGGGTTGGACCGGCGCCGGGAGATCAGGCGGCGACCGGCTCCCGCTGGGCGGCACGCCAGGTGCGGATCTGCTGCTCCAGCTCGTCGACCGAGGGGCCGCCGGGCTGGTGGGCTTCGATGGCGGCCTGCCGGGGGGTGAGCAGCGCCTCCCGTGCGCAGGTGTCGGCCCACACCCGGGCGGCCGCGTTGAGGCACTCGTCCCGAGTCACCGCGTGACCTCGCTGCTGAAGTGGTCGGGGCGGAGCAGCGCGATCGGTCGGACGGCCAGGGCATCGGCTGCGCGGACAGCCAGCTGCGGGGTCAGCGGCCGGCGGCCGGCCTCGATGTTCGACAGGTAGGCGTGCGAGATCTTCATCGTCTTGGCCAGCTCGCCGACCCGAAGTGCGCGCGCCTCACGGAGAGCTGAGAGGGTCGCGCCGACGCGCACCTGCTCTTCCGTGTCACCCGGTGGGGTGGTCTGCATCGGCATGGCTGGAACATTAGGGAACAACTAGGAAGTATGCCAGATGTGGAACCAAGATTCTGGCGAGAAGTTCCTAAAGTCCAGGTCGAAGCCGCGCCACGCCTGGACCCATGTTCCGAACCGTTCCTAAGCTGGACTCAGGGGCACGGTCGAACAGCGGAGTGGGCAGACGTGGCACGGGACATCAGGGCAGCGGCAGCCGCCATTGAAGTGGCGCTTGGCGCCAAGGGCTGGAACCAGGCCGACCTCGTCCGGGACGCCGGCATCGACAACGGCACCCTCGGCGACTTCCTCGCCGGACGCCGCTGGCCGCAGGTGCGCACCCGCAGCCGCATCGAGACCTCGCTGGGCATGGAGCTCGGCACGATCGCCCGGATCGCCGACGGCGAGACTGTCGGACCCCCTGCCCAAGATCCGGGCTCCGACCTACCGGTCGGCTCCGGAGTCGATCCGGAACTCCTCACGCAGCTGGCCACGGCCAACGCGGAGGCCATCGAGGCAGTGCGCGCCGTTCTCCGGGCGTCGCGACGGGGGGACTGACTTCTTGCTGTACGACCCATGGGCAGACCTGGCCGCACGACCGGACATCGTCTGCCGCACCTGCCGGCTGCCCGCCGGTGACGGCCTCTGGTTCCCGGACCTGCGCGCCATCGCCCTCGACGAGAGCCTGGACCGCGTTGGCCGGCGCTCAGCGCTCGCGCACGAGCTGGTGCACGTCGACCACGCCGACGTGCAGATCGCTGGGTGCGGCCCTGATGGTCCGCGTCAGGCGCGCCGCCAAGAGAGTCGAGCCGATCGGGAGGCGGCCCGGCGGCTGATCCCTGTGTCAGCGCTCGGCCACGCGCTGGCCACCCACCCGCATGACCTGGGCGCGGTGGCCGAAGACCTGGACGTCACCGTTCACCTCGTGGTCTGCCGGATCGAGCAGCTGCAGCCCGCCGAGCAGGTGCAGTTGCGCGGCCGACTGGCGCGCGATGAGCACGCAGCCTGACCGGGGAGGGCGGCTGCGCGCCGTCCCGGTCACGCAGCCCCGGGTCCTCGCGCTGGTCCGGGTATCCCGCGAGCGCGAGGGGATGATCTCCCCGGAGCTGCAGGACATCGCCATCGGCGACTACTGCGCCCGCAGCGGCTACCAGATCACGCAGCGCATGGAAGGCCTGGACGAATCAGGCTCCCGAACGAGATCCCGGTGGTGGGCGAAGCTCGACGCCGCCATCGAGCTCGTCGAGGCCGGCGAGGTCGACGTCATCGTCGTCTGGAAGTTCTCCCGCACCGCACGCCACCGGCTGAAGTGGGCGGTCGCTCTCGACCGGGTCGAGGTGGCCGGCGGGCGACTGGAGTCCGCCACCGAGCAGGTCGACGTCTCCACCAGCACCGGTCGCTTCACCCGCGGCATGTTGGCCGAGCTCAACGCCTTCGAGGCCGAACGGATCGGGGAGCAGTGGAAGGAGGCCCACTCCCGCCGGATCGCCGCCGGCCTGCCCTCCCGAGGTGGTGCCCGCTTCGGCTACCTGGAGATCGACGGTGCCTACCAGCACGACCCCACCACCGGGCCGGTACTCGCCGCGATGTACGCCGACTACGTGCGCGGCGTCCCAGCCGGCACCATCGCCAAGCGGCTCAACGACGGCGGCCACCTAGTCGCACGCACCGGCACCCGCTGGACCAGCAACCACGTCCTGGCCGTCCTCGACTCTGGCTTCGGAGCCGGCCTCATCTCCGCCGGCGTGCGGCGCGCGATCACCTGGGCGCCCGGCGCGCACCAGCCGGTCATCGACGAGAGCACCTGGATCGCGTACCGAGCCCAGCGGGAGGACCGCCGCGGGAAGCCCAGCGTCAGCACGCCGGCCTACGTGCTGTCCGGGCTGATGCGCTGCGGCGACTGCGGCTCCGGGATGCACGCCACCGCACTCGGTGTCCGGCCCGGTTACGGCTTCATCTGCACCGCCTGGACGAAGACGAAGCGCGGCCGCTGCGTCACGGTCACCAGGGCCAAGGCCGAGCGGGTGGTCCTGGACTGGCTCACCACCCTGGTCACCGACATCGAGGAACGTTCCGCGGCAGAGGCCGCCCGCACCGCAGCCCAGCTGGTGGCCAGATCCGATGCCGCCGACCTCCGCCGCCAAGCCCTACGCCTCGACGACCGCCTGACCAAGCTCACCCTCGGCTGGACCGACGGCACGGTGCCGGACGCCGCCTACGCCACAGCCCGGGATCAGCTCACCGCCCAGCGCGTAGACCTCGAGCGGCGCGCTCGGGCCGCCGACGAAGACGAGCACGCCCTGTCGGGCCCGTCGGGCCCGATTGTGCGGGAGCTCCTCGACCGCTGGGACCGGATGCCGGTGCCCGGCCGCCGCGACCTGCTACGCACGCTGATCCAGCAGGTCGTCGTGCACCGGCCCGAGCGCCGGGGGGATCCGGTCACCCTCTCGATCCAGGCCCGCTGGACGGCCTAGCCGCGGACATACCGCGGTGAGGTGTTGTTGCTGGACGAGGCCCCCGAGTTCCCCCGCGCGGTGCTGGACACCCTCCGCCAGCCGTTGGAGCGGGGGTCGGTGACCATCCACCGGGCCAACGGCTCGGCCAGCTTCCCGTGCCGGGCTCAGCTGGTGCTGGCCGCCAACCCGTGCCCGTGCGCCAGCGCGGCGGGCGACACCGCCTGCACCTGCAGTGCCCTGGAGCGGCGGCGCTACCAGTCGCGGCTGTCCGGGCCGCTGCTGGACCGGATCGACCTGCGGGTGACCCTGCCGCCGGTCACCCGGGCCGCCTGGCTGGACGGGCTGGCTGCTCCCGAGGGCACCCTGGCGGTCGCTGCGCGGGTGCACGCGGCCCGGGCCGTGGCGGCCGAGCGGATGGCCGGCACCGGGCTGGGGCTCAACAGCCAGGTACCCGGCCGGCTGCTGCGCGAGCGGTGGCCGGTGGCCCGCAGCTCGCTGGCCCTGGCCGAACGGGCCCTGGAGCGTGGCTCGCTGTCGGTCCGCGGCTTCGACCGGGTGCTCCGGGTCGCCTGGACGATCGCCGACCTGGCCGGTCGCAGCGTCCCCGGCGGCGATGACGTGGCCGAGGCGCTGGGCATGCGGCTGCAGCGGGTGGCGGCGTGATCGGCGAGGTCGACCCGGACGTCCGGCTGGCCCGTGCCTGGCTGTCCCGGGCGGTCGAGCCGGGCTCGATCGAGGTCTGGCGGTTCGTGACCCAGGCCGGTCCGCTGGCGGCGTGGTCGCGGCTGCGGGCCGGGACCGCTCCGCGCGACGTGCAGGCCCTGGCCGGTGCACGCGCGGCGGAGGACGTCAGCGCCGAGGACCTCCGCCGGGTCGAGCGGTGCGGCGGACGGCTGGTCGTGCCGGAGGACGACGAGTGGCCGGCGCTGGCGCTGCACTGCCTCACCGTCGCTGCGCAGCGGGCGGTACCGGTCGGTGACCGGAAGCCGGACCGCACCGTGGCCCTGGTGCCGCCGCTGGCGCTGTGGGTGCGCGGTGACCAGCCGCTCGCCGACCTGGTCGGCCGCTCGGTCGCGCTGGTCGGTTCGCGCGCCTCGACGGCGTACGGGGAGCACGTGGCCGCCGAGCTGGCGCACGGGCTGGGCGAGCGGGGCTGGACGACGGTCTCCGGCGGCGCGTACGGCATCGACGCTGCCGCCCACCGGGGAGCGCTGGCCGCCGGCGCGCCGACCGTCGCCGTGCTCGCCTGCGGGGTGGACCGGGCCTACCCCGGCGCCCACTCCGCGCTCTTCAGCCGGATCCTGGACGACGGTCTGCTGGTGAGCGAGTGGCCGCCGGGGTGCGCGCCGCTGCGGCACCGCTTCCTGGTGCGCAACCGGCTCATCGCCGCACTCACCCAGGGCACGGTGGTCGTGGAGGCCGCGGCGCGGTCGGGCGCGTTGGCGACCGGGCACCGGGCGGCCTCGTTGGGCAAGGCGGTGATGGCGGTGCCCGGTCCCGTGACGAGCGCGATGAGCGTGGGTTGCCACGAGCTGCTGCGGAACCCCGAGCGATCCGCGGTCCTGGTCACGAACGCGGCCGAGGTGGTGGAGGCGGTGGGTGCGATCGGGGGTGACCTGGCCGAGTCGCCGCCGCGGCCCTCGACACCGCGCGACTCGTTGTCCGACGTCGCCCGCCGGGTGCTGGACGCCTGCCCGGTCCGGCTCGGCGTGCCGCCGGAGCGGCTGGCCGCCGTCGCCGGCTGCGAGGTGGTCGACGTGCTGCGCGTCCTGCCGGTGCTGGAGCTGCACGACCTGGTCGAGTGGACCGGCACCGGCTGGCGGGTCGCCCCGGTGACCCGTGCCCGCCCGTGACGGTGGATGACGGAACGACCTCGGCTGACCGGTCGCGCGGCGCGGCACGTTGACCGGCGGCGCTCGCCGACGGACGCTCCGCCCATGGCCACCGGGACCGCAGAGCTGCGCGCGGCGCTGCCGCCTGCCCTGGCGGAGCCGCTGGACGGCTGGGAGGAGCACCTCCGGCTGCAGCGCGACCTGTCCGAGCACACGGTCCGCGGTTACGTCGGTGACGTCGTGTCCCTGCTGGACCACCTGGTCCGGCGCAGCGGGTCGACGGTGGACGCGCTGGACCTCGCCGCACTCCGCAGCTGGCTCGCCCAGGGGCGCACCAGGGGCGACAGCCGCTCCACCACCGCGCGCCGGGCCGCGTCCGCCCGGTCGTTCACCGCGCACCTGCGGCGCAGCGGCCAGGTCGCCGAGGACGTCGGTCTGCGGCTGTCCAGCCCGCGCGCCCACCGCACGCTGCCCGGCGTCCTCGGTGCGGAGCAGGCCCGGGCCGTGCTGGAGCAGGCGGGGCAACGGCCGGCCGCCGAGGAGCAGCCGGCCGACAGCGCGCTGCGGCTGCGCAACGCGCTGGTCGTGGAGCTGCTGTACGCCAGCGGGGTGCGGGTCGGCGAGCTGGTCGGGTTGGACGTGGACGACGTGGACACCGGTCGGCGGCTGCTGCGGGTGCTGGGCAAGGGCCGCAAGGAGCGCAGCGTGCCCTACGGCGCCCCTGCGGCGACGGCGCTGGCGGAGTGGCTGACCCGGGGCCGGCCCGCGCTCACCACCTCGACCAGCGGGCCGGCGCTGCTGCTGGGGGTCCGGGGCGGTCGGCTGGACGCACGGGAGGCCCGCCGGGTCGTGCATGCCGCGGTCGCGGCCTCCCCGGGCGTGCCCGACATCGGGCCGCACGGGCTCCGGCACTCGGCGGCCACGCACGTCCTGGAGGGCGGCGCCGACCTCCGCAGCGTCCAGGAGCTCCTCGGTCACGCTAGCCTCGCGACGACGCAGGTCTACACGCACGTGACGGTCGAGCGGTTGCGGGCGGTGCACGCCCGGGCCCACCCGCGAGCGTGAGCACGACGGCGATGGAGCAGTTGGCGATGAAGGTCGAGCGGGGGAGTGCACGTGTCTGAGGCGACGGTTCACCAGCGCACCAGCGAGGACCCCGATGCGGGGGTGGCCGAGCTGTGGGCGCGCTACGTCGTCGAGCGGGACACCGGCCTGCGCGACCGGCTGATCCTGCACTACGCCCCGCTGGTGAAGTACGTCGCCGGCCGGGTCGGCAGCGGGCTGCCGGCGCACGTGGAGCAGGCCGACCTGGTCTCCTACGGCACCTTCGGCCTGATCGACGCGATCACCCGGTTCGATCCCTCGCGGGAGATCAAGTTCGAGAGCTACGCGATGTCCCGCATCCGCGGCGCGATCATCGACGAGCTGCGCTCCACCGACTGGATCCCGCGGTCGGTGCGGATGAAGGCGCGGCAGTTCGAGCGCACGGTCGCCGATCTGGAGGCCAGGCTCCAGCGCAGCCCGACCGAGGAGGAGATCGCCGAGGAGATGGAGATGGACGTCGAGGAGATCCGCAAGTTCCTCGGCCAGCTGTCCCTGGTCAACGTGGTCGCCCTCGACGAGCTGCTGGTCGACGACGACGGCTCCGCTCCGCGGCTCGTCGACACGTTGCGGGACACCAGCGCACTGGACCCGCAGGCGATGGCCGAGCACGGTGAGGCCCGGCAGCTGCTGGCCCGGGCGGTCGAGCAGCTGCCCGAGCGGGAGAAGGTCGTCGTCAGCCTCTACTACTTCGAGGGGCTGACCCTGGCCGACATCGGCCGCGTGCTCGGGGTGACCGAGAGCCGCATCTGCCAGCTGCACACCAAGGCCGTGCTGCACCTGCGCGGCAAGCTCGCCGACATCGCCTGACCGGGAACCGCCGGGCCGCCCTGCCGGCCGGGTCGCCGGTGGAGCTCCGGCCGGTCGATGAGCTGCTCCTGGAGCGGCTCGTGGCCGTCGCGGTCGCCGACGCGGCGCCCGGTGAGGTC
>Ga0210040_10001127_pt1 | contig 41474 bp, 31 predicted proteins | sample CryGeyCG12114_NA_FD_185462 | JGI IMG/M metagenome (GOLD analysis project Ga0210040, IMG submission 185462) | Groundwater microbial communities from aquifer - Crystal Geyser CG19_WC_8/21/14_NA (SPAdes) (version 2) | ecosystem: Environmental > Aquatic > Deep subsurface > Groundwater | place: USA... | reverse complement strand
CAGGGAGAGGATCCCGGCCCGCTTCGGGCTCGACCCGGTGCGCGACGTGCAGGTGCTCTGCCCGATGAACCGCGGCGGCCTCGGCGCGCGCTCGCTCAACATTGAGCTTCAGGCCGCGCTGAACCCGCCGGGCGAGCTGCGGGTGGAGCGCTTCGGCTGGACCTTCTGCCCGGGCGACAAGGTCATGCAGGTGGCCAACGACTACGACCGCGAGATCTACAACGGCGACCTCGGCGTGATCTCGGGCATCGACCTGGAGGAGGGCGAGCTCACCGTCCGCTTCGAGGGGCGCGAGGTCGCCTACGGCTTTGGGGAGCTCGACGAGCTGGTGCTGGCCTACGCCACCACCATCCACAAGGCCCAGGGCTCCGAGTACCCGGCCGTGGTGATCCCGCTCACCACCCAGCACTACGCCATGCTGGCCAGGAACCTGCTCTACACCGGCGTCACCCGCGGCAAGAGGCTGGTCGTGCTCGTGGGGCAACGGCGCGCGCTCGGCATCGCCGTGAAGAACAGGAACACGCGACGCAGGTGGTCCAAGCTCCGCGAGTGGATGCAGGTAAGTCCGGGATGAATGCCGCAGAAGGAAGCGCTGCGCGCCCGTGCGGTATCCTCGGGAAGGCCTGTTCACGCACCGTGAGGAAAACGTCATCCCGGGGGTGCTGGCTCAACAGGCGGAGAAACGCAGCGCGACGGATGGTGGAGCTTGAACGATGCTCACCGCCTGGCTGTTCGAGCTCGCCGCACGACCCCGCTCTCATCACGGCCACTCGCGCCCGTGCGCGATCATCGCGGCACACCGCCCGCGACGAACCCGTGGCCTCCCGATCTCTTCCGGCACCATCCTTGTCCAAGGCCTGCCGCGGTCCGAGTTGGCGTTCCGCATGACGCAGGCTATGGTTGTCCATGGTGAAGCGTTCGCCTGCAAGCCCACGCCCGCACAGCGGCGGTTTCCAGCTCGAACAAGGCGATCTTCGCCTCGTTGGCTGCGCCTTTCACGTCCACGGCATTCACGAGGCACAATCATGGCGAACCTTCCCCCGCTCCCGCCCGCGGGCCGCGCTCCTCAGGGCGGCAAGAATGCCAGTGGTGGCAAGCCGAACGCCAAGGACGCGCGCCCCGGCGGCAGCCACAACGACGGCGGCAAGCAAGGCGGCGTGAGCAAGGCCACTCAAAGCAGCCGCAAGACGGGTGATCGCTGAGGGCCGCGTCCTCTCCCGCTCCGCCGTCCACCATGGCCGTCTTGCCTGGCTGGATCGCCGAAGCAGTTCTCACATGCGCGGCGTTTCCCTGCATGAGCAAAGCGCCAGCCTCCGCGAAGGCCTGCGCCGCAGCCACCCCGAGGGCCCACGGGGTTCCAGGCATCCATCACCGGATCAGACTGCCCTTGAGGGATGAGATCGTCGCGAGGGCCAGGAAGATCGCATCCTCGCCTGTGTGAGGCGCCAGCAGGCCTGTCGCCGCCACGCTGACAAAACCACCAGCACCTGGCACCGCGTCCCTTCGGCACCGGCCCGGCACGGTCGCGGGCAAGGTGCGGCCCATCCGGCGCCACGCAACCATGTGGCACCGCGCCGCCGGCCGAGCTTCGGCTGCGATCCTTGATGCCGGCTGGCTGCCGAACAGGTCCACGCCCCCGCATCCAAGCCGGCGCATGCGGCATGGCCATGATCACTTCACGATGTGCTGACCGGCGTCGTAGCGCCTTCCACCGTCCGATGCCGCATGGTGTTGAGAACCTCCGACATCCCTCCTTCCTCGATAGGCATGCACAGCCCGTGTCCACGCCACGTGACAGCACCTTGGATCGCAGACGCTTCCTTGCGCTGCTGGGCCTCGCAGCCGCGGCTCCCCGCACCGCCGACGCGCTCGAGCTCACTGACGCAAGCCGGCTGATCACCGACAACCGCGCGGACGGAGTGAGGCTGCTCAACCAGCAAGGGGATTTCATTGGCGCGCGTGGTGCGTACTACGGCCCCCCCGTGCCATTCGCTCAGTTGCCGAAGCATCTGGTCGAGGCGCTGGTGGCCAGCGAGGACCGCCGCTTCTACGAGCACTGGGGGCTGGACCCGAGGGCCATGGCACGCGCGGTGTGGTCGACGATCACCGGTCGCACCCAGGGCGGCAGCACGTTGACGCAGCAGACCATCAAGGAAATCTACCTCAAGGAACACAGCCCGATCATCCGCAAGCTGCTGGAGGAGCCGGTGCTCGCCCCGATCCTTGAGCTCAACCTGAGCAAGGAGGACATTCTCTTCGTCTACCTGAACAGGGTCTTCTTCGGCGGCAGCGCGTATGGCATCGAGGCCGCGGCACGCGTGTACTTCAACAAGTATGCCCGCAACCTCGGCCTCCTCGAATCCGCCATGATGGTCGGGCTGCTGCCCGCACCCAACCGCTTCAATCCGCACAGGAACTTCGAGGTATCGCGTGACCGGGGCTTCCGGGTCATCGAGCAGATGGTGGACGCCGGCTACCTGACGCGGCGCGTGGCGGACCGTGCCAAGGCACAGGGCGTGACGGTGGCCGCGTCCAGGTCCGCCTGGGGCGGCGTTTATCCCCGCAGCACGCAGATCGGCTGGTTCGCCCGCTGGGCGGAGAACGAGGCCAGCGCCAATTCCACGGTCACCGGCAGAAAGGGCACGAGAACCATCACGACGACGCTGGACCTGCGGATCCAGGCGGCGGCGGAACGGCACCTTGAACAAGGCCTGCGGCAGAACGCCCGGGCCAGGCAGATCGAGGAAGGCGCGGTCGTCGTCATGCGGTACGACGGAGCGGTCGTCGCGCTGGTCGGTGGGCGCGACTACAGGCTGAAGGAGTTCGACCACGCCACCCAGGCAAGGCGGCAGCCTGGCTCCATCGCCAAGCTGTTCGTCTACCTGGCGGCGCTTCAGGAAGGCAGCACCCCCGAGACAAAGGTGAGCGACGCCGCGCTCACGCTCGGAGGCCGGCCCGTCAGGAACTTCGACAACCGCTACCTCGGCGACATCACCCTCGCCGAAGCCCTGGAAAAGTCGTCCAACACGGCCGCGGTCCGCCTGGCGGTGCAGAACATCTCCGAAGTCCGGACGGCGATCGAGCGGCTGAACGTGGCGCGCGCGGTGGCGGGCGAGGCGGGTGACCTCGCGCTCGGCACTTACGAGGCCAGGCTGGTCGATCTCACGGCCGCCTTCGCCAGCGTCGCCAATCGCGGCAGGATGGTCGTGCCCTACGCCGTGCTCCGCGCCCAGGACTCGGAAGGAACCGAGACGCTGACCCGCACCCCGCCGGCACGGTCGGACATCCGGCAGGTGATGGCGCCCCAGCATGCCGAACTCATGCGGCAGATGCTCGCCGGCGTCGTGCAGCGGGGAACCGGAAGGGCCGCGGATCCCGGTGCCTGGGCAGCGGGCAAGACCGGGACGACCACCGCCAACCGGGACGCCTGGTTCATCGGCTTCACCGAGCAGTACGTCGCCGGCGTGTGGCTCGGAAACAGCGACAGCAGGCCGATGCTCGGCGTATCGGGCGGAGGGCTGCCGGCGCAGATCTGGCGCGCGGTCATGACCGACGCCGGCAACGCGCCTTAGGGAACCACCATGGGCCGCTTCCGCGAGGAATCGCCGCACGGAACCGGACCTTTCCCCCACAAGGGCGTTCCAGCATCCGAGTTCGGAGAGCGGAGCACCCACCCCTCATTGCGTCCTAGTGATTGTTTTAAATATATAACGTTGCTGCTTTTACTTGCATAATTTGCACAAACTTGTGATTCTGATCTCTGGAAGTTGTCGGCTTTGGGGGAGGTGGGCGGTGCTCCCGGAGGCTTTCGCGCAAGGAGTGCATCCGCATGACGACCCGCGTCCTCTTCCCTCCGGACGGCATTGCTGCTCCCGGCAACGCCGTTCGCGGCAGGCGGAGATGATGCGGAACCTCATGTCCGGCATGCGCCCTACGGGAGGGCGCGCCACGCCCATCCCGCCCCGGGCGCGCCCGGACCACGGCCGGAAGCTCCTCCCGGCGTCCCATGGCCACGGCCTGATGGTTCTGTTCACCGGCCTGGCGCTGGTGCCGCTCGGCCTGGCGCTCTCCGCCTCCTTCGCCACCGTCGCGCCACTCGGGGCGGTCGCCGGCCTCGCACTCGGCACCGGCCTCGTCTCCGCCACGCGCACCGGCCGCGGCCAGGCCCTGCCGACCTCGCCGGAACGCATGGCGCTCGAAGCCGCCGCCGTCTTTGTCCGCACGCCCGAGGGGGTCATCCGCTACTGGTCGCCCGGGGCGGAACGCCTGTTCGGCTACACGGCGGCGGAGGCGGTGGGCCGCGTCGCGCATGAATTGCTCCGCACGCGCTTCATGGATGGCGGCCGCCGCACCGCGATGGCCGAGCTGATGCGGGCCGGCCGCTGGCAGGGCGAGGTTCGCCACCGCCGCCGCAACGGGGAGCAGACAACCGTCGCCACGACCTGGGACCTGCGCGACGGCGGGCCCGAACCCCTGGTCGTGGAAGCGAGCACCGAGGCCCTGGGCCTGAAGGCCGCGGAGGAGGAACTGCGCGCCTCCGAAGGGCGGCTGCGCCTTGCGCAGGAGGTGGCCGAGATCGGCACCTTCGAGTGGCACCCGGGCACCGAGGAGCAGGACTGGTCGCCCGAGCAGCACGCCCTGTTCGGCACGAGCCTGGAGGCCGAGGCCCGCCCGACGGTGGAGCGCCTGGTCGCTCTGGTGGTGCCCGAGGATCAGGCGCCCCTCCGCGCCGCCCTCGCCCATGCCGACGAGACCGGCGAATACGAGGCCGAGTTCCGCATCCGGCGCCGCACCCGCGACGGAGGGGAGGAAACGCGCTGGCTCTACGGCCGCGGCCGGCGGATGCCGGGCCGGGCGGGCAGCCGCGGCTCCATCGTCGGCATGCATGTGGACACCACCGCGCGCAAGGACGCCGAGATGCGCCAGACCCTCCTCATCCGGGAGGTGGATCACCGCGCGAAGAACGCCCTGACCGTGGTCCAGGCCATCCTGCGCCTGACCCGCGCGCCCGATCAGGCCACCTATGTGCGGGCGGTGGAGGGCCGCGTGGCCGCGCTGGCCCGCGCGCAGACCCTGCTGACGCTGAGCGGCTGGTCCGGCGCCGACCTGCGGACGCTGCTGGAGGGGGAACTGGCGCCCTTCCTGACCAGCGGGGGCCTGGGGCCGACCGCGGTCATCTCGGGCTCCGCCGTGATGGTGCCGCCCGTTATCGCCCAGCCCCTGTCCATGGCGGTGCACGAGCTGGCGACCAACGCGGTGAAGCACGGCGCCCTGTCGGTGCCGGGGGGCATGGTGCGGATCGAATGGTCGGTCACCCATGACGCCGGGCGCCGCCTGACGCTGCGCTGGCAGGAGACGGGAGGCCCTGCCCTGCTCGCGCAGCCGGCGCGCTGCGGCTTCGGCTCGCGCGTGCTACAGACCACGGTTCAGAACCAGCTCGGCGGGCACCTGGCCCAGCACTGGCTGGAAGCGGGGCTGGACTGCCATATCGATCTCCCGCTGCCCGGCGCGGCGCAGCCCTAGACAGCGGCACAGGAGTCCGCGCCATGCCCCTGATCCTCATCCTCGACGACCGCGCCACCAACCGGGCGATCTTCACCCGCCTGGCCGGGCTGATCGCCGACGACGTGATCGTGGAAAGCTTCGCCAATCCGATCGACGCGCTCGAGTGGCTCGAAAGCAACGCGGTGGACCTCGTCATCACCGATTACTCGATGCCGGAAATGGACGGCGCGGAGTTCACGCGGCGCTTCCGCGGGCTGCGCACCCGCGTGGCCGCGCCCGTGCTGGTGGTCACCGCCTATGACGACCGCGGCTTCCGGCAGGCGGCCATGGAGGCGGGCGCCACCGACTTCCTCCAGAGCCCCGTGGACCACTTCGAGTTCGTCGCGCGGGCGCGCAACCTGCTGGCGCTGCCGCCGGCGGCCGTGGCGCCCCGGCCGGTGGCGTCCCCGGGAATCGACGACCTGCCCGCCCTCGTCGCCGCGACCGACCGCGACGGGCGCTGCCTGTTCGTGAACGCCCGGATGGCCGGGCATCTCGGCCGGCCCGCCGCGGAGCTGGTGGGGCAGGACATGGCCCGGCTCCTGAGCGCCGAGCGCGCCGCCCTCAGCCGCGCCAAGGACCGCGCCGTGATCGAGACCGGCCAGCGCGTCGCCGCCTTCTGGGAGGTCGCGGAGGACCGCTCCTTCCTGCTGACCACGAAGGCTCCCCTGCGCGGGACCGACGGCACGGTGGTCGGCGTGCTCAGCACCTCGCTCGAACTGGACCCGGCCTCGGAGCTGCCCGGCCTTCGCGGAGCAGGGGACTAGCCCGATGCGCGGCCTGCGGGAGGGCCTGGCCCGCCTGCGTGGACGGCCGGACTCCGAGCACGAGATGAGCCTGAACCGGCTCGGCTTCGCGGCCCTGCTGCTCGGGTGCCAGGCCCTGTTCCCCGGCCCCGACCCGGATGCCGCGCTGCTCGCGCTGGCCGGCTGGTGCGCCGCCGCGGCGGCGGTCTTCGCCCATATCCTCGCCTTTCCCGGCACATCCACGCCGCGGCGGGTCGTGGCGCTGCTGCTCGATATCGGCTGCCTGTCCTGGTACCTCCAGATCGGCGGGGAGGAGCATTCGAGCTTCGTTCCCATCTATCTCTGGATCATCTTCGGCAACGGCTTCCGCTTCGGCCTGCCCTGGCTGCGGGTGGCGACCGTGGCGGCGGTCACAGGCTTCGCCGCGGTCGTCGCCGCAACGCCCTTCTGGTCCAGCCAGCCGCATCTCTCGGCCGGTCTGCTCTGCGGCTTCGTGGTTCTGCCGCTCTATGCGGGCGTGCTGATCCGCAAGCTGTCGGATGCGCGCCGCGCGGCGGAGGAGGCGAACCAGGCCAAGAGCCTGTTCCTGGCCTCGGTCAGCCACGAGCTGCGCACGCCGCTGAACGCGATCGTCGGAATGGGCGCCCTTCTGCGCGACAGCCGCCTCGATGCGGACCAGCGCGACATGGCACGCACCATCCTCGGTGCGGCGCGCGCGCAGCTCGACCTCGTGGACGACCTGCTCGACCTGTCGCGCATCGAGACCGGACGCATCAAGGTCGAGCTGGAGCCGTTCAGCCTGCCTGACCTCCTGCTCGACCTTCGCAGCTTCCTTGCCCCGCAGGCACAGGAGCGCGGCCTTGCCTTCGGCCTTCACCTGGCCACCGGCTCGCCCGCGAGGCTTCGCGCGGACCGCCGGCACCTGCGCGAGATCCTGCTGAACCTGGCCGGCAACGCGCTCAAGTTCACGGAGGCGGGCGGCATCTCCATCGCCGTGCGGGGCGCGCCCTCGAGCCGCGGCCTGGTGCAGCTGTTCTTCGAGGTCTCCGACACCGGCATCGGGATCGCCCAGGAGGCGCAGGGCCGCATCTTCGAGAGCTTCGCCCAGGCCGACGCGGACATCGTTCACCGCTTCGGCGGCACGGGGCTCGGCCTGGCGATCTGCCGCCGGCTGGTCACGCTGCTCGGCGGCGAGATGGGCGTCGAGAGCATGCCCGGCCAGGGCGCGACCTTCCGCTTCATGATCGAGGCCGAGCCGCTCGAGGAGGCCGCCACCTTCGCCGCGCCGGCCGGCGAGGTGGCGCTGCTCGCCTCGGACGACGTCGCGGGACGCCTCAACCCCATCCTGGCGCAGGCCGGCATTGCCGCACGGCGCGTGGCGGAGGCCACCGAGGCCGGTGCCCGCCCCCTGATCGCCGAGGCCGGGCTCCTCCCGCCGGGGCCCGTCGCGGCAGGGGCGGGCCTGGATGGGACCAGCCTGGCTTTCCCCGCCTGGGCGGGCCGGCCGGTCGTGCTGGTCGGCATGCCCGATCGCGACCGCCTGCCTCGAGGGGCCGCCCGCTGGGCCGGCGGGGTCGTCCCGCCGGACTGCACGCCGCAGGACCTCACCCTGGCGCTTCGCATGGCGGGCGCCGCCCCGGAACCCGCGATCGCCAGGGAACAGCCCGTTCCGCCACCCGACGCGCGGCTGCGCCTCCTGGTCGCCGACGACAACCAGGTGAACCGCAAGGTGGTGGCCCGCATCCTGCAGCGCGCGGGCCACGAGGCCGTGCTGGTGAATGACGGGGAAGCCGCGCTGGAGGCGCTGGCGGCCGAAGGGGCGGGCTACGACCTCGCCCTGATGGACGTCAACATGCCCGTGCTGGACGGCATCGAGGCCACGAAGCTGCACCGCTTCACCGAGGTCGGGGCCGGCCCGCGGCTGCTCATCCTGGGCCTCACGGCGGATGCGACGCCGGAGACGCGCGCGCGCTGCCTGGCCGCCGGGATGGACGGGCTCATCACCAAGCCGGTCGAGCCCGAGGCGCTCCTGGAGGCGATCAACGGCGCCCTGCCCGCCGCGCCCCACGCGCGCGGGTGGGCCCAGCAGGCCGCGCCACCTCCCCTCCCCGTGCTCGACCCCCAGGTGGTGCAGCGGCTCGGCGGCCTGGGCGGCAAGGTCTTCGTGGCGGAGGTGACCGGCGACTTCCTGGCCGAAGGCGCGGAGCTGCTGGACGGGCTGTCGAGCGCGGCCGCCTCCCGCGACGACACGGCGTTCCGACGGCAGGCGCACGCGCTGTCCAGCATCTCCGCCAATATCGGCGCGGCCCGCCTGCACCGGCTGTGCCGTGACGCGCAGAAGCTCCCGGGGACGGAGCTGCGCAGCCGCGGCCAGGACGACGCCGGCGCGATCGCGGCGGAGTTCGAGCGCGTGCGCGCGGCGCTGGCACAATTCCGCGCCGGGTAGCCGGGCTTCAGCCGGAAGCGAGGCCCGCCATGCGGCGGTCCTGCGCGCCCGCGAGGCGGAGCATCTTCCGCAGGTCGCCCTCGCCAAGGTTCAGCGCCGCCTCGGCCCAGCCATCCACCACGTGGCGCAGCTCGTGAAGGGTCACGGGCTCCACGCGCCGGCGGGTTTCGAAAAGGGCGCGATGGGCGTTGAACCGGCGTCCCGTCCGCTCCGTGTAGTCCCGCACCGCCTGCTCGCCCTGCCCATCTTCGGCCAACACATCGACCAGGCCCATCTCGTGCAGCTCGGCGGCGCCGTAGATCGTTCCCGAAAGGATCATGCGCTCGGCCGCCATTCGACCGATGCGGCGCGAAAGGAAGGAATAGGCGCCCATGCCGGGAAACAGGTTGAACAGCACCTCCGGCAGGCCGAACTTCGCGCTGCGCTCCGCGACGATCACGTCATGCGCCAGCGCGCACTCGAATCCGCCCCCGAGGGCGTCGCCCTGGATCAGGGCGATGGTGGTCACGGGCAGGCCGAAGGCCGTGTGATTGCGGTGGATCGCCTCGACGGCGACATGGCCGTAATGGCGCAGCCCCTCGAGGTCGCCCGCGCGGATCAGCCGCGCGAAAAGGGCGAGGTCGCCGCCGAGATTGTAGATGCCGGGCACGGAGGAGCCGAGCACCACGTGCCGCACGGAGCCTGGCGCGGCCTCCATCATGCGGGTCAGGTCGTGGTGCATCTGGCCGATGTCGCTCAGCAGGCCATCCGTGAAGCTGGGCCGGCCCAGCGGTGCCATGCGGGCCCACCAGATCGCGGCGGATGCGTCGAACTCGCCTTGCAGGTTGGCGTAGCGAACCGAAGAAGGGAGGATAACCTGCGGGCTGACGCCTGCGCTGCCCCAGGCGAGTTGGCCCTTGGCCGGGGCAACATGTCCGATGTAGGCCATTAGCACCTCCTGCTGATCGCGTGAACGAAACGAGCAGACATCGCTCGTAACCTAAGCGCAATCTCCAAGACGTGATCAGTATTCTATCATTTTTTAATTTTCAACCGGTCCGTGCATTATCTCACATAAACTCGCGCAATCGGCATTCCATCAAAGGCCTTTTTTTACGCAAAACAATGGGTTGATCCGATATGGCAAAATCGAGACGTGCGGGAATGCCGGGGCACAGTCCATCCGACCCTCACCTCACGGCAAGCCGCCTCAGGGGAGCGACGTGATCCCGGGAGACAGCACGGCATCCAGCAGAGCGCGCGTATAAGCCTCGCGCGGCTGCTCCAGGACCTGTTCCACGGGCCCCTCCTCCACGACCTTGCCCTCGCGCAGCACCATGACCTGCCGGCAGAGCAGCCGAACCACCGCCAGATTGTGGGAAACGAACAGGTAAGTGAGCTGATGGCGGCGTTGCAGCGTTTGCAGCAGATCGACGATCTGCGCCTGCACCGAAACATCGAGGGCCGAGGTCGGTTCGTCCAGCAGCAGGGCGCGGGGCCTGGGCGCCAGGGCCCTGGCGATGCAGACGCGCTGCTTCTGCCCGCCCGAAAGCTCGTGGGGGTAGCGCCACAGGAACTCCGCCCCAAGGCCCACATCCGCCAGCAGCCCGAGCACGTCGTCGCGCAGCGCCCGGCGGTTCCGGCCGCCCAGGATCCGCAGCGGCTCCGCCACCGAATCATGCACCGTGCTGCGCGGGTCCAGGGCCGAGTGCGGGTTCTGGAACACCACCTGCACGGCCTGCCGCAAGGGCCGCAGGTCGGGCTCCCGCATCCCGGTGATGTCCGCGCCGTCCAGCAGCACGCGTCCCGCCGAGACAGGCTGAAGCTTCAACAGAACACGAAGCAGCGTGGACTTGCCCGAGCCGGACTCACCCACCAGCCCCAGCGTGGCGCCGGGCGCGAGGGCGATCGAGACATCCTCCACCGCCAGCTTCGTGCCGAAGCGGACGGAAACGCGCTCCGTGCTGAGCAGCGGCGCCGTCATGCCGGAACCGCCCTGGGCACCGCCGCCCCCAGCGCCGTCCCCGTCGCCACCGCGTGGCAGGCGACGCGGTGCGAGGCCTCATCCCCGGCGGGGGCGAGCACCGGCTTCACCTGCGCGCAAACCGGCATGGCGAGCGGGCAGCGTGGGTGGAACCGGCAGCCCGGCGGCGGCTGCCGCAGGTTGGGGATGCTGCCGGGAATGCTCGCCGGCAGGTGGTCCGGCCGCTTCAGGTCGGGGATCGCGGCCAGCAGGCCGCGCGTGTAGGGGTGCAGCGGGCGGCCGAACAGCGCCTCCGCCGGCGCGTCCTCCACGATGTTGCCCGCATACATCACGACGATGCGGCGGCAGATGGCACCGATCACGCCGAGGTCGTGGCTGATCAGGATCAGCGTCAGGCCCATGCGGCGAACCAGATCGGCGATCAGGGCGAGCACCTGGCGCTGGATGGTGACGTCCAACGCCGTGGTGGGCTCGTCGGCGATCAGCAGGCGCGGGTTGCCGGCCAGCGCCTCGGCGATCAGCACGCGCTGGCGCATGCCGCCGGACAGCTCGTGCGGATAGCGGCCGAGCAGCGCGCCGGCCTCCGGCAGGCGCACGGATTCGAGCAGCGCGACGCTGCGCGCCCGGATGGCGGCGCGCGACAGGCGCCGGTCATGGGCCCGCAGCACCTCGGCCATCTGCTGGCCGATCGTGAACACGGGGTTGAGGTAGGTGACGGGATCCTGGAACACCATGCCGATGTCCGAGCCCCGCATCCTCCGCAGCGCCGCCTTGTCCATGGCCAGGACATCGGCGCCGTCGTAGCGGATCGCACCGCCCGTCACGCGCGCGGGCGGCGCCGGATTCAGGCGCAGGATGCTGCGGGCCAGCACCGACTTGCCGCAGCCGGTCTCGCCCACGACGCCCACCGCCTCCCCGGCCTCCACGGAAAGGCTGATGCCGTCCAGAACATGGGCGCGCCCCTCGAAGCCGTCGAAGGCGAGGCGGTAGTCCTCGATCTCGAGCAGGCTCATCCCCTCGCGCTCCGCGGGTCGAGCGTGTCGCGCAGCCCGTCGCCGAAGAGGTTGAAGCCGAGAACGGTGAGAAAGATGAACAGCCCCGGAAAGGCCGGGTACCACCACCAGTCCGGCATGAAGGTCCGGCCCACGGAGATCATCGCCCCCCATTCCGGCGCCGGGGGCTTGGCCCCGAGCCCGACGAAGCCGAGCGAGGCGGCGGCCAGGATCGCCATGCCCATGTCCATGCTCGCCTTGACCACCAGCGGGCTGACGCAGTTGGGCAGGATGTGGTGCCAGAGGATCCAGCGGTGGGAAGCGCCCATGGTGCGCGCCGCCTCCACATAGGCCTCCGAACGGAGGGTCAGCGCCTTGGCCTCGATCAGCCGGACATAGCCGGGCCACCACACCACCGCGAGCGCCAGCACCCCATGCAGGATGCCCGGCCCCAGCGACGCCACGATGGCCAGGGCCAGCACCAGGCCGGGCACGGCGAGGAACACGTCCGTCACCCGCATGATGACCGAGCGCACCCTCCCGCCGAAATACCCTGCCATGATCCCGAGCGGCACGCCGACCAGCGCGGCCAGCCCCGTGATGGTCAGCCCGATCCAGAAGCTGGTGCGCGTGCCCGTGATGACGCGCGTGAGGATGTCGTTCCCCATCTCGTCCGTGCCGAAGAGATGGCTGGCGGAGGGCGGCTGCAGACGGTTGGCCAGGTGCACCGCGCCGCGCGCGTCCTCGGGATAGGGCACGATCCAGGGGCCGATCGCCGCCAGCAGCAGAAAGGCGGCCACGAGCGCGAGCCCCAGCAGCGCGGAGGGGCTGCGCGCGAAGGTCCAGGCAAAGAAGCGCCCCTGGCGCAGCACGCCCGCGTATTCCGCGCGGAACCGTGCGAGGCGGGGGCCCGGCGCGGCCGTGGCGCTCATGCGCCGCGCGTCCGCGGGTCGAGCCAGCCATAGGCGAGGTCGACAAGGAGGTTGGCGAGCATGAAGAGCAACCCGATGCAAAGGGTGACGCCCATGACCGGCTTGAAGTCCGAGGCGATGGCGGAGCTGACGGCATAAAGGCCCAGGCCCGGCCAGTCGAACACGGTCTCCACCAGCACGGTGCTGCCGAGCATCCAGCCGAAGCGCAGGCCGATCATGGCCATCGTGGGCAGCATGGCGTTCTTCAGCGCCAGCAACCCGACCACGCGCCCCGGCGCCACCCCATGGGCGCGGGCCGCGGTGACATGGTCGGAACCCAGCACCTCGATCATCTCCGCCCGGTTCACGCGCAGCACCGAGGCGAGGCAGGGCAGCGACAGCACGAAGGCCGGCATCACCGCATGGGCCGCGGCGTCCGAAACCGTGGCCCATTCCCCGGCCAGCAACGCGTCCAGCAGCACCATGCCCGTGACCACGGGCGGCGGATCCGCCGCGATGGAAAGCTGCCCGCCCGTGGGCAGCCACCCCATCCACACCGCCAGCACCAGTTGCAGCAGCAGCGCGATCCAGAAGGCCGGCAGAGCCACGCCCGAGACGGCCAGCACGCGGATGGCGTGGTCGAACCAGGAATGCCGCCGCACCGCGGAGAGCACGCCGAGCGGGATGCCCACGACGCAGGCGAAGCCCATCGCCAGCAGAACGAGCTCCAGGGTCGCCGGAAGATAGCGCGCCAGGTCGTCCGTCACCTCGTTGCCACTCTGGATGGAGCGTCCCAGGCGGAAGTGCAGGAGGTCGCCGACATAGCGCACGAACTGCTCCGGCAGCGGGCGGTCCAGCCCGTATTCCTGCCTGAGGGTCGCCACCATGTCCGGCGTCGCGTCCGGCCCCGCCGCGAGGGCGGCGGGATCGGCCGGGGTGACGTTGGAGATGACGAAGGTGATCAGCACCAGCCCGCCCAGCATCAGCGCGACATAGGCGATGCGCCGGGCGAGGAGGCGCAGCATGGTCAGGCCCGGGCGGCGAAGAGCGGGAAAAGGTCCACCTCGCCCGTCAGGTTCAGGGGCTGGTGGGCGAAGCCCTTCACATAGGGGCGGAGCGCCCAGCGCTGGTTGGCCGTCATGCCGAAGATCACTGGCTGCAGGTCCACGATCCGCCGCTGGATCGCGGCATAGGTGGCCATGCGCTTCGCCTGGTCCAGCTCCACCGCCGCCTCGGCCACCATGCGGTCGATCTCGGCGTCGCGCAGGTGGTGGATGCCCCAGAACTGCCCGGCCGCGGAGGATGCGTACTGGGAGGCCACGGTGTCGGGGGAGGTGGTGACGGGGGTGACATAGACCGCCGTCATCGCCGCCGCCGTCTCGGGAGAGGCGCCACGGCCGATCAGGGTGGGCCAGGGCTGCGCGACGAGGTTGACCTTGATGTTCAGCGGCCGCAGCGCGGCGAGCAGCACCAGCCCGATCTGGCGCTGCACCTCGTGGCCGGCGATGTGCAGGAACTCCAGCTCGATCCCGCCCTCCGGCGTCGGGGTCTTCGCCAGATACTGCCGCGCCAGCTCCAGGTTCTGACGGGGCATGTCGCAGGCGATGCGGCCCGCGGTGACCGGCGGGAAGGGCCCGTCCATCAGCTGCGCGTCGCCCTTGTGGATGGTGATCAGCGCCTCGTAGTCGAAGGCATGGGCCAGGGCCTTGCGGAAGTTCACGTCCGCCGTCGGCCCCTTCTGGGTGTTGAGCATGATGCTGAAGGGCGCGGCGCCGGGGTCGTTGGTCACGACCATGCCCGGCATCTTCTCCAGCTGCTCCAGGTCGTCCGGCGTCAGCCCGGCGGCCACGTCCACCTCGCCGCGCTGGAGGGCGGCCTTGCGCGGGGCGGATTCGCGCATCACGCGGTAGATGACGCCGGCCGGGCGGTCCGCCTCGGCCATCGGCCAGCCCTTCCAGTAGTCGGGCACCGCCTCCAGCGACATCACGGTCTGCCCGTCCCAGCGCTTGATCCGGAAGGGCCCCGAGCCGGCCTCGGCGTTGGTGAGCCATTTCTGGCCCTCGTCCTCGCCCTCCGCATTGGCCACCACCTGCCTGGGGTTCACCACGAACCAGAGTGGCAGAAAGGACAGGAAGTCGGGATAGGGCTGCTCCAGCGTGAAGCGCACGGTGCGCGCATCCACCGCCGCGACGCTGCCGGGGCGCAGGTGCTTGGACAGCATCCAGGAAATGCCCTTGTTCAGCTTGAGCCCGCGCTCGAAGGAATAGCGCACGGCCTCGGCATCCAGCGGGTCGCCGTTGTGGAACTTCGCGTTGCCGACGAGGTGGAAGGTCCAGGTCCTGCCGTCCTCGCTGGTTTCCCAGCGCTCGGCCAGCCAGGGAATCACCTTGGCCGGGCTGCCCTCGTAGCGCACCAGCGCGTCATAGAGGCAGCGCTGCATCATCCGCGTGGACCAGTCGTAGCGCTGGTGCGGGTCCAGGATCGGCACCGGCTGGTTGCCGGAGAACACGAGGATGCGGCGGTTCCCCTCGCGCTCGAACCCGAAGGCGGGATCGAGGGAGGATGCGGCCACCAGGCCGCTCGCGCCCAGCAGGAAGTTCCGGCGATGCATGCGTCGTTCTCCTGTTCCGCGGTGCCGCTACTCGGCCGCCTGTGTCGCCTGCAGGGTGCCGGCACTCACATAGCCGTCCTGCACGTCCTGTTCCACGAGCCGGGCGGGACGCCCGGACGGGTCGCCAAAGCCCGAGCCGCCGCAAAGGCGGATCTCGATCATCTCGCTCGTGTCCGCCAGCGTCACCAGCTCGCCGGTGCCGCAGTCGCGGATCAGGTTGCCCCGGCGGTCCAGCACGGCACCCCGCGCGGCACCGCCCTGGAGCCCGCCGAACAGGCCGGGGGAGTCCACCCCCACCCCCTCGGCCGCGACGCTGGCCTGGGTGGGCAGCCCGTCGTCATAGAGCTTGCGCATCCGGGTGCGCGTGCCCAGCCCCCCGCGGTGCCGGCCCGGCCCGCCGGAATCCTCCACCAGCGACTTCTCCACCACCAGCACGGGGGAACGCGTCTCGAACAGCTCGACGGAGGTGTTGGCCGCGGAGGTGGGCCAGAGCAGCGCGGACTTGCCGTCCCCCCGCTCCCCCGCGCCCTGGCCGCCCCCCATGAAGAAATGGTCGGCATAAAGTCGTCCCTCCTTGTCCAGCCCGTGCACCTTCACCGAGACGGGCAGGCCGGTATGCGCCTGCACCCGGTCCGGCGCGGCCCCGGACAGGGCGCGGAAGATGTTGGGGGCCAGGTACCAGCCGGTGCGGGTGCGCAGCGCGACGGCCGCCGGGCGCTGGCAGTTCAGCACCGACCCCTCCGGCGCCTTCACCGTGATCGGCAGGTAGCACCCGGCATTGCTGCGGACCTGCGGGCTGAGGATGCATTTCAGCGGATAGGAGCCGTGGGCGATGGTGTAGCTGAGCGTGCAGTTCAGCCCGCCCACCGGAAGCTGCGGCGGGGCGCCGGCGAAGTCGAGCTCGATCTCGTCGCCCTTCACCGTCAGCGCCAGCGGGTAGTGCAGCGTGCGGCCCAGCATGTTGTTGCTGACGCTGGAGCGGTAGATGCCGTCCGGCAGCGCCCGGATGGCGTCGCGCATGGCGCGCTCGGCGCGGCCCTGCACCACGGCGGCCAGGGCGCGCAGGTCGTGCATGCCGTAGTCCCGCATGAAGGACAGCAGGCGGTCGGCGCCCTGGGCATTGGCCGCCACGAAGGCGTGCAGGTCGCCCAGCACCTCCTCGGGCTTGCGCACGTTCTCGCCGATCAGGTCGAACAGCGTGTCGTTGGCCTCCCCCGCGCGGTAGAGCTTGCTGGGCGGGATCTGCAGCCCCTCGTCGAAGATCTCCTCCGCCCGCAGCCCGTTCTTGATGCCGCCGATGTCGCCGACATGCCCGACCGTGCCGAGCAGCCCCACGAGCCGCCCCTCATGGAAGACGGGGGTCACGACGGCGATGTCATAGAGGTGCCCGGCGCAGAGCCAGGGATCGTTGGTGATCAGCACGTCGCCCGGGCGCAGCGTTTCGGCCGGGAACTTCGCCAGCATCGCCTTCACCGCGCGCGGCAGGGTCAGGTTGAACACCGGCATGGCGCGCGGCGAATGGGCCAGCGATTCGCCCGTCGCGTCCAGCAGGTCGCAGGCGAAGTCCTGCGCCTCCGAGACGATGAGGCTGAAGGCGGTGCGGCAGATCGTGTGCCACATCTCCTCGACCACCGTGACCAGCCGGCTCCACATGATCTCGAGCGAAACCGGATCGGCCTCGATCAGCGCGCGGGCCTCCGCCATCGGCGTCGCCGGGGTGATGCGCGCGGCGATCGGCGCGGGCACGCCCACCGCGATGCGCAGCATGCCCGCGGCGCCCACCGTCACGCTGTCCTTCGGGCCGAGGATGGTGGTCGCTTCCCGCTCCTCGATGATGGCCGGGCCCTGCACCCTCTCGCCCATCGCCAGGGCGTAGCGGTCATAGACGGGCGTGTCGTGGAAGGCCTCGCCGAACCAGGCCATGCGGCTGCCCTTGCGGGCGGTACCGCCGGCCGGCGTGCCCGACTGCTCCACCGCCAGCGCCGGCACGGGACCGGAGGCGCGGACGCGGAAGGAGATGATCTCGGCCGAGACCCCCTCATAGACCGAGGCGAAGCGGGCGGAATAAACCGTGCGGAAGGCCCTCAGCACCGCCGGGATCGCCGCCGCCGTGATCGGCCCGGCGGGAAGCGGCACGCTGATCTCGTGCAACTGCCCGGCGAGCCGCATGTCGGCGCTCCGCTCCACCGTCACCTCGGCGGCCGGAACCCCGGCCGCGGTCAGCATCGCCGCCGTCTCGCGGGACAGCTCGGCCAGCACCGCCTCCATGGCCGCGGGCGCGCCGGCATCGTCCATGGAAAGCGGGAAGGAGCGCACCTGCTCGAAGGACAGCGGCGCGGCGAGGAAGCCGAGGGCCGAGGCGGCGCCGGAGGCGGGCGGGATCAGCACCTCCTCCACGCCCAGGATGCGCGCGACCTCCACGGCATGGGCCGGGCCCGCGCCGCCGAAGCCCACCATGGCGTAGCGGCGGGGGTCCTTGCCCTTCTCGATGATGTGGATCCGGGCGGCCGCCGCCATGCTCTCGGTCACCGTGCGGTGGATGCCCCAGGCGGTCTGCACCGCCGAAAGCCCGAGCCTGGCGCCAACCCCCTCCAGCGCCGCCTCCGCCGCCGCCTTGTCGAGCGCCATGCGGCCGCCGAGAAAGAAGCCCGGGTCGTAGTAGCCGAGGGCGAGGTTGGCATCCGTGACCGTGGGCTCCGTGCCGCCGCGCCCGTAGCAGGCCGGGCCGGGATCGGCGCCCGCCGAATGCGGCCCGACCTTCAGCAGCCCCACCTCGTCGATCGCGGCGACCGAGCCCCCGCCGGCGCCGATCTCGATCATGTCGATCACCGGCGCCTTGATGGGCAGGCCGGAGCCCTTCTTGAAGCGGTGCAGCCGCGCCGCCTCCATCATGGGCGCGATCTCGCAGCGCCCGTTCTCGATCATGCAGGCCTTGGCCGTGGTGCCGCCCATGTCGAAGGAGATGATGTCGGTCTTGTCCACCAGGCCGCCGAAGAAGGCGGTGGCCAGGCCGCCGCCGGCCGGGCCGCTTTCCAGCAGGCGGATCGGGAAGGCGCGGGCCGTCTCAGGCGAGACGAGGCCGCCGTCGGACTGCATCAGGCGCAGCGCCCCGCGGAAGCCGCGCGTCCACAGCTCCCGCTCCAGCCGCTGCAGGTAGCGGTCCATCAGCGGCTGCACATAGGCGTTGGCGCAGGTGGTGACGAAGCGCTGGTATTCCCAAAGCTCCGCCACGACCTCGGAGGAAACGGAGATGGCGAGGCCCGGGAAATCCGCCCGGATCGCCGCCGCCGCCGCCTTCTCGTGCGCGGGGTTGCGATAGGCGTGCAGGAAGCAAACCGCGATCGCCTCGGCCCCCTCCGCCACCAGCCGCGCCGCGGCGCGGCGCAGGGCGGCGAGGTCGAGCGGCGTCACCACATGCCCGTCGCGGTCCATGCGCTCGGCGACCTCCAGGCGGCGGCGGCGGGGCACGAGCGGGTCCGGGTATTGCAGGAACAGGTCGTAGATGTCGTAGCGCTGCTCCGTGCCGATCTCGAGGATGTCGCGGAAGCCCTCGCTGGTGATCATGCCCAGCGTCGCGCCCTTGCGCTCGATCAGCGCGTTCGTCACCAGCGTGGTGCCGTGCACGATTTCGGCGATGTCGGACAGGGCGAGCCCGGCGCCCTCCACCAGCTCCCCCAGCCCGGCCAGCGCGCCCACCGAGGGGTCCTGCGGGGTGGTGAGGCACTTGTGCAGCCGGATCGTCGCGCTGCGGCGGTCGAGCAGGATGAAGTCGGTGAAGGTGCCACCGATGTCGAAGCCGATCCGGTAGCGTCCAGCATCAAGCGTCATGAGACCGCGAGCCCACCCTGTTCCGGGCGAACCCCGGGCGCGGAACGGCCGTGCCCGGGGTTGCCGCCCCGCGCGAAGGCTAGGCCGCGGCGATTGCGCGGCGCGATAAGGGCTTGCACGTATCCAACCCCGTCCCTCGGCCGCCGCAAGCCGGGAAGCGGGCAGCCTGCCCATCAAGAAGGCAGGCGCTGCCCGTCAGCCGTCGCGCGCCATCATCACCCGCCGGATCAGCTCGGTGGGCGAGGAAGCGTTGACCTTGGCCATGGCCCGGCCGCGATGGATCTCCACGGTGCGGTGGCTGATGCCCAGGCGCCGTCCGATCTCCTTGTTGCCACTCCCCTCCAGCACCGCCGCCAGCACGTCGCGCTCGCGCGGCGTCAGGCTCCCGATGCCCTCCGGCAACTGGTCCAGCAGGTCCGGGCCGCTTTGCGGCGGGGCCGGCGCGGCGGGCCTCGCCCGCCCGGCCAGCCACAGCCCGACCGCCCCCGCGACGATGCGCCGGGCCGTGACCACGGGGCGGCGGGTGAGCATCGCCATCCGCCGCGCCTCGGCCTCCGTGTAGCCCATCGAGTGCATCAGGATGAGGTGGGCGCCCGCCAGGCGCCGCGCCGCCTCGTCCAGCCCGGCCGCCTGCCCGGCCGCGGAAAGGGTGCGGGCGTTCTGGACCAGCGTGCCGTGCCCGAAATCCCGCTGCTGCTGGGGCAGGGCATGGACCAGCCCGAGGGCGCAATCCCCCATCACGAGGGCGGCGATCCAGGCATCCACCGCCTGCTGCGCGTGGATGAAGGGCGTGTTCAGGCGGAAGGGCTGGAACAGGCTCGTGCTGATCAGCACGATCAGGTCGAAGCCCGCCCCGTCCAGGCGCCGCAGCAGGGGCTCCAGGCGCTGCGCGACGAACCCCGCGCCGAGCACCACCTGCGTGCCGTCCACGACGCGCGTGGTCAGGCGGGCCTCCCGCATGCGGGGCCGGTGGGCGGCGATCTCCTCGTCCGGCACGCCGTCGAGCGCGCCGAACTCCTCGCCGCGCAACCCGTCCGGCCCCGCCCCGAGGAGCGCGAGCATCTCCGGAACCACATCCCCGCGGGGCGCCTGGCCGATGGTGACGAAGGCCACGCGCGGCGGGATCACGGCGGCACCTCCGGCCTCATGGCCCCTCACCCGCCCCGCCGCGCGGGCCTCACGCCCAGTGGCGCTGGTAGAAGGGCTTGCCCCCCGTGCTCATCAGCGCGTGGTCGGTGGCGAAAAGATCGGCGTAGTGCAGCAGCCAGGCCTCGGTGGTGGAACCGTGAAAGGGCGCGTTCGTCGCGTGCGTGGCCACCGTGCTGACCACGAGGTGCGGGAAGCCCAGCTCGCGCAGCATCATGGCGCCCGGCACGCCATGGGGCAGCTCCGCATGGAGCGGGGAGCCGCGCACCACTCCCTCCTCGCGCATCATCAGCAGCGGCTTGTCGATGTCGTGCAGCACGAGGATCGGCACCAGCACCTCCGGGTCGGTGTGGCGGCCCCAGTCGCGCGCCGCGCGCCGCGCGAGGTCCAGCCCGGCGCGCGTCACCTCGTTCACGTGGTCCATGAGCCGGTAGGAGGGCGCGATGAGGGAATAGGGCATGTCCTCCAGCGCCTCGAAGGGGCTGGACACCCAGCTCGACACCCAGGCGGTGACGACCGCCTCGCGCGTCGCGTCGGAGATGCCGTCCAGCCCGTCCAGCCAGCCGGCCACGCGCTGCCGCCGCGCCGGGTCCCCGCGCTCGATCCGATAAAGGTCCATCCCAGCCCGCGCCCCATCCCGAACGTGTCGATAAAATGACGGGGATCACCTTAGGCGGCCGGCGTGGAAATGCCGAGACGGGCGCCGACGCGCCCGCGCCATCCGTGACGCCGCCCCCCGTATCCGGTAAGCGCCAGGCGGCGATCAACACAGGACCGCCCATGACACCCGTCTCGCCGCCGCTCCACCGCAAGAGCTTCGATCCCGCGGCGAAGGGCGCGCTGGACGGCGTGCGGGTGGTGGACCTGTCCCGGCTGGTCGCGGGCAACCTGCTGACCAAGGTGCTGGCCGACCACGGCGCGGAGGTGGTGAAGGTGGAGCCGCCCGAGGGCGACAGCCTGCGCGCCTGGAGGGTGCAGGGGGTGGAAACCTCTTGGAAGACCTGGTGCCGCAACAAGAAGAGCATCTGCCTGAACCTGCGCGACCCCGAGGCGCAGGCCCTCGTCCGCCGCCTCGCCTCGGGCGCGCAGATGCTGGTGGAAAGCTTCCGCCCGGGCGTGCTGGAAACCATGGGGCTGGAACCGGAGGCCCTGCTGGAGGCCAACCCCGCCCTGGTGATCGTGCGCGTCTCCGGCTGGGGGCAGACCGGCCCCTTCCGCCACAAGCCCGGCTTCGGCACGCTGGTGGAGGGCTATTCCGGCTTCGCCGCCATCAACGGCTTCGCCGACCGCGAGCCGGTGCTGCCGCCGATGTTCATGGGCGATGCCTATGCCGGCCTCTACGGCGCCGCCTCCGCCATGATCGCCCTCCGCCACGCCGAGGCGCAGGGCCAGGGCCAGGTGATCGATCTCTCGCTCTTCGACCCCATGCTGGCCATCCTGGAACCGCAAACGGCGAACCACGCCATCACCGGACGGCTGAAGGAGCGCACGGGCAGCCGCAGCACCAACACCGCGCCGCGCAACGCCTATCGCACGAAGGACGGCGGCTGGGTCTGCCTTTCCTCCTCCACCCAGGGCATGACGGAGAAGCTGTTCCGCTCCATCGGCCGCCCCGACCTCATCGCCGACCCGCGCTTCCGCACCAACCCCGACCGGCTCCGCAACTGGGAGGTGCTGCACGACATCGTCGCGGGCTTCATCGCCGAGCGCAGCACGGAGGAGAACCTCGCGATCTTCGACGCCGCCGGCGTCACCATCGGCCCGATCAAGGACGCCGCCGGCCTGCTGGACGACGGCTTCGTGGCCGAGCGCGAGGCCCTGGTCGCCGTGCCCGACGAGGACATGCCCGGCGGCTGGCTGCCCATGCACGGGGAGGTGCCGCGCCTTTCCGCCACGCCCGGCATCCTCGCCCGCCCGGCGCCGAAGCTGGGCGAGCACAACGCGGAGATCCTGGCGCCGCTGCTGGGCGAGGCCGGGCTGGCGCGGCTGCGCGAGGCCGGCGTGGTGCGCGGCTGACCGCCGCCCGCCTCAGATATCCTTCGGCGCGGCGCTGCCCGGCGCCGAAACCTGCTCCAGCCCCTGCTCCATCAGGCAGGCCCAGGCGCCCTCCGCGTCCGGGGCGAAGCGGAACAGGCCGAGATCCGCGGGCCCGATCATCCCGGCCTCCACCAGGGCCTCCAGGTTGATCACCGACCGCCAGTAGGCCTCGTCCACCATCACGATCGGGATCACCGGCGCCTTGCCGGTCTGGCGCAGGGTCAGCAGCTCGAACAGCTCGTCCAGCGTGCCGAAGCCGCCGGGAAACACCACGAGGGCATTGGCCCGCATCGCCAGGTGCATCTTGCGCATGGCGAAGTAGTGGAAGCGGAAGGTCAGCTCCGGCGTCGAGTAGGCGTTCGGCTCCTGCTCGTGCGGCAGCATGATGTTGAAGCCGATCGAGGGCGCCCCGGCCTCCTGCGCACCCCGGTTCGCGGCCTCCATGATGCCGGGCCCGCCGCCTGTCGCGATCACGTTGTCCCGGATGCCCGACCGCCCCAGGAAGGCCCCGCCCCGCTCGGACGCGATGCGCCCGAAGGCCCGTGCCTCGGCGTACCAGAACGGGTGGCGCCCGGCTCCGTCCTCGCGCACCCGCGCGCTTCCGAACACCACGATGGTGGAGCGCACCTGCCAGGCGCGCAGCGCCTCGTCGGCCTTGGCGAATTCCAGAAGGAAGCGGACCCCGCGCATGGAGGGGTTCAGGAGGAAGTCCGGGTCGAGCACGGCCAGCCGGTAGGAGGGCGAGGCGAGCTGGGCCGCGTTGGGCCTGGGCGGTGTGTCGGTCATCGATGCTCCATGGCGGCGTTGCGGGGGCGGCCGGCACCGCGGTGCCGCGCCATCGGCGAAGGCGGGCTCAGACGCCCACGGCCGCCTTGATCCGCTCGCGCGTCAGCGGCAGGTCGCGGAGCCGCTTGCCCGTCGCCTGGGCCATGGCGTTGCCGATGGCGGCCGCCGTCGGCCCCTGGCCGCACTCGCCGCTGCCCAGGAAGGGCAGGCCGGGCCGGTCGATGACATGGACCTCCACGCTCAGCGGCACCCCGTTGAAGCGCAGCATGGGATAGGTGGACCAGTCCACGCTGGTGACGCCCGCCTCGTCGAAGCTCACGCTCTCGTACAGCGTCCAGCTCATGGACTGCATGATCGCGCCCTCGACCTGATTGCGCAGCCCATCGGGGTTGACCACCTGTCCGCTGTCCACGGCGGCCACGGCGCGCAGCATCCGGGCCCGCCCCGTCTCGCGCGCCACCTCCAGCTCGGTCGCGACGGCGCAATAGGCCGCGAGGTTCTTGTAGCGCGCGAAGCCGAAGCCGTGCCCCCGCCCACGCGGCGGCCGCTCCCCTGCCTTCCAGCCGAAGGCCTGGGCCGCCCTGGCGATCACGTCGCGCGCGCGCGGGTCCTGCATGTGGCGCAGGCGGAACTCCACGGGATCGGCCCCCGCCTCGGCCGCCAGCTCGTCCATGAAGCTCTCGATGGTGAAGACGTTCATGTAGGCGCCCAGTGCCCGCATGGCCGAGACCCGCAGCGGCATTCGCGGCAGGAAGTGGTGCATCACCCGCGCGCTGGGGAAGGTGTAGAGCGGGATCGCGTTGCGGTCGCCGCCCCCCTCCGGCTGCGGAAGGGGCTTGGGCGCCGGTTCGGGGAAGGGTTCGGCGACGAGACGCGCCGCGAGAAGCGAACCGGCCGTGCCGGGGCGGGTGGAATGCGTGTTGCTCCAGACCTCGTAGTCCCAGTCCACGATCGCGCCGGAGGCGTCGAGCCCGGCGCGGGCCTGCGTGACCATGGCGGGCCCCAGCGGTTCCCAGGCATTCTCCTGCTCGCGCATCCATTGCAGCCGCACGGGCCGGTCGGGAAAGGCCGTGGCGATCAGCGCGGCATCGGCGGCGGCATCGTCGGCGCCGTTGTGGCCGTAGCAGCCCGACCCCTCGGTGTGGATGCAGCGCACCCGCTCCTTCGGCAGGCGCAGCATCTCCGCGATGGCGTCCCGGTCGGGATAGACGCCCTGGGTGTGCGTCCACACCGTCACCACCCCGTCCCGCACCTGCGCCACCGCGCAGGACGGTCCGATGGAGCCGTGGGACTGGTACTGCCGGGTATAGCTCGCCTCCAGCCGCCGCTGGGCGGCCTGCGGCGTCCGCTTGTCGAGGATGGCGGTGTCCTCGGAAGGCAGGCCGCGCAGCGTGCCGAAGATCTCCGCCTGCTTCGGCAGGGCCGGGCCCGCCCGCCACCGCGCGGCGGCGGACAGCGCGCGCATGGCCTGGATGCACTGGAATTCCCGCTCCGCCACCACGGCCAGGAAGTCGCCGTCGCGGATCACCTTCAGCACCCCGGGCATCCGCTCCACGGCGCCGCTGTCCAGCGCCTCCAGCCGCGCGCCGGGCCCGGAGGGGCGGACGACGCGGGCGTGCACCATGCCGGGCAGGCGCATGTCCTGCACATAGGCGGCGCCACCCGTGACCTTGGCCGGGATGTCCACGCGCTGCACGGGTTGGTTCATGACACGGAAGCGCGCGGGGTCCTTCAGCCGGGATTCAGGCGCCGCCCGCACCGCCAGAAGGCCGTCCGCGACCAGTTCCCCATAGGAAGCCCGGCGGCCGTCGGGCGAGACAACCGCGCCGCCCTCGGCGCGCAGCCCCTCCCCCGGCACGCCCAGGCGCCCGGCGGCCCGGGCGATCAGGATCTCCCGCACCTGCGCGGCCGCGTGGCGGATCGCGGTGCCGCTGTCCTGCATGGAATGGCTGCCGGCGGTGTAGCCCTCGTTCGGGGTCGCGCCCGTGTCGGCCGTCACCAGGCGGATGGCGGCAAGCTCCACCTCCAGCTCCTCCGCCGCGACCTGGAGAAGCGCGGTCCTGATGCCCTGGCCGAGTTCCGCCTTGCCGGTGAAGAGGGTGACGCTGGAGTCGGCGCCCACGCGGATCCAGGCATCGAGCCGCGGGCTGGATTTCAGGCTGCCGGGAAGCTGCGGCGCGGGGCGCGGCTCCTGCCGGGCGTTCTGGCCTTCCTGGGGCTGCGCCTGGGCGCAGTCCATGGAGAAGCTGAGCACCAGCGCCCCCGCCCCGGCCAGCACGCCGCGCCGGGAAAGGCCCGTCTCCCCGGCGGCGCTCACCGCGCCGCACTCCGGACGGCGGGCGCCGCCTCGGCGGTCTGGATCAGCCCGGCGGCGCGGCGGACGGCGCGCAGGATGCGCGCATGGGTGCCGCAGCGGCAGAGATTGGGCTGCATATGCGTGCGGATCTCCTCGTCGGAGGCGCGCGGGTTGCGCTGCAAAAGCGCCTGGGCCCGCATCATCATGCCGGGAATGCAGTAGCCGCACTGCGCGGCCTGCTCCTCGATGAAGGCGCGCTGCATGGGGCCGGGGTTCTCGGCGGTTCCCAGCCCCTCCACGGTGGTGACCTTCTTGCCCTCCAGCAGCATCACCGGCGTGACGCAGGAAAACACGGCCACCCCGTCCACCATCACCGTGCAGGAACCGCACTGGCCGAGGCCGCAGCCATACTTGGCGGCGTGCAGCTCCAGGTAATCCCGGAGCACGTAGAGGAGGGGCGTGTCCCCCGGCGCATCCACCTCGTGCTGGCGGTCATTGACGGTGAGCTTCACCATGTGGTGCCTCTCTGGGTCGGATCGGCCGGGGCGGCCTGCACGCTGTCGGTCGGGCGCGAGGAGGCGAGGCGGTCGCCGGAGCGCGCCTCGCGCACCGCCTTGTCGAGGCCTTCCCAGGCCGGCGCCTCGCCGAAGCGGGCGCGGAGGTGGGACAGCAGGGCGACGAGCTGCGCGTCGTCCAGCACCCCGCGAAAGCCCGGCATGATCGGCGCCCGCTCGCCCTCGGCGGCGGGAAGGCCGTTGAGCACGACGTTGATGAGGTTCTCGGGGCTCTCGCCGCGGACGCCGCTGCTGAAGGCCAGGTTGATCCCCCCGAAGGGCAGCGGCCGCCCGGCCTCGTGGCAGGTGGCGCAGGCGCCCGCATAGATCGCGGCGCCCGGTTCGCCGCCGGAAGCGGGCACCGTCTGGCTGTCCGAGGCCGCCGGGCGGGCACCGCCGCCGACCGGGCCGCGCGCCGCCAGCAGGGCCTCCGCGCGCCGCTGCCGCTCCGCCGAGGGTTGCCCCATGCTGGCGACCGTATAGGCCGCGACGGCGCGCGCATCCTCCTCCGGCACATAGGCCATGTTGGCCGTGACCGGCGCCATCGGGCCGCGGGCGATTCCGTGGTGCTCGTGCCAGCCGCGGCGGAGGTAGTCGAACATGCTGTCGGTGGTCCAGGGCACCGCGGCGGCGGAAGCGGCGTTGATGGCATAGGCGTGCCAGCCCTCGGCCTCCCCGCCCGCGTAGTGCTCGCCGCGCTTCTCGGCCCCGAGCGCGTTGCGCGGCGTGTGGCAGGCGCCGCAATGCCCCAGGCCCTCCGCCAGATAGGCCCCGCGGTTCCACTCCTCGCCCTGGTCCTGGGCCGGGCGATAGGGCCCTTCGCGGAAGAACAGCAGCTTCCAGCCTGCCAGGACGAAGCGCTGGTTCAGGGGGAAGGGCAGATCGTTCTCCCGCGCCGGGGCCCGCACCGGGTCCCGCGTCATGAGGTAAGCGTAGAGGGCCCGGTTGTCCTCGTCGCTGACAAGGGTGAAGTGGTTATAGGGAAAGGCGGGGTAGAGGTGGCTTCCATCCCGGTCCAGCCCGGCGCGCATGGAGCGGGCGAAGGCGGCTTCCGACCAGCGCCCGATGCCCGTCTCGGGGTCCGGCGTGATGTTGGTGGAATAGATCGTGCCGAAGGGCGTCGGCAGCGCCAGCCCGCCGGCGAAAACCTGCCCGCCGGGCACGGTGTGGCACACGTTGCAGTTTCCCAGCGCGGCAAGTTGCGCGCCGCGGCGCACCAGGGCCGGGTCGAAGCTCTCGCGCCGGGGTGGATCGATGGGATCGATCGCCGGGTGCCAGGCATAGGCCGCGAAGGCCCCGCCCCCGAGAACAACGAGCGCCAGAAGCGAGAAGGCGATGTTCCTGGTCCGCATGCCGCCCTGGCCGCTCCTCGATCCGGGATGTTCCCACCGGTTCAGCGATAGCGTCCGGCGGCGGGCACCGTTGCCTGAAAGGCGGCCTCCGCGAAGGCCGGTGCTACAGCAGGAAGGCGAGCGCCTCGGCGCAGGGCTGCTCCACCTTCAGCGCCAGCACGTCATCGGCCCGCGTGCGCCCCAGGTTCACCGCGGCCACCGGCTTGCCCGCCCGCGCGGCCGCCTGCACGAAGCGGAACCCCGAATACACCATCAGCGAGGACCCCACGACCAGCACGGCATCCGCCCGGCCAAGCGCCTCGAAGGCCGCATCCACGCGTGCCCTCGGCACCCCCTCGCCGAAGAAGACCACATCGGGCTTGAGGACGCCGCCGCAGGCCGCGCAGGGCGGCACCACGAAGGCGGAGAAGTCCACGCCCTCGAGCTCCGCATCGCCATCCGGCGCCTGCGCCGCACCGAGCCCGGCCCAGGCGCCATTCTCCCGCACCAGCGCCTCCTGCATCGCCTCCCGCGGGGTTTCCCAGCCGCAGCCCATGCAACGCACCCGGTCCAGCCGCCCGTGCAGATCCACCACCCGGCTGCTTCCCGCCGCCTGGTGCAGGCGGTCCACGTTCTGGGTCAGCAGCAGCTCGCTCCTGCCCATCGTTTCGAGCCGGGCGAGCGCCGCGTGGGCGCCGTTGGGCCGCACCTTGCCGAAGCTGCGCCACCCGACCAGGCTGCGCGCCCAGTAGCGCTGGCGCGCCGGGTGGCTGCCCATGAAGGCCTGGAAGGTCATGGGCTGCGCCCGCTTCCACCGGCCTTCGGCGTCGCGATAGTCGGGAATGCCGGAATTCGTGCTGCAGCCCGCGCCGGTCAGCACGAAAAGCCGTTCGTGCCGCCCGATGAACGCCCGCAGCGGCGTGGTGTCATGCATGCCCGGTATCTAGGAAAGCGGACCCGGGGCGAAAACCCTCCGGCGCTTCTTCCACCTCAGCCGAGCGCCCCGGACACCTCCCGCCCGCGCTGCCACACCGCCCGGATGCGATGGATGTTGCGGATATCGGCCTGCGGGTCGGCATCCAGCACCAGCAGGTCCGCGCGCCGCCCCTGCCGCAGCAGCCCGCGGTCCTCCAGGCCGAGCAGCTCGGCGGACTGGCCCGTCGCGCAGCGCAGCGCCTGCTCGGGCGTGAGCCCCGCCTCCACCATCAGCTCCAGCTCCCGGTGCTCGGCGAAGCCTGGGATGCGGATGGCCGTGGCGCCGGAATCCGTGCCGAAGCCGATCCGCACGCCGGCCGCGTGCAGCGCCTTCAGGTTGCGCTGGTTGACGGCCACCTCCTCGCGCGACGAGGCCGCGCCGGCCAGCGCGCTGCGCCGCCATTCGGGGTCGCCGAACTGCGCGCGCAGCCCGGCGTTCAGCGCCCGCGCGAAGAACGGATCGGCGAGGAGCTCCGGCCGGTCGGCGTAGATGTAGTTCGCCTCGTTGATCTGGATGGTCGGGATGTACCAGGTGTTCCGCTCGCGCATCGCGGCGACCAGGGCCGCGTCCACCGGCTTGTCCCGGATGCCGTGCGCCACGATGTCCACCCCCGATCGCACCACGATGCGTGCCTGCTCGAGGTCGTGGATATGGGCGGCGACGCGCAGCCGATGGGCATGCGCCTCCTCCGTGGCGGCGAGGATGATCTCGGGGCGCATCATCGGCACGGTGCCGTTCAGGTCGTCCACCCACAGCTTCACGATGTCCACGCGCCGCCGCGCCATGGCGCGGATGGCCTCGCGGGCCTCCTCCGGCGTCCCGGGGCGGGCCACCTGGCTGTCGTTCAGGTTCATCGGGCCGGCCGGCGGCGTGCCGTCCGGGACGCCCACGCCCATGCCCGCGCCGAGCAGGTCGGCGCCATCCGTCCCGCCGCGCCGCACCTCCTCGCGGATGTCGAAGAAGGCGGCGGGGCCGAGGCCGAGCGCCGTGACGGTGGTCACGCCATAGGCCGCGAACTGCCGGAGCTGCGCCAGCACGTTCTCCCGCGTGTAGAAACGCCCGCCCGTCTCGGCCCCGGCGCTGTTGCCCACATGCGAATGCGCGGAGATCAGCCCGGGGACGACGGCGCGGCCCGCCAGGTCGATCCGCCGCGCCCCGGCCGGCACCGCCACGGAACCGGACGGCCCGATGGCCCCGATCACGCCGTCCGCGACCAGGATCGTGGCGCGGCCGATGCGCCGCTCGCCGTCGAACACCTCGGCGCCCTCCAGCGCCACCGGCGCATCGGCAAGGGCCGGCCGGCTGCCGGCGAACACGGCGAAACCGAGAGGCAGCAAGCTGCGGCGCATCAGCCTCATCACGGCGTTCCTCCTGTGGCCTTCGAACGGGCCTGCCCAAGCAAGCAGCACGGTGCGCGGCTTTGCAAGGGAAGCTTCCGGTCAGGCCGCCGGCCCTGTCCGGCTATTCCGGCTCCAGTCCCACGGTCTTTCCCACCGCAACCGCGCGCTGCACCTCCGCCCTGATGAAATCCTGCGTCGCATCGGGCCCGAGGCCGAGCGGTTCCAGCCCGGCCGCCATGATCATGCGCCGCGTCTCGGGCAGGGCCTGTGCCCGCGCGATGTCGGCGGCGATGCGCTCGACGATGGGCCTGGGCGTGCGGGCGGGGGCAAGGATGGCGAACCACGCCTCCATGGCGGTGTCGCCGATGCCCAGTTCCGCAAAGGTCGGCACGGCCGGCAGATCGGGATGCCGCGCGGCGGAGGTGATGGCCAGCAGCCGCAGCGCGCCCGACTGCGCCTGGGCCATGACCCCCGGCAGGGTGGAAACCGCGAAGGCCAGCGAGCCCCCGAGCAGGTCGTTCAGCACCGGCGCGGCGCCCCGGTAGGCGACATGGACCGCGGAGAGGCCGAGCCTGCGCAACCACATCTCCTCGATCAGGTGGGCGGTGGAACCCGGACCGGGCGAGCCATAGGTGAGCCGGCCCGGCTGAGCCCGGATGGCCTCGGCCAGGTCATCCATGGAGGCGAAGGGCGAGCGCGCCGGCACGGCGAAGGCGTGCGGCGTGGACGCGACCAGCGAGATCGGCGCGAAGTCCGCCACCGGGTCGTAGGCCATGCGGCGAAACATGGCGACGTTCAGCGCATGCGTCTGGATGTTGCCCAGCCCGAGCGTGTAGCCGTCGGGCGGCGAGCGGGCCAGCGCCTCGGCCCCGATCATGCCGGAGGCGCCGGAGCGGTTCTCCACCACCACGGGCTGGCCCCAAATCGTGGAAAGGCGCTGGCCGATGATGCGCGCCGGGGGATCGGCGGAGCCGCCGGGCGGATAGGGCACGATCAGCTTCACGCCCCGCGAGGGAAAGGCATCCTGTGCCCGGAGCGTCCCGGGCGCGGCCAGGCCGCACAGCAGCGCCCGGCGCGCGACCCGCGGGGGTGGTGCCCTCCAGTGCATGACGCGTCCTCCCTGCTTTGCTTTCTTCCGGCCGCGGCGGCGCCACGTCCTCGCCCGCAAGCCTACCCGCCCCTGACGCCCCTGCGAAAGCGCGGCCTGCCGGCGAACTTCGCGACAGCCGCACGGCCATGATCCAGGCCTCCAGCATCCGCCCGGCGGGCAGGAACCAGCCCCGGCCAAGCAGGCGCCGGCGGGCTCAGGCCGCCATCCAGCCCCCGTCCACCATCAGGTTGTGGCCGTTCACGAAGCTCGCCTCCCCGCTCGCGAGGAACAGGGCGGCGCGGGCCACGTCCAGCGGCGCGCCCAGGCGCGGATACGGCGTGCGCGCCTCGGAATAGGCGATCCAGCGCGGCTCCACGGCGCGCCCGGACTTGCCCGTCAGGATCTTCCCCGGCGCCACGGCGTTGCAGACGATGTGCTGGCGCCCGTAATCCGCCGCGATCTGGCGCGTCATGTAGACCAGGCCCGACTTGCTCACGCCATAGGCGAAGTCCTCGGGCGAGGCGACCATGCCGTGCTGGGAGGAGATGTTGACGATCCGCCCGCGCGCCTCGTCCACCACGGGCTGTTGCAGCATCTGGCGCACCGCGGCGCGGGCGCAAAGGAAGGCGCCCTTCAGGTTCACGGCGATCACGCTGTCCCACAGCGCCTCCTCCGTCTCGGCCAGCGGCTTGCCCGCGCGGATGGCGGCGTTGTTGACCAGGATGTCCACCGACCCGTGCCGCGCCACCGTCCCGGCGAACAGCGCCTCCACCTCCGGCGCGGAGGAAACGTCGCAGCGGATGAAGCCGGCCTCGTGGCCATCGGCGCGAATGGCCTCCAGCACGGGGGGCCCACCCTCCACCACCTCCTCCGTGACGTCCGCCACCACCACCCGCGCGCCCTCCTGCGCGAAGAGCCGCGCGATCGCGCGCCCGATGCCGGAGGAGCCACCGGTCACGATCGCGGTCCTGCCGGCCAGGCGTGCCATGCCCGTCATCTCCTCACGCCCCGCAGAGGGCGATGCCCTCGGGGCCGTTGCGCCAGTCCAGGTATCGCCGGGCGAGCCCGGGCAGGTCGTCGGTGAGCGGCGCGCGCCCGGTGGCCGCGCGCAGGCGGGTGGTGTCCATCGGCGCGCGGTCCCGCTCCAGCCCGTAGCGCACCGTCGCGGCCTCCGGGTCGATGCGCCAGCGAAAGCCCGGGCAAAGCGCGACGAGCGCCTCGCACCAGGCGGCGGCGGTGGTCAGCGCGCCGCCGCCCAGGTTGAAGGTTGCACGCTCCGGTGCCGGTAATGCCAGAAGGTCGGCGATGGCGCCGGCCGCCGCCTCCGCGTCGATCCAGTCGGCCGCCATGGCGCGGGGCAGCACGCATTCCCTCCCGGCCCGCGCATCCTCCACGCATTGCCAGTGGGGCGAAAGCAGCGGGCGCATGCCGGTCGGGTGCTCCCGCGCGCCGAAGCAGGGGCCGAGCCGGACCGTCGCGGTCTCCATCCCGTAAAGCGCGCCGAGACGGTGGACGGCCTGCTCCGCCGCGAGCTTGGTGATGCCGTAAAGGGCGGCGGGCCGGGTGGGGGTGGACTCCTCGTGCAGCCGCCCGTCCGCCTCCGCCGCGGCATGGCCATAGACCGCGACCGAGCTGAGCCCGAGCACCCGCCGCACGCCGGCCCGCCGCGCGGCCTGCATGAGGCGCAGGGTGCCGCCCAGGTTCACCTCCGCGATCACCTCCGGTTGCTCGGCCTCGGCCCGCATGTCCGGGGTGAGGGCGGCGGCATGGATCACGCGGTCGATCGCCGCCGCGGCGAAGGCGCGGTCCAGGTCGGCCGGCACGCGGACATCGCCGGAAATGAACCGGGCCGCGCCCAGCCAGCCGGCGGACAAGGCCTCCGGAGGCGGCGTTGGCGCGAAGAGCACCACGCGCTCACCCCGGTCGAGCAGGGCGCGGGCGATGTTCAGCCCGACGAAGCCGGTGGCGCCGGTGAGAAGGACGGTCATGGGTCAGTGCCTTGCCAGCGCCCGCCGCTCCAGCACCGCCACCCAGCGGGAGAAGGGCCAGAGAAGGACGAAGTAGATCAGCGCCGCCGCCATCAGCGGCGTCGGGTTGTAGGTCTGCTCCTGCGCCACCCGGGCGGAGCGCAGCAGCTCCGGCATGGCCACAAGCGCGCCGATGGACGTGGTCTTCACCAGTTCCAGCGCATTGCCCGCGAGCGGGGCGATCACCTTGCGCACGGCCTGCGGCAGCAGCACGAGAACGAGGACCTGGAAGCGGCTGAGGCCCAGCGCCGCCGCCGCCTCGGTCTGCCCGTGCGGGATGGAGGCGAGCCCGGCACGGAAGATCTCCCCGAAGTAGCCGGTGTTGTTCAGGCCGAGCGCGAGCACCACCGCCGCGAAGCCGCCGAGGCGGATGCCCAGGAAGGGGAGCCCGTAGAACACCAGAACCAGCAGAACCAGCACGGGAAAGGCGCGCAGGAAGTCGATGCCGACGATCACGGCGCGGCGCGTGACCCTGCCGCCGAAGCTGTAGAGCAGCGCGACGGCCAGCCCGCCCGCCAGCGCCGTGGGCAGCGCCACCGCGGCCAGCAGCAGGGTGAGCCAAAGGCCCTGCAGAAGCAGTGGATAAATATCCGCCAGGCTGTCCAGGTTGGCGAAGTTGTCGATCAGCTCCTGCATCGCCTACCCCGCCCGCGCCGCGCGCCGTTCGATCCAGCGGCTGAGCACCACCAGCGGGATGAAGAAGGCGAGATAGAAGGCCGCCGCCAGGGTCAGGGGCGAGGGATTGGCGGTGATGGCCGTCACGCTCTGCGCGCTGCTCAGCGCCTCCGGCAGCGCGACGGCGGAGCCGAGCGCGGTGCCCTTGGCGATCGCGATGGCGCGGTTGGTCAGCAGCGGCACGGCCAGCACGATGGCCTGCGGCAGCACCACCCGGGTGAAGACGCGCTCGGTGCGCAGCCCCAGTGCCCGCGCCGCGTCCCATTGCCCGCGCGGCACGGCCATGATGGCCGCGAAGAAAATGTCGGACGCGAAGGCCGAAAGAACGGCGCCCAGCGCCAGCACCGTGGTGGCGAAGGGCGAAAGGGAGAAGCCCAGATAGGGCAGCGCGAAGTAGAGGACGATGATGATCACCAGCTGGGGCAGCGTGCGGAACACGTCCACATAGGCGGCCACCAGCCAGCGCAGCGGCCGGAACGGCACGCAGCGCAGCAACGCCAGCGCCAGCCCGAACACCAGCCCGAAGGCGATGATGCAGAGCGACACCAGCACCGTGACGCCGAAGCCGCGCAGCACCTCGGGAAAGGCACCCGCCATGACGGCGGCGTTGAAGTAGTGGTCGATCAGCCGTTCCATCGCGCGCCCCCGGAAAGCCGGGGCAAGGCCATGCTCAGCCGCAGGCCGGCGCGTGCGGCGTGGCGTCATGGCCAGGGAAGCCGGGCGCGCCGTAGCCCTCATAGACGGTCAGCAGGGATGAGCCCTCGGCCGGCGCCTCGCCGTACCACTTCTCGTAGAGCGCGCGCAGGCTGCCGTCGCGCTTCATGCACTCGATCGCGCCCTCCACGCGGTTGCGGTACTCGGCGTCCTCCAGCCGGAAGGCGTAGCCGAAGTTGCGGCCGTTGAAGTCCTTGAATCCCACCTTGATCGCGCGGTTGCGGGAAGCGGCATAGACGGTGGTGGGGATCTCGTTCAGCGCCGTGAAGGCGCGGCGCGTGAGCACGGCCTGCACCGTGTCGGGGAAGGTGTCGTAGCGCTGCACCTCGAAGCCGTAGCGCTCCGCGTTCTCCGTCGCCCAGGTGTCCGAGATGGTGCCGCGGTTGACGGCCAGCACCTTGCCGCGCAGGTCGTCGAAGCCGGCCATGGCGTCCGCCTGGCGGATGATGAAGCCGTTGCCCGTGGCGAAGAACGGCTCGGTGTAGAGCATGCGCGCCGCGCGCTCCGCCGTGATGTTCAGCGGGTTCACGGTGAACTCGATCCGCTTGGAGAACAGCGCGGGAAACAGGCCGGAGAAGTTGATGTCCACGATCTCCACCGAGGGACGGCCCAGGCGCTTGCCGATCTCGCGGATCAGCTCGGCGCCGAAACCCTCCGGCCCGCCGGTGCCGCGCACCATCCAGGGCGCCACGCCGAAGTCGGAGCCGACAACCATGGGCGCACCGGAGGGGTGGTCCGCCTCCTGTGCCCAGGCGCCGCACTGCATGCCCAGAACCAGCAGGGAAGCGCAGCAGAAGCGCCCGAAGGATGTCAGACGGTGCATTGGTGGTCGCTCCGGTTCGATGGATCGGTCGCAGGGCGGCCGCGCCCCTGGTCAGCAAGCCTTGTGCCATCACTCGCCACACCCGCGGCGGGCACAGGGATGCACCGGCGTGCCAGGCCGATGCGCCGTGCCGCCGGGACGCGGCCATGCCCGGCGACATGGCCCGCCAACCATGCGGGCCGGAGCGGGACCGGCGGGAAGCCCGCCCCCCCCGCCGCCCGCGCTTCAGCCGTTGGCGGCCGCCGGATGGGCGGCCAGGAAGCGCTCCAGCGCCGCGACGAATTCGGGCCGCCCCGGCGCCGTGTTGTGCGAGGCGCCCTCGATCGTCACCAGCTCAAGCTGCGGCATGGCGGCCTTGAGCTGCTGGAACTCCCGCAGATAAGGATCGGCGGTGCCGACGATGCCCAGCGAGGGCACCGTCACCGCCCGCATCTGTGCCTCCGTCACCACCTGGTCGGGATTGGACCGGCGGACGGCCGCCAGCGCCCGCGGGTCCTTGCCCTGCATCTGACGGGCGGAGCGCTCGCGGATCACCTCGTCGGAAGGCGGCGGCTGGTCGCGCGGCCAGAGGCGGCGGATCTGGGAGCGCAGCATGCCCTCGTCCATCTCGTCGGACTCGATGTCGACGCGCCGCTGGTCCTCGGCGCTCCAGTTGCGCCGGCCCGAGGCGCCGCCCAGCGTCATCGTCACGAAGCGCTGGGGGTGCAGGGTGACAAGCTGGGCCACGATATGCGCGCCCATGGAGTAGCCGACGATGTGCGCGCGCCGGATGCCCAGGTGATCCATCAGCCGGATGGCATCCATCCCCATCTCCGGCCCATAGGCGCCGCGCTCATGCGGCTTGCCGCTCTGCCCGTGGCCGCGGGCGTCGAAGGCGATGGCGCGGTAGCGCCGCGCGAGGGCCGGGAAGATGCCCGATTCCACGAACTGGCCCTGGATGTCCGTGGTGTAACCGTGGATGAGGATGACGGGCTCGCCCTGGCCCTCCTCGATGTAGTGGATGCGCACCCCCGCGGAATCGAAGAAGCGGTCCTCGGCGGCACGCGCCGTGAGCGGCCCCGCGAGGAGCCCCCCGGCCATCAGGCCGGCCATTCGGCGGGTGATCCGGATCATGCTGTCCTCCCGTGACGTCCGGGAAGTTCACGACCGGACCACCGCCGGGGTCAAGGCCCGGCCCGGGGAAGGCGACCGGGCGGGCCCCTCCCCTCAGGTCCTCACCAGCGGGCAACCGCCTTCGGAGATCGGCCGGAAGGCTTCCCCGGCCGGCGTGGTGCCGACCAGCTTGTAGTAGTCCCCCGCCCCCGTCCGCTCCGCCGGGCTCTTCACCTCGAACAGATAGGAGGGATGGATCTTGCGCCCGTCCGCACGGATGCTGCCCGCGCCGAAGGCATCGTCATCGGTGGGCATCGCCTTCATGCGCTCCACCACCGCGCGGCCGGAGATGCGGGCCTCCGCCACGCCCATCGAGGCAACGGCCTTGAGGTAGTGCAGCGCCCCCGCGTAGCAGCCGGCCTGGATCATGCCCATGGGAATGCCGCCCGGCAACTTCGGCCGCACCCGTGCCGCCAGCGCGCGGGTGCGCGGGTTCAGGTCCCAGTAGAAGGATTCGGTCAGCAGCAATCCCTGCGCGGTTTCCAGCCCCAGCGCGTGCACATCCGCGATCGCCATCAGAAGGGTCGCGAGCTTGGCCTGCTGCGTCAGCCCGAACTCGCGCGCCTGCTTCACGCAGTTCACCGTGTCGGTGCCCGCATTCGCCAGGCCCACCACCTTCGCCCGGCTGGCCTTGGCCTGCACCAGGAAGGAGGAGAAATCGGTTGTCTGCGGAAAGGGGTAGCGCAGCCCGCCCAGCACGCGCCCGCCCGCCGCCTCCACGAAGGCGGAGGTGTCGCGCTGCAGGGCATGACCGAAGGCGTAGTCGGCGGTGATGAAGAACCAGCTGTCCCCGCCCGCCCGCGTCAGCGCGGCGCCGGTGGATTTCGCGAGCATCCAGGTGTCATAGGTCCAGTGCACCGTGTTCGGTGAGCACTGCGTCCCCGTCAGCTCCACCACGGCGCCGCCCGAGTTCACGAAGACCTTGTCCTTCTCCCGCGCCGCCGTGGCCACCGCCAGCGCGACGGAGGAGGTCGGCACGTCGAGGATCATGTCCACGCCCTCCGTGTCGTACCACTGGCGCGCGATGCCGCTGCCGACATCGGGCCGGTTCTGGTGGTCCGCCACCAGCACCTCCACGGAGATGCCGGGGTTCGCGGCGGTGAACTCCTCCACCGCCTGCCTCGCGCAGGCCACCGAGCCAGGCCCGGTCGGGTCGCGATAGGGGCCGGACATGTCGGTGAGCACGCCGATGCGGACCGGCCGGGCGGCACGCGGCTGCGCCACGGCCCCGGATACCGCCGATGCGGCCACAAGGCCGGTGGCGCCGAGAAGCCCCCGGCGTGCGATGCTGGTCATGCCGTCGTTACTCCCTGTTGCGGCGCCGCCTCTGCCGTGCGGCTGCCGTTGATCGGATGGGCCGCGTGTCAGGACGTCAGCGCGGGCGGCAGCGCGCCGGCCCGCAGCATGTCCCGGATCCGCGCCTTCTGCAGCTTGCCCGTCGCGGTGTGCGGAAGCTCGTCCACCACCACCATCGCGTCGGGGATGCACCACTTCGGGATCTTGCCGTCGTAGAAGGCGGCCATCTCCGCCCATGTCACGCAGCACCCGTCCTGCAGCACCAGCACCAGCAGCGGGCGCTCGCCCCAGCGCTCGTCCGGGCGCGCCACCACCGCGGCCTCCCGCACGGCCGGGTGCGCGCAGGCGATGTTCTCCAGCTCGATGCTGCCGATCCACTCGCCGCCGGACTTCACCACGTCCTTGGTGCGGTCCACCACCTGCACGTAGCCGTCGGCATCCACCGTCACCACGTCGCCCGTCTCGAACCAGCCGGCATGCGCGAAGGCCGGCGCGTCGTCCTGCCCGAAATAGCCGGACGCCACCCAGGGGCCGCGCACCATCAGGCTGCCATGGGAAACGCCGTCGCGCTCCACCGTGCGCCCCTGCGCATCGACCACCCGCAGCTCCACGCCGAACAGGGGCCGCCCCTGCTTCGCGGAAAGCGCGGCCATGTCCGCTTCCGGCAGGCCGCGGTGCTTGGCCAGCGGCGTGTTCGCGACGCCGAGCGGGCTTGTCTCGGTCATGCCCCAGGCATGCACCACCTGCACCCCGTGCGCCCGGAAACGCTCGATCATCACGGGCGGGCAGGCCGAACCCCCGATGACCATCCGCCGCAGGCTCGCGAAGCGCTTGCCCTGCTCGCGCATCCAGTCCAGCAGCGCCATCCAGACCGTGGGCACGCCCGCGCTGAAGGTGACGCCCTCCTCCTCCATCAGCGCGTGCAGGCTGGCGCCGTCCAGCTTCGGCCCGGGCAGCACCAGCTTGGCGCCCACCATCGGCGCGGCATAGGGCAGGCCCCATGCGTTCACGTGAAACATCGGCACCACGGGCATCACGACGGAACCGGCGGAAAGGCTGAACACGTCGGGCGAGCAAACCGCCATGGCATGCAGCACGGCGGAGCGGTGGCTGTAGAGCACCCCCTTCGGCTCGCCCGTGGTGCCGGAGGTGTAGCACAGCGCGCAGGCCGTGTTCTCATCCAGCTCGGGCCAGTCGAAGCCGTCCGGCGCGGCCGCAAGAAGCGCCTCGTAGCAGAGCAGCTCCGGCAGCGTCGCGGAGTGCGGCATGTTCGCAGCGTCCGTCATGACGACGACGGGCGGAAGCGCGGGCAGCCGCCGGGCCAGCTCCTCCAGCAGAGGAACGAAGCCGGGATCCACGAACAGCGCGGCATCGCCGGCATGCCCGATGATGAAGGCGATCTGCTCGGGGAACAGGCGGGGGTTGATGGTGTGGCAGATCATGCCGCCGCCGCCGACGCCGTAGTAAAGCTCAAGGTGGCGGTGGCTGTTCCAGGCCAGGGTTCCGATCCGGTCGCCCGGCTTCAGCCCGAGCAGCCGCAGCGCATTGGCCAGCCGCCCGCAGCGCGCCCAGGCCTCGGCATAGGTGGTGCGGTGCAGCGCGCCATCCGGCAGGCGCGACACGATCTCGGTTTCGGCGTGGTAGGCGGCGGCATGACGAAGGATCGAGGTGGTCAGGAGGGGCACGTCCATCATCATGGCGCGCATTCTTGTTTCTCTCCCAGGACAGGGCCTTCGCTCGCCATCCTTCCCGCGCCGGAGCGCGGGAACACGTCGGCATCGCCTCTTGCGCAAAGTTCAGCAGCCCGGTCCCGAAAGAGCAAGGTCTTTGCTCCCGGGACGGGATGGCGGGGCGCCCTCACCCCTCCGCTTCAGCGCGCCAGCGGATCGGGGCGCATCTGCACGCGGAACACGCGCGGCCGCTCGCCCTTGCCGGTCTCGCTGTGAAAGGGCGTGCGCGTTCCGGTGGTCGTCCAGACGCCGCGCCCGCGCCAGCCGGTGTCCGGGTCGTCGATCCGCCCATCCACGTTCTTGGTGAAGAAGCCCGCCGGATAGGGCACGCGCAACTGGTGCAGCCGGCCATCGACCAGCACGGTCAGGGATTCGCTCCCGTTCGTGCTGGCGATCGGCACGTCGTTGCCGAGCCCGAGCGTGTTGAAGCGGTCCACCCACACGTAATACGCATGGTCTGCGCTGCCGTTCGGGTCCACGCCCGCGAATTGCGGGCCGGGAAAGCGGTGCAGCGTCCAGCCCTCCTCGCATTGCCGCCCGGTCGCGGCACTGGGCCCGGTCAGCGGCGACGTGCACTTCGAACGGTCGAAGCTCGCCAGATGGCCGCTGGCCAGCGTGGTCCAGACCACGCCCTTGCTGTCCACGTCGATCCCGCGCGGGCTGAAGCTGCCCGGCGGCGGCTGGAAGATCTCGGTCAGCCCGGTGTTGGCGGGGTCGTCGCCGGGGATGAAGCGGATCAGGAAGCCCGGCTGGTCCACGCGCGAGAAGCCGCTGTCCATCGACTGCCCCCAGATCGAACCGTCCGTGGGGCTGGGCTGCACGCCGTAGAGGCTGGCGATGATCCGCTTCTGCTTCGTGGGATCGAGCGGCGCGTTGGCTTCCACGTACTCGCCGCGCCGGCCCAGGCCCGGAACGTCGATCACCATCGGCGACCAGCCCTGCGATGTCCGGGCGTCGCGCGTTTCAAGGAAGCGCCGCGTGTTCAGCCAGCCGATCGCCCCGCCCGTCGGACCGCCCCAGCTTGTCCACAGAGTGTTGTCGGCGTCGTAGCCGAAATAAAGGTGGTGCGTCTGGAAGCAGGTGTCGATCAGGTCGAACTTCCGCGTCGCCGGGTCATACACCGAAAGCTGCCGCCCCGATGCCGGAAGCGGCGCGATGCGGGCGGACGGATGGTCGCCGCCGGCCTTGCACCAGTCCGGCTGCGCCTCCGCCGGGCGGATGCGGGCCGCGAACCAGACCAGCCCGCGGCCGTCCATGATCAGGTTGTGGTTGCTGGTATGCCCGTTCCAGATCGCCTCGTCGCCCCAGAAGGGGGAGGTGCCGCGCGGCTCGTCCGCAGCGCTCGGTGTTTCGGGATGGGCGAAGGGGTGGCGGATCGTCCAGGCGCGGTGCGTGTTGGGGTCCAGCACCGGCACGTCGTCGGTCGATTCCTCCGGCGAGCCGTAGATCAGCCCGCGCGGGAACAGCGTCGGGTCGCGCTTGTCGGTCGAGATGGCGTCGTGCAGGTAGGTGGTCGGCTCCGCCCAGTCCCACAGCGTCACCACCATGTTGCGCGCCAGCCCCTCCGGCCGCGCCGGCCGTTCGGAGGGCAGCTCGCCCCGCGCGATCCGGTCGGTCCAGTCGGCGAAGTGCGAGATGCCCCGCTCCGGCCCGAGGCGACCGATGGAGACCGCCATCGCGCCCATGGCCTGGCCGGACTGGATGCGCCGGAACCACATCTCGCTGGAATTGGGGAACTCGCCCAGCGCCGGGCTCGGGTGGCGGATGTTGGCGCTGCCCAGCGCGTGGCAGGACTGGCAGGACTGCTTGACCGTATCCACCCAGGCGTTCTGGCTGCGCATGAAGTCGGGGATGCCGTTGCCGCCCGCGCCGTCCCCCGTGCCCGGGAACTGGTCGGCCGGCGGGATCCGCAGCATCGAGTACCAGTACATGCCCGGGTAGAGCGCCGCCGCCGCGGCCGGGCCGGGCGCGGGGGTCGCGACCAGGTTCAGCGCCTGTCCGGGCCTTGCCTCCACGCGCGGGCCGTCCACCAGCCCGTAGCCGCGCGTCCAGACCCGGAAGGTCGCGCCCGGCAGGTCGGGAATCAGGAAGCGGCCCTGGTCGTCCGTCACGACGATCTTGGCGAACTTCGTGGGCAGGTCGGTGGTTTCGGCGATCACCCAGATGCCGGCCTCGGGTCCACCCGGCCCGCTGACCACGCCGCCGATATCGGCCTCCCCCATGGCCACGGCGGGCGCGGGAGCGGGCGTGGCAGCCGGAGCCTGGGCGCGCGCGCCCGTCGGCGTCGACGCGAGCAGAGCGGCCAGCACGGCCGCGGGCCAGCGTGCCCCACGGTTCACCTCGGACATGCCTCGACCTCCCGCGCCGCCCTCGTTCCGGGGCGGCTTGCCCCGGAACCGTAGCAGCGGAGTGGCGCGGAGCCGTAGAAAAATCCGGGGCCCTCCGCCGGCGCTTCTTCCT
>Ga0210040_10001126_pt1 | contig 41479 bp, 44 predicted proteins | sample CryGeyCG12114_NA_FD_185462 | JGI IMG/M metagenome (GOLD analysis project Ga0210040, IMG submission 185462) | Groundwater microbial communities from aquifer - Crystal Geyser CG19_WC_8/21/14_NA (SPAdes) (version 2) | ecosystem: Environmental > Aquatic > Deep subsurface > Groundwater | place: USA... | reverse complement strand
GTGGGTGGTTTGTGGGGAGTGCTTGGATGGGGGTGTTGTCGAGTGTCTCAGTGTGGAGGACTGTGTGTTGAGGATGGGTGAGCTGTCTGCTGTGTGTGCTGGGAGTTATGGAGCTGTGGTACCTTTTCGGCTATCGTCGGTTTTTTTGGTTTCTGGCGGACGCCTTATGCTTGCTGCGTGCACCTTGAGATGTGTTTGGCGATGCTATCTTTGATGGTCACGGTAGCAATTGCAACTTGACGATCCGTGTTGGTCTAGAGCGTATTGTGATTAATTTCTTGTGCTGATTGTTGACGTCTATGGTTGTTTCTGATCCTATAGTCCGCCTGTGTTTATTCAGCACGATAAACCTCGGCACTTCCCGATGTGGCATAAGGCCCGCATGAAGAGGGTGGGAGGCGGACGATAATAACGTCCTCTCCTACTACGTATGAGAGATCATGGGACAGCATAGAAGCAGCCGAATAACGCATTTCATATCTTCTTCTGAGGTAAAGATCCATTCCATGACAAGTACTACATAGGATGTTGTTCGGAGTCATATAGCTACTCCGTAGCGGCGAGAGACTTCATCAGCCTCGTCTCGTTGTCTTGAGTTCTCCATGCGTTTGCCCAACCCCTAGCTGCAGACCCAACATGCCGATAGGGTGCTCGGAGAAGGGGTTGAGCTCTCGACTCCAGTCCCCAGTGCTCCTTAGCCGATCTCGAGAGCTTGATCTTGGTGTTAGGCTCAGGATGTTCTACTGTCCACATCGAGAAAGACTGCCGCCGTCGGGAGTGTAACATTGTAGATACGTAAGTGCTTGCTCAGCTTCAATGTTTGAGAAGCGGCAGATGCGGGCCGATGAGCTTCCAGCAAGCACGGAGAATATCAAGCTGGAAGAAGTTCTTTCTTTATTATCGTGCTTCATATTCTCGTAATTACTACTTGACACGGTGTGCAATGCGTGCAAGGGAGACTGACGACGAAAGCGAAAGCAATTCTGAATTCTCTCCAACATAGAACCCGTGACCATGCTTACCTGTTCATGAGGTTGTGAGACTCTTGGTCTCAGGGTCGCTGGTTGGTGGAGCATAAATTTCCGAAATCTGGAAGGGAGCCGTGTGGGAAATTGCACGGCTGACTGTACAATCTTCCCTCAGCGGGTGCCGAGACATTCATCGCCTTTGGCGACCTGTACAGCCCCGAGGACTGAGGACCTTGTCTTCTGTTCAAAGCCTGCATATCGACAACGATGAAAGATGGCATTGCTGGCAGGATCGTCAAAGCCATAGCAGCCCGGGATTCTGGTTGCCCCAGTAGCGGACGGACTGGAGTGCATCTGCAGACGTGATGTCAATGGCTGAGCGATTGAGCTAAACTATTTTGGACGGTCTTCGAAGTCAAGATTGCGTAATTATGCTTCGGACGGGCTGGGGAGGCAAGCGCGTGGCCAGAACCGCTCTGCAGCTGTCCGAAGGCATCCATTTGGGCAATAATCGACTGCAGCTCTTGCCATGGACGATGCTGATGCATGATGACACGACTTTCGATGACTCTGTCGTCGCAAGTTGGGGTGTCTTTTGATAGCGGACAGGAATGCAACGTCCATCGTGCTATGCTATCAAGTATCGAACTACGAGGCTGGAACTCTGCAGGAATAATAATATCTGGGCTTGACGCGTACCGTACCTTCCTGTGGCAAGAGCTAGGTCATGAGCTCATGGTCGCAAGCGATCCATTGTACTATTTTGTCTGTGCGCATTCCAGCAAAACGTCTTGAATGCGGTGTTAGGAATCCCAGGATCAGCCGCATCGCGTCCCTCACGAAACAAAGATTTGTGCATGCAAGTTGTGAGGGATCGCAATCTCCGTCTTGCCCAAACAGTTCTGGAGAGTGTTGTGTGGTATCGAGGCAGTGCACAGCCGCTCATTTACGGAGCAGTCCCCTGAGAACTTGGTTGGGGACTGGCGACGAGCTAAGGCCCAGGGCGGTTTAGGAGGCTCTCCGGTGACGGCGAAAAAGTGTTGCGACAGCCGCGACGAACGAATCAGTCGAGCTTGGCATCTGGACCATTCTCTTTTCGGGTTCGTTCGCCCCTGCAAACTGGATTCTTGCACCTGCAAGCTGGTACTCCCTGCCGCCGTGACTTCCAACTTGTATCCAGCCCTTCCGTTGCGTCTGCATCTGCATCTGCACCTGCGCCTGCGATCCTCATCGTCTGTTCCATCTCCACAACAACCACTCGCATTTCCTACGTCTCTACGTCTACACGCTCGCTAGCATCAACATAGAACGATCTCACCTCATCAGCACAAGTTCGGCGGCCTCAATCAACAGCCGCTTGCCTTGATCCAATCGTTGCGACCGTTCCCGTTTGGCCACTCGCTCCAGATCTGTTTCATCTTAGGACGACTTGTCACGACAAATGACACGACTATCCGACTGAGTCTTCCCATCGATAGAAGACACAAAGAGGGGGAATCCAGTACGGAATCTTACAAAAGAACAGAAAGATAATCATAATATTCAGAACTCTCTTCGCCCCCTTCCGCTACGATGCGGTTCTCGAGAACGACCCTCCTCTCCACCCTCGGCCTATTGGCCTCCTCTCAATATGCGTCGGCTATGCGTATAATCGAGTCGAATTCCTTGAACACTTGCATGGACAACTCGCTGTTCACTGCTGACCTCTTCGATTTCAGCTTAACCCCCGACAATTCGTCTGCAAGCGTGGAGATTAATGGTTTCTCCTCCATTTCCGGAAACGTAGTTGCCGTTGTCTCGGTCGTGGCGTACGGATTCACAGCAATCAATGAGACTGTCGACCCCTGCAGCATGGACCTGGCTGGCTTCTGCCCAATGACCAAAGGCGCTCTGGCACTGCCACAGTCGACCATTCCACTTAGCAGCGATGTCTTGAAGCAAGTTCCAGGCATTACATACAGCGTCCCTGACATCGACGGCATAGTTCGGCTCAAGGTGTATGCGGTGAGCGAGACCGGTGGCTTTGGTGACCTAGTTGCCTGTCTGGAAGCCGACCTTTCGAACACCAAAAGCGTATACCAGAAAGCAGTTGGATGGGCCACAGCAATCATCGCAGGCGGTGGACTTATTGCTGCTGGCATCACTTCTGGTCTGGGAAACACAAACACCGCCGCTCACGTTGCTGCAAATGCTGTATCTCTTTTCGGTGTCTTCCAAGCTCAGGCTATCATCGGTCTGACTTCTGTGAGCATGCCTCCCATCGTACAGTCTTGGACTCAGAACTTTCAGTGGAGTATGGGCATCCTCAGAGTCAGCTTTCTGCAGTCTCTGGCAACCTGGTACCAAAGAGCTACTGGAGGAACTCCAACAACCTATTTGTCCACCCTGAGCTCAGTCTCTGTGCAAGTCGAGAAGAAGAAACGCGCCATCAAGCGTGGTCTGGACATGCTTGCTCCAGCAATCGAGTGGACTGGCCTTAGCAGTCTTAACAAGCGACAGGCAACGTCATCCACCTCCAGCTCTTCCACCCTGGAGAATGTCATCGTCCGCGGCATTGAGCGTGTTGGCTTCCGCGCGCGCATCGAGCAAACCAACATCTTCATGACTGGGTTGATCTTCTTCATCGGTATCTTGATCATTGCCTCCATTTGCGTCGCGTTGGCAAAGGCAGTAATTGAAGGCATTGCCAAGGCTGGCTGGATGAAGTCCGACAAGTTCCGAGACTTCAGAAATGGCTGGAGAATTGTCATCAAGGGTATCCTCTTCCGCCTTGTGCTTCTAGGTTTTGTTCAGATGTCAATTTTATGCCTGTGGCAAGTCGTCGAGCGAGACTCCGTTGCAGAAGTCATCCTCGCCATGATCGTCTTTCTCTCCATGGTCGGCTGTCTTGCTTGGGCATCATTCAAGGTCCTGAGCCTCGCAAAGCGATCTGTGCAAATGCACAAAAACCCCGCCTACATTCTCTACTCGGACCCGACCTGCCTCAACAAATGGGGTTTCTTGTATGTCTCATACAAGGCGACCTCCTACTACTTTGTCATTGTCCTCCTAGGCTACATCCTCGCCAAAGCTATCTTCATTGCCTTCGCGCAATCATCACCAATCGCTCAAGCTGTTGGCCTGGTTATTGTTGAGGCCGCGTTCCTGATCGCAGTCAGCGTTCTGCGCCCATGGATGGACAAGAAGACCAACGCTTTCAACATCTCAATCGCGGTGATCAACTTCCTGAACGCTATCTTCCTGCTTATCTTTTCCAACGCCTTCGGCCAGCCGCCAATGGTCGCCGGTGTCATGGGTGTCATCTTTGCCGTCTACAACATCATTTTTATCTTTGTGCTGCTGGTCATGGTTCTGGTGTCTTCCATCTACGCCATTGCCTCAAAGAATCCCGAAACAAGATATCAGCCTATGCGAGATGACCGCGGAAGCTTCATTAAATCGCAATCCGCGCTTACGACTGAGCTGGATGCGCTGGGTGCAACTGCTCGAGGTGACGGTAAAAATCCGTATCCAAATCAGGCGAAAGAGGTTGACGATGAGACTTCGTCCAGTGATTCACTAGGCAGACCAGCTACACAGCCGAACAGGTTCTCCAACCAGAATTTGCAGGCACCCAATACCTACACGCCATCTCACGCACCTTCTTCTCCGGGACAAGCTCCTCAGATGCAAAATGCACCGCCAATGTCTACCGGATATGGGCAGCACAGACCGAATACGGCCCCAGGTCAGCAAGGACAACCACAGTCATTCTCTCGACCGGGAGCTGGTCCTTACGGACCCCCAAGATCGGCGCACAGCAACTACCCGCCGCAAAACTTCCACAACCATGCCCAGGACAGAACTGCTAGTCCGTGGCAGAGAGGAGCAGGCTACGACTGACAACAGTCGGGCCCCCAAGATGTAAATATTGAAATGAGGCAGAGGCAAGGGAACTCCGGTTATTGGGATCGAGAATGGTGGCAACAGCAATATGGTCACAGTGCTGCTGGAGCTCCACCGTACCCTAGTCAGCGACCATATTAGGTCTTGTTTTGGTTTGTGGTTCAGTACCATTATTGGCGGAAGCTTGTTACGAGACTATGAAATCATCATTATTGTTTTGCATAGCAGCTCACTTTTGGGACAGGCATGCGACAGGCGTCTTAACACTGCATTTTCCGCTGTACTTTGCAAACTCATCTGGGTCATGAGGTACGAGAGATAGCGGAGCTCTGAGGGGCTCTGATAGAGTATTGCAGATCTATGTAGCACTCGACCACGTAAGGTCAACACAATTAGTCCACAATGTAAACAAAGCCGTGTGTCACCTACGAGTCTTGAATATGAAACCTATTAAATGACCACACCGCACGTTCGTTTGACGTTGGGTAGGAGGGGAGTTTGCTGCACCGTGAACACCTGACGAGGCTGAACATTCCCATGGCAACGACTAAGGGGCGCGTCCACCACGCCCTCCAGATGGTCACATGCCGCTATTACCACCTGATGACTGTCACGAACTGGGTCACGCTACCAAGGACGCTTCGATAGGAGTGCTTGCCAAATCTGCTGCCATCCTCCTGGGCTCACCTGTACTCGAATATCTCTTTATCATTGTGAGCATTGCAACAAGATCTGCTCCATTGCCTGGTTCGATCCAGCATCGCTCCTTGCTCGGAAACTACGCAGCCTTGCCCGACATCACCCTTCCGGTACCTGGGGTCCGTCAGTAATAATGAGTAATGCTCCCTTATGCATTCCAGCGGTATCATGCGCACTGCAATCAATTCCGAACCTCGACAGCTGCTGCATAAATGATCCTAGCGGGCATTTTTTGCAGACACAGTTCTGGGACGCGAGTCCACCATTGGGAGGCAATGAGACCTGGACAATACACGGGTTGTGGCCCGATCACTGCAGAGGCGGTTTCGACCAGTACTGCGATGGCACAAGATCTCACTCGCCGGAGAGAATAACACAGATCTTATCAGATGCAAGCGCTCCCCAGATTCAAGGAGGATCCCATCCCGGCCTCATGGAGTTCATGACAAAGCACTGGCTGTCGCTAGACTCGCGGAACGCTAATCTCTGGTCGCATGAATGGAACAAGCACGGCACGTGTATCTCAACGCTGGAACCGCAATGCTATAACAAAGACAAGTCAATGCCGCATTCACCTCAGGAACCAGCAGATGATGATGTACTAGACTACTTCACCCATGCCGCGCTCCTGTACAGCACTCTTCCTACATTCGACTTCTTCGCCCGGCACGGCATTGTGCCATCGTATGAGGATACTTACGAGCTGGACCACCTGCGCCAGGCCATCAGAGACTCACAGCACGGCCACGAGGCAACGATCCGCTGTCGCAACCACAATGAACTTTCCGAGATTTGGTATTCATTCAACGTTAGAGCTGATCTTCGACATGCAATGGACTTGTGGTGGGATGGGAACAAGCAATGGAACAGCTGGGTGCCTGCAGACCCACAAGGTCAATCTTCGAATTGTCCATCTACAGGTATCAGGTACTTGCCGAAGGACGGACAGAAGCCTGTGCCCGTACCAACAGCAACAGCAACAACAACAAGCCATGCCCATACGGCGACGGTGACGGCGACGGAGACCGTGGGACCGACTGCGCGCCCATTTACTGGCAAAGGCCGATTAATGGTCAAAATCATCTCTGATCCCAGCACAACAGATACTAAGACCATTATATCCACCGACAGCACAGAGCATGACCAAGATGCATTGATCTCAGCACCCGTACCCTCCCAATACACAGGCTGTCTCATCCGCAACGGCAGATGGTACGCATCCAGATCCCTCACCTCATGCGCAACCTTCACAGCTCACGATGACGTGAGAGCCGCATTTGCAATGAACGACAACGACGACACAAACTACCACCTCTTCACGCTCGCTTCTCGTCTTGCACCCTGCTCCTTCGTTCGATCGTCGGAGATGTCCAAGAACCACCATGCATCCGCGGACGTACAACGTCAAGCGCAAAATCAAGCTGGATTACACAACCGAGCATCGCTGATCTCAGACTCAGACTTCCAACAACCACTGTCCCCTCTCCCTTTCGTCGACGGCCAGCTTCTACAACCCATGTCCTTCTCCTGCGACGCACAACTCCCGTTCCAGAGCATCCTGAGCAATAACGCTACGATCGACAATCAGCACAGCGAGATGGCGAAGCGGTTGACGTTGGGGGAGAGGCATCAGTCTGTGTTTTGGGCCGAGGGGGTGCCGAGGGGGCATGAGCAGGTAAGGTTGTGGACTGATGGGGTTGAGGATGGGGATGAGACTGAGAAAGGAGAGATGAGGGGTGGGAGACGGGTCAAGGTTGAGGTATATTGGGAGGCGATTTGAGGGGTTGGTGGGACGACGAGGAGAGTATCGTTGCTACTAGAGCTCAGAAAGTTCTGTTTCGTAGGAGATCTGATTGCAAGACTAGCTCAACGGCCCCAACCGCTGAAGAACTTGCATCACAGGCCCAGTGCTCTGTTCAAGCGCCTCGTCGTGCCCCGGGTAGAACGTGTCTCCTTGCTTCCGAATAGAGTCCATGATTTCCATCACATGAATCGTCTCAGACCAAGGCATAATCGCGCTCTCTTTCCTCCCAGCAAGAACGTCCAGCGCCGTGTTATCTGCTTCGTAGATGAAGCCCCTGCCGACTTGGGCGAAGTCGTACTTCTTACCTCCTTTTCGTTCTAGGGGGCCGGCGTTCGCGTCGCCTTCGAGTTTCGGGTAGACGGTGAAGGAGAGGGGCATTGAGGCTGCTGGACCCTCGACTTCGATGAAGCCGTTTGTGCCCCAGATTGTGCAGAAGGGTCGGGCGTTGTGGTTGGATTGGGTTGTGGAGGTTATGATGCCTTGACGGCCTACGCGCTGGGTTAGTGTGTGGGTTTGTATGTTGGGGTGTTTGGCTTGCCTGTGGAGGGATAGTGTAGGAGTATGGAGGTGTTGACTTCGATGCCTTCCTGGTGGCTTTGTACGCCGAGGGCGAGGGGTCTCTCAGAGTTTGTGGGGGAGCCGGCGTCGAGTGTTAGGATCGCCCAGGTGAGGGAGTAGATGCCTGTGTCGAGGAGTGTGCCGGCGCCTAAGGAGATGTCTTTGTAACGGGAGGTCGGTGGCAGGGATGATGTGTCGATCTCTAGGGCGAAGTCGGCGAAGGTGCGATATAAATGGCCAATGACCTTTTCATCGAACAGAAGTTTGCGGAGTTGGTGGACGAGAGGACGGTGCTTCAATCATTCAGCCTTAGATGACAGATTACGGGACAGGGCCTTTTACACGTAGCCACATGGCTTCATGCACGTAGACGTTCTTGGCCTTTGCTGCTTCTAGGACCTCTTTCGCTTCGGCGGCGTTGATTGTAAAGGCCTTCTCACATAATATGTTCTTACCAGCGGTAATGGCATCCAGCATGTTCTGCTTATGGAAGGCGTGAGGTGTGCCGATGTAGACGACGTCGACATCGGGATCATTGTAGACACTCTCGTAGGAGTCGTAGAGCTTGGGGTTTGCCCCTGGACAATACTTGTTCGCAAAGTTTTCACATCTGCTCATGTCTCTCCCACCAATGCATTGGATTTTATGTGCTACAGGAGCATTCTCCCTGTCGAGTACGATGTCTTCAACGAACCATTGCGAGATCATGCCAGTGGCTGTGGCACTGCTTAGCCTGGCATTCTGGCGTTGATTACCTGTGTTCACTTACTGACTATGCCCCAGCGGATAGAGGGTTTTTGGGACACACTTTGATCTCTGTCGATGCCAATCTCCATATCGACACTTGAGAGAGTGTATCTTGGCTTTATTAGGACTTATAAGGAGCCAATGATGCAGGGTGCCAAACAGGTAAGGTACTCTGGACTTCGATAAGGCATCGAACGGAAAGCGGCATGCCCACTGACATATGCCAAGAAGCTTCACACCTTCCTCGGCTATGGTGGAAGGAGCCTCAGCCGTCAATCTCTGCAGCAGTTCCAAGTGAACCGCAGCATGGTTTCTACACATTCCATGATAGTGCGACTCATTCCTTCTTAATCTCTCTGAAACTTCAAGAATTTGCTAAGCGACGGTGACAGAAGGAAGAGCCCCTTTACGCCTAAAGCAAACCCCTGGAATGTTGTGAGGACCGTTTTGGTACTTTTGAAACACAGCTAAACTTAATTTGGCGCGCATCACGAACTGTCGCGTGTCACTGTCACCCTCACCGCCAGTCTCTGTCTTGAGCTTCTCCCGTCTCAATTCGATTGAACAGCAAGAAAACAAAAGATCCGACAGATATCGGCGTAAGGAAATCATTATGGCACGAATCACTCAACTCTTCTCGTATTTGCACTCTATTATGTTGCAAGTCCCACAGCAGCAATACCACAACATCTCCCGACTCATCCAGCCTCAAATCCGAAGCATTGCTGATACCTTTACCATTGCCTCTCCGAAGACAAGAAACAGCATTCAAACTCAGGTGACCAGAGCATCTCGACAGGTCCCAGGAGAAGCCTCGCAAGCTGTAGGCAAGAGGAGGTAGAGCCCCGCTGCAGCGGTGAGCATGTACGCACACCAGCTATTCCGTTCCATAGCCCCACTGGAATCTTTCAGGAAACTTGCTGTTGCTGGACGAACTGCTTGTGTTGGACTGCTCTGGCGTCCAGCTAGCTTCAGGGGACGCATCTCCTAGCTTCCAAAGCACACTCACTAGTACAACATCCTCCGCTGTCTCGAAAGAATCCTCAATTCTCAACTTACTGGCCGAGCTCAGGGAAGGTGAAATGCCTACGACGGACAGCATTTGTGGGAAGCTCAGCCAAAGGCATAACCTCGTCGCCTCGACAAGAGTAGGAGCTGTCGCAATCTTGATGGCCCTTAGTGCCTTCAACGCGAGACCAATCTTCGAGTACAACTCTGCCTCAGAGCCAGGAATGCGCTTGTGTTAAAGGTCCACCATCTCCTGCAGCCATTGCTTGACCTTCTCCTCCTTCGAAAGTACCCACGACGATGCGGTACGACTTCTCGTTCGTCTTGGCGTTGCCAGGTGATCCTCCAGCAGCCAGTGCAGCCTTAAGAAGTCGGTTTCTGTGCACCATGCGGGCTTGTGGGACTGGGGATCGGGCTTTGGAGACTTGTGGCTGGTGGTGCCTTGGCTTGGATGACCGGGTGAAGTTCCTTCTTCACCATCTTGTTTCTTGTTGATGATTGCTCTGTATGCAGCATCGATTTCTTGGAATGCGGCCGTTGCTGCGGGTCCCGCCTTGTCTGGGTGGTAAAGGAGCGCGAGACGTTTATATGCCTGTTTCACCACTGTCTCTGGGCTATCCTTTGGGATGCCGAGAATGTTGTACGCAGTGGAGGCGGAAGGCAATTTATTGGACGGGTTCATGGTGGGCTCAGCACTGTCTGGAGTTGAGGCTGTGGTGAAGGTGGAGGGACTCACGAAGGCGATACACTGGTACCATCTGCAATTGAATTCTTGAAACTTGAATGGGGAGTATTATGGAGTGTGTCAAGCTTCACCATGTGGCCCATGCGACTCTGTCACTCGTCGAATTCACTAACATCAATGTCTGCGCCCGCTGCATTCGCGTGAGCCTTCCTGTTTCACTCACACAATTCACTCGATGCAGCGGCTAGCAAGGACGACCGGCTGCTGCTTGCACATAGACCAAGCATCAGTTAATGTAATAGTCCGTGAACGTCGGCGTTTCGTCTCCGAGCAACCTCGAAGCCCATTGTCGCAGACTTCGATTCGTCCGGGCCCATCATCGCAGCAACGCCAGTACCCAGCACCATCTCCAACAACTCACAGCCAAAAAATCGGTCATAAAGCTCTTCATCATAGCAGTAACCCACGTTCATCTTCAACAGCCTCAGCAGTAGGTGCAACTCCCCAATCCTATACCACAAATGACTAAGAGGGTCCGTCACGCCATAGCGCAGCTGCCATTCTACCCACAGAGCCTTCATCAGTGCGTTGATCTCCTTCTCATGCACGACCATCAAGTGCCTGACAGGCGGAATGTCCGGTGCGAAACGGCCATTGATCTTATTCGGCTCGTTCGAATACAAGTGCGTTTCGAATTGTCGCATCGTCCTGCGAAACTGCTCATGCCGCCACTCCCATGCTGGTTCTGTACCTCGTGGACTTGGATATGACCAGGCTTGTCGCCATCTCTGGCCCGTGCCGAGATCCGTACAGACGATGTTCCACAACTCGGCTGGCGGTTCTTGTGTGAATGGAGATGGTATGAAGCTAAAAGGAAAGTCCCAGGCCTTTATTCTTGCTCTGTTGCTTTTTTGCTGCTCGTTATCCGCGTTCGAGGTCTGCTGATCATGCGGAGCAAAGGGGTTTGTACCACGACCAGAAAAGCTCCTCTTTCTCTTTGCATTCCCCTGCTGTGAATTGGTGGCTTTTGAAGATTTTGAGCTGTCGTCGTTTGGATATTGCCGGTGAGGCCCATCGAAAGGACATGGTCCAAAACTAGAGAAACCAGTCTCTGTCTTGGCGTCCGCCCGCTGTTGGTTGTTCGCATTCGAGGCTCTCGGTCCGTCATTGTTTTGGTACTGCTGGCGGCTCTCGGTTGGGGTGAACGAGCCGTACTTCGGGTGAAAATAAGTTCTTTTGCTGCTCTCAGCATAAGGCCTTGGCTCCCTGGGCTTCTGCCCCGACTTGTCGGTGCCCGGTTCATACTGCGACTCTTGCTTTTGATGTGCTCTGGGCTTCGATCTATTGCCAGAATTTGAGCTTGATCCGTCCTCTCGCCTGGGCTTTGGCTTGTGGCAGGTTTCTGGTTCCTGCTTCGGTTCTGGGGCTGCATGCTGCTTTCTAGATAGCCACAGCTTGCCTTCGTCGATGGTTTCGAACGCCGCGTTGATCTGCTTCATTGCCTCCAACCCTGATGGGCCAGCCTTGTCTGGGTGGTATTGCAGTGCGAGTTGTCTATATGCCTTTTTGACGTCCGCTTCCGTGCATGCCTGGCGAAGGCCAAGGACTGCGAATGGATCAGCCATGCTTGTCTCGGATGTACGAAACGGTTGGGTGCAGGATACTCTAACAGAACGGATCTGGGTTAGACCACAGTTGCCAAATAGTTTCGTTCACCCTGGGTGGTCCATCTTGCCTGTGCGGCTCAGTGCAGCTGGCAGTAGCTGATTCGTGAGACAGCTCACCGGCCTTTGTTGCATTGTGCAATGAGCCTTGATCCATTGTCTCAGACAATGCCATGCACTATCAGTGCGACGGAACAAAGGAGGCATTGAACATGGAGGGTACCAGCAAGATCTGCAGCATCTAACTCCGCCGCCCTTCCGGGGATCTTTGACGGGGGCCGTTGGTAACCTCTCGGGCATCACCAAGGACATTCTGGCAAGGTTTCGATCCTACAAGCCGCTCAGACAAGGTTCTGGTCCGCTTCAGTGCTAATGGGAGTAGCAGGCCTGGCGGGTTTTGCACCTTCCATGCGCAACACCTTCTATAGAAACAGCATGTAGGCAGGACAAGCAACAACCAGAGCGGTCATCATTACCGGCGTGGCATGCCAAGGAGTCTAGCATCTCATTGCGGGCGGTCGTTGTGACCACAGTGAGCGGCAGAGCGTACGATGGGGATTCCTCGATGTTGACCAAAGCTATAGATTCAGACAAGGCTATCTGCGAGCAAATACATAGTGCACACTGCACAACTTCCACCCAAAAACCTACCGATACAAGTCAACTCGCGAGTTTGTCGCCACTTCCATCAATCTCTGTGGGGGGCCATTCTAGAACGCACTACTTGCATGCTCGACGGGCCTTCGCCATCTAAAAGTAGTTGACCGGTCTTCCATGCCCCTTTGAAATAGCATTTAGGGGCCCTTGATAGGTCCGCGAGCTGTAGTTCAAAATGCTGCTTGACCAATGCGAACTTCAATTGATTCATGCTCTCACTAGTGAACATGATCTCCCAGTGCCCCACGTCGCTACTTCCCAACATGCTGTAACTCCGTGGAGATCGAGTGGCTGCACCTCAATGCGTCGGAAGCTTCTCAATTGGACGGTGTGCGGTCCTGCTAATAAGGTGATTGATACATTGAAGAGATGTTCATGCTCAACGCTTGTGCACCGTGACTCCTGCTGTGGTGGACCAAAGGCTGAGGAAGTCTAGTGCAACACACGCTGACGTACTCGCCCTATTTGTTGAATTCGAGTTGGCGGTCTGATGTTCGATCGGTCTCCAGCAGGAAGGCCATATACATCTCTTACTGGAAGGCGATGCGTCTACAATTTGCTTGGAGTCGAGCTTCTGCTCACACCTGCCTCCGCAATCACGTCCTTCATCGTGGCTTCAGACGCTTTCCACTTTCCGTCTTCCGTCTTCTCAACCTTGCCGTCGCCCTGTAGTTTATGGAGGACCTGAAGTAAACCACCCTCGGCAGGACCCCACAGATTCTCAGGGTACATGCGATAGATGACCTTGACCATTTCCATGCTTTCCCATTCTTTGCCTAGCACCAACTCCTTTCCTGCGTCATTCTCCGCGGGCGGCGTGGACTGTGGGAAGCCCTCAGCTGTTTTCAACGGCGCCTTGCCCGGGGCAACAGTAGTGCCGTAGCACAACACATTCATCGCTTCATCCTCTCGCATCTGCCGATGAGTGATGTACTCGTCCAACTTCTGCCTCGCATCATTAATCACAGCACCATGCCCCGGAAACGCTCTCCGATTCTCTCCAGCCCGACTCTTCATCACCTTCAAGCTACTCACATAGTGCGCCAAATTCTCAAACACAGCAGTGCCATGGCCCAACACATTATCCGCCGTGAAAATACACCCGACCTCCTCCGGATCAGGCGACTTCGTAATCAACAAACACATATGATCCTTCGCATGACCAGGCGTATGCAAAGTCTCAACCTCGAACAAATCGCCATCCGCCTCCGACCCAACGCTAAACCTCTGCCCATCCTCAATATCCAAGATCTCGTCCTTCTGCAACGTCTGATCCGGATCATACCGATTCCCCAAATGCTTATACACCTTCACCTCCGCATTATGGCCCCTCACATCCGGCACCCCCATAACATGATCATGATGCCAATGCGTCAAAATACACGTCGTCACCTTTACCTCCCCTCCCTTCCCTGCCTCCGCTTCACCCCGCAAAACCCTATAAAGTCCCTTGCTCCACTCCTCCGTCCCCTGCGCCGTATCAACCAATATCCTGTCCCTTCCCCTCCCCAACAAATACGTATTCGTCCCCTGCAGCGTGAACTTACTCGGGTTTCCGCCCAGGATCCGCGTCACGGAACTGCTGATGCGCTCCACCTCGGGCAGCGCGGGGATGTTGACGGCCATGAAGTAGCCGCGCCGCTTCCAGTAGATGCGGCGCAGGATCTCGTAGTTCTGGGCCGGGTAGGCGGCGAAGAAGTGGCCGGGGAGGGTGTTTGCGCCTTGGGTGCCCTTGTTGGGGTGGGTGTTGGGGTAGGGCAGGGGTCGGGGAACCATCCAGCTGGAGGGAGAGCTGTTGGTGGGGGTTTCGGTGTTTGAGGTTGGCTGCGGCTGTGCAATAGGATGACAGTGACGATTTTTGGGGGGTTGCGCAGGGGTTGTAGTTGTAGTGGTACGGAGAACTTGTACTTGTAATTGCGATTGCTTGGCGATGGATGCTGTGCCTTTGCGGAAACGAAGACACGCAGGAAGCTTACTTCGCGAGTGCCGTGCGAGTGCAGATGCGGTGTGAAGCATCTACTGGAGTCAATACAGAGATAAGTTGTCAAAGGGTTTTCTGGAAGGGCAATGTTGTGGGTGTCCTCCCTTGATATCAAGGTATCAATTGCCCTGCCTAATGACTGGGACTTGGTCGATTTCGAGGTGAAGGTGATGGCCGTGAGCGATGAGAGAGCGTATTGCCACGTTACATGCTCTGTAAGAGTCAGATCACGCTTCGGTAGAAGATGAGAGGCGCTACAAAAGGTCGACCCTGACGAAGAGTTGTCCGAAGTTCGTAGATATGTCGCGTAGATACAATCACAATCTCAGGAACCGACCCCAAACTTGTGCCGAGGTATCTAGAGATCATCACTGCTTACCTAAGCACTCAGGAGCAACGAGCGGTACGAAGTACGACATGAAAAACATCTGAACAATGGATGTCATTTACATGTACGATGTCGCTAGACACAAGGAGAGTTGCTAGTTTGTAGCTTTGAGGGTATCCTAAATCTGAACCATGCTCCTCGTCGTTACGCCTCCAAAATCTGCTGGATGAAGTCATGGAATTCCAAAATACCTCCGTCTCCTAGCATGGTGCTCAGTGCCCGAATTACGGCCCAATGTTGAAGTGGCTACCGCTGCCAATGGCTATCCGAACGGCTTGAGCCTTCGAACATTATTGGATGATGGGCCGCCTTTGCAGAGGCCCCAACAGCAAGGGAGGTATGCTGCTTAATGATAGGCGGCAGCGGCCGGCATCATGTCATTCCACTCCTGAGAGCTATTTCCTAACCATAGTTGTCATGCTGAAGATCTTCATTGTCTGCTATGACAGTCGGGTCCGGTTGCTGTCTCGTACACAATCGTATTCTATCATCTCTTCGCGCCGAGGAACATGCTCGTTCTCTTCCCTCTAGTACTTGAGCCTGTGCTGGATGCTGATATTGGCTGAGAGTATGCGCCATCGTAGTGGTACTCGCCGTCAACATAAGTTGCGCCTGTACTGATGGTCTGTCTGTTCTTCCTCTTAGCATACTTCTGCTCTAGTCGGTAAAGCTCGAGCTCTATTCTTGATTAGTACATGTTCCTTCAAGGCTTGACATGAGATCGTACTTGATTGCAGCTTATGGAGGAGACCCATCGTGCCCTGTTTGATAGCTGTCTCAAGACCCCGCTTTGCTGCAAGTTTGCGGCAACTGGGCTTGCCAAAGGACCGTCTGTTCCTGTATAGGTAGGCAGCGTGCTTGCCTCTCCTTCGACCAAGAGGTATGCTGCGCGTAAGAAGTGCCGACTTGAATGTGCCAAGTCCGAATATGGATCGATGCAATTTGAGCTCTTGTTCTCCACACGGTGTGCTGTCGTTGCGATGCGATGCAGCTCTTCTCACGTTGCAAGAGTTGGGTCCCAGTACTGCTATAAACTTGTGTCGCAACGTTACAACTGCTGCTCGACGTGGAGGTTGTGAGGAATGAATTTGCTGACGCCGTGCCTTCGGATCGGTTTCGGTCAACAAGGCAGGTGCGATCTGTGGGGTTGCTGAAAATGATTCTGAGCAAGCACGATAAGGACTGAGGAAATCTGGTTCTGATGTCAAGTGCGAAGCACAGCTGCTCTTGCGCGAACTCACAGGACCGACCTTGGACTAAGGAAAGAAGAGGAAGAGAGCGACGGCGATCAGGACAGTAGCTGGCTTCGGTGTATGTTGCAGTGGGCGCGGGTGCAAGTGCACGGGTTTTGCACTGGCCAGAGCGCGACAGATCGTGTTTCCCCTTGCTCGGAATCATGCTGACTGCCGGTAAAAACCAATCTCTATTAGCTGCTTGTAGCCGACGACGCCAGGGCCTTTAGTTAGGCGCCGGTGATAATCATAGGCACTACTCTCAGAGCCATGCCCAGCGTGGTTTAGGTGACCAGATTTTGTGCCTGAATCCGAAAGGCACCACAGGAAGCGAACGTAACCCCAGAGAGCAGTGCTCAGCCATGCAAAGCATGAGGGCTCCTGAGTAGAACTCAAAAGTGGCTCGCAGATGAGACATTAGATATAGCAGAAGACTATAAACGACGTTTGTGCATAAGTGCAGAAAAATAATGCTCGCATGCAAAACAGTGCCGCAATGGTCGCCAAGGTGCCTCCCTTATTCTGCATTTGTAGCTGCTGCTTCGCGCGTCTGGCACACCCACATGCTGGCCGTTAGGGATGGCCTACCCACGTGGCTGTCAGGCGAATGCGAGCTGTCGATCTTCGTGACAAGCACGTCACCTGTACGACTTCGACTATCAGTTTGGCTGGCCCCACTAGAAACACAAGATTGCTAACTTCTTTACCATGTTCCTCTGTACTGCCAACTGCAAGTGCGTTGTTCATGTTATACACACGGAGGCTTAGATGTCAGCGGCACGGCCCTTCAAAGCAATAGGTGGTTCTGTGTGCTACGTGACCCTCAAGTATCGCCAAATAACGTGGTATCTGATACTCCATCACCTTGATGGTGCAACGCGTGACCGTCGAACAAAACAGCCGACACTGGAGCCGGACGTCTTCGTTCAGAGACTCTTCTCTCTCACAGAGTAACATTCTTCTGCCTCAAGAAATCTTCTATTTCCTTCCTCAATCCCTCAGGACTCGGCTTTTCCGCAGAGGCATCGGGCTCAATACCACATCTGTCCCTTAGGTAGTCTCTAGTCGTAGGCCCGATAGTCACAACAATCCATCTGGCATGCCCATTCGCGGCCCCTCCGTCTTGCCACCACCGCTTCCTCGCTCTCTCTGTAGGCCTACCGTTCTCGTCCAAGTACCCAATACCTCTCAGCATAATGTCACTGCCTTGCGGACTAAACACAACCACAACCCTCACACGGTCCTTGTCTTTCTCATCCAGGCTTCGACACGTACCCTCAAATTCCCTCTGAAACGTCGACATCACCCGCGTTGCATAAACTTCCATCTCCTCCACCTCAATCCTGTCCTCCGCTGCAGCCAACGTCCTCGGGATAACATCTCTCCTCACCTCTCCAACCAGAAACAGAAGCGGTTTCTTCTTCAACCTAGGGTCATCCTTTTCGAGCCTCTTCCGTCCATAGTTCTGACTTGACATGCCCAGCAGCGGAATGAACGGTAGGCGGGGGGCCTCAAAGTATGTAAAGTAGTGCTCGCGCTGCAGCTGTTCGTAATGACGGAGTATGTACGCCGCGAGGTTGGCTCCGTTGCCAGTATGTGCCCCGTAGATGCTGGGATTCAATTTATTGAACGATGAATGCGGTACTGCTGCAGACTGCGATGTGAGGGTGGTGAGAGCACGCTCGGTTGCCGGACCTACCACGTAGATAGGAAATGGCGTGAGCAGCTCCATATCTGCAAAGGGGTCCGGCGGGTCGTTTGGTGGCTGTTGAGACGGCGGTTGTGAGGTAGGATCATTTTCCACCGCACGCACTACCTCTGCCCATGCTTCGACTGCACGTTGCGAAGTAAATATTATCCCGCCGTACCTGCGCTTGAGTTCCCCTGTTCGGAGAAGGTTACCGAGGTGGGACAAGGCACGAGCATTTGGTGTATGTTCTAGAACCGGTATGAAGGCCGGAGAGAACGAGTGTATGCTCGACGCGTCAACGCCAGCTGGTGTTGGGTCCGAGAAATGCTCTTCGTAGGTATCGTCTGGTTGAGAGCGAGTCTTCAGAAGTAGAATTGGTATTGCATGAGCGGCTGTAGAAGAGGTCGATGACATTCTCTCGTTTCGTAGGAAGCATGGCACTCGGACTTTCATTCGCCGGAATGTGAGGACACGGCGTGCGATGGGACAGAATGCAATGTTAGACGTCGTTCATGTGGCTGCTTGTTCGGAGCATGGCATAAGATGAGCGACGTGCGACCAATCCGTGGTGGAAAGGTGGGGTCTCCAAGTCATAATCTTCAAAAGAACTGCAGTGTGGTCATAGCCCTCGATGATTCCTAAGTGGTCATGACTCGTCGAGACCTTCATACAGCATAGATAACGACAGCTAGCGATCGGCGTCCTGCGGGAGTCGGCGCTGTCGAGTCGGTGGCATCGCTAACAAGCACGTTGACGAAAGGTTCTGAAATGGTGGTTTTACAACTGTGCTCTAGAAGATAATTTGCGAACCGAGTCAATCCTACCATGAAAATGATCGTTGAAAGTCTGTCGGATGTCGCGATCAGGACAAGCGCCTTCTAACTAGCATCCAGCAACTTCCACTCCGAGGCCTTCCTCCGTGGGTTTCGACTGCTCCATACCACGTCGATCAGGAGTCGACGAAAGAGAGCGGTGACTGTCGGAATGAAGCTGCTTGATCTCACCGCTCGAATCTTCGCAGAGCCTCCCTACTCTCGGTACCGGATCCAAGGACATTGCGAGCCTAGGGTGTTAGCCCCAATGCTAGCAACGGTGAGCGAGGATCAGAACGTCATTTTCTACGGAGGATGAGCTGAGAAGCAAGATGCCTGACTTTGCGGTCAGCTTGCTTGTTCTCGGCTCTCAACAGGCTGCGATGCAACAGGCTGTGAGCGACGAATTTCTTTTGACCACGTCATCTCTGTGGCGTCACACAAGCACTGGAATGGGTATTCTCGCAGCAAGAACGCATTGAAGATATAGTATTCTGCCCACCATATCACGAGGATTGGCGCAGGAATGGTTAGGTTTACTCGCAAAGTACGTAGATGTCGCGGTCGTCCAATGGTCGAGGACTGATCTCCCTCATATCCATATCTTTTAGCGTCGGTAGCTGGATCGTAGAATGCCTGCAGGTACAGTACGGCCAACACAGATACGGAGATCATCTGGCTAAAGGTTGATTTTAGTGCCTGATTAAGGCAACGAGTAGAATAATTTCCTGCACGGTACTGATTTCAGTTCCACCGCATGCAAGACAGACAGCAATGCCGTCGCCTGATCATTGCGCTCTTATATGCCAGGCGGACGGATGGTGACTGTTTTGGTCAGCCGCTGCCCGGCAGCCGAGGTTGTCGGTGTCATCCTGGCAGTTGATAGTCTGATCCGCTCTCTCCGTCGTCGCTGACCGGTATCTGTCCTGCTGATTAGACATAACCCAATGTAAGGCACCTCGACGGATAAAGGTCAGCTCGCTTTGCTGTCTCTTCTGAGGCAATGACCGAAGTCGTTTCAGCCGCCCGCTGCCTGGTTATTTGAATGTTTTCATGTTGTTTTGGCCTGTTTGCTGCGCAGCCCTGCTTCTCACCGATCCTTGCCTATGGCAAACATTCACGACCCGCCATCGCATATGCGAGCAGCGCGTTTCGAGGCAAGTTGAACTGACGTAGCACAGTTCGCTTCCAAGGTCACAGGTGGAGGAGAGCCGCTTCCAGAAGCAAGGAACACGACAGCTTGTCATATTGCTAGTCTGTCATACCTGGATTTAACCTCCTAAAATGACTCGGATCTTAAGGTTCTGCAGGCATGATTGGCCATTTGACAACGACTGGTCAATGCTATCTTCAGATTGCTTCTTCTCTCTACGCATGAGCTCACTATATCACCTCATCCTTAAGTCTTCCCATTGTCCGCTTGCGATTGGTGTGAACATGACATGCTCTCTTCCAAGACCCATCTTTTCCGGCACGGGTCTCGAACATCCACCAAATACCTTGCAAGAAGAATTTCCGACCCGCAGTTTCGCATGAGCTTTAACGTAGCTCCCTGTGGATAGGTGGAAGTGCCAACAAGTGGGTGGGGCTATAGCCGAGAGGCGTGCCGTTCCAGATTGGTTTGATATCTGGAGCTTCTGTCCAAAAGGTACTTGCTCATTTTCAAGGCTACCCATGGTAGCTGCTCATGCATAGCAGTCGCTGTCCGTGCCACTTTCATAAGCTTCTCCTTCGATGCAATAAATCAAAGGCTCTCCCTCGGTCCCAGGGAGATGGAAAGGCTCAATTAGTTATCCGCATAACGCTTCGGCCCAACACACTTGTGTTGCAGCAAATCACTCCAAGGGAACACTGCCGTATGTGGATCTATCGCTGTTTGCTCGAGCATCAAGCACTGAGGCCTGATAGAACTTTGATTTGGCATATAGGATGACTCCCTCCCACCAGATGTCTGTAACACTGACACGCCGCCCACAGACCGCCTAGAAGTCCATCTCATAGTGGGCTTTTATGTCAAATTGTGTCGCCACCAAGTCTTAGCTCAGCATGTCTGGAGGAGTCGGACCGCGAGTGCCGAAGGACGACTTCATGCGCGCTTTAGGCCTTGAGCCTAGCGATGCTCGACATGAAGGACTGTATAAACTGATGAGAGTATGTACTGCCCTTTCATAAAATGCTAGGTGTGAGACTTCGGAAGGACTGACAGCATGCTTAGGATGAAGCCATCAGTACATATACTCAACTAAATGCTAGCCGATCAAATCTTGTGGAGGATAAGCAAAATGACCCTTCTATCCGACCTCCGTTCTTCTGGCACCACATCAGCCGTGACCGTCAGATATGGGCTGTCACGACAACCTGGCAAAATGCTCCTGTCGGTTCAGCTCAGAGGGCACTGTTCGATCGTGGCTCGACTAGCGGCGAACATGCACCGAATTGGGTGACATTGTGGCTGCTGTACAGTGTTTTCCGCTCTCGGGATACTCGCAACAACCGCAGCCGCCGGAATGGCGACAGTGGCAGCAGTAGCGGTAGCGGTACGTTTTGGCAGCAGCCGGTGTTCGACAGTTATACTGATCCCACTCAGGCAATTCTGAAAAGCGAATATATGACCAAGTGCGGAATGTGCATCGACCTCGATAGTGTTTGCGCCCGCACAAAGTTGGGCTGCCTTGGGACACTGCTTGTGTAACTGAATTATTCTCCATGCATTCGAGAATGTGGGCACTTTATATGGTCAAAACACCTTGCATAATCTGGCGAAGGTGGCGTCGAAGTTTTGCTTCTTGCTGCTGAGCGTATCTTAGTTATAGACGGAGGCGGCGCAAGTTCTGTAATATAGGTCTGGGGTAAGCCGATAAGTAATTCAGTCTTCCTCGTCCTCTCCGTCATCGTCACCCTTCTTCTTCTTGGACTTTTTGTGACTGTTTCTCTCATCCCGCAATGCCTTGACCACTTTCGGATCCTTTTCATCGGTCGTCTCATCCCACTGCACATCATATTCGCTAGCGACGGCCTTGATCTCTTTTCGAATAGCGTTAGCTTCCTCGATCAAGGATTCCCACTTTGGCAGATCGAAGCCCCGCTGCTCATACAACCTGCCCTGGCGTTTGCTAATGGTCAGATTTAAAGCTGATCGATAGCTGACCTCTCGGTTGTGGTAGAGGAACCACATGTAGCCACCTATCAAGGTCGACAAGCCAACAAGATATGTGACTGGCTCCATGACGTCCCAGCCCAGGTCGGTCTCAAAGGTCAACCTGTACACAAGGTACCAATAGCCTACCAGGGTAGCACAGCCTCCCAAGGCGTATCGTTGTCCGGTCGCATGTGCCGCTTTGTCGCATTCGCTCTTCAAGCCCGCCATGTCGCTGATCTGGCTTGACATGCGGCGAAGCTTTTGTCGCAAATAGAAGGTTCGATCGTTGAAGGAGGGCACTGCAACCTTGATAGTGTCAGGGCTTCGTTCTATCTCGACCTCGAATTCCTTAGCCCTCGCAGCGTCGCGGATGAAGTCTCCGATTTCTGTAGATGCGCTCCATCGTATGAAGTCGCCGTCGGGCTCAACAGTAGCTTCTCTGCCACTACCACTATAGGACTCAACCCCGCCTTCTCCGATCTCCTGGTCCTCGGGATCATTGGGCCCTTTCGGTTCGGCCGCTGCCTTGTGAGGATTAGTTTCATCGTCTTTGGACTCCAAAGCTCTGAAAGATACGTCTGGCGATCGACTGTGACCCTTCTCAGTTGTGATGGACGGGAGCTCCGACTGTATGAGACGCGTGAGGTAGGAGAGCGGTTGATGTGGGTGCACGAGAAGGGCTAAAGGTTCGACATCTTTTCCGTCAGTATTGCTACCGGCTGCCAGAGTGCTGAGGGGCAGGACCAGTTTGAGAAGCCTTGAGGGGGTTGTGAGCAGTTTCCCTGGTTTAGGTCAGCTAGAGGACGGGCAATAGCTCTGGTCGTGCTTGCCTTTGGTCATGGCACGGGCAGAGCGCTCTCGCTGAACGGGGGGTTCTTCTGAGCCTTCTCGATGCCATGGTGTCTTCTTTTGCTTCTCTTGCGTTTCATGGGATTCAGCATCGTAGTCTTGCAGCTGATTGTCGATCCCTTGCTGGTTGAGTGCTTTTGCCTTTTCTTCGGAGCTTGCAGAACGAGTCTGCCCCCAGAAGAGACATGACTCCTTCAAGGGTTGCGCCAAAGGCCTTCTCGGGGACTGAGCGGTGGGAAGCAGCTGGTGATACGGACGGACACGCGTGCTACGTTGCGAGGCGCGCTGCGCTTCAGCACAGAAGAGCAGTCCCCTCCTCCCTAAACTTTTCATGGCGTTGGTAGTGCCGTGCACGTCAGAAAAGATCAGAGTACAAAGTAGTCATCGCCGACCTTGGTGGTCGCTGAAAGGGCAAGAAGATACCAAGCCACGCAAGCTGCCGGTGAACATTGGCGTCTGTTCACGATCGCAGTTTCTTGAGCGCAAGCGGTATTCCCAGTTCTGTTGACACCGACGTCATGGCCGCGGAACCTGTTGCACTGGCCACAGGCCTACGAGCTAAGCACTCACGCCTCCTACGTCCTCTGAAGCTGCGCGACAGAGGAAAAGGCTGTGCCTACCTAATGTAGACCTACCACTGAGGTATGTTCAATCTACAATGAGTAGTTGGCCGAACAGACCAGGTAGAAACTTGTAATGCTTGAGTCATTCATTCATTCGTACCGGTCATTAACAGCTCTATGCTAGGTTTTTAGACTTCCTTTATGGTCACAATCATCTCTCATCAACGTCGCTAATGCTGTGAACAATTTGTAACGCTCACCAAAAGACCTCATGCTCTGCTCGCTTGCTATGCTGACAAGTTGTCAATGATTCGAAGTCACAGTCGCCTGCTCATCTCTATGAAATGCGTTCTTGGTCGAGGGAAAACTCAAAACAATAAGGAGAAGCCACCATTTGCTGTCCAGAGTCGTTCACGCGTAATTTGTACAGTCGTATCTGAGTCGTTGTCCGATCAGACGGGGTTGCATGTTCATCTGTCACAATGGCTTACCGGTGGTGACGGCTAGGAACATGACGGGCAGAAGGGTATAGGTTCGGTTGGCGAGGAGTGTGTCTGCTGTAGATAGTCGTGCTTGAGTCATCGCTGATGTCGGGGCTGCTTCCTCCGCTGCGGCTACCAGAACTGATGCTTTCCGTTCTTATGCGGTAATTTGGTGTGGCGGGAGCGGCTTGTCTCCGAGGCGTCCTGCCTGCCCCGACTGGTACTGCCCGACCTTGCACAATATTGTCGTGCGCGAAGCCATTCGGATACATTCCATCATTGACGGAGAAGCTCCGACAGATAGTGAAGGCTATTGTTGCAGCCGCATCCTTGGCTAGCACCTCCGACGGGTAGGTCTTGGAAGTTTGATACTCCCTGTTGTTGACCCTTACAACACACGTGTATCCATGTCGGGTCGGCGTGACTTCGTAGTGAGGCTCTGACCATTGACGTCGTTGACAAAGGCCTATTGAGACTTTGTTAGCCTGTTGCAGCACGACCTGATCCATAGCCAGCTAGCAGAATGAATGCACCTAGTTACATGCCCGAAACAACCTCTGCCCTGGTCCCTAGCAACCTGTTCGTGCCGTCTGTGGGGTGCTTACCTGCTAGATACACAATGTGCAGCATATCTGAGATTTGTGCCCAAAGAATGAGGCTCGTACTCCCTTCCGAAAATGTGTGAACTCAGTCGTCTGGCACGGTCCTTGGATTATGTATCCACCCACTACTATACCCTTGTTCAGGACAATACAACTTCGATAAAAAGACAAAACAAACAGTATGTGCCCGTGGCTCGTGAGGTATATAAGAGCAGTGACCGTGAGACTTGATCGAGGGCGGCTGCCTCAGACACGATCGAAGTACCATCGTGAATGTACACATGTTGCTTTCGTGCACCGGTCAATGTCGCTCATTTCTCCTTCATGCAGTGACAACGAAGCAATTGTGGGCTGTGGGGTTGTAAGGAAATTTCCACTGTGGCCAAAGAATCAGCCTATAGCGAACTCGCGGCTTCCGAACTGCAGAGCTGCAGAGCATGATGCCGCTCCCAGGAAAGCTGTTATGCATCTGATGTGTTGGCAGCGTCTCGAGCCAGCGGTTTTGGATTGACGTTTCGCTCAACCCTGGCGCCCGTATAATAGTCGAGTCTTAGCGCTGGTCGAATCATGTCTCGACCATGTTTCAAGGGTAGGTAAATAGGCGCAACTGTATTCCCATGGAGCGCCTTCAGTGCATTGTCGTCTGGCCCGGAACACTACTGTATGGTTCGTGGCTCCGTCACTGAGTAGCAGATCGCAAGAGAGTGTCGTAATTGACAACCCCAGCGAAGCAGGGCTCAACGATGCCAATGGCGCAATAAGTAAGTTTCCAATCGGGGCAGAGGTAGAGCTGGCAGCCAGTAGATTTCTTGCACGCATAACGTGCATGAACTTGGCTCGCATAAGACCAGAACAAACGCTGCAGAAAACGCTGGAAAATTGCCTTCTGGGACCATTGGATTACCACGAGTCTCCGAGAACCGATGATAATCAGAATATGCACGAACTGCTTTGAGAGAGGATCAGTCGATCCGTTGCACTATTATCAACGTTGGTTCAGCCATCATCCAGGCGATGAAACATCGAAACAGACGGGCGCTTCTGTATGATAACGTTGCAGAACACCGTTGTCTCAGAGCAAGGACAGCAATTTCAACGTCGTAACCATGATTAAGGAGTCCAATATCTGGGCGACACGCCTATGCAATGAACATTCGTCGACTCCATTGTGGTTTAGGGACCACTGTACGGTAGGTTTTGCACTCTTTTCGTGTGCCCGTCATCTCGGCAAAATCGGGGATGAGCTCGACAAAGAGTCGTCTGCACTCCTGGTGCGCTGGCATCGAGTTTGTGCAAGCTGAAAAGCTCAGGTCAGAAAACGACGAGTACCATTCACGCGGCTTTCAGCGACCTCTTGTGTCTAGGATTGCTTCCCAGAGGTACCACTCAACCTAGCTGGAATTTAATTATCTTAGTGTTCTAGACTTATTCAATCTATCGGGCTACTTTCACACTACTTGGGACTTCGCAAGTAAGCTTGTAGCCATGAAGTTGATCTGTGCAATTCGTCCGGGATATGCTTGTTCAACATCGATGACAAGGTGGCATACTTGCAGCAGTCTCACACGTAGCCTGACCGGTCCTCACTCCCTCGCGATAGTCCCGAGTACCTGGCGCACTAGTGGTCACAAGTGCAGACGTGAGCCCAATTCCAAGCGGACACGAAGGCAAAGGCTGCAGAGATCCTGCATCTTGCTGAGAACTGTGACCACATTGTGTGCTAAAAGACCCAACCAGCGCATCCGCTCATCGACCTTGACGGTAAGCGTTGCACTGAGGTGTTCAGGAGTTCGACCTTGTGCTTGCCGTAGTACATGGCTGCAGCACGTTGGTCGAAGTATGTCCAAAGTCTTGCTCTGCAGTCTCATGAAGTGAAAGTGACGTGATTCGACCTTGACCATTGGCTTATCTGAGTCACTGCTGCGTGCGGTATGACATAGACAGGCTGAAACGGTGCTATCTCGCTTTCACTGGCAGCGCCCTCCTCGGTCGTATATGGAAACAAGTCGTTACGTTTTACTGTCCACGACACGAGGTTTGTGGCTGGGTGTCGCAATTCGGAGTACTCATGACGCTGCTTGCTCATGCTTAGACCTGCTAGATTGTAGCACGTGTGGTATGCATCGGGACGTCTGGCACCGAAATCAGCAATGGTTTCAGGCGACAGGCGAATCAACTTACTTAGAAGGTTTGTCTCTTAGACCGCCTGATGGAGCCTGACAGCAAGCTAGAATATATCTTGTGAGTCCCTCCCCACTGAACAATCTCTTCGGAGGAATGTCGCTCAACGACAGGCTTGACTCGATTGAACCTTGTAGCGCCGCTTCAACTAGTGGCCAGCAGCCGCCGATCCAGTGGCTATAACAGCCATCGACGACCTTGTTTGTGCGGCCAGCGAATCCTCCTTCCGGTGCATACTGGCGAGCAGAAAGCCATCGAATCAATGCTTGGATATCGAGATATTTTGTGATCGACTCTTGTGGCAGACCCATGATGCATAAGCACGCGAGGGCACAGAACGCATATGCGCCATGAGCTTCGTTACCAGGCCCGGCAGAAATGCCCCCTTCGTATGTTTGACATCGCGAGAGATACTCCCCAAGTCCATCGCGAAAATCGGTCAGGCCATGGGCTCTGGCTGGCGAGTCGTCGGGCAGTCGCCAGGGTAAATCGAGTAGAGTTACTGCAACAAGTGCACAGTAAGCGCCTCGTACGTCTTCTTCGCCATCTTCACATACTCGGAACCCTCCGCCAGCTTGTTTGAGCTGTCCGAGCCAATGCCACATACGCGTGCGGTCGACGAGTCTGTATGCTTCGTCTCCGCCAACCATGGCTAACGCTAGGATTACTGCGTATGTTCCTGCCAGATGCGAAAGGTGACCTTGTCCGCCTCCGAACCCGCCTGATACGTTCTGTAAAGGTAGAAAAGTCTTCACAATGCTGTTTGCCGATTAGTTCCTCTCCGGGACGAGTATGGACCTGGGCTCGCGTCAACGTACCGCGACCGAAATACTGCTACATCCTCACCCATAATATACAGGCTTAAAAGGCTCCAATACATAAGCCACGGACGACTTGCATCCATCGCAACAAATGGTGCTGGTAGTGGCTCGAGACCATTATGAACGAATTCGATATGTGTTTGTCGATTCAGAAAAGGAAGCCCGTGCTTATCGAAGTCGAAAGGGTTCGACGTCGGGCTATTGACAGCCGTCAGCAGAGGCAGGCACTCTTCTATTGTTTGTGCTTGTAAGTCCGAGGTCTGCGTAGACCATTGATCTATAATGGGCGGCCAGTGACATAGATGAGGAGGGACAGCCATGAACGGCTCGAAATCGTCTGATTGTGCCATATCTGAGGCTGCGTGACCCGGAGCACCACCTGTTGCTTGAGGGCGCACTGCAATTGTTACCTGGCTACTTGATTGGTGAAAATGAATCCTTCGCTTCTTGGTTGTCATCTGCACGCTTGTCGCATTGCTAACACGATTCCTGGTAAGCACTCTTAGTATTGTTCTCCAGAGCTAAGGAATGCGAAACTGCGCAGATTTCACATCACTGGCACAGCAGGGCATCATACGGGCATCTTCAGACCGACGAACAGTTCTCGAACGGCAGCGTGTGTCTGTGTGATGGAAGTGCTTTCTGCTCCGAAGACATCAATGCCACGAAGTCGCAAATGGCAGACACCCAACCAAGCTGTTTTGGAGGGCGACTAATCTGCCTTAGGCATCTTCGAGTCACTGCAAAAGGACAATTTGTTCTCGTTTGTGCTTTCAACAGTCGTTCTATGTTGTCAGCTCCGCTTCCCTATGTGATCTCACTGCTTTGATACTGGCTTTTCCCATGTTGACAGGAGCGGAGCAAGCTGACATACGAGGCGAATGATTCAGCAGAAGGATATCTTTGAAAATGACAGTCCGGCTCCCAGAATCACCGACTACGCTTCAAAACAGCTGTGCTTATGGCAGCCTGGCTTCTCAATATACGCATGAAGCACAAGGTTCCTGAAGACCAATGGTGCCGCAGGTGGAAGCGTTGCGGGGTACCTCACGAGACATTCTTGAGCGCGCCGGGCATGGCGCGTCTCGAGTCGTCGAAACCATGGTCAAGCCAGTAGGGACAATGGCGGATCATGATATGCTCCCTAACCGACGACGTCCGCAACGAAGCCACGGTAACTCGTAGGCCCAGCCTCATCGGTGCGGAAAAGAACGTACCGATCTTGCCAGACCGCTCAGGAGCAAAAATCTCCGTGGTGGCAGGCGTCAAACAAGTCCGAGCTTCCCAACTCACCGCTGCTTGCCAACCCGTACTCCACAGTCGCTCTATCATTTCAACGTTTGGTGTCTTTGATCCCAAACTCATGCTTCTGTTAGTGATCAGGGTCTGTGTCGAGAATGATATAGCATTCCAGACTTATGATCGTTGCAGGGTGTAAGGCATCAAAGGTCCCGTTCGAGCTGAAGGAGGCCCAGGGTCTAGAAGGCTGCGTGCATCAAATCATACGAAGGGGCGAAGCGTATTACTCGCATTAGCTTACAGACGGCGCTTTTTTCAGCCAATGCTTTCTGCTCGCTAGCATAGAACGGATACCACTTGGTGCAGGCCTTTCCACGTTCGTCAATCGCGTCGAACATGCAGAACAAATCGTGCATCTCAGATACGTACCAACAAGCACTTTGATAGCAGGTTCTCGGGGCGCGCCAATCATCAAGCGATAGCTGCGAATCGACAGCATGAGGAGTCAGTCGAAGTGCAGTCCTGACAGCAGCAGGAAGCAACCGCTGCAAGGTCCTATGTGGGTGTCTCAGTGTACGCGTTTCCCACACGGAAGCGGGCATATCGTGTGACATGCTTGAGAACTGGCCCACGCAAGTCACAATTGCAGTTCATGATCCTTGCAGGAGAGTGGCCTCTGTACTAGCACGGCTTTTGGACTGGTGCAGACGAAGGTTGAGACTGTGCAATGTCCAGCGAAAGCCGTCTCACCTGAAGCACAGACCTACCAAATCATGAGACTTGACAGCCGCAGATGACTTTGATTGCGTGTTGGGTTGAAAGGGCGATAATGCATTAAGTTAGAGCAGCAGTAGCTCGCGTGGCTGCACTTCATCTACCAAGTACTAGGCAGGTCGGTGCATCGGTGGTGTCCCGCAGTCGTGAGTTTTCTTGAAAGTGAGGAGCCAAGGACGTCCAGCGCTGGCTTGCTGCTTTTAGCGTGGATGGGCGTGGATAGCACCCCACCAACTCCAAGGTCAAATCATCGTCGAGATCGTTCACCGCCTTCGCACTGCTGTCAAACCTCCATCTCACGCATGCGCCCGCACCACTTTCTCTTCTCTCGACCTTTTAGAGGTTGGCCTGGGGGGCTTAGAACCTGTCCATTGTCGAGCTCATGATGCCCAGCTGAGCTTTCCATCTTTGTCCATGCTAATTCAACCTTCACCTCTCTATTTTTCGATTGCTGCGCCCGAGCGGTCGATGTTCTGACAAAGCATACATGGCCAACATGGACCTTCCCTCCGACGACCTGCAATATGACTTTGACTCGGGCTCGCATCCGTACTACCAGAGCCAGAGTTGGGCATTGGCAATGAATTCTATGGACCCAATGGGCTCTGATCCGAGACGAAATATATCACCCTTACACACTAGCATGCACGGCTTGAGACAGACGACGATGGCAGAGCACCCAATGATGGGCGATTGGCAGTTTCAGCAGATACAGCAGCAGCAACAGCAACAAGCTCAACGGCAGATGCAACACCAGCAGCAGCACCAAGAGCAACAACATATGCACCACCAACACTCTCCCCATGCTCACCTCCATCAACAACAGCACTATGTCCCGCACCATAGCCATTCCACCTCGCGTCACGCACCACAACACCCTGTCGACTACCGACAACAACAGCAGCAGCAGCAGCAGCAGCAGCAGCAGCAGCACATGGATCCCGCTTTCGGCGGTGTTTTCCATTCGATATCGATGCCAACCCAAATGTCCATGATCCCAGTCACCCAATCTGCCCTGCCGGTAACTTTACCTCTTGACCAGCCATATATGACAATGCCGCCGCAGATGGATGCTATGCACGGCTGGGCCGATCTACATTCAGAGCTGATCCGTTACCAGACCACAGACATTGGCCCTGTTGCTTTATCACCATATCAGCAACACACTGCATCACCAACAGGTTCGCACCTGGAGATACTGTCACAACCAAGTACCTCCGATGAACATGGTTGGACATTTGTCAACGGCAGGACTTCCTTCGAGTCCAGTGAGCGATCGTTCTTCGTAGACCCAACACATACACTTCACGATCGATCATTGTCTGAGTCATCCTACTCTGACTTGGACCAGGGCCCGCAGACTGCGTTCCTCAGCAACCTTGATATGGGTGCAGCTCAAGCTGTGTACTCGCCCACGAGTCTCTCCGACAGCGATTGGGAATCATACCACCACCATCACCGTCACTCCATTGACCACGGGTCCAGCGTGAATCCTAATGCCCTGGTACGATCAATCCCCATCCCACCTACCTCAAAGGTATCATCGCCCGTCCGTTCACCGATATCTCAAGGCCTAGCAGCATCACCCGGCCGCAAACCTGGCAAGAAGAGTCCGATCGTGGCCAAGGGTACTGAACGTATCACCAAGAAGACGTCACAGGGTGGAAAGGAGGAGAAGCGCGTTGGAAAGAGGAAGGGGCCCCTTAAGCCAGAGCAGAGAAAACAGGCAAGCGAAATCCGGAAGCTTCGAGCATGTCTTCGATGCAAATTTTTGAAGAAGACTTGTGACAAGGGTGAGCCATGTGCTGGTTGTCAACCATCGCATGCACGATTGTGGCAGGTCCCATGCACTCGTATCGATATCAAAGAAATTGGTTATTTCCTCAAGGACAAGAAATTCGACTACGAACGTCACGTCTCGCTCGGCTTCTCCGTAGGCAACATCAAGGGCTTTGCAGATGCAGAGAAGACACTTTTCGTTACCCACGGCTACGGACATGTGCTACCAGTTACTGCACGAGAGGTCTATGTTCGAGACGACAAGTGCCTGAAGATGGATTGGGTTGAAGCAAGCAAGGCGGCAGCCGGGTATGAGGTATCCACCGCCAAGATGTCGGCCGGGACCGAAGGCATCTCTACGGTCATGTTGTCGGCCTATCTGGATTCGCATATCGATGGGGGCAATACTTTTGTGAAGTTCGTCGATGATTACTTTGAGGGCACACCATTCCTGTCGCAGATGCTCAAGGCCGCATACAATTTCTACACAAAGACTAACTCCAAGACTATCAAGAAGGCCCTCAAGCTGATGCTTGCCTACAACTTGACATTGCACATCACCATGGTGGAGGGCATGCCAGTCGAAGAGTCATTCGTGGGGAAGATTGAGGACAAGAGCTCGAAATTCTACGGCAAGACTATGGCGCCAGTCATGATCAACTTCCAGATCAAATGTGCTATGGCTGACATGTGGCGAGAGCTCCACAAGGACGTCCTTGAGGAGCTATCGCAGCTCTACTCAAGTGTCTACAGTGGAGACAAGTTGAAGAATTGGCCAACTATCTTCATGTTGGCATCTGTTCTCCTGGCTGTTTGGGAGTGCATGCAGTTCGATTGCCACTACCGCGTACCTGACGAAGCTGCTGTCGATAAGTTCTGCAGCGATATGGAGACTACACCAGTCGGCGTCATTGTCGGCCTCTTCTCGGCGATCTCACAGAAGCTGCCTTCCATCCTGGAATGGGATACCTCAAAACATCACGCCCTGCTTGGGTCTAACTGGGATGTCTGCAACACAATGACTGAGGTTCGAGAACATGTTACGCGATACGGTATGTTGACCCCTACCTCTGTGGCTGTGCAATAGGTTACTAACTAGTAGTAGAAAACTACCTCCGCGATCGTCCAAACGCCAAGTTCGATAGCAAGGACTTCGACTCACTGTCGAACAAGTTCTTGTCAAGACTGGTCCTCCGCGACGTTCGTGCAAACTAAACGACGCTACGCATCGATTTACGATTTAATGCAGCGATTTGTGCCTTTGATAGCAGTGATTTGATTGATTTAATAGCGTGTCCTTTTCAGCGAACAACATCAACGGTTTCAAGATCACGAACATTATGGAGACTACGCGAGCTACGAGTGAAGAAATTAGCGGACCCAGCATATTACTACGACTTTCCTTTGTTATGCAGTGCTCAAGCTGTATTGTTTCCTTAGCGGGAGAAGCACGGAGTTTATGACCAGAGATGCGATATGCGAGATGATGTGCGTATTGAATCTCATAGATAGCATGGCGCGGCCGGGAGATTTCAGCGTCCTCCGACTCCCCATTCACGGCGTTCACGAAGGCATATGTCGAGATGAGATATGTTATTGTTGAGGAGGATTGATTGACTGGCATGGCTCGAACGACCAGGATCCGAGCTCAGTGGTCCTCAAGAGGCTAAGGATGTCCAAGGGATGGAGCTAGCAATGAGAGAGTTTCCTCACATGACTCTTAGTCCTTTAGCATACATATCTGCATATCGCAATACATCCCGTACTATTCTATACTCGTTGTATTTAAGACCCACATGGAGACTTGCAAAGCACGTACAACGCGTCGGCGACTATCCTTTGCCTACGCCAGAGTACCAGTATGGCCCACGCATCAACCAATCTTGGCTGGCCGATGGTGTAGGCAATGCCAGCAACACTTACAGGCTTCGAATCGCTCTCTACTTTCAGGGTTGGTTTGTACGTACTCGTTCGAATATCTACATGGTAAGTCTCCAATCATCAAAAAAAATTGCTGGCGGTTATGATGAGGAATTTCAGTCAATCTGTGCAAGAGAAGTGGTGTGCTTCGGCCATCTTGATATCCCGGTAGTAACAAGATGTTGCTTCGGAAACATTCCTGTTTTCCATCTCTTTTCACACCACTACTAGCGAAACTGCTGCCTTGTACAAGAACGTCTGTGCACCAAACATGACCTTCTTCTTCGTATCTGCAGTGGTTCGGATGTAACAACCGGGCGAGCCCGGGTTGAAAGAATCAAGGAAAAGCTTCCGAGCCAATGACGTATACCGGCTTATCTTCGTGTCGTCCACGCTGGCAACCCAACGTTTGCCCATGACCAAGTCGTCTGTAAAATTGCGAAACGATCACGATGGCATCCCTGGCCTCAGGCCAAGCGAAGCCGTTGCAACCCATCCTCCGCGCATGCTTCTGACGCAAGTTGGCACACTGACCGCTTTCCGCACTCCGCCCCAGTTAGACCATGCCTGGTCTTCTTTCATCCTCGAATAGATGTTGTATATATCGCCGGAATTGATATCCGGCTCCGCTGCCTACCACCTAGGTGTTGCTGAGAACGCCGACGTCTCATTTGCTTTGGATCAGGGATTCGGTGTGGTCTTCGCAGTAATAATACTCTTGCCTCCTTCATGAAAACGATATAATATTTGTGTTTGGGCTTTTCCACTACTTCAATAAGCTCGCGTTTTACAATATTTATGCTGGCAAACTGATCTCTACTTGATATACAGTTCTTGATACACAAGCCAAGTATCTCAATAACCATCCGCCCTCCTAGGTATGTGACAGAAACAGACCCTCCACTACCTATCCGCGTGTTAACCTATATTTTGGCAGATTCGTGTGCTTTCATCAACCCACTGGGCTTCTGTAGCTGGACAGAGCAGCGCAAGACCGACTTGGAATCATCAGCACATCCTAAGTCACGGTGGTTAGAGCTCGTGCCAGAAACGCCATCGCTCCTTCTCATCGGCGGGCGGGGTTCTTGCCCAGTGCCCAGCTGAAGTGACGAAGCGTCCGCTGAATTACTTCTTCTGCCATCACTCTGTGCTTTTCCAGATACCATCAATATTGCTCACCCTCAGTCGTTCTCTATCATTTTGACAAGCAACATTTCCCTGGATTGCTTGACTTTCAGTCTTCGCCGCTTTCACTCAGACCTCACTATTGAATTCGAATTGTTAGCTCCAATAACAGTGTCTGCAAAACCAGCGCCAAAAGCTTCGCAATACACAATCAACGCTACAAAGACCAACGGTCAGTCCGTATAATTATCATCACTAGACGTCCCCGAGCTGCAATAGAGTAACATGCCCGAAATCCCCGACAGCCCGAATGGGGAGCACCAGCGACTTTTGACGGTGGCCAACAGGCTCCCAATAACCATCAAGAAGAACAATGGTCAGTATAATTATGGTATCTCTTCAGGAGGCCTCGTGACCGGTCTCAGCGGCCTTCCAAAATCATACGAATCCCTTTGGTATGGTTGGCCTGGTACACAAGTTCCCGAGGAGGACGTCGCCAGGGTCGAGAAAGAAATGATGAGCGAGCAAGGCGGCGTGCCGCTATGGATAGATGACGAATTGATGGATCTGCATTACAATGGATTTTCAAGTACGTTGACATCGCAGCTGACTCGAAGTTGTAGCGACTGATCGAGAACTAGATGGTATCCTCTGGCCACTATTTCACTACCATTCCAACGACATGTCGTTCGAAGAAGAGCCTTGGCAGGCCTACGTTGAGGTCAACAGGCAGTTTGCCAGGCGAATCGCACAAGACGTACGGACCGACGACATAGTGTGGGTCCACGATTACCACCTCATGCTGTTGCCTCAGATGCTGCGAGAAGAGCTTGCTGCTGGCAACACTACTAATGTCAAGATTGGTTTCTTCCTCCATACGCCGTTCCCAAGCAGTCAGGAAATCATGAAGCTACCCTACCGTGAAAAGATTCTCGAAGGACTCCTTCACGCAGACTTGGTCGGTTTCCACACTTATGACTATGCGCGACACTTCTTGAGTGCGTGTGGGAAACTGCTGCATCTGACAACAAGTCCCAATGGCGTTACGTTCCAGAAGAAAGCTGTGCATGTCGGCGCTTTCCCAATTGGCATAAATCCGGAGAAAGAGCTGGGACTCATGAAGAAAGAAAATGTGATCCAGCGTGTCACAGGACTCAAAGAGCGGCAATATAAGGACAAGACAGTCATCATCAGCGTCGACCGTCTCGATTACATCAAGGGCCTGCCGCATAAATTCCATGCGTACGACATGTTTCTGCAGCATAATCCTGACCAGGTTGGCAAGACTGTCCTCATTCAGATCGCAGTGCCCAGCAGACAAGACGTCAAGGAGTATCAGGTCTTGCGCTCACACATCAGCGAGCTCGCTGGTCGGATTAATGGCAAGTACGGCGATGTCGAATATCAGCCACTTATATACTGCTACACGTCCGTTCCGCCTGATGAGCTGATCGCCCTGTACGCACTGGCCGACATATGTCTTATCACCTCGACCCGAGACGGTATGAACCTGGTCTCATACGAGTATGTCGCTTGTCAAAAAGACAACCATGGGTCGCTTGTCATGTCAGAGTTCGCTGGCGCAGCTCAAAGTATGAAGGGCTGCATCATGATCAACCCTTGGGATACCGGCGAAATCATGGATGGCCTCCGGCAGGCAGTCGACATGGGTCCACAGCAAAGGGAAGAAAATTGGGAAAGGATGAACGCCTATGTCATGAAGTTCACCAGCGCATACTGGGGGACCTCTTTTATTGAGGAGCTTATGCGGATTGGTTCCAACCACATTCAGGAAGTGCGGATGCGGCACCCGTCTGATGACACTCCAATGTCGACACCAGACTCTAGACGCGAGAACGGCCATGTGAACGGGGCTTCGACACCAGACCGCGTACCTAGTATAAGTCCGGACGGCGCACGAGAGCCTCTACCGCCGCCCATGGTAGATGGCGACGTTCCCGCTGCGGAAGGTGTCGATAATAGGTCGCTCGAATCAGCTTAGACAGTTTTCGCATCTCATAGACCCATAGACCTATAGACTTTGTTCTTGCATGGAAGCTTGGAAGACGAGTATTGCCCATCCCGGTTCTCAAAGACGGCGCTGGCTGGGCTCATATGTTCTGCTTCCACATGCCCTTGTCTCACACCGAGGCAGGCACTATGCGCTCAGCGATCTGCAGGCCGCCTTCTTGACCATAATAGACACCCCGACCCATTGCTGGCAGCTCTTCCAGAGTCTGACTCTCTCTGCCGCAGCACCGTGAGAACTCATTACATATACACAGGTTGATACCATCGTATCCTTTCCATTGGGACTCTTCCTTCGCACTCAACCAGCAACACTCGCCCTCCCACTGTTCCGGCTCAAATTCCCACCCAACCCCCTCAACAAACTATCCTGCCCGCCCTCACTCGCCCGCTCCTGCACATCCCCATCCTGCACAGCCAACCTCTCCATCCTCTCGTCAAGCCCAACCCCAAACGGCGTCACAACCCGTCTCACCACAAACTGCACGCCCCGAACTTTCTTCCCCCTCATTTTCGCCCTCGTACTCTCCGTCCTCGCGAACTTCCGCACCGCCTTGCCCGTGCTGTCCTGCGCGCTGAGCCGCGCCGTCTCGCGCTCGACCCGCTCCCGGTCTTTAGCTAGCTTCGTGTCTTTCTCCGCCTGCGTGTAGGCGCCGTACTCGACGATGTCACCTTCGCGGAGGTATCCGGCCGGATGGGGGTCGTGCGCCTTGAGACGCAGGGGCCGCGTGTAGTGTTTCTGGAGGAACTTGTCGAAGGTCTGGGCGTTGCGCGTGATCTGGACGGTTTGGGCCATTGTGCCGGTGCGCGTCACGGTGCCGGTGTACATGTAGGTTGGGGGCGGGTGGTTTTGGAGTTCGGGACGGGTGGAGGGGACGGGGCGGCGGAGGTTGCGCGTGTTGGAGGGTGTGGGGGGGATGTCGAGGTCTGGCTGGTGGGAGGTGAAGGCTTGGGTTTCGGAGGCGGTTTCGGAGGGGAGGGAGGTATGTTGGGCGTAGTGCTGGGCTGGTGTGGTTGAGACGAGTCTGGTTTGGGGTTGGGTTTGGTGGTTGAGGAGTCGTTTCGAGGGAGCTTTGGCTCGGCTGCAGTGTTGTGCGCAGGCGCGCGATAGGCTGATGGGAGCGTTCATGCTGAGAGAGCCTGAAGTCTGAGCTTGGACGTAGATACAACCCCTGCTTTGGGCTGGGAAGATGAACGTCGAGCAGATGGATATTGTTCTTTAGCATCCATAATCTGGGAGGGCGCTGCGCTCGTGGTCTCTAAATGTTTGTCATGTTTGCACAATGTTTTCTGAAGGTCAAAATGGCAGGCACGACATGCAGAAGACCGAGTTGCCGAAGCCAGGCAGGAGATACAGTGTCTCTGTCTAGCACCAGGTCGATGCATTGCTTGCTCTATACGAGTCTACGTTGAACCATATGCCGATTGTCCGCCAGCAACGCCGTCGCTATGCCGCAGTTCACAATTCGTGCCAATGGCTCATGAGGCCCAGACATCCTTTCCTTGATCCTCGATCCAGTGACCTAGATCGTTGACATTGCTGTCCCATTCCTTGAGTCGCTGCCTCATGCCCTCGATCTGGCTTCTCTCAAGTACCTTCGGCTGCACCCAGTTGATCCTGGCAACCTCATCTACCTGATCGATCTTCCCTCGCAGTAAACCCAAGCTCAAGGCTTTCATAAGCAGATGCTCGATCTCGTTCGGCTTGACTTTGGTTTCTTGACTTATGGTTTGGAAGGTCATGGCTCTATCGTGTGGCGGCCTCCTGAAGACCAATTCAGTCAATGCAGCCAACGAGATTTTCTGGTATAAGAAGACTTTGTGCTCGTCTAGGATCTTGTTTTTGCTGAGATTATTTGAGAGCCGGTCGAAGGTTGCTAGGTCTCCTCTGTTGAAGGCAAACAATAGATCTCGTAGCCACGACTGGGTATGAGGTGGCTTGAGGGAATCGAGGATGGGATGTAGCAGAAGTTCGCCAAAGTTGTAGATCTGGTCGGAAACCAGGGCGGCAAGGGCAAGGTTGTATGCTCTCTGCTGTCGCTCCTTAGGCGACAGTTCTGATGCGTCCACACAGGCCAGATATAAGAGCGAGTTTCGGTAGTACGATGTGAAGTCCTCTCTGGTCTGGTAGTACTCTGCGTTGACTCGATAGAAGGAGGCGTGGACGATGTTCTCGACGAAGTCGAACCTGTCAAGGGTGGTCTGAGCCGTGTCGAGCTGCTCGCGTGCTTTTGATTCTTCATCCAGGCCCAGGTAGACACTAGCCAGTTCTGTGGTGGCATAGGTATGCGCCTCTTCGAACTCAGGCTTGTTGACTCGTTTCTGTAGGGTCTCGAGGAACTCTGCTCGCTCTTCGTCTTCTATACACTTTGTCAGTTGCAGCACTCTTTTACCATCTATGCGGAACCCACCTTCAATCTCGTGTGAGGCGGCGAGTGCCAGTTTGACCAACTTCAGCTGATTGATCTTGTCCGCAAAGCTGAGGATGAACTTGTTGTACAGCGGTAAGCGCAAAGCACTGCTGTCTTTCGATGCAAAGAATTCGAGCAGTCTCTCGGTGAGCTGATGCCATAACTTTCGTTCCCAGAGATCTTCGAAATCTAGAAAGACTGGCTGCACTTCTGCTGATGCCTCATCTCTCTGTTCTGTGAGGAAGTTCGAGATCTCCTCGGGATCAAATTTCTGCTTCGACATCGTATTTGGTTACGGAAGGATAAGAGAGCGTAGTATTTCGACAATGGTTGGTGGATGTTAATTATGGTCCAAGTGGCAGATGGCAGGCACGATGGACACGCAAATGACCCAACGCGATCGACGCCCGCAGTTGCGGCTTCCGCAGCCCATGCCAAGCCTCGTCATTCAAGCTCTAGAGGACCGCAATCCCCCCGGTTCGAGCTCGCCAGAGCAATACAGCTGACCCATACGAGTCCAAACATTGACACTGCGGGCGTACGAGCCTTGCTCTCACCATGCGCACCCCCACCGCCGCCACAGCTGCTCTGAGAGCAAGCCGACCGACTTTCAAAGCGACTCCTCAAAAGCGAAACCTACAAGACATTGCCATAACACGGACAGGCAAGCCGATCATACGAGGGCAAGGTGGCAGGTCCTCCTTAGGAGGTCACACAGTTACGGTCTTCGGTGCCACTGGCTTTCTAGGTCGATATGTCGTGAATAGATTTGCAAGGTCAGGATGTCAGGTCATTGTACCCTTCCGAGAGGAGATGGCCAAGCGGCATTTGAAGGTCACTGGAGACTTGGGCAGAGTCAGCTTTCTGGAGTATGATCTGAGAAATACACAGTCGCTCGAGGAGTCCGTCAGACATTCCGACATAGTCTTCAACATGGTCGGGAGGACCTATCCAACCAAGAACTTCAGCTTGTTCGATGTCCACGTGGAGGGTACGGAGCGAATAGTTGAGGCTGTCGCAAAATACGATGTCGACCGATACATCCAAGTGTCATCATACAATGCCGACGAGAACTCCCCCTCCGAGTTCTTCAGGACAAAGGTAGGTTGGCTATGGTATGAGGCAGACCTATGCTGATGTTGCCCAGGCTCAAGCCGAGAAAGTCGCAAGACAACTGTTTCCAGAAACAACCATTGTCCGGCCAGCTCCTTGCTTCGGGTTTGAAGACAAATTACTGCATAAACTCGCTGGTACTACCAACTTATTCACAGTTAACAACATGATGGAACGCTTCAACCCAGTTCATGTAAGTTCCGCCTTTGCTGGTCTGCACCCTCGCTAACTGATCCCGAGGCCATCGATGTTGGTGCAGCGCTTGAGAAAATTGGCTACGACGACACAACGGCCGGAGAAACTTTCGAGCTGTTCGGTCCTACTAACTACAGTATGGCTGAGATCGCTACCATCGTCGACCGAGAAATTGTCAACAGACGTCGCCACATCAACCTGCCAAAGCGACTTTTTGCACCTATCCTCAATGTCCTTAACAAAGCTGTCTGGTGGCCAGTGGGCAGCGCGGATGAGCTTGAGATGGAGAGCCTTGATCAGGTCATTGACAAGAACGCGAAGACATTTGCTGATCTGGGCATCGAGCCTGCTGAGATCCAGGATTTGACCTTCCACTACCTGCAAGATTACCGGGCTAGTAGTTACTACGAGCTCCCGCCAGCTACAGCTCGTGAGAAGACGGATGAGAAGAAATACTTGCACGTCCTTGACGATCAATGATCGATCGACTTTGTGGAGTTTGCGATGGTTTGGGGGCACCAGCTGTATATAGCAACAATTCTCTTAGCATTCTTCGAGCGCAAAAGGTTTGCTGCGGCAGCTTCCTGAGTTTGTAGTACGTCCAGTGATTGTCCTTTTTCTCCTATTGCAACCACTGTTGACCTAAGCATCTTGCCAACAATGCCATGCAGTAGCGGTGTGCATTTCAGTAGAGATGATGGTGAACTCGCGCGTAGATGTCGATTGACCCGGATCCATCCTTGCATACAGATCCGACGAACGACGTTACTAATTCTATGCAGCTCAGCCACGTAGCATGCTCCGGGGGAAAAAGTGGCGTCTCAATGCATAGAGGCAGAGCTGGAAGCAAAGGACCACAACAGTCAGTGTCAGACGCCAACGTTCCGCCCCCTTTTAGCCAGCCGGACCATAAGGAGAGACCTAAGATTGTCCGGAACGCACGAGAAGTGGACCGATGCAGCTCGGGGCAAGTTACATGATTGAATATACGTTCTGCAAAATCGCAAAAATGAAGGGAAAAAAGTTAAGCAGTTGCTTTGTAACAGCGACTGGTTGCAAGTTAGTGGTTGAACCCATACACGTTTCTGAGGGTAGTACGAACCATGAGCAGGATTTGAACCTACGAGGGCGAACCCATAAGATATCTCGAACAGCGATAATTCAAGTCTTACGCCTTAACCACTCGGCCATCATGCCAGAGATGACGATTTAGTGGCAAACTACGCTTCCAAAATATATATCGTCTTCCACGATGGCCTCCTTTAAAGAAACGTGACAGGTTGTCGAAGCCGATGAACCAGACGACACTCGAACATCACTATCGGCACTAAACACGTGTCAAATAATGAGTACAACTGGGCGTGAGCCTCGAAGTTCCGATCAAGGGAATAGGGGGCCGTGCTATGTGGAAGTTCTTTTATGCTTCGGTGACGCCTAGCTTAAGCTGTTGGGCTTTTTCTACTAGCACAAACCAGATGAC
>Ga0210040_10001125_pt1 | contig 41538 bp, 32 predicted proteins | sample CryGeyCG12114_NA_FD_185462 | JGI IMG/M metagenome (GOLD analysis project Ga0210040, IMG submission 185462) | Groundwater microbial communities from aquifer - Crystal Geyser CG19_WC_8/21/14_NA (SPAdes) (version 2) | ecosystem: Environmental > Aquatic > Deep subsurface > Groundwater | place: USA... | reverse complement strand
AGCCAGCCGAAAAACAACGTCCAGTTGCTGATGCCTAGTTGGGTCATCAGGTAGAGGTTGGTGAGTAGGCCCAGCACCGGCAGCAGCGAGAGGCGGCGCGTGAACGACACCCAGGCCAGTAGCACGCAGGCTATCAGGAACACCAGCATCGGGATTTCGTGGCGGAACTGTTCGTACTGGCCACTCGTCACGGCGCCCCAGAACTCGTTGATAGCCGCGCGGTTGTACGTAAGCAGCAGCACCCCGCCAACCAGCAGAATCAACGGCACCAGGAAACGGCCGCTGATATAGGGCACCTTGAAGCGGGCGTTGGATTTGCCATAAGGGTCGATAACGAGAATGCCGCCGCACACCAGCGCAAAGGCAAACAGCGTCCCGATGCTGGTCAGGTCGATAACCAGATCCATGTTCAGCAGCAGGGCCGGCACACCCACAAATATCCCCGTTACGATGGTGCTAAACGAGGGCGTGTGAAAGCGCGGGTGCACGCGGGCAAAGATGGGTGGCAGCATTCCGTCGCGGCTCATTGTCAGCCAGATACGTGGCTGCCCAATCTGGAATACTAGCAACACGGAGGTCATGGCAAATACCGCCGATACGGCCACCACGCCCGCCAGCCAATCAACCCCTACCTTCTTGAACACGAACGACAACGGGTCGCCGACGCCCAGCTCCGTGTAGCTTACCATACCCGTGAGAACCAGCGTGATAATCACGTAAAGCACCGTGCAGATAATGAGGGCGTAGATCATGGCGCGGGGTAAGTCGCGCTGCGGATTGTTGCACTCCTCGGCCGTGGTGCTGATGGCGTCGAAGCCGATGTAGGCAAAGAACACGGCCGATACGCCTTTCAGCACGCCGCCTACCCCGTTGGGCGCAAAGGGCGTCCAGTTGTCCGTTTTCACGTAGAAAACACCGACGCCAATAACCACGGCCACCACGGCTAACTTCAGCAAAACCAACAGGTTGGAGGCCGTTTTCGATTCCTTGATGCCAATGTATACCAGGGCCGTTACGAGCACCGTGATGATGAAGGCGGGCAGGTCGCAGACCAGCTTGAAGTCGCCGAACAGAGTAGGCGCCTCAGTCCAGATGCGGTAGGCATCTTGTTGGGTAGGGGTAGCTTCTGCCAGGGGCTTTCCGGCCAGCATCAAGTTCAGCACGGCGTGGTAGCCGGCGTAGGCGCTCTGTGTACCAAGGGTCAGATAATCAGGCATGTGCAGCCCAATACCGTCGAGTAGGCCAGTGAAGTAATCGGACCACGAAATGGCTACCACGATGTTGCCTACGGCATACTCCATGATGAGCGCCCAGCCAATAATCCAGGCGGCCAGCTCGCCGAAAGAGGCGTAGGCGTAGGTGTAGGCCGAGCCGCTGACGGGAATAGTGGCCGCAAACTGCGCGTAGCACAGCGCCGAAAAGGCGCAGGCGATGGCGGTAAAAACAAACAGCAGCGACACGGCCGGGCCGCCATCGTGCGAGGCATTGCCGATGGTGCTGAAAATACCGGCCCCAATGACGGCCGCAATGCCCAGCGCCGTTAGGTCGCGGACGGTGAGGTGGCGCTCCAGACCTTCGCCGGAGGGCACGCCCGCGTGGGCATCTGCCGGCGGATTTTCGAGGAGGTAGGCGAGGTTCTTACGCCGAAATAAGCTGGCTGTGCGCGAAGGCGGAAGCGGAGTAGGCAAGGTAGTACAGATGTTTTGGAGGCAAAAGATACTGAATAATGCGGCGGAGCTACCTATTTCTGCGAATGGCCTTCTTCCTCCCATGCGTAAGCAGCAGATAGCCCCAGTCTACAACAGCAGCCAAATCAGCCGTCTTGGCCTATCCAAACCCGAGCGACGCTAAACCTTTTTGCCCCGAAAATCCTTTCTCCGGGGTATGAAAAATTTACTACTCGCCACCCTACTCACCGTTTTCGCCTTCATCAGTTGCACGCGCACGCCCGTCAACCGCTACGATGTAGCTGGCAAACAAGCTAAGTTGCCCCAGGAAGAAGCCCCGCATGAGCGTAATTCCCTGGAATGGTGGTATTTGACGGGCAACCTGAAGGACACCAAAACCGGCCAGCTCTACGGCGTGGAGTACGTGTTTTTCCACTTCAGCCCCAACGGCAAGAAGGACTACCAGATGGTCAACTTTGCCGTGAGTGACCCGCAGACCCAGCAGTTTCGCTACGATTACGACTACGAGAAGCTGCCCCGGCCGCTCCTGGGCAAGCTGCCCCTTCGCTTGTCGATGACCAAGAAAAAGCAAGAATGGACGCTCAGCGGCCAGGAAGGCAGCTACCACTTGCAGGCCCGCATGGCTGACCACCTCGGCACTGCCATCAACCTGACGACCACGCCCGCCAAGCCCATCCTGCTGCACAACGGCACCGGCTACGACCGCAACGTGGCCATGACCCAGGTAGGCTACTACACCTACCCCCGCCTCACGACCACTGGCACCATTGAGGTGGGCGGCGAGCAGCACGAAGTAACCGGCGAGCTGTGGTACGACCGACAGTGGAACTGCAATATGCGCGGCATGAAGAACATTGCCTGGGACTGGTTTTCCATCCAGCTCGACGACCCGCGCGACGACCTGATGCTCTACAACCTCACCCACTCGCCCAGCAACACCCAGCTTGGCGGTGGCTCCCTTTTCACCGCCGACGCCACCAACACCCACCTCGACAAAGAAGACTTTCAAGTAGAAAACCTGGCCTACTGGACTAGCCCTACCTCTGGTCAGCGCTACCCCGCCAAATGGCGCGTACGCGTGCCCAGCAAGGGCTACGACCTACTCATTGAGCCCCTGATTCCCGACCAGGAATTGCGGATTCACTTCTACGCCATCTTCAACCTTTATTATTGGGAAGGCATGTGCCGCGTCACGGGCACGCACAACGGCCAGCCGGTGCACGGTACCAGCTACGTCGAAATCACCAACCGCAAGGGCAAGAGTGAGGCGCTGAAGGGAGAAATGGTGAAGGCTGAGTAGGTCAGGTGTCCATAGCAATATGGGACTGTTATCTTGACGCAGGAAGGACCTTATCACGGTAGAACGACGAGCGTAACAACAACTCGTTCTACCGTGATAAGGTCCTTCCTGCGTCAGGTCTAGCAACTCGCAAAGACAACCAGCGCCTTCTGCCCTACTCCCCATTCAGAATCAGCCGGAACGTGGTGCCTTTGCCGGGCTCCGACCACTTCACGAAGAGACGGCCATTGTGGTAGTTCTCGATGATGCGGCGGGCCAACGCCAGGCCCAGGCCCCAGCCGCGCTTCTTGGTAGTGTAGCCCGGCAAAAACACCGATTCCATCTTATTCTTCGGAATGCCTTTGCCCGTGTCGGTAATGTCGATGGCTATTTGGGAGCGGTTGCGGGCCGGGCGCCGCAGGTGAATGTGGATGCTCCCGCGCCCATCCATGGCATCCACGGCGTTTTTGCAGATATTCTCCACCACCCAGTCGAATAGCGGGATGTTGACCCGCGCGGGCGTATCGGTGGGTAGGGAGGTAGTGATGGTAAACGTAACCTTGCGCGACACCCGGCTTTGCAGGTAGGCAATGGCGTTCTGCGTGACAATCAGGATGTTCTCATCCTTCAGCACCGGCACCGAGCCGATGTTGGAGAAGCGCTCCGTAATGATTTCCAGCCGCCGAATATCCTTGCCCAACTCCTCCACAATAGGCTCATCCTTAAACCGTTCCGAATCTCTCAGATAGGCCTGCCAGGCCATAAGGCTGCTCAGCGGCGTGCCCAACTGGTGGGCGGTTTCCTTGGCCAGCCCTACCCACACGCCGTTCTGCTCAGCCCGGCGTGAGTAACTGAAAGTAAAATAGGCAATCACCGCCAGGCAGCCAATGACCGCCAGCTGCACCAGGGGGTAGGTCCGCAGCTGCTTCAGCAACACCGAGTCCTTATAATATAGGTACTGCACCTGCCCCGCGCCCAAGGCAATAACGATGGGCGGGTGCTGCTCTCGCATAATGTCCATTTCGTGGCGCAGGTAGGCCGCCTTCGCCACCTCTCCCAAATCCTTGGGCACGTCTAGGAACTTGTAATCCACCACGTTGCCCTCGCTATCGGCCAGCAGAATCGGAATGGTTTTGTTGAAGCCGATAATCTCGTTGAACACGAACGAGGTGTTGGCGTCTTCTACTTCCGTGTTGATCAGGAAGCGTTGCGCTTTGGCGTACAGGTCGATTTGCTGCTGCTCGCGGGTAGCCAGGCGCTGCACCAGAATGTTGGTGTAGATAACCGTAGCGGCAGCCACCAACAGCGCCAGCGCCACAATGGCCAGCGTGTTGCGCGACTTCTGGTCGTAGATCGGCAGCCGCGAGATGCTGCGCAACCGCGTCCGCCCGGTGTCAGAAACGAACGAAAGCAGACGTTGGGGATTGAGCAGTTTCACGGGGGAGCGAAGGTAGGGACTCTGCGCGGACCTGCCAGCGGCCGCCGGGGTACTAAACGCGGCCAGCGCCGGGTAGTTCCGCGGGCTGATTGGTTGGCACCCCGCCCGCGCCTACTTCCGCCCGACTATTTTCGCTCTTTTTTACTGCCGCAGAACCCAATTTAGGAGCCGTTAGCGCCTATTTCAGAACATTTTGGAAGGGTCCGAACCTCTAAGGGGGCCGCGCTGTTTTCAATCTACCGATTTGCACCGTAATTTTGCGCCCTACGTCTCGCACTAGCACCTGCTATGCTCCACCCCTTCAAAGCTGTTAGTTTATCGTACAAGAAAGCCCCGCTGGAAATTCGGGAGCTGATTGCGTTGGATGAGCCGGCTTGCCGCCGCTTTCTGCACACGCTTCAACACGAGCTGGCCCTTCAGGACCTGCTGGTGCTGAGTACCTGCAACCGGACCGAAATTTACTACGCCGCCGAGCACGACCAGAGCGCCGCCATCATTGAAGCGTTGGCTCAGTTGAAGAAGCTATCCAACCCAGCAGCCTACGTGCCCTACTTCGATGTGCTCGACACGTACGAAGAGGCGGTGCAGCATCTGTTTGAGGTGGCCATGGGCCTGGATGCCCAGGTAGTAGGCGACTTGCAAATCAGTAACCAGGTCAAGACGGCCTACCAGTGGTCGGCCGATGCTGACGCGGCCGGCCCGTTTCTGCACCGTTTGCTGCACTCGGTATTCTTCACCAATAAGCGCGTGCAGCAGGAAACGACTTTCCGCGATGGTGCCGCCTCTACCTCTTACGCTGCCCTGGAGTTGGTGGAAGAACTGACTGCCGATGTGGCCAACCCACGTGTGCTGGTAGTAGGGCTGGGAGAAATTGGGGCCGACGTGTGCCGTCACTTGGGAGGCAGCAAGTATTTCTCATCCGTCACGATTTGCAACCGCTCTCGCCACAAGGCCGAGGGACTTGCCGAGGAATGCGGTCTGCGCGTGCTGGACTTTGAAAACCTAGTAGCCGGATTGCGCGAAGCCGATGTAATTATTTCCTCTATTGCCCGTGACACGCCCTACTTCACCCGTGAGCTAGTAGCCAACTTGGAGGTGCTGAGCTACAAGTTCTTCATCGACTTGTCGGTGCCGCGCAGCATTGAGGCCGAGGTAGAAACCGTGCCCGGTGTACTGGTGTATAACATCGACGCCATTCACAGCAAAACCGATGCGGCTCTGGCCCTGCGTCTGGCCGCCGTGCCGCAGGTGCGCGCCATTATTGCCGAAAGCATTGCTAGTCTGGGCGATTGGGCAAAGGAAATGATGGTATCGCCTATCATCCAGAAAATCAAAGGGGCGCTGGAAACGCTTCGGCAGGAAGAGTTGGAACGCCAGTTGAAGAAGGCTACGCCGGAAGAGGCCAAGCGCCTCGACGAGGTCACGCGTTCGTTAATGAATAAGGTGCTCAAGCAGCACGTATTGCAGCTTAAGGCCGCCTGCAAGCGCGACAACGCCGACCAGTTGGTAGATGCGCTCACGGAGCTTTTCGACCTGGAAAATCAGCCTACTCCCGCTTAGGAGTACAAAAACTATAGCCTAGTGCCTAACAGCAAAAAAGACCGTCGAAACGGTCTTTTTTGCTTTCTTCGAGAAGATAATCCGATCTGCTGACCAACGCTACAGCGCGTCGCAGCAATCCTCGAGGGAGTCAATCACATCGAGTAGTTTCGGGATGGAGAGCGAGTAGTAGATTTTGGTTCCTACTTTGAAAGACGAGAGAATACCCCGGTCTTTCAGGGTAATAAGATGCTGAGAAGCAATAGCTTGAGGAAGATCGAGCGAACGGTAAATTTCCGTTACGGTCATCTTATCTTCCTTGCCCAGCAGATCTACGATGGCCAGGCGCTTGGGGTGAGCCAGCACCTTCAGCATCGCAGCGGCCTTATCAACTTTCTTGGATTCGACGCGCGAGAGCAAAGGTTTCATATACAATAGGTAGAACGTGAGGCTATGGGCAAGCGAACAATGTTGCTACCCGGAATATGCGTAATACGATATTCTACCTACGCAAAGTTCCTAACTGTTGGTCAGTAGCCGAAATTTTATATTTCCGGGCTGACTTGTCCTACTTGGTTACGTAAAATAGGATACGTCCATTTTCCCGTTTCCACGTTAAACAAGTAGGGAAGGCCATTTACTTCGTATGAAGTAGTCCGCCTAATTTTTGGCAAAATTTTTCGCGTATACCCGGGGCCATCACTTCCTGGCTTTTCCTCAGTGACGTTCATCCCGGTTTTTTTAGTATTGTTTTTTATGACGTTAAACGAGATTTTAGACTACCGCTTTCTGGGCAATGATGTCAGAGCCTACCTGATTTGCGTAGCCATTCTACTATTCGGGCTGGTTTTCAAAAACCTGATGTCCCGGCTCCTGACCAAGCTACTCTACCGCTTTGTGCGCAACAAGACGGAAGGCGTGACCGAGGAGAAGCTGCACGAGTTGCTCATACAGCCCATCTCCCTCATTATCTTCCTAATAACTATCTACGTTGCTTTCCAGGTACTGGATATACCCGTGCGCTCGTCGGAACTTACCCACTCCGACCCGTGGTACCAGGTAGCCATATTCCGGCTCTATCAGATCGGCATTATCGCCAGCATCGCCTGGATTATCACCCGCATGATTGACTTTGCGGTGCTGGTATTCCTGCGTCGCGCTGAACTATCACCTTCCAACCTCACCAATCAACTCGTTCCGTTCGCCCGCGACTTGCTCAAAGTGCTGGTAGCCGCCATGGCTTTCTTGATCATATTGGGCAAAGTGTTTGGCGTGGACGTGACGGCGCTAGTTGGCGGCCTAGGCATCGGTGGGCTGGCTGTGGCTTTTGCCGCCAAGGAAAGCCTGGAAAACCTGTTAGCCTCCTTTACCATCTTCCTCGACCGTCCGTTTGTGGTCGGCGACTTAGTAAGCGTGGGTGATCTAACGGGTAGCGTAGAGAAAATCGGCTTTCGCAGCACCCGGTTGCGCACCGTGGAAAAGAGTTACGTGACGGTGCCCAACAAATCCATGATTGACAAGCCACTGGATAATCTATCGCTGCGCACAGCCCGGCGCGTGTTTTTCATGATGTCCATCAGCCAGATGACCACCAATGCTCAGTTGCACAGCATTGTAGAGCAGGCACACAAAGCCATCAGCGACCACCCCCTGGTAGAACCCGATGCGCAGGTTAAGTTCACGTCGCTGACTTCCAACTCCAAGGACATCCGCATTCAGTACTATGTGCGCACCAATAGCTACGACGAGTATCTGGATGTGATGGAGGAAATCAACTTCCGGTTGGTGGACGTCGTGGAACGCAACGGCGGCAACTTTGTGGATACCACCATGACGCGTTTAGCTGGTGCGTCTGCTGGTGGCACCAACTTGCCTCGTAGTCTCCAACCTGATGCCAGCGGGCAGTCGGTGGCTACCTCATAAGCATAAATAGCGCCGCGTGCGGCCAACAAAAAAACACCCCGACTGCGCTTGGCAGCCGGGGTGTTTTTTTGTTGTCAGGAACGGTAATCTATTGGTTACCGACCGCCTAGCAGGCCGCCGAGTAGGGAGCCCATGCCGCCGCTCATCAAACCGCCCAAGCCCGAACCGCCTGCGCTACGTGGTGCAGAACCCGGCTGGCCACCCAGGCCGCCCAGAATTGACATCAGGGAGCCCAAGCCACCGGAACCGATGTGGCTGCCTTGTTGTGGCATCGAGTTGTTATTGTAGGGCTGCGTAACGTTGCTCATCGAGCCGCCCAATACATTGCCTAGTAGCGAGCCGCCCATCAGGCCGCCTAGCAGGCCACCAAATGAACTGCCGCCGCCCATGGCACCGCTCAGCAGGCCACCCACAGTACCCGACCGGCTGGAGCTATTGCTTCCGCCACCGCCAATTTTTGACAAGACCATGGGGGCTACTACGCCCAGTAGGCCCGCCATCAAGGCGCCCTTAGGAATGCCTACGCTGTCAAGCTTATCGGTGATGCCGCTCAGGAAGCCTTGTTTAGCAGGGTCGTTAGCATCGTGGGGTACATTGGAGGCTTGGTCTACTACCTGCTCCAACGCCTGCTTCTGCTGCTGATTAATACCCAGATACGACGATATTTTATTTACCATCGCTTCTTCGTCGTTGGAGTAGGCCCCATCGGCGCGCGCGAAGCTAATTAAGTCCGTTACCAGCGAAAACCGCAAATCACTGCCGCGCAACGTGTCTAGGTGTTGCTTAATACTCTCATTCGAAGAGTCTTGGGCTGCACTCAGTACCTGCTGAGCAGCACCGCCACTCAGCCCTGATGATTGCGCCAGCTGCTGTAAGAAATCTATTTCGGCGGGAGAAGCCTCGCGGTCGGCTGAGGCCAAGCTGGCAATAGTACTCAGGTAAGCGGTTTTTTCCTGATCAGAATAATTTTGCAGAAGTTGTGAATCGCTCATAGCGGGAAAGGAAAGTTAAGGTGAAAGCAAACGCCACGGATGGCTGTAGCTGTTCTAAACGAGAACTCACCAATTTGGTTAGTACTACCAATTCCGGCTACTGGCAAGCTTATCTATCCGGTAGGCGCAATTCTTCTCCCTGCCTGCTTAAACCACTCAATATCAAATTTTTGTACACTATATCAATCCTGTAATTCTAAAAATTAAAATACTCTCCTGGCTGCGGTTGGGCTGGTTCTTTTTTCGTTGGCTTCTTCAACTCAAACGGCCGGCGGGGCGGGGTGGCCTCCTGCCCGGGCGCAGGAGCAGCGGCGGCCGCCGATGGCCGCAGCAAACCGTCTAGCAAGCCTCCCCGCCGGGTAAGGGTAGGACTAGGGGTAGTAGGCGAAGTGGCAGGGCGGTTGGCCTGCGCCCTCCCCTGATCGTAGCGCACACTGAAGTTGTCTTCGTCGCCTTGTACGGCCAGCAGGAGGCGCGGGCCGGTTGGCGTACGGCCTGCGGCATCCGGACGGTGCAGCAAGCCCGGCAGCAGCGGAATGCTAAGGTGGTAGTCCATCTGCTGGTCGAAGGTGTGTGTGCCCGTCACCCGAATCAGGGAGGCCGTGCGCACGTTCGAGCGGATGTCCATTTCGGGCATGTATACCGTGCGGCTTTGGATATAGAAATTGTTGGTGAGTTGGGCAAAACGCAGGTGGCGCAGCTGCTCGCGGTTGGCCACCAACGACAGCTTCTGCAACGGCTCGAAGTTATTCAGCTCCCCGTTGCGCACCGTAGCCTGTATTTCCGCCTCCAAGCGGTCGGTAATAGGGTAGAGGGCCCGGTCGAAATATACGTCCGACTCAGCCCGCGCCGTTAGCTGCCCCCGTAGGTTACGCCCCGTAATAAAGCGCTGGCCAAAGTCTTCAAACACGTAAAACAAACTATCCAGCGGCAATTGACTACAAGTAGCTACCGTATGGGCTTTGATAAGGGTAGGCTGACGCGCGTCTACGGTACCCCGCAGCGTTGCCTGGCCACCCAGCGCCCCCATCGACAGCCCCGGCGAGGAAATTACTTGGTTGCGTAGCTGCACCGTACCCCGCAAAGCCCGCCCCCGAAACCGCCGGAACCGCACCCGTTGGGCCGTTGTCTTCACCTCCAGCGCCAGCGATGCGGGCAGTAGTAAGCCATAATCGCCCCCGGCACGGCCCGTCGCGTGGGCGGGAGTAGGGGGCGCCCCCTGCAACCGCAAAAGCTGGTCAAAATCAAGCAGCTTAGACGCCACGCTGGCTTTGATCAATAGCTGTTGACGCGGCGCCAGCAGCCAGCCAACCACGTTATTAAGGGCGCCGTTGGCTCGAAAATCAGACCGCCCCAGATACCCGCTGAAATCAGTGAACAGCACGTTGTTGCGCTGTAGCCGGAAGGTGCCATTCAGGCGCGTGAGGGGTTGTGAGTAGGCCCGCAGTTGGGCATTGGCATTGCGTAATATCAACTCTCCGGTGGCCTGCGCACCCGGCCCTGCCGTCCGCAACTGTTGTAGCGGGCCAGCGCATTGCAGCGTCAGGCGTGCCTCGCCGCTGGCACTGCGCACGGCAGCCACCGGAAAAAACTGCAGCGCCCGCGCAACGTCAAGATCAGCTTGCAAGCGGAGCTGCACGGTAGGGTTCAGGAAGTTCTCGTAGCGCAGCCTTCCGCTGAATGCCCGGCCCGCCAAGGTTCCGCGCACATCGCGTAGCAGCAGCATGGAAGAACCAGCCGCCTGCTGCGCCCCGTTGGAAAAGGTACCCGTCAGGAAGACGTGCTCCACTTCCTGCTTGTATTCGGGATGGTAGAAGGAAGCGTCGCGGCAGCCAAAGGCAAAGGCCAGCTGCGGGGTTTGCGTGGTCGAGAATCGTCCCCGTACCGTACCCCGGAAATACACGTCGCCGCGGCTGCGGTAGGCCGCCAGCCGCCGCACCAACCGCGGTGGCAACAGCGCCACCACCGACTGCACATCCGTCTGCCGGCCATCGAGCCGCAGGTCGAGGTCCGTTTCGTGGGCGTAGCCAATGGTGCCCGCCAAGCCGTACGCCGCCTGTCCTACCCGCACCTCCGAAGGCGCCAGGATTACCTGTTGCGTAGCCCGATCAATACGCATCTTTGTATTGATCGTCAAGTCTTTATCACGAAAATATTGATCTTCTCCGATGCGTAGGGCCTGCACATGCGTTTGCCCCTGGGCCTGCACCGCCACCATCGTTCCCACCACGCTCATCTGGGCCCGGAGGTCGGGGGTACGGAGCGTGAACTCCTGCTGGCGGCTGACGTCGAAGTACACCACCCCCACGCGTTTCACCCGAATGCCTTCCAAATCGAAGGCAAAGGGTTGCTCGCCGGCCGTGGCGGTATCGGTGCGGAGCACGTCGTAGTTGGGGCGTCCCTGCCCATCCAGTCGCACCGCTACTTGTCCATCCGTCAATGTTACGGCCCGAATGCGGTAGCGGCGCGCCAGTACATCCCAGGCGTCGAAGGCGAAGTACAGGCGGCGGGCGCGGGCCAGCGCGGTGGTATCGTCGGGCAGCGAGCCACTCACCACCACGTTGTGCAGCGTGATGGACACGCGCGGAAACTGGTCGAGTAGGGAAAGCTCAATCTTCCCTACCCGCACCGGGGTGCGTAGGTAGCGGTTGGCTTCCTGCACAAACAGGCCAATGATGCGGTCTTGTCCCCACCAGGCGGTGGCCAGCACCCCCGCGACCAGCAAAAAGCCGCCGGCCAACAACGAAAGCAAAAGTTTTTTTAGGCGAGCCAAGAAGCTAATATTTCTGGCAATGAAGACATTGAGTCGTTTTTAACGTCTCAACACAAAAAAATCTTTCCCGAAGGTCGTGGTTTTTTTTGCTTAATCGAAAATCACCCTACATATTTGCAATCCCAAACGGCACGTAGCCCACGGGAAAAGGGAGATTAGCTCAGCTGGTTCAGAGCATCTGCCTTACAAGCAGAGGGTCACTGGTTCGAACCCAGTATCTCCCACTTTAACCGGACAGTCAGAAATGGCTGTCCGGTTTTTTTGTGCCCGTGCAGCAGTTTTCCGGACTCCTGCAGCTGCTTACTATCCGATTCTACCATTTTACTGGTATTTTCGCCGGTTCCCTTTTTTGCGCCTACGCCACATCAAGTATTTGTGAAGTTCTCGTCTGACCACTACCGCCGGGGGGTAGTATGCGCATTTTTCAGCCTGTTGTTATGCGTTGGGTTATGGCTATATAAGGATTATGGCATCTCGGCCGATGAGCCTAATAATCATCTAAATGGCTTAGTGCAAATAAAGTACGTTGCTCAGCTTATTGCCCCTGCCTTGGTGGAGCGCCAGGCTTCGGCCTCACAGATTCCAAATATCCGGGCGTTTGCCGACGCCGACCACGGGCCGGCCTTCGAAATACCGCTGGCACTGCTAAGTCTGGTGTTCACCCACGGCGATGCTCGCGCCTTTTACTGGTTACGCCACTTATGCACTTTCCTGCTTTTTGTGGCGGGTACCTATGCTCTTTATCGATTGGTTACGTGGCGCTTACAGAGTTGGCGCTGGGGCTTGCTTGCAGCTACCCTACTCATACTTTCGCCTCGTTTTTTTGGAGAAGCTTTCTACAACGGCAAAGACATTGTTTTTCTGGCGCTGTTCACTATCAGTGTTTTCTCCCTGTTGCACCTGGCTCTTCGCCCCAACGTGCCGCGTACGTTGCTTCATGCGTTCAGCACAGCCTGTGCCGTGGACGTCCGGGTACACGGGGTGCTGTTGGTGTTACTTTCCCTACTGCTCCTGGTGGGCGCTGTGGGTCTTAACGGTCGGTTTTGGCGAATCGCGGGCCTATACGTTGGCGCAACATGTGGGCTAGTGGTACTAGGATGGCCCTACCTATGGGCCCATTCCTCAACAGAGCTATGGCAGGCAGCGGCCCGAGCTAGTCACTACCCCTGGCAAGGAGCGGTGCTATACTTGGGCCACGTGTATCGCCTCCCGGCCGAGCGCCTACCCTGGCACTACGTCGTGGGTTGGATAGCCGTCACCACTCCCATATTCTACACCGTTGCGGCTCTAGCAGGAGTAGGGCTAAATATTTATACGCTCTTGAATCGGCGCGCTTTCTCACTTCAGCGCTATTTTGATCTAGTAGTACTACTATGGCTGATTGGCCCGCTGGGGTTTGTTATCGTGCGACATTCCAGCGTGTATAATGGCTGGCGGCATCTGTACTTTGTGTATCCAGCCTTTTTACTGCTCGCCACGCGGACCATTTATGTAGTATGGGCAGCAGCTCGCGGCCAGTCGAATTTTCGTTTGCTGGCCCGGCTTTGCCTGCTTACCGGGGCGTTGGAAGCGGGTCATACGCTCTGGTATCTTATTACAGCGCATCCTTTCCAGTACACTTATTTCAGCTTTCTGCCCCCCCAAAAGGCTGAGCAGCTTTTTGAAATTGATTACTGGGGGTTATCCTACCGGCAAGGCTTGCAATGGATTGTAGATCATGACCCGAGCCCGCAAATAACGATTAGCGGCAACGCGGGCTATATCGATCATAATCTTTTGTTACTGGACCCTGCCCAACGAGCACGCCTGCACTACATCGGCAATCCGCGGGATGCGGAAGGCCCTACCGATGCCCGCTACTTTTTGAGCGCCTACTACTACTATGGTGGTCACCGCCAGCATTATCCGGACAGTTTAGGCCAGGAAGTACATACTATCCGGGCCAACGGGCTGCGGGTACTGTCAGTCTTTCGCCATAAGTAACGTACTCGGCTACCCATGCACTTTCTTCGTTCTCTCCAGGCAAGGCAAAACGTTGTTGTTGGCTGCTTCTTCGGATTGTTACTATTGTTAGGCACTGCTTTGCACCGCGACTACGGTGTGTCGTGGGATGAGCCTACAGACCATCTCAACGGCATGGTCAACGTGAAGTACATTGCTGGGATACTAGCGCCAGAAAAGATTGCCCAAGATCCGTCGGCCCGCCTTATTCCAAACTTTCAAAACTACCGAGATAACGACCATGGGGTACTATTTGAAATTCCAGTGACGCTACTCAGCTATCTATTCATTCATCACGACTCGCGAGCATACTTCTTCCTTAGGCATTTTTGCATCTTTCTGGTATTTATACTGGGTGTGTGGGCTACCTACCGCATTGGCACCTGCTGGATGCGCGATTGGCGGTGGGGAATGCTGGCGGCTACGCTACTGGTGCTTTCGCCTCGCTTTTTCGCCGAAGCCTTTTTCAACGGCAAAGACATTGTGTTTATGGCATTGTTTGCTTTAGCCGTACACACGCTGACGCGCTTAGTAGAACACCCTACCCTAGGGCGGGCTATCTGGCATGGTGTAGCTACTGCCGCCGCCATCGACGTCCGTCTTCTAGCTATCATCTTACTGCCTTATACTTTGGGTCTGCTGTTGCTTGCAGCCACCCAGCCAGGATCGGCTCGCACACTGGTATGGGTAGCGGGAGTCTATCTACTATCTGCCAGTATTGTTACAGTCATTGGCTGGCCATATCTGTGGGCTAATCCAGTAGGTAATTTTCTGGCCGCCTTTCAAAACCTCAATCACTATCCCTGGCAATTCACCAACTTATATATGGGCCGGCTGCTGACAGTGGTAGGGTTGCCGTGGCACTATGTACCCGTTTGGATTTTTATTACTACACCGCTATCCTACTCACTACTGGCGTTGGGAGGCATAAGTGAGGTAGGATGGCAGTTAGGACGTAGCGGCTGGCGCAATGTGGTAGCGTTACCAAACCGCCTGAATCTGTTGGTAGTAGGCTGGCTACTAGGACCAATGGTCATTATTGTTGTGCTTCATTCCGCCTTATACGACACTTGGCGACACTTGTATTTTGTGTATCCAGCGCTAGTGCTGCTGGCCGCACGCGGCACCCAACTGGTAGTCGGCGTGGCTACGGCCCCACATCCTTTCTTAATGAGACAGTTATCACTGTTGCTACTTATTTTGTCCGGTCTCGAAACCGGGTTCACAGTTGTGCGCATGGTACGAATGCATCCCTATGAGCATTTATACTACAGCTTTTTGTCGGGAGCTACTGTTGAGCGGAAATTTGAGCGCGATTATTGGGCCTTATCCTTCCGGCAAGGACTGGCGTGGTTGCTAGCGCGCGACCATTCTTCACGTATAGGTATAAGTATTACGTGGCCATCTATACATCCACTGTATAACAATACATTAATCCTGCCGGCAACTGAGCGTGCCCGCATCGCATATGTGCCACAGCATGGGCGCTACTTCATGACCACCTACCGTTGGCACCCTCAGCCTTATGCTGACAGTGTAGGTCGAGAAATATATACTATCCGAGTAGAAGGCATTAAAATTCTGTCCATTTTCGACTCCGAAGCCCCTTAGATGCGATTTACCTATTCTTCTTATCCAATAGTAGTCCGATTGGAGCGATTAGTAGTACCTGCTTTCTTCGGGTTGCTGCTACTACTGGGCATAGCTCTGCACCGCGACTACGGCATATCCTGGGATGAGCTGACGGATCGGCAGAATGGGCAAATCAACTTAAAGTACGTCGGGCAGCTAGTAGCGCCGGACTTGGCTCGTCGGGCAGCGTCTTACAACGATATTCCTGCCTTGAAGGGACACACCGACAACGACCACGGCGTGCTATTTGAAATGCTGTCGTCGGGTGTGGGCTTGCTGTTACCACACGGCGACTCAGTAGCCCATTACCATGCGCGTCACCTACTCATTTTTCTGTTCTTTTGGGTAGGCTGCCTGGCTATATATGGGTTGGCGAAGCTTCGTTTTCAAAGCTGGCAATGGGGCTTGCTTGCGGCCGTGTGCCTGGTCTTGTCGCCCCGTTTTTTTGCGGAAGCCTTTTTCAACGGCAAGGATATCGTGTTCATGGCCTTGTTTACGCTGGCTATGTATACGCTGGTGCGGTTTCTTCACCGCCCAACCGCTGGGCGTATGCTCTTACATGCCCTGGCAACCGCCGCCGCTATCGACGTGCGTATGCCGGGCTTGCTGCTGGTAGGCTACACCTTACTTCTGCTGCTGATGGGCAGCTACCAGTCCTCCCCTACCCTCCCAGTGCGGCGTTGGCTGCTATTCGGACTGGTGTATTTAGTAGCAACTGCTGCGTTCGTAGTGGTAGGCTGGCCCTACTTGTGGGAAGCCCCGATTAACCATTTCCTGGCGGCCTACCAGGGTTTGAGTAGCTACGCAGCCACTGCGCGGGTGCGCAATCTGTACTTCGGCCACTGGTTTGTGCATAGCACCCCCTGGCACTACGTACCGGTCTGGATTGTCATTACCACTCCGGTGCCCTACCTGATAGCTGCCGTAACGGGCCTAATTGTGAGCTTGCGTCGCCTAGGAATGGCACGACTACCGGTCTTTGAACGCCAGTTTGACTTACTGGTGCTATTATGGCTACCCGGCGCCCTGAGCTACATCATCGCCCGCCATATTCTGCTGTACAATGCTTGGCGCCTGGTCTACTTTGTGTATCCGGCGCTGCTGCTGCTGGCGGTGCAGGGCGCCTATCAGCTGACGGTGGCCGCGCGCCGCCGTCATCGGCTTCGCTACGCGGCGCGTGGTTTGCTGGCGGCCGGTAGTGTAGGGCTGCTCAGCACCCTATTGACTATGATCCAGATGCACCCTCAGGAGCAGGTGTACTTTAGCTTCCTACCTCCCCGTATAACCGAGCGCTTGTTCGACCGCGACTATTGGGGCCTGTCCTACTACCAAGGATTACAGTGGCTGCTGGCGCACGATGCCAGCCCTGCGCTGACAGTGAGTACTCCTGCTACGCCGCCGCTCTTTGGCAACGCATTGCTTTTTTCTCCTGTTGAGCGGGCCCGCGTGCACTACCTGCCACAACCAACAGAAGCCCAGTATTTTATTACTAACTACCGCCACCATCCGCAGCCCTACCCCGACAGCGTAGGTAGAGAAATATACACCGTCTGTGCCGACGGCCTAAAAATCCTTTCCATCTTTGAGCGGTTACCAAACAAGCCCCGGTAATCTTTTTTACCACTGTTCTGTTGTGTTGATTCTGTTTTTTCCCGCGACTGTTCTGTTGTTGCCTAATGCAGTTACTTGAAGTCACCGACACCCATCGGGCCCGCCAATTTCGTGATTTACCCGTCACGATTTACCGTCATCATCCGCAGTGGATTTCGCCCTTAGACGAGGAAATAGAAGCTGTATTTGACCCCAAGCAGAACCCAAATTTCAGCCACGGCGAAGTCATCCGGTGGATTCTGACGGATGCGGGGGGAGCAGTCGTTGGCCGGGTAGCGGCGTTCATCAACCAGCAAACGTCGCACACCATCCCCGATTTACCAACCGGTGGGTTCGGCTTTTTTGAGTGCATCAACGACCAGGCGGCGGCCAATCAGCTCTTCGATGCCTGCTACGACTGGCTGGCGGCGCGCGGCATGGCAGCCATGGACGGCCCCATCAATTTTGGCGAACGAGACAGGTTCTGGGGCCTGCTGGTGGAGGGCTTCACGGAGCCCAACTACGGCATGTTTTACCACCCGCCCTACTACCGCGAGTTGTTTGAGGCGTACGGCTTTCAAGTGTATTTCAAGCAGTATACCTACCGGCGCGATGTAGCGGCACCGTTGCACCCCAACTTCGCTCGCGTAGCCGAGCGCTACGCCACCGAGCTGCCCGCCTACCGCTTCGACTATGCCAAGAGTAGCGACCTGGAAACGATGGCCCGCGATTTTCACCACGTATACGATTTGGCGTGGGCCAACCACTCCGGCGTGAGCGCCATGCCACTGGATAAAGCCCGCGAACTTGTTCGCAAGCTGCAACCCGTGCTGGATGAGCGCCTGCTGTGGTTCGCCTACTACCACGACGAGCCAGTAGCTTTTTTCGTGAGCTTACCCGAGCTGAATCAGATTTTCAAGCGAGTAGGGCGGCGCCTAAACCTTCCCGGTAAGCTGCGCTTTCTCTGGGAACGACGGCAGTTCCAGCGTCGCCAGCCGAAGAAGATGTTCGGGGTGATTTTCGGGGTAGTGCCGGAGCATCAAGGCAAAGGCGTAGAATCGGCCATGATGGTGCATGCGCAAAAAGAGTTTCTGGCCGCCGGCTACACCGAAATCGAGATGAACTGGATTGGCGACTTCAACCCCCGCATGATGGCCGTCACCCGCTCCATTGGGGCCCGCGTGCATAAAACGCACGTTACCTACCGCAAGCTCTTCGACGAAACACGCTCCTTCGAGCGCTGCCCCATTATCAGGTGAGTTGGTGCACTGGCGAGGTATAAAGTAGTAGGAGGATGACAGCGCCTCCTACTACTTTACAGCTTCAAAAGCTCGTTATGCAGCCGCAGTACTTGCGGGAGTAGGGGCTGCTGGTTGTCGTTGTAGATGACGTAATGGGCACGCTGCATTTTTTCTTCCTCGCTGAGCTGTTTGCCCATGATGGCGGCGACGTCTTCGGGCGTGCGGTGCGAATCGCGGCGTAGCACTCGGGCTTCCCGGATAGCCAACGGCGCAAATACTGTGAGGATGCAGTCGAGTTGCTGGTAGGCGCCCGACTCAAACAATAGGGCCGCTTCCTTCAGTACATAAGCATGGCCGGCTTGCTGCTGCGCGGTGGCCCACTGGGCAAAGTCGCGGCCTACGGTGGGGTGCACCAGGGCATTCAAACGAGCCAGTTGGGTAGGATCGTGGAAAGCTACACGGGCCAGGTAGGGACGGTTAAGGTCCCCTTCCGTGGTGAAGGTTTCGGGGCCGAAAGTGCCTTGCAGGTCGGCGCGCAAGGTAGAATCGTGGGTCATCACCCACTTGGCCCGCGCATCGGAATCGTACAAAGGCACGCCCAGCACTTGGAACAACCGCCCTACAACGCTCTTTCCCGAGCCGATACCGCCCGTGATACCTACTTTCTTCATCAGCGCACCAGCGAAACTTTCACTTTCGACGTCACCACCCGCGCCCCGCGGGCCAGGCCGGGGGTTTCCGACAGCATAGGTTGCAAAGTAGAATCGGGCCCGACGAGCTGTCCGAAATACAGAAGCACGTGCAAACGACTCAGATCGAGGCGGGCCGTATCTTCGGGGAAGCTTTGCAGCTGCACTTCCACCGTAGCGGGCTGCAAGCGAAACTGCCTACCCTCCGGAAAGTCGCGCAGCTCGGGCGTCACCCACACGGGCACCGTCACCACGGGGCGGGGCCGCAACCGTACGCGCACTTCCTGCACGTTGGTTTGCACTAAATCCGGCCCGCCAATAGGCACCCGCATGCTGCCCGACGTGCTGCCGGCCGGCGCCTGTGGCAAGTGCACAGGGTAGGGATCAGCCAGAAAATTAACCATCGTTGCAGGTCCGCGAAACACAATGCTCTTCGGCTCGAACTCCGCCGCATACGGCAGGGCCGACCCATCGGTAGCACGACTGAGCGTTAGGTTCAGCTTACGGCTCGCGAGGCGGTCAAATTGCACCCAGAGCGTATCCGTTACCACGTAGTTGAATTGCAGCCCTTCCATGGCCGATTGCAAAGACGGTCGCAGGGCCTGCCCCAGCACGTAACGCGTATCGGGTAGGCGTCCCAGGCGCACTTCGGCGGGGCGCACGTCTACCATCAAATTCTTGCGCAAAAGCTTCCAACCGCGCCCCGTCACATTTACGGTAACGGCGGGCGGCAGCGGCTGCAAGGGCAGGTAGCGTGTGGTGTCGTATTCCCAGGTAAGGGGGTAGGAGATGCGCGTGGTGTAGGTTTTATTCAGCGCATTCAACACCCAAATGGTAGAAGCAGCAAAAAGGCACACCAGCACCGGCCACCACGAACGCTGCTCCGACCCGGAAAACGGGCTGGTAAACCATCGGATCAGCTGTATCGTGCGGGCGCGGGGCATGAGGGAAAAGGTCGAGCTTTAAGGGCTGAATATCAAATAGTTTACGACTACTCCTTATACGTAGTTAAAAAAGCAGAGACAAAAATCAACAGGAAACCAGCGCAAACGAATAGCGCACTTGAAGCTACCCTGGAACATTTAAAAATCAGCCATTCACCACGCAACGTTTCTACGCCAGCTTGCGCGAAACGGCCGTCCGGTCGAAGGTGAGCCGGGTGCCGCGGTCTACCTCCAGCACCACCGAATCATCGGTCAGTTCCACAATTTTGCCGCGCATTCCGCCAATGGTCACCACCGCGTCGCCCCTGGTAAGCGATTCGCGCAGTTTCTTGGTTTCGGCGGTACGCTTCTGCTGGGGCCGAATCATGAAGAAGTAGAGCACCACAAACATGGCACCTAGCAGCAAAAACTGGCTCATACCGCCTCCAACGGGCGATTGTAGAAGTAGGGTTAGAAACATCATCAAGTGAAATTCAACAGATCAGAAAGAAAAAGCATTCGGCAAGAACGCAAAAAGTTGGAGAGCCGATGTCGGGGCTTCTGCCTGACACCCGCCGTCCAACTTTCTGCGCGTACTAGGGGCGTATACTACATAGTTGCCGCGGCGTCCGGCAACACGTTGGCTTTAATAGAGATGTTCGTGATGCTGGGCTGGGTATTGGCCCGCACGGCTACTTGCTTGTTCTGCATCCCAGTTTTGCCGTGGCTATCGAACTGCACTTCCATTTTGCCCTTCGCGCCGGGCGCTACGGGCTCTTTGGTCCAGTCGGGGGTAGTGCAGCCGCAGGAAGCGGTAGCATTTTCGATAATCAGCGGCGACTTGCCCGTGTTGGTAAACTCGAAGGTGTGCTTCACCACGTCGCCGGGCTTAATATCGCCGAAGTCGAACTCAGACTCGGCAAAGGCCATAACGGGGGCGTTGGGGTTGGGCGCTTCCGTCTCGCCCATCACGTTGGGGTTGTCGATGGTCGGGTTAGCGGCCGCCTCGTTGGCGGCGGCATTCATGCCCGCCGTGCCTACTTCAGTAGGGCTATCGTTGTTGCAAGAACCAAGCAGTAGAACGCTCGATAGCAACGCAGCAGAAAACAGGGTACGTTTCATGGAAATTAATGTGAGAGCTGTGTGCTTACTACAACAGCCGAGCAGCGTTTTGTCAGAACCCGAAGGTACGTTTTTCTTCTTTGCCGGGGTAGGACTCCTACTTCGCAGCAACAATGCGCTGGTTATGGAATACGCTACAGGTTGTCGATGATAGACTGCGTGAACTCCGTGGTGGTCGCCTGGCCGCCCAAGTCGCCCGTTAGCTTGTCTTTTTGCAGCAGCGTCTTGTTCAGCGCGGCTTCAATGCGGTTCGCAACATCGTGCTCGCCCAAGTGGTGCAGCATCATCAGGCCCGACCGGAGTAGGGCCGTTGGGTTGGCCTTGCCCTGGCCAGCAATGTCGGGAGCAGAGCCGTGCACGGCCTCAAAAATGGCGGTGTCGTCGCCAATGTTGGCGCCGGCCACTACGCCCAGGCCGCCTACCAAGCCCGCGCACAAGTCAGAGAGAATATCGCCAAACAAGTTGGTGGTCACGATGACGTCGAATTGCTCGGGTCGCCCTACCAGCTGCATGCACATGTTGTCGATGATTTTATCCTCGTACACGATCTGCGGATACTCCTGCGATACTTCGCGGCAGGCGTCAATCATCAGCTTACCGGCCAGCTTCAGGATATTGGCTTTGTGGGCTAGCGTCACCTTCTTGCGGCCGTGCTTGGCAGCGTAGGCGAAGGCCGCACGGCAGATTTTACGGGAGCCTTCCACCGTCACGCGGGCAATGGAGTCGGCAATGCCCAGACGCTCGTCAAACACCTCTAAACCAGAGTAAAGGCCTTCCGTATTTTCCCGGAACAGCACCAAATCCACGTCCTTGTAGCGCGAGGGAATTCCGTCGGTCGTCTGGGCCGGGCGCACGTTCTGGTAGAGGTCGTATTTCTGACGCAGCGTGATATTGATGCTGCGAAAGCCGCGCCCTACCGGCGTCGTGATGGGACCTTTCAGCCCTACCCGGTTGCGCTCCAAAGAGTCGAGTAAGGCCTGCGGAATCAGCTCGCCCGATTGGTCGAAGGTCGTTTGGCCGGCGTTCTGCTCTTCCCACTGCACGGGCGCCTGCGCGGCGGCAAAAATATCCGTAACGGCCTTTGTGATTTCTGGCCCAATGCCGTCGCCGGGAATGAGAGTGATAGTATGCATGAAAATAGGTAGGGTTAACGAGCATCAGCTCCGGAGCCCGACGCGACAGCGCCAGTGGTTGTCTCCGCAACCAGTAAATGGAAAGTAGAGCTATTTTAAGCTGTCAGTCAGTAGTTCTCAGCTATTCACTTTGGATTAAATAGCTGACTAACAACTTAAAATAAATAAGCCGTTCGCTTTTAAATGACTACTTAAAAAAACAACGGATGAAGGACAACGGAAGGAGCTTGTTAGGTCTTTCCGCTGTCTTTCATCCGTGCACTGAAATTACGAAAAGCTAATTGCCTTTCCGCGAATTGATCTGATTGATGAGCTGATCTACGTCGCCAAGCAGCTGTTCGGCCTTGGTTTTGGCGTCCTGAATAACACGCTGCCCTTCCGACTTAGCCGACATCGGCCCAGCGTCTACACGGCTGGTAACGAGATTTTCGGTGAGGTCGGCGAGGGTTTCGCGGTATTTCTCCAACTGATAGCTGAGCCAGTTGCGGGTTTCGCGACCGGTTTCGGGGGCATACAATAGGCTGACAACGGCTCCGGTGAGGGCGCCGCCGGCGAAGCAAAGGATGCCGGTAGTGGTCTTGCTACTCATTTTATTAGAAGTGAGTATGGAAAGGTAGATGAGAAGGTCGGAAACAGAAATAGCGAGCCATTTCTGCCCATATAGTAGAGTGATACGTAGAATTGGCCGCTTAGGGTATAAGCCGCCTACCCACGAACTGGCCCTACTGGTTGTCCAACAAGCCGCGGCCCGACTTGCGAATCGCACCGCTGGCGGTCAAATCCTGCGCCAATTTATCCAAAATCCCGTTTACAAACTGCTTGCTCTTGGGCGTGCTATAGAGTTTGCTGATTTCGATATACTCGTTGATGGTCACCTTCACGGGGATACCGCGGAAGATTTGCATCTCGCACAACGCCATTTTCAGAATAATCTTGTCGATCAGGGCCACGCGCTCCACATCCCAGTTCTGCACCGATTCGGCAATGAGCTTTTCGTATTCGTCGTCGGCGGCTAGGGTTTCGCGGTAGAGGGTTTCGGCAAACTCCTTGTCGTCTTTCCAGTTGGCCGACAGCGACATCAGCTCCAGGTTCTCATCGGCGGCCTCATCCAGCATCTTCACTGTTTTCAGCACTAGATTTTTCACCACCGAGCGGTTTTCCTCCCAGTTCAGATCGTCCTCTTCCAAGTACCGGGGCAGTTCTTCGCCCTTGAATACGAAGTTTTTATACAACTCCTTCAGCATTTCCTGGTCGTCGGCGTAGGAGCCGGCTGGGGTCGCCAGGTAGCTTAGCAGCGCCGCGTCGGTCTTTATTTCGTTGCGCCAGGCCGTGCGCAGGGCTTCCAGCTCCTGCTCGCCGGTCCAAGGCTGCTTGCGCCGGATGGTCAGGGCCTGGAGTTGGGTGTTGGTGAGCAGCTTTTGCAGGGCCTGGTTTTGCTCTAGGCGAGTGGTGTCGAGCGGGGCATCCTTGGGGGCCGTGAAGCGCCGAACAGTCCGCTCCTTCTCCTCTTCCAGCACGCGGAGTAGGGCCTCGGGCAAGTTAAGCAGGTGCAGGTATTGGTCGTGGATGCTCTCGGCGTTGCTCACCAGCTGGCCCGCGTAGAAGTTGGCATCTTTCGCCTTTTGCTTCTGGTAGTAGCCAATGGCGTCGCGCACGGCGTCGTTCACTTCCGCGTCGTCCTGTAGCTCGGGCTCCCCGCCTACCTTGTGCCACTCTTTGAAGATGACTTCGGCCATTTTCCGCTGTCCTTGCAGCAGGCGGCGATCCTGGGGCTCCGGCGAGGAGAGGTCGGGCGCAAAGGCGTCGGCAATGCGGTCATTTGCCAACATAAAATCAGACCCTACTGCCTGTTGGTAGGCGTACAGGGCCTGCATGACCTTAATGCGAAGCGTGCGTCGGTTGAGCATGGAAGTTGAATGGTTGGATGGTTGAATGGCTAAATGGCCGAATAGCTATTGGTTCTGCGTAGTGGGTATCCCCTACTTCCGAGCGATCAGCCATTTAGCCATCCACTCATCTAATACGTTGATTTCACGTTGCCAATGGCGGCAATGCGTTGTTTGGCCTGACGAATGGCCGCCGCCTGGGGGTGCGTGCCTTCCTGCTCGGCCTTTTGAAGAACCTGGGTAGTAAAGTCGTAGATTTTTTCCGTTTGCAGCATGGAAGCGGCTTTGTTGCTACCAATTACTTCCGCGTACACGTTGATCAGCCCCCCGGCATTGATCAGAAAATCGGGGGCGTAAATAATGCCTTGCTCGACTAGCGCCGGGCCGTGCACATTCTCATCTTCCAGCTGGTTATTGGCCGAGCCAGCAATTACCTGGCACTTCAGCCGCCGGATGGTGTCGTCGTTGATGGTAGCACCCAAGGCGCAGGGCGCGTAAATGTCAACGTCCTGGTCGTATATCTCGTCGATTCCCACGGCCACGGCGTTGTACTTGGCCGCCATGGCTAGTTTGCGGTCCTCGTAATAATCGGTGAGTACGATGTGGGCGCCTTCTTTCACTAGGTAGTCCAGCAGGTATTCGCCCACGTGGCCTACTCCCTGCACGGCCACGCGCTTGCCTGCCAGGCTATCCGTGCCAAACGCTTTGTTGGCGGCAGCTTTCATGCCCATATACACGCCATACGCCGTTACCGGCGACGGGTCGCCGGTGCCGCCCATGGTTTCGGGTAGGCCGGCTACGTGGCTGGTTTCCATGTGAATGTACTCCATGTCTTTGGTCGTCATTCCCACGTCTTCGGCCGTTATGTACTTGCCGTTGAGGTTCTCTACAAAGCGGCCAAACTTACGCAGCAAGGCTTCCGACTTCTGCGTTTTGGCGTCGCCGATGATAACGGCCTTACCGCCGCCCAAGTTCAGACCCGAAATAGCGGCCTTGTACGTCATGCCGCGCGAGAGGCGCAGCACATCGTGGAGGGCATCGGTTTCGGAGGCGTATTGCCACATGCGGGTGCCGCCCAGGGCGGGGCCCAGCACGGTGTTGTGGATGCCGATAATGGCCCGCAGACCGGTTTCGTGGTCGTGGCAATAGACCACTTGTTCGTGCTGGTGTTCGGCCAGCTGTCCGAAGATGGGTGTCTCCGGTAAGGTTTGTACTTCAACCATGGTGGAAGAAATAAAGGGTGGGTGGGAAATAATTGAAAAGCAGGTAGGAAAAAGCAGGGCGGAGGTTGTTGTACCTTTGCGCGAGAGGTAGGGTACGCCTTTGTACGGCGAATGGCCTGAGTCGGTACCGCTGAGCCCGCAAGCGGCGCGGCTGGTACGTATCAGGCAGTACGTAACGTATATACCCTCTCGCAAATCGGGTGCAAAAGTACCTGATTTTTTCCGATTCCGGTGGCTGCCGGCTGGGGTTTTGCGTCTCCGGTGGTGGCCTAGTCTTTTGTGTATCCGCTCAATATTCTGCTTCGTGCGCGCCCTCGCTTCTACCAATAAATATCTGCTCCGCTACAAGTGGCACTTCCTTGGCGGCGTGCTGTTCGTGGCCCTGAGTACCCTACTCGCCATTTTTCCCGCCCAGATCGTTCGCTACGCCTTCGACCTGGTGAATGAAGGCATCGACCTCTACCACCTCTTTGCCGGTACCCGCGCCCAGAGCAGCGTGTACACGCTGTTTGGGCGCAACGTGCTGTTCTACGGCATTCTCATTGTGCTCATGGCGCTGCTGCGCGGCGTGTTTCTGTTCTTCATGCGCCAAACCCTGATCGTGATGTCGAGGCGGGTGGAAAACGACCAGAAAAACGAGATTTTCCAGCATTACCAGTCCCTACCCCTTTCCTTCTATCGACGCAACAGTACTGGCGACCTCATGGCGCGAATTTCGGAGGATGTGGGCCGCGTGCGCATGTACATTGGGCCGGCCATCATGTACTTCCTGCAACTGGTAGTATTGTTTGTGCTCATCATTCCGCTGATGCTGATGGTGAACGTGAAGCTGACGATTTACACGCTCCTACCCCTGCCGGTTCTGTCGATCAGCATTTTCTATGTGAACACCCTGATTCAGCGAAAGTCCGACGAAATTCAACGCTCCCTGTCCGAGATGACGACTTTCGTGCAGGAAGCCTTTTCGGGAATTCGGGTGCTGAAGTCGTTCGTACGAGAGCAGGATTCGCACCGGCAGTTCACCGCCGCCAGCGAAAACTACAAGGTGAAGTCGCTGAGTCTGAACTTCGTGAACTCGCTGTTTTTCCCGCTGATTCTATTTTTGGTCGGCTTGAGCACCATTATCACTGTTTGGATTGGCGGGCAGGAAGTTATTCGGGGCACTATTACCACGGGTAGCATTGCCGAGTTCCTGATTTACGTGAACCTACTGACCTGGCCCGTCACGGCGCTGGGCTGGACTAGTAGCCTCGTGCAACGGGCAGAAGCGTCGCAGGCCCGCATCAACGAGTTTCTGCACCAGCAGACCGATATTGTGTCGCGCTCCAACGTGGTCCGCGACATTGAAGGCGACATTGTCTTCGACCACGTGTCGTTCACCTACCCCGATACCGGCATCCAGGCCCTGCGCGACGTGTCGTTCCGCATCCGGCCGGGGCAGACGCTGGCCATCATTGGCAATACCGGCTCGGGCAAGAGTACCGTGGCGGCCCTACTCTGCCGCCTCTATGACACCACCCGGGGCCACATCACCGTGGATGGCACCGACGTGCGCGACTACGCCCTCCCTACCCTGCGCGACCAGATTGGCTATGTGCCCCAGGACGTCTTCCTATTCTCGGACTCGATTCGCAACAACATCAACTTTGGCCTCGACCAACCCGACGAGCAGCGGATGCAGCAAGCGGCCAAAGACGCCAACGTGTACGACAACATTGTGCAGTTCCCGGAGGGTTTCGATACCAAGCTCGGCGAACGGGGTATCACGCTATCAGGGGGCCAGAAACAGCGCGTGAGCATTGCCCGCGCCCTCGTGAAGGAACCCAGCATCCTGATTCTGGACGATTCGCTGTCGGCTGTGGATACCAACACCGAAAACGCTATTCTTAATAGCTTGCAGCGCATCATGGCGCATCGTACTAGCCTCATCATTTCTCACCGCGTGAGTTCCGTGAAGCTAGCCAACGAAATCCTGGTACTCGACGATGGCCAGATTGTGCAGCACGGCACCCACGATGCCCTCATGGCCCAGGAAGACGGACTATACCGCGCCCTCTACGAGCGCCAGCTTCAGAGCGAAGAAGCCTAGAAGGTGAATTTGTGCAATGGTGAGTGTTGCTGTTCTAGTGGCGCTACTCGCACAAACTGCGCAGTTAAACTATCAAGCTCACTGTTTCATCACCTTACCATTTCACCTATTGTCCGATCATAACGCGCCGCATACCCCGTCGCTCGCCCGTGGTACAGTTCACGATGTAGTAGCCAGCAGGTAGGCGACTCACATCTAGCACGGCGTCTTGGTCACCCACAATCATATCTTTGGTCATTACCGGTCGACCTTGGGCATCGTTTAGCTCCACCCGCACGGGGCTGTTGGTATTGGTTTTTACCGTCAGACGCTTGGTAACGGGGTTTGCCTCGGCCTTCACCTTCAGCGCGTCGGTGGCGGGCTTCGGGGTTTCCATCTTATCCGTTACCAGTGTAAGCTGTTCCGCCGGTTTTGATTCGGGTATGGAAGCTGGCGCCGGTTCGGGAGCGGGAGCCGTTTTCACGACGGGGGCGGGTTTTGTAGCCGGTGTCGCCTTAGCTGTGCCAGTAGGCTTGATGGTAGTGGTAGCAGGCTTGGCTGTGGCCGGCTTGGTACTCTTGCCAGCCTGAGCTTGCGCCTGCGTGGGTAGGGCAGCAGCAGTTACTATCAGCCATGTCAGCAGAATAGACGTTTTCATACGCGTTGTAAACAAAGGATGAGTGATTCGGTCCGAAGCAAAAATATGATTTTTTTGCTGTAATTGCACATAACGAAGTCAATCTATCTGAATACGGTAGCAAATGCGTTGCCAAGAAATTATCAAAATAACTCCTTGGTTTTCATGCTAACTAGCCCTATTGCGTGACACCGCGCATTTTTTTATGTTAATTCAGTTGCGATTCTCTCATATTCTATCGTACATTTGTGCCTCAATTCTATCGGGGTGTAGCGTAGCCTGGTATCGCGCCAGCATGGGGTGCTGGAGGTCGTAGGTTCGAATCCTGCCACTCCGACAGATGAGCTTCCGGCTCGAAAGCCGCTGGACTTCGGTCCGGCGGCTTTTTTCGGCCGTAAGCAATTGGTAGAATCCATGCTTCGTGCTCAGGCTGCACAAGCAGCTCGGGGTGTAGCGCAGCCCGGTAGCGCGCGTCGTTCGGGACGACGAGGCCGTAGGTTCGAATCCTGCCACCCCGACATACTGATATTTAAACTATAAAAAGCCCGCTGAACTTACGTTCAGCGGGCTTTTTATAGTTTAAAGGTGTCACTAAAACTTATGTTAATTAGAATTACTATTCCCTAGCCGGCTCTAAGTTTTTGTTAGCAGGTCCATCGAGCAGTTGGCCATACGCATCGAAGCGGGAACCGTGGCAGGGGCAGTCCCAACTCGTTTCCAAGTCGTTCCAGTGCACTACGCAGCCCAAGTGCGGGCAAATAGCGGAGCACGTATGCGTCTGGCCCTCTTCGTCTTTGTACACGGCCACCTTGGTGAGGCCACGCCGCAGCACGGCACCCGTACCGGGCACAATATCGGCAACGCTGGATACGTCACCGCCGGTGAGCAGGTCTGCGTATTCGGCAACTACGTCGACGTTTTCGCGCGCAAACTCTTTTAATGATTCCGGCTTTAGCGTAACGCGGCTAGGGTCATAGAGCTGCTCCCAGGAATTGGGGCGGCCTAATACTAGGTCGCGGATCAGCATGGCGCCGAGGGTACCGTGCGTCATCCCGTGGCCAGAATCGCCGGTGATGATATACACGTTATCGTTGTCTAGCGGATTGCGGCCCGCGTAGGCCAGTCCGTCGTTGGGTTCCATCACTTGCCCCGACCACTTATACTCAAAGCTAATGAGCATAGGAAAGTGGGCCCGTGTCCAATCTTCTAAGCAACGCAAACGAGTTTGCGGATCATCATGCCCGGTTTTGTGGTCCTCGCCGCCTACGATGAGCAGATCATAATCGCTTTGTTCTACCTCCTGCAATCGGATGTAGTGGTAAGGATCAGCCGAGTCCCAATAGAGTGCCTTGGTAATAGAGCCTTTGGGCACGCGGGCTGCCACTGCGTAGGTGCGGTAGGGGCCTTGCTTCGTGTGCATCACCACCCGATCATTAATAGGCGTGTTAGTGGCCACCAGAATGGCCAATGCCTGTACTCGATGGCCTTCGGTGGTTTCCACGTGCGCGTTGTCGCCGCCGGTTACTTCCGATACGTGCGTGTGCGTGTAGATGCGGCCACCCTTTGCCACAATAGCTAAGGCCAATCCGCTGAGATACTTTAGGATATGAAATTGTCCCTGTGCCGGAAAACGTAGGCACTCGCCTGTAGTAAATCCCTCCACATCGGCTTCTGGCAACCAATCTACGTCGGTCAGGCCAGCGCGGTGTGCGGCTTCCAGTTCCTCAGTTAGTAGCTGGTGAGTACCACTTTTAGCCAGAAACAGGTAACCATTGAGGCGGCTAAAGTCGCAGTCAATCTGCTCCTGCCCTACTATCTGCTCGATTTGGGCAATGGCGGCCGTGTGGCTTTCGGCGGCCAAGCGGCTACCCTCTTGCCCAAATAACTGCTCCAACGTTGAGTAGCGGTCGTCAAGGGCATTGGATAAGTGTGCCGTGGTGCGTCCGCTTTCGCCGCTAGCAATTTCGCCGTCTTCCAGCACCACTACGTTTTTGCCCTCTTTACTTAGCAGGTAGGCGGTTGTCAGCCCGGCAATGCCGGCACCTACCACCACCACATCGGCAGTTGTGTTTTCGCGTAACGGCCCGAAGGTAGGCAGCGGAGCAGCCGTAGCAAACCAGCTAGGCTGGGTGGCGCCCGATGTACGGGCTGGATCAACAGAAGCAAACATAGCAGCAGATAAGGGTTCACTTGCCTTACGCCGGCTTGTGCTACTTGGTTAAGGACGAGTTTACCGCACCAGCTCGTATCGGCCAACCAAAATTATTTCACTACTGCCAATACCTCTACTGGCTGGCCCGCAGGAAATCGCTCCAGGTAAATTTTGGCGGAGGTCAGTTTTTTTGCTTCTATGAAGTCCTGCACGCCCGAGTAAAGCTTGTCGGGAGCCACCATGTAGCTCGCCTCCAAGCGGGCCTGCACCACGCGCTGCCCGGCCGGAAACGTACGGTAGCGGTAGCCTGCTGGTAGCGGCTGTGAGGTAGTATCGGCTACGACTACGCCCACAAAAGCTTTTACCGAGTCGTCAGCGTCCTCGGGGTTGCTGTAGTAGATATTGCCCAAAGAACCGCGCAACTGGCCTTTGTCGAGCGCTTGCTGGGCATCCCGGAACAGGGGGCCAAACTTTGAGCTACTAGCGGGCCCCTGAAAGTACTGCCCCGCCAAGAAGACTGGTTTTTGAGTGGTGATCAAGGCTACAGTGGGTTTATTGAAGCCCCCCAGGTAGGCATACCAAATCCCGATGCTCAACAGTAGGAGTAGGAAAGCCAGAAACAACCAACGCGTCATACGAGTGAACTAATGGGTGGGTAAAAAAGGCCTACGAATGCTTGCAACGGGCTTTATGGTAGCGCTTTACATAGCGGCTATTCGGCCTACTCCGTCACGTACTGCATCTGGTAGAGTTGGGCGTAGTAGCCACCGTGCCGGAGCAACTCCTCGTGCGTCCCCGATTCTTTGATTTCGCCGCGGTCGAGCACAATGATGCGGTCGGCTTTCTGGATGGTGCTCAGCCGGTGGGCAATGACCAGGGAGGTGCGGCCTTCCATCAGCTTTTCAATGGCTTCCTGAATCAGCTCCTCCGTTTCGCTATCGACGGATGAGGTAGCCTCGTCCAGAATGATGATGCGCGGCTGGTAGACCATAGCCCGCACGAAGGAAATGAGCTGACGCTGACCAACGGAGAGCGTGGCGCCCCGCTCCATCACGGCGTAGTCGAGGCCGCCGGGTAGGCGCTCGATAAAGCGCCGGGCGCCTACCAGATCGGCGGCGGCCCAGATTTGCTCCTCCGTAATATCAGTGCTGCCCAGCGTGATATTGTCGCGGATGGTGCCGGCAAATAGGAACACGTCCTGCAATACCACGCCAATCTGGCGCCGCAGGGCCTTCAGGTCGTATTCACGCAGGTCGTGGCCGTCGATGACGATGTTGCCTTTGTTGATATCGTAGAAGCGGGAGAGCAAGTTGATGATGCTGGTTTTGCCCGCGCCGGTAGCGCCCACGAAGGCGACGGTTTGCCCGGCCTGCACGTCGAAGTTGATGTCCTTAAGCACGTATTCCTCATCGTTGTAGGCAAACCACACGTGGTCGAAGCGCACGTCGCCGCGCAGGGTAGGCGGGGCGTAGGTACCGTTGTCGGCAATCAGCTCCTTGCTATCAAGCAGCTTGAGTAGGCGCTCCGTGCTCACCAAACCAAGCTGCAAGGTATTGAAGCGGTCGGCAATCTGGCGAATAGGCCTGAAGAACAGGCTGTTATATAAAATAAACGCAATAAGCGCGCCTTTGGTAATCGTGCCTTCTATTTGTCCCTGGGCCGCGTACCACACCAGTAGGCCAATGCCGATGGCCCCCAATACTTCCGCCACTGGGTAGTACACCGAGTAGTAAAGCACCGACCGCACATTGGCGTCGGTATGCTGCTTGTTGATCTTTTCGAACTTGCGAAACTCGCGGTCTTCATTGTTGAAGATCTGCACCACGTTCATGCCCGTCAGGTGTTCCTGCACGAAGGAGTTGAGGCTGGCCACGGCCGTACGCACATCCTGAAACGACTTCTTAATTTTCTCCTTGAATACGTAGGTACTGAACACCAGCGGCGGAATCACTGAAAGGCTGATGAGCGTGAGGCGCCAGTCGATGTAAAACATGAACCCCATGATGAATACCAGCTGTAGCACGTCGCCAATCATGGCCGCCAAGCCTTCGCTGAACACATCGGACAGCGTTTCTACGTCGGAAATATTGCGCGTAACGAGTACCCCGATGGGCGTGCGGTCGAAGAACTTCAGGCGCAGATCCAGAATGTGCTGGTAGAGGTCCACGCGAATATCGCGCACAATGTACTGGCCCAGCCAGCCGCCGTAGTAGGTTTGCAGGTAGCTGACAATGGTATGCGCCACCAGCAGCACAATCAACCAGATAAACATGCGGTTAACGCCCAGCAAGTCGCCTTGGTCAATGCTGACGTCCACCATTTTCTGAATCAGAAACGGCCGCAAGGTGCCCAGCGCCGCCGTGGCAATGGTCAGGAAGATCAAAAAATAGAAAATGCCCCGGTAGGGCTGCACGTAGGCTATTAGCCGGCGCAACACCTGCCAGTCGAAAATATTGCCGGTTTTAGTGGCGGTGGTCGATTGCTCCACGAAGAGGATTAAGTAGGAAGTGCGTTAGGCTAACCGCCTAGTAGTACGGAAGGTTACTGAGATACAGATAGTGACCGTCATTTCGACCATGTTGCGCATCAAGCAAGGAGAAGAAATGACGGTCACTGTACGATCAGTACCTACGCAAAGTACGGCAAACCGGCAGGAAGTAACTCGGCTGGTACTATTTCCGAGGGGTAGGCTACCCGGCACAGGAACAAGCCCTGGGCTTTGGCCGCGCCGCTGGCGTGCACCCGGTTCAACGATTCGAAGACCTGCCGGAATTCCTCCACCGTCAGCTTGCCGCGCCCGACCGTGAGTAGCGTGCCTACTACCAGCCGCACCATGCCCCGCACAAAACGGTTGGCGCGAATCTGAAACACCAGCCCACCGGCTTCGGACCGCCACGCGGCCTCGTAGCAGTGGCAGCGGTAGTGCTTTTCACTGCCTTTTACCTTCGAGAAACTGGTAAAGTCATGCTCGCCAACCAGGCAAGCGGCAGCGGCATTCATGGCGGCCACGTCTGGGGCGCGGTCGAGGTAGAGGGAGTAGGCGGCGCTGAAAGGATCGGGAACGAGGCGCACGTGGTACTGGTACGTCCGCGCTTCGGCCGCGAAACGGGCGTGCGCCGTTGGTGCCACCGGGTGCAGCAGGTAGCCCCGGATGTCGGGGGGTAGGGCGCGGTTGAGCCGGTAGAGCAACGTGTCTAGGTCCAGCCCGGTAGGCAGCTCCGCGTCAAAATGTGCAACCTGGTGGCTGGCGTGCACGCCCGAATCGGTGCGGCCACTACCCAGCGAATACACCGGCTGGCGCAACACCTGCGACAGGCAGCGGTCCAGCTCCTGCTGCACCGTCAGCATTTCCGGCTGCATCTGCCACCCGTGAAACCGCGTGCCATCGTAGGCTAGGTGAAGGAAGTAGCGCAACTTGGTTTTTGGGGTTGGTTTTTAGTTTTTGGGAATCAGAAAGCCAATCTGTGACCTGAAGAAGCCAAAAACTGAAAACCAACCCCCAAAACCAGCTCAGTTACATTTTTTCGTAAATCACCGAGGCACCCTGCCCTACCCCTACGCACATGGTGGCGAGGCCGTAGCGCACGTTGTCGCGGCGCTTCATTTCGTAGAGTAGGGTGGTGGAAATGCGGGCGCCGGCGCAACCTAGTGGGTGCCCCAGGGCAATGGCGCCTCCGTTAACGTTCACCTTTTCGGGGTCCAGGTTCAGGTCGCGGATGCAGGCAATGCTCTGGGCAGCAAAGGCTTCGTTCAGTTCAATCAGGTCCAGGTCTTCTATCTTCAAGCCCGCTCGCTTCAACGCTTTCGCAGTGGCCGGAATAGGGCCCAACCCCATAAAAGCCGGATCGACGCCCGCCACGGCCGAGGATACGACCCGCGCCATGGGCTTGAGGTTGTAGCGCTTCAGCGCTTCCTCGCTCACTACCAGTAAGGCCGCCGCCCCGTCGTTGATGCCAGCCGAGTTGCCAGCCGTTACGGTACCATTGTGAATAAAGGCCGGCCGCAGCGTGCCCAGCTTCTCCAAAGAGGAAAGGCGAGGGTGCTCGTCCGCATCAAACAACGCGGCGTCGCCCTTGGGCTGCGGCATGAATACTGGCACAATTTCCTTGCGGAAGCGGCCTTTCTCATACGCCCGCTGGTATTTGCGCTGCGAATCGTAGGAAAACTGATCCTGCTCTTCGCGCGTGATGCCGTACTTCTCAGCAACGTGCTCCGCGGTTTCGCCCATCGTGTAGGGGGGGTGCAGCTCGCTCAGCTTCGGGTTGATAAAGCGCCAGCCCAGCGTAGTATCGTGCGCTGTGAAGTCGCGGCCGAACGCCGTAACCGATTTGGCCATCACGAAAGGCGCCCGAGTCATGCTTTCAGCGCCGCCCGCTATGTACACTTCCCCCTCGCCCGAGTTGGTAGCGCGGGCTGTATCCATAATGCTCTGCAAACTAGAGGCGCACAGGCGATTGAGGGTAATACCCGGCACTGTGACAGGTAGGCCCGCCAGTAGGCCGGCCATACGGGCCACGTTGCGGTTGTCTTCGCCGGCCTGGTTGGCGGCGCCCCACACCACGTCTTCAATGGCTTCGGGGTCAATGGTCGGATTGCGGCGCATTAGCTCGCGAATGACCAGGGCAGACATATCATCGGGGCGGACGCTGCTGAGCGCGCCGCCAAACTTACCAATAGGAGTGCGGACAGCGTCCACGATATAGGCGTTGAGCATTAGAGGAGGAAATGCGGTTATTCCGGTGGTTGTTGGCTACTTTTGCAGCCCGAGTTTTTGCTAAAAGCCGGGCAAACAGTCAAACCACAAAGATGATACAAAGAATTCAAAGCGTATTTCTGCTACTGGTAGCTTTTGCCATGGCAGGCGTATTATTTCTACCACTCTGGAGCAAATTGGGCCCTACCAGTGGCCAGGAGTTGGTGCTGACGGCCACTCATCTGGCTTACGTCCACGCCGATGCCGGCATGAGCGTGCCTACTAGCACGTGGCCCATTGCCGCGCTGGCAACCGCCTCGGCCGTGTTGGCGTTGGTGGAGATTTTTCAGTACCGCAACCGGCTGCGGCAGGTGTTGCTGGGCTCGCTTAACTTAGTGCTGATTGTGGCTACTATCGGAGCAAGCTTTTACTATTCCAGTGTAGGCGAGCAACAACTCAACCTAAAGTTAGCAGGCACCTTCGAAGCGGGCTTTTACCTACCCACGCTGGCCCTAGTGCTGAACCTGCTGGCTAGCCGCTTCATCCGCCGCGACGAGCGGCTAGTACGCAGCATGGACCGTCTTCGCTAAAGCAGGTATAGTCCACTAAGGCCAGGCGTGCCTCGTCCGTTGCCAAGCCAGCGAGTAGGCGGGCCAAATCGTCGGTGCGAATGGTGCGCGGTGCCAGTAGCTGCTGGGCAGCCTCTAAGCGAGCATCGTCGGAAATGGCACTGCGCATCCAACTTACTAGCTCGTTCAACTGGTTTTTGGTCAGAGGCTCCCAGGCGCTATCAAGCCCGGCGGTGTCTGAATAGGTATCCACAGGGGCAGCTGGCGCCACTGAATCGGTGGCGTATGGTGCTGGGCCGTTGCTGTAGTTGCGGGTGGGAGTAGGCGACACCGGGCCGGATGGCTGGGCATCAAAAATGCTATAGCCACGCCGGATGGGCACTTGCCCTACCTTGCGCAGCTGCACGCCATAGCCAGGGCGGGCCAGCAGCACGTAGCTACTTTCCAGGCCACCATCGAGTACCACGCGGGCACGCAAGGTCGTTACGCGGCCATTGCCGTTCGGAATCAGAAATTCGGCCCAGTGGAAGCCGGGCGTCAGGCGGTCGATATGCACTACTTGCGTGCCCAGCCGGCTTTGGGGTTGCCCGTCAAAGATCAGTTGAAAAGGCACTCCCCACTCCGAAGTGAAGGTTGCGTTGGCCGGAGCAGCGCGCAATGCTGCCCCCACCCACAGCAGCAGCACACTCAACAACAAGGCTTTTTTCATGGCAGTAGGAAAAACTAAAAACGCTTGGGGCGCTTTTCTAGTGTCCAACAAATCCAAGGATTATGCCAACCGAAAGTCATTGTCTGTCAGCGTTTTCCTTTCTTCTTGTAAGATACTCATAGTCTAGCTACAGAACAAGAGCGCCCCACCCGCAAGGGGTAGGGCGCTCCTAAACAGTGACACTTACCAGGCGCCCTACTCGTCGATGCGCGTTACCTGGAACTCAGTACGGCGGTTCTGCTGGTACTGCTCCTCGGTCTTGGCATTCTGCACAATGGGACGGGCTTCGCCATAGCCTTTGGCCGTGATGCGCTTCGAGTCAATCCCCTTCGACACGATATAGTCGACGGCCGACTGGGCCCGGCGCTGCGATAGTGCCTGGTTGTAGGCGTCCTTGCCGCGGGAGTCGGTGTGGGAGCTTAGCTCGATGGTAATCTTGGGGTTATCGTTGAGCGTTTGCACCAGCTTATCCAGCTCCACGGCCGCATCGGGGCGAATGTCCGACTTGTCGTAGTCGTAAAGAATATTCTCCACCGCAATGGCCTTGTTCTTCACAATCTCATCCAGCGTCAACGTCACGGGGATGCGAATATCGGTTTGGTCATTGACCAGCTGCTCCTGCGGCGGCCGCTTGCCCACCGTAGTCACCGACTGGCGCGCGGTGAAGTAGCCGGGGCGGTCAGCCACCAGTGCGTAGGTAGCGGCCGTGTCCAGCTTCACACTGAATTTGCCGTTGGCATCAGCCGTCACGTCGGACAGCTTTTGGCCGTTGGCAAGCGTGAGCGACACGGTTTCGTTGGCGAGCGGCTGCATCGTGCCGCCTTTGGCGGGGCGGGCCTGCACGGTGCCATCTACGTAAAACGTAACCTGCTTAAACGATTTGCGCGTGAAGCGGTAGAGGTCGTCGGAGCCCTGGCCGCCGCTGCGGTCGGAGGCAAATACACCGGTGGTGTTGCTGAGCAGGTAGGGCGCAAAGTCGTCGCCGGGGCTGTTGATAGGCGCCGCCAGGTTTTTTACTTTGCCTTTCTCTACCGCAAAAATATCCAGCTTGCCCAAGCCCGGGTGGCCATCAGAAGAAAAGTAGAGCGTACCATCGGGCGACACGGCCGGAAAATTTTCGTTGCCGGGCGTATTGATCTGCTCGCCCAGGCTCTCAGGCGACGAGAACTGGCCGTTGCCGTTCAGCTCCGATTTGTAAAGATCGTTGCCGCCCTGGCCACCGGTGCGGCTGGAAGCGAAGTAGAGTGTCTTGCCATCGGGCGAGAAAGCAGGCGAGAAGTCGTCGGCCGATTTGCTGTTGAGGCCGCGGGCCAACTCCGGCTCCGACCAAGCCCCGTCTTTGTACACCGACACAAACAAATCGACGCTTTGCAGCCCTTCCTTCGCTTGTTTTTTGGTCCCATCATTGGAGCGGGCAAATACCATAATGCGCCCATCGGGCGTGTAGGTGGCGCTGGCTTCGTGCATGTTGATCCGGTTGAACTGCTCGTCCAGCTTGCGCACGGTACCGCCGGTCATCTGCTGATCATCGTCGAACTTGATGGCGTACAGATGATTGAATCCCAGACCATTACCTAGATACACCTTCCCATCACGGCCCGAGGCAAACACCAGCTCCTTGGTTTGGGGCATGATGGTGGCGCTGAAGTCGGCGGAGGGCGAGTTGAGCTGGGCCAGCGGCTGTACCTCGTTACGGGTTTGGGTAGCGGCCAACTCTTGGCTCAACTTACTATTCTGGGCCTCCGTAGCGGCGCGGGCTACCAGTGTGCGGTTGCCGCCAAGCTCGGCGTAATCGGCGAAGCGCCCGGCCGCCTCGTCAAACTTACCGTTGGCTTTCAGGGCCAGCGCGTAGTAGAAGGGCGCATCTGCGTTGCGCACTTTGCCGTCGAGGGCCGCTTTGTAGTAGGGCTCTGCTTCATCCAAGCGGTTCGACAGACGGTAGGACTCGGCAATGCGTAGGTTGGAGTAGGGCGCGTTGCGGTTCTTGGCTAGGTCGGCTTTGTAAAGCTTGAGGGCCGGTTCGTATTCGCCGCGGGCAAAGCGCTTATCGGCCTTGCTCATAGCCCCATCGGTGGTTGCGCAACTGCTCAACATGGCCGTGGCGCCTACTACCGTCCAGATGTATACTAGTTTTTGCATGGAAGAATTGCCCGTAGAATAAAACGTAGATAGGGAACAGCTACCGTCGGCCGCCAGCAGGGCTAGACAAGTATACTGGGAAATGATGAGAGGATAAAATGCGGCTAAGGCTTTCGAAGGTTCTATTCTTTCACCGCGAAGTACCGTGCCAGCCACGTATCGGCGGCCGGCGCAGGCCACGCGGTAGTCAGCTTCTGATACTCCCCAATGGTGTTATCGAAGTAGGGAGTTTCGGGCCGGAGTTGCCCTTCGTCCACGGCTGCGCGCAGGGCCCGCCGGTCGAGTAGCTGCACCTGTCCATCTACCAGAAAGGCTAATTGCGACTTCTCCAACAGCGATACGCCCAGCGCTTCTTCTAGCTGCCGCACAAACCGCACGGAGGCATCAATAGAGCAGCCACTGGCATTGGCAGCCTGCTCATCGAGCCCCAGTACCAAAAACTGGTGGTGCAGGAGGGCAGCCGAGGCGTGGAGCGTGCGGCCGTGACTGGTCCAGGCGTCAGCGAACTGAGCCAGGGCAGGTTGCACGCGCGTCAGCTCAGCGTCCGTTAGTGGGCGGTCGGCCTGGTAAATCCAGACGCGCGCGTGGGGTGGCAATTGGTCAAAGGAAACAAACATGGCGAATGGCTAGCCGAAAAGCGACTCTGTTTAGGATAACGAATTAAAGCGTCAATGTTATACAAAATAAATTGCCCTACCGGTAAGTTCCGGTAGGGCAAGGTATATGAAGTGTTGAGTGTTGACTTTGAACTGTTGAATGGCAGACGACTTCGTTGAACGACATTCAACCGTTGAAAGTCAACACGCAACATTTCCACCCTAGGCATTCAGGCCCTCAGCAGAAGCTACCAATTCGGCTAAGTCGAACACCTGCACGTTGTTTTCGCGCTCCTTGTTCTTGACGCCGTCGCTCATCATGGTCATGCAAAACGGGCAGCCCACAGCAATAATGCTGTTCTGACCCGCTTGCCGGCGCGCGGGGGTAGCGCCTTCGTTGCCGCTCTCCTTACCCTGAATATGCGCCAGCACCTCAGCGTTGCCGTCGAGGGTTGCCAGGGCTTCTTCGGTGCGCTCAATGTTTACGTCTTTCTTGCCAGGCTCGGGCTCCTTCCACATCTGGGCGCCGCCGGCGCCGCAGCAGAGGCCGTTGGCTTTGCTGCGCTTCATTTCCACTAAGTCGGCGTCAAGGGCTTCCAGCACGGCGCGGGGCGCCTCGTAGATGCCGTTGGCGCGGCCCAGGTAGCAGGAATCGTGAAAGGTGATGCGGCGGCCCTTGTACGCTTCGCCGCCCTCCAGCTTCACCCTACCCTCGTCGATGAGCTGCTGCAAGAAGGTACTGTGGTGAATCACCTCATAGTTGCCGCCCAAAGCGGGGTATTCGTTTTTAATGGTGTTGAAGCAATGCGGGCAGGCCGTCACGATTTTCTTGATGCCGTAGCCATCAAACGTGGTGATATTCTGCATGGCCTGCATCTGAAACAGGAACTCATTACCGGCGCGCTTGGCGGGGTCGCCGGTGCAGGTTTCTTCCATACCCAGCACGGCATACTGCACGCCCACGTGCTCCAGAATGCGTACGAAAGCGCGGGTTACGCGCTTGTAGCGGTCATCAAAAGCACCCGCGCAACCTACCCAAAACAATACTTCGGGGGTTTCGCCACGAGCGGCCATATCGGCCATCAGAGGAACGGATACTTGACGTTTGGCAGTTTGCTCAGCCATTAGAGTTGATTGACAGGTGTCGGTTTTAATTGTTGGGGCGTTATGCTAATCTTACCGAAGCATCTTTACCGTAAGTACTTTTACTAGTTAACAACGAAGCGACATAGATGCTTCGGTAAGATTAGCATGACGTTCTTTTATGCTTTCTCGGCCACGTATAACTCGTCGGCCCAGTTGAAGCGGTCGGAGGGCGAGAAGGCCCAGGGAGCACCGTTGTTTTCGATGTTGGAGAACATGACGTTCAGCGAGTTGGGAGCCGCCGATTCTTCCAGCACCAGAAACCGCCGCATCTCAACAATGCTTTCCAGCGGGTTGATGTTCACGGGGCAGGCTTCCACGCAGGCGTTGCAGGTAGTGCAGGCCCACAGCTCCTCGGGCGTCACTTTGCCGCGGAGTAGGGTTTGCTCTCCATCCACGGGCACTGCTTCACTATTCTGGTAGTTGTTGGGCGCAAAAATCAGGGGCGAGTTATACTTTTCTTCCACCCGGTCGCGGGTATCCATAATAATTTTACGCGGAGAAAGCAGCTTGCCGGTGATATTGGCGGGACACACGGAGGTGCAGCGGCCACATTCGGTGCAGGAGTAGGCGTTCAGCAAGTTGGTCCAGGCCAGATCCTCCACGTCTTTGGCGCCGAAGGGAGTAGGCGCTATAGCCGAGCCATCGGGGTTGGTAGGCGGAGTAGGTACCACGTAGCTGGGGTCCATCATGGCCTTCACCTCGTGGGTAATGCTGTCCACATTCGAGAACTGCCCCTGCGGCACCAGCCGCGAGTAGTACACGTTCGGGAATGCCATGATAATGTGGAAGTGCTTGCTACTTGGCAAGTAGTTCAGGAACAGCAGAATGCCCACAATATGAATCCACCAGCCCAAACGCTCCAGCACTTCCAGCGTCGCAGCATTGCTCGGGAACAGCCCTACCAGCAGCGAGCTAATAGGATATACGCCGGGCAGCACCTGGCCTTCCATACGGTGCAGCTTCAGGTCGGCGGTGTTCATGGTGAACAAAGCCACCATCAATACTACCTCCACATACAAGATGATGTTGGCGTCGAGCTTGGGCCAGGCGCGCATTTCGGGGCCGGTAAAGCGCCGCACCGGCTGACTACGGTTTCGCCGCCACCAAAAGGCCACCACCGCCACAATCACCAACGCCCCTAGCACCTCATTTACCGCAACCAACGTGCTATACATGGGTCCGAAGAAACCCAAAACCCGGTGCGTACCGAACAGGCCATCGATGATTATCTCAATAACTTCGACGTTAATCACCAGGAAGCCCACATATACAATCAAATGTAGCAGTGCCGGCGTGATGCGCTTAAACATCTTTTGCTGCCCAAAGGCTACCAGCAACGTTTTGTTCAGCCGCTCTCCCACGTGCCCCGACATATCCCGGTCGCGGCCCACCATTACATTGGCGCGGATCTTTCGTATTTGCCAGGCAAACAGCCCGAAGCCGGCGAGTAGAACTAGTAAAAAAAGGATACTTTGGATGGTCACGGGAGTAGGACTAGGTTGGTGGGGCCGAAAAGTACTCGTTATGCCTAACAAATTTAGGCTTTTCTATGGAAACATTTTTTTCAAATAAATCTTGCGAAGCAGGGAAGCTTTGCTACTTTTGTGCCTCCCAAGGCTCATGCAGCAGCGGGAAGTTGGTAACATAGCTCAGTTGGTAGAGCACAGCACTGAAAATGCTGGTGTCGTTGGTTCGATTCCAACTGTTACCACTACACTAAGAACGCCTCCCGGTATCATGCGGGGAGGCGTTTTTGC
>Ga0210040_10001124_pt1 | contig 41542 bp, 23 predicted proteins | sample CryGeyCG12114_NA_FD_185462 | JGI IMG/M metagenome (GOLD analysis project Ga0210040, IMG submission 185462) | Groundwater microbial communities from aquifer - Crystal Geyser CG19_WC_8/21/14_NA (SPAdes) (version 2) | ecosystem: Environmental > Aquatic > Deep subsurface > Groundwater | place: USA... | reverse complement strand
TAGCTGACTACGGTCTCCACACCAAATGGCCTGGTGCTGACTATTGATCCGTCTAAAATAGATAATAAGACAATAAACTTCAGTACAAATACCCAAATGAATGAAAGATTTTTAGTCGGGTGGGGTGGTGTGAGCATTAATTTAATATAAAAATCCTGACCTGAGGCAACGTAAGGCATCACTAATCAAAGATTTGCAGTTCGTACAGCTGCAAATATTCAAATATATTTATTTTGCTCTTTTTACCCAATACTTGGAACTTGGAATGTCAACAGTCAACACAAAACCAACTGTTAGTAAGAGAGTAAGACAGATAATCTTCTTGTGTTTAGTAATTTAGTATTCAATCACACCTATTCAAACAAAACTCCTTGACTTAATAACTCATCACATCACATATCAAGTGTGTTTAATAAATAATATTGTTATTTTATTTGTGCGCCGTCATTCTATGATTATATTTTCTCTAGTTCTTTCTACGTGTGTTTGCTTAATGGGTCTTCTGTCTTCTACGTGTTGTAATTTTGTTGCAAAAGAATGCGAACCTGTTTTGCCCTGGTTATCTAGTATAGTAATCTACTTCTATGGCCCTAGCTATTGACCAGAGCTGCAGTTCAAATATTCGACCGGGAAACAAGTATTCTAGAATCGCTTGTTGTTAATCAATTAATCAGTAATTAATTTAAAGAATGATGATGTTGTTTGTAGCTATGTTTATTGTGATAATATCACACTAAAAGATATAAGGAAAAGAGATAATGGAAAAAATAACGTTTTAGTTTATTGAAATCAGGATGACGGAGTCTCTGCTGTGAGTTCATAAAAAGTGTAAGTTTAAGTCCCCAATTTTATGCGTTTATTTGGTTTGCTTCTGTTCTATATTCTCTTACACTCGTGTACAAAATATAATAATTTCGCTTAGGCTAATTAAGTTGGAAGAAGTGAAACATAGCTGGTTGAAAAATCGTGATCATTACGTCAGGCGGATTCCAGCGTGAACGACCAGACGACCATATAAGGACATTTAGTTTAGATAAGATGAATAAAATCCCTATCATTCCTGATCATATCAGAGGTGCAACCGCTCTGTCTGCAGATATAACCAAATCCAGTAAAAAGAAGAAACGTTTGAATGCAAAGCAAAAGGAAGAAAAACGTCGTCGAAAGGAGGAAGACTCCATAAAAGAATTATATCGCCCCAAAGACACTCATATTAAGGCCATCAGTGCAGATTTATTTGCGAAATTAAAAGATGCAACTTGTAGCTATTCATCAACTTCATCGAATTCGGCGCATAAGAATAAAAATGTTCTGCAAACTCCATTACCTGTGGCGACTCCACTGCCTTCCCCAAGTGTAAATTATATTGCTGCCCTAAAATCGAAAAAGCCAGTTTCTAGAAACATTGTAAGCGCTTCGTTTCAGTCAAATATTCCCTTAGATTTTCCATCTTTATCAAAGTCGGCTGAAATTCTCAAAACCCATCGTTCCACGCATGTCGCAACTGAGGACAATAACGTCCCTTCTTTGCAAGAAACAGTTCCATTGTATACTGATCCTAGCATTGGAGATCGTGTCGCAGTTGAGTCTGCTTGGGAGACGGATCATGAAGAAGAAACCTTTAGCAAACCCTCTATGTCTACCACCGTAGTGGTGAAACCCAGCAAAAAAAGGCATTCTAAAAAACCCATAGTGCTGAATTTAGACGCATTATTGAAAACAAGTCGACAATCCAAAGGGGCTTCAGATACCAATTCGAAACAATCAAACTCTCTTACTGGAGATGGAGGAAACTTTTTAACCGGGAGCGCAAAATCCAAAGTTTTAGTCCCCTTAGTTAGAAATAAGAGAAGCGAAAATGTAAAATTAACCAGAGGAAATGTTCTAGACGCTTCAGGACCAAGTTTTATTAAAAGAGGGAAAATTCGTGAGAAGAAAAAGAAGCCAAGTAGGCTAAAGCGTTCTATATTAGCCTCCAGAGCATTGAAAAATAAACGAATCGCTGAAAAAAATTGTCCATTGGATTCGTCGTCATGTAGTTCTAGTACAGACTGTGCAGCAGTGAAAGACAAAGTGTACTCATCTTTAATTGACGCTGGCAGTAGCGAAGCAAAAAATAGGGATCACAATGCAGGTTCTCAAACTATGGAGGAGAAGTTACAGAAATGTATTGCGGAAAATGTTGTTGCGCTTTCTGAGTTAACATTGAGTACTAAAAAGCAAGCGATTGACGATATTGTGGAATGTCAAGAAGGTGAAGAGATCAGGTTTCGAAATATTATTGAAGCATCAGTTAAAGAAGCTGAAAAGACTACAAACATTTTCCCCCCACAAGTTGTAGAGGACGTGAAAAAAACTTTGCATTCTCGAAAATTTCGCCCTTACTGTGATATGTTTACAACAAAAGAGTTGCATGGCCATGTAATAGCTTTAACGAAGGAACTATATAGGTTCCAAGATAGACTGTATCATACTGATCCAGTCAAATTCCGAACGAAAAGAAGACTGGTAAATGGATTGAAAGATGTTCTCTCGTATTTAAGCTTAAACCATGCACAAATGGTGATTATTGCTCCAGATGTTGAACCGAACGATGATAAAGGTACAGACTACGAAAGGCTATTGCGTACAGAATTGTATGTAAACTTAACAAAAATTAAGTAGATACACTTTTAATTTTATAGGTGGTCTTGATGATCGAATTTCGCAGATAATCAAAATTGCTGAAGAAAAAAATGTTCCGTGTATATTTTCTGGAAACAGATTCATATTAGGCAAAGCTATCAAAGTCAAAACTGCTGTTTCAGCTATTGCCATTCTGAACAAACAAAATGTGGAGGTATGTGTTTGCAGATTTTAAAAATTTGATTTCATATCTATTATAAAAACACAAAAGCATGATGATTGCGAGCCATAATTTTCTTTGCATAGGAACTGTTTCAAAAAGTTGTAGAACAGGCGGAAATACTTCGTAATGACTACAAAAACGAATTCCGGAGAAGAGCTCTAGAACGAATGAAAATTTAACAACCTAGTGTGGTATAATATTGTATCTTGTCACAAAACATGCTTTAAAAACAAGTTAAACGTCAAGAATTAATTAACGAAAGTATTCCTCATTTAGGATCGATGTAGTGACTCTTCATATGATTATAGTCGATTTTTGAATGCATATTCAAGTTAATATACATAAACATTCATTCATTGTCCACGCTACGAAATAAATATTGGCTAAAACTGTATCATCTGTCCAACTCTATTCTTCAAATTCTTTATTATAGAACTAGAACTACTGACCTGTGTCGGTTTCTATAGTAAGAGGTAAAGCGAAGGGGAATACTCCGGAAATCAACACTGGGGTGTGATCTCTATTGTTCAGTTCCGAAAAAAAAGATTTTTTTTTTTCGGTAGGTTATTTGGCATTTTTTGTTACTGTTGCCACAACATTTTACAGATAATTTGTATATATAAATCCACCATTTATTGGGGATAGCCGAATAACATGGGGCAACTTCTTTTTACTTTTAAATGAACAGTAATACAGTCACAGTCTACACTGGCAATGCATTCCGCAATTCCGCACTGTACACCACTTGCCGTTGAACACATTTTTCAGGCCACTACCTACAATTTCTACTAATTTGTATTAGCACTGTTTATCGTTTTCGTTTAAGATTTTAAATTGACTTAATGTCGGATTCAAATACAACTAACAGTTCAGACGTAGAAGAAATGACGCCATTTTGCGTACAAGATGAAGTCACAATGCGCCGCAACGAAAATTGTTTGCGAAGGATGGGTCTTACATATCCGCTAGATGACTCCGTCAGTAGTAGTAGTCAAGACAGGAGCACTAACTTGACTGTCATTGAAGAAACTTTATCGAATGCTCGTCCACAGGAGCCAATGATGAGGTTAAACTATAGCTATTTTTTAGAAGTGGCCTTTTGACCTAATCAGCACATTATTTTTGATCGGCAAAAAAATTGGTCATGAATTTCGTGTACAGAGTAGCAACTTGGGGAGATAATGCTGAAAGGATTCTTGCAAATGCCAACGAGACTTCGGTAAATGAAGAAACGGAGAGACCTCGCAATTTCATAACGTTGCATGAAATGGAACTCTTGATGCAAAATGTATTTCCATACACATATCGTAGTACCTCAAATCTAGACATAAACGTGATCCCTGTTACCGATACAATGGTACATTTTCGTGAAAAATATGCGCGGGGGATTTTCAGAGACACCTTTGAATCTGAATGTATGACTAAATACTCTCCATTCAAGTGCAATAATTTAAAAAAAGACCAGGGTCCTCATCAAGCAGCTGCTAAGAATTCTAAAAATCAGTACCTCAAAACTTTAGAGAAAAAAGATGACATTATAAAAAATGAGGATCCAGACTGCCCATCAAACCAGCTTTGTAACAAGTTGTTTATTCACGACAATGCAGCCCACACATTCTTAAGGTATACACTTCTTCAAACTTAACTATAAAACCACAAAAAATCTTCCCGGATAACATGTGTGCTTTTGGCCCCAGATAGTGATCACGGCCTAAACTCGGAAACTGATGCCGAAGGATTGTGGTCAAGGAAATTTAAGAACAGAAAAGGAGAATACATTGAATGGAAACAGGCTCCTTTCAAAAATTTAATAAGCATTAGATCCAACCCGACAAAAGGAAATGAAATGTCCCTACAACGTTCAGAAAGTAAATCTGAGGTGAGGTATTTAAGAAATTAATATCTTGAAGCACCTGCGTACGACGCATACTGTGACTGTCCAAATATTTCTTTTTTTTCTATTAAAAGCTGGTAAAACAGTTACAAGAGGGACTCAATAGTAGAATTACAGAACTATTCCAGAATGAAGTTTTTCAAAGGTTTTGGGAATCTACTAGCATCGAAGGCAGGGAGCGCTCCGTGGTATAAAATTAGGAATTATTTCAATCACTCATACATTACAATTTTTTCAAACATTAAAGTTGATTATTATGGAGAGGCCTTGAAAAAAACCAAAGAAAAAGCATGATATATAGAACAGTAATAGCAAGATGGACAAACTCTTTGTTTTAGCAATCTACTGCGCATGCGCGCCAACAGACGCCACTTTCTAACAACCATCCTCAAACGAACGAATATCCGCATACGTAAATCCGGTTTTGATAAAAAGATTGGAAATCTGCATTGTAGCTTGATATTACGTTTTCTCATTATGCAAACATTGATTTCAGTGTTGATGTCGTTGAAACTGTACAATATCATGAATCAGGCAATTCGTTGCTCAATGTTGAAGTACAAGAAATAGGTGAAATAGAACATATGGAAAATAATACGTTTGAAAGACCCGAGGGGATAAATCCAATCGAATCTGCATTTCCATTGCATCGTCCATCCACAAGTCGTCATCAAACAGTTGATGCAACAACTGTTGCCACCAGGATCCGAAGCTTAAGCCCGGAATCTCGGAACTTTTATGAAGACATTGGTATCATTCCTGATGGAAGGGGAACCGAAAATTTGTTTACATTGAATCATGCGGATTTCGCCTTTGAAATCGGTGCATAACTTCAATTTAAAATAACATCTTTATAACTACTTTGAGAAAATATCTGAATCTTTGTTTCATATAGGAGTTGCAAACAATAATTTGCCACTTCCGTTAAACATTGCTGAGCGAAATATTTATAGAGCATCCCAAATGAACTCAAATTACAGTTTTAGAGTTGGCAGCAGCTCAAGTGAAACTGACAATTATTCTGGATGTGACTAACAAGCTATTTATTTGACTTTGGCGAAGAAGAATATAATCGGCAATCGGCATTCATTATTGTGATAACCAAAGTTTACTCAAGTGTCTAACTATGTGTCAATAAATATGATAATAAAGGACCAAGAAACATAACGCTCCTTCTGTATCTGCGTTTACATCTTTTATTAGTTGGAGAAAGTAAAATTATTGTAAACAACACATACCTACAAAGCATAGAGAACTATAGTAATATATATTAATCAGTTCCAATACTATTTTCCTCTATTGCTTGTCATCAACAAGCATTAGGATTTCATTCGTATAAGGAAGAGGAACATTACAGCTACACACATAATTAGAACGCCGTTTTTACAGAATCGAAATGACTCAATACCTAGTCATTATCATGCTATACTTATTTGATTCCCCAGAAGATAATAACAAATTACAAATATATCCTTATTGTAGTTTATTCAAATGAACAGAAAGTGTACAGAAAAAACAGTTTACAATCACACTGTCAGCATCATTTAAATATGTGCTTAACATTTGGAATACACTCACACAGGAAGAATTGACGTACTCAATTTATAAGTATGCATTGATTTCGTTAGAGTTTAAAATGGAAACTAGCCTAAAAATCTTGTGTTTTAAATTCAATTCAAAAGTTTTATAGCTTCCTTAAATCTATCATTTCTCACAGTCTTGTTCATCTTTTACTTCAATTGATGCAATTGATATTACTGCTTCTTCTATAAATACTGCCCATTGAAGGAATTTTTTTGTCCCAAATACCAATGATCATACAAAAAAAAAACAATCAAGGATTACTAACACATTTTCTGTATTTTTAAAAATTCTAAATATAAATGACTACAAATGAATTCAATTCTCATCGTTGTACACGATTCATAACAAAAATAATGGTTGACAGAATGCGGCAAGCAAACTATAATAAACTAACAGTATATATTTATCTAAAACATCAGCATCTTCATTGTCAAATTGACACTGATTGTTTCACGCTTCACTCTCCTATTTATTCTCATCTATCATCTGCACATTCTTGGCACACATTACGTTGGTCACTCACATAGCGGTTTCCGTGTGTCATTTACTAACAAGGAACGAGTTCATTAAAGTACCATCATCATTCATTATCTCCACACCACTACTAACTAACTGACGATTCTTGAATGTCCACACCATAATCAATTTATTTTCGTGTCCGAAATATAATCCTACAAGCTATTATTATACTCACCGGTTTGCGTTCATCCACATCTAATAACCAATACATCGTCACACATAAACAATAGTAATTGAACCGTCCTTTGTTTAGTGTTCGTTCTGTCTACAAAATCTTAAAATCTTTAAGCGTATGAAAACTACAATGTGTGGATGTGGAATGTGTCTTTAAAATTACTCTCATATCCAATTTGCGTTAAAAAAACTCCTCGCCCATTTGATCATACGTTTTAAGAATTTCTTCCCCTAAGCCCAGCTTTTCCTGTTACATTCGTCCAAAAACTCAAGTTCAGGAAAAACCCAGTGCATGCATAATATACTCTTTCCTTTGTGGTTGACATTGTCATCCTAAAAAATTACATAGTTTATCATTATTATGGTATCTGGAATCATCAGTAGCGACTCCTTTGAGAACGGATGGAGCGTGCCCAATCATCATGGTGGTGGTGATGCATCCCATGATGGTGATGATGATGATGATGTTTTCTACTGGGCAACGCATCCTGTACAATGATCTCTCCTTCATCCCGCATGCCCTCTACTGAGCCCATCCTGCTCCTAAAGTCCAACGTATCCTTCCGTCGACTTTTGTCTGTTGTCACAGTAGTGGAAGCAGTAGGGGGACCTCCAGTGGCCGCCAAAGTATCCCAAGCCCTGCGGTACAGCCTTCCAAGTCCAGCATCAGAGCCTGAATCTACTGATGTGATTGTATGGCTGTCTGGGGAGCCTCGATGTCTTTCATGTTTCCCTTTTACTTGGCTCCTACAATTTATCATTCAATTCATTAGAACCAAAGTCAAACTATTTCAGATTTGCATGTGCAGAGAGTTTAACAAAAAACGGTACCCGACTAACTAACTACAAAAGTGATAGTGAAAGGCTAAGAGAAGAAATTTGTAGCTCTACATACTTTGTATTACTATACCTGCCAAGAAAACAAAAGCAAGAATTTGATTTAGAATTATAGAATTAAAGCAGTCCAGTGTGTGTTCATCTGTGAGGAGAAATGCAAATTTGATGTGAATATGTGTAGATTGAATTGTGCAACTAGTCAATTTAACATTGTGAAGACCCTTAGAATTTTTTTACTGATTAAAAACAAGTCAAAATTAGAAGTCAGTGCATGATTCTTCAGTGAGTCAGAATTATTGCAAAAAATGGAACAAGTCAACAAGTGAGAAATGTGCTCATGCGTGCCACATTTTGTGTCACTTTTGAATAGACATCGACTGAAACTGGACAGTGTAAACTCTCCCCCATTGCGATTTCAGTGGCTAACTCCCTATGTAGTGCTCATTGCTCATAGTGTATTCTCTAAGAACCCACAAGATTTGACAAATTCATGTGCCTTGGTGCGTCATGTGAACGAATATTAATTCATGCATTCATGGTTCGGCAAAGAAGTAGAAGTTAGTTAGTTTATTGTATAGCAAGTACCATATTGCAGTGTGATGGCCTGCCTGTCTTTCATTCAGTAAAAGGCATCTCTCAGGTGTGTGTGCACTTCCTTTTGGTAACCAACCTCGTTGAGCAATATCGTAAGACAAATGTGAATGGTAATGGTTCCCTGATTTTTCTTCGTCCCTGCTTTCCCTTTAACTAACTAACTATGGCACATATGGTAATTATTCTTTGAAACAAATCAAACGACACAACTTTTTAATATATTTTCAGTTTGTACATTGGTCCACACAAGAAATACTATTCGCTAAACCTCACTATATTTGCCTACTTTTAGGTAGCTCCTATGATATTTGTATAAAAAACAGTCTTCTATTGTGTACTACTGGCAAAACCACTATGGGCTGGCTAATATTTAACAGTGGTATTGTTAATCTAATTGCAATGTTACATGGCCTCTTTGGTTCTAATTGAGCACATTTTTGGTCAACTAGTTTGTTAGTTAGTCGTAATTCCATTGTCAAGATGCACTACGCTGCTCAGAAAAGTAGCCAGCCCATTTCCTACTCTGGTGTTTTGGATCGAGAACGCGGCGGCCAACCGTCAGGTCGGGAAATGGAAGTGCCAGTAATGTGTACATTTTCCCATGACTCTTGCTATTATTATGATTATTGCTACTACTAATATCATTATTATTTCTATTTTGATGTTTTCGTCTACTCGGTGCCACCGGAGGAACATCACTAGTCACTTCCAGTACATTGCTATTGTCAATGTCTGCATCTTCATCATCCCCATGATGTGTATGTCGACCAGCTCGACGATTTCGAGACACCCCGTGCGCTTTTTTGAGAGGAGCACGATGGTGATGATGATGACGTGAGGATGGGTATGTTGTGTCCTCCCAGTCTTTTGGAGTGTCACTACACATTATGCGCAAAGGTTAACACATTGAAGAGCAAGCAAAATAAAATATTGTTAAAATTGGGAAAGTTGGGATGGAAGTTAGAAAGCATGAACGCCTACGGAATTATTCAAATACATTTGCATTCAACTGCATGAGTTTTAGTTAGTTAGTAGTACACAAAATCAAACATGAAAAGTTCGTTTAAGTAATTTGCAACAGTAGTCAATAGATAATAAATTGGGTTGAAAATATTTAGTAGTAAAACAACAACATTATCGGAACAATCAGGGTTGCAAGCAAATTCATGAAAAACAAGCACATATACACAGGAACACATAAACAAGCACACATCTATGTATGGGCATAAAAAAGTATACCTTCTGATGAGCAACACAATACTGGTAATGATGGCAGCTAGAAGAATAAATCCACCAAATACTCCTAAGGCGATGATTCCACCTGGAAAATTTAAAATATGGTATCAGTTTAATAACATGCAAAAAATTACACTATGTAGTAAACCTTACCATGCAATTTTATTTTTCTAAAGCTCCAACTATCTAACTAATCAACTGAATGACATGTAAAGGCATATTCCTAAGGCTGATCTAAATAAATGTTGACCCTCCTTCATCAAAACTAACCGTAGAGCAATTAAACTACTCTTTAAGAGAAAGCAGCTAACTAACTAACTACATATCTAACTATGACCTCATACAGGAACTAACTGAACTCATAGGAAAGAACGTAATAGCTTAATGACAGCTTTAAAAACAAACAACTCAAAGTAAACATGACTCAAAACATGTTAAATGCTCTCTTTTCCTCTTCTACACCATCACAACTATCACCCATATTTACGAAAAAAAGTCTCGTAATCCCCTACCCACGCAATTGTATCAGACGTGAACATACAGTTTGTCATTCATACATACTTGACGACACTCTTTAGTATCACTTTCTCTTTTAGCACACAAAAAATGTATCTGTATGCCCAAAACGTCGTTGAACCCAACTGATGTCAGAAACATACACACTACAGTTCAATCATTCAAACTACTGGGTGCGAAAAAAAGAGTGATAGAGAGACAATCATACAGAATTTCACATCATCATACCTAAATTAAGCCTTGCCATTGGAGACTCTTTACGCTCACTTTGGCTATTGATTGAACTTCTGGGAGCATCCACATTGGGAGTCTTCCCTCTCACTATATGGCTATCACTGGCACTTGCTGACACATCATTGTCCACAGGCGGAACTGGGGAGTCAGAATTTCCTCCTAAAGGTACATCCTTGCTAATTCCTTGCTTATTCTCTTCTTCGTTATGGTAATGATCCTCATCGTCATACTGATGGTGGTGATCTTTGTCATCACTGATGGTGACATGACCCACTCCATGTTCACTATTGCCAGTCTCCTCACTGTCTCTGAAATTGTCTTCATCATAACCAATGTTTTCAAACGAGTCTTCTTTGATGGGTCCTTTGTTATCCTCAGGATTTGCATCGATTCTATTTCCCTTAGGTGGCTCGGGATGAGTGGAAGCACTCACTTCTTTCGAGCTGATGGAGACGGATCGAGATGTGCTCGTAATGACGGTTACTGGAGGCACTCTCAAAGGAAATGGAATACAATGAGGTGGGGGTTGATCATAACTACCATCTTTGCATACAATTTCCGTAGGTCCTTCAAGGGTGTGGCCATCATAACATTCATAGGTGACAATGAGGGAGGCATCCTTGGCTCGGGAGATTTTGTACTTTCCGTGAGGCAGTTTTGGTGGGTCGGGGCAAATCAATGGTTCACATCGGGGAGGAGGTCCATTCCATTTTTGGTCAATGTCACACATGAGATCATTGCGACCTACCATTACCTGACCTGGGTCGCAAGAGTATCGAACCCAGCTCTGGTAGCTTCTCGTTCCGTTTAAAAGGTTGAAATGACCGTTAGGAACGTTGGCTGGGGACCCGCATTCCAAATCTGTAATAGCATAGGGAAAGAATTTAATGTGATGTTTGACAGTCTAATCAAGGCGAGTGAATCCACACGTGTGCTAAACTATCTAAATAGACGGAGGTGCTAATACATTTTGCGTACAATACATGGCTTTGAACTTCAGATTCATTAGACCTCAAACAAACTACAATAGTTGGTACTGTAAAATGCGAAACGCTTTGATACGAAAAACTATGAATTAGAGACTCAAACATTTTTATGCTAAATGACAAATTCGCTAATTAAATTTTTCTTCACGTCCATGCGCTCATTTTTGTGAAAGTTTATTGCAATGATAATTCATGGTGTGTGTTTTCTCCAACAAACTATAGTTACATACAACAACATATGAACGTCACCCAGTAGTATTTACTTTGAAACTTTGCATACTATATTTGCATCATGTAATGAGTAATGGCACCATGAAAATGAAATATTCGTCAAAGCATTACCAGCAGCAAGAAGAATTCTTAATTGCTGATATCTCATTGTTTATATAAAAAAGATGGGTCAACCAACGGAATGATAATTGTACAGCAATTAATACCTCATCAAAATTTCGCAACAACTGTCAGTCATCTCTTTTTTCTCTGTAACTAATCGATGTAAGCTCCTGACACATTGTAATCCTCACTGATGAATGCATACCTCTAGAAAATGCATTTTACTACATTTTGAAAGATTGAGACATCAAATTAGTGTAGCAAAATTGTTATCTTTCGATAGAAAATAATAAATTAAAATACTTGAATTGTTAACTGGAAAATGTCTGTTTACAACATTCATATAAGTAAGACAATATTCACCCCAATTGCTAATACCGCTAACCAACTATACCTCGCTGCTAACTGATTGATAAGCTATGACCAACTGACTAAGTGACCAACACATATTTTATCTTTCACGAAGCTCCTCATTAACGAAACATGCATCTAAATATTGACCTCTCGCTCTCGCATGCATAGAATAATAAACCAATGCCAATATCTGAGACTAAAAGCAAACAAGGGCTTGTCCCATATTCCTCATCAAAAAAACCAATGCAGTTTTGAATTGATAATCTTCAGTCATCATTTTTGCAGGAAGGGTGCTAACTAACTCTTGACACTTGAAACTTGTCTACACTTTCATTGCAGGAAACTAACTAGTCAAATTAAAATATCTCATGAATTATGCAAACATAGACACGTAGCGTGCTGTATCCGTTACCGTTTTGCTCGCCAGCGATTGTTTATAGGCACATTGACCTACGGGGAAAATACGCACCAAGTATAGTAGTTAGCCTACCAGCTACCAAATGCGGAGCCGGCCGACAATGTAAATGATAGTTTAAGGCACAAAACCCAAAATTAAATTTTTCTCTTCAAATGATCCCACTCAAATCTAGTTATTTGTTCTAACACACGTGCGCAGTAAGGTAAGCTACAATGACATTTGCTCTATGCTTCAATCAAATAACTGTGCTATCAATTCTCAGTTACTCAGTTCAAAATAAAGCAACACAACAAACACGAAATATTACTTACATCGACAAACTGGAGGGAAATCGGAATAAAACCCATTGGGAAGACAAGTCCTAGTAGCCGGTCCAACAATCACATGACCCGGATCACACTGATGTTCAATACTCGCCCCCACTTCCAAACTAGTAGCCAACAAAGTCGAATTTGGAGGTTGTTCCGGCCTTCCGCAACCACTAGGTCCATGCTGGCAAATAAAATTCAAAGGCTGCTGACAATTCGTGTCAGACCATAGCCAACCTCGAGCGCCATCAAACCTTGCACAATTTCCAACTCCCACAGGCAAATTCCAAAAAGACACTGTCACGTCTTTGCCATCCAACCACTTCCAATTATTTGCATCCTTTGGATCTCTTGCCGCACCAAGCCAATATTGTGCAGATGGATCACTCCTATGACGTCTCCACATTTCCCAGCTCAAGAACCCTTGAAGAGCAGGATTACTGTCGTCTACTAAGGATCCACCCCTTTCTGCACAGAATCCTTTGGCCTCCTCAAAATTCAATCTTTTTTGACTGTAAAATGTGTAACACTTGCCGTTATACGTGGCGGTGCTGCCTGGTGGTTGGTCACGGAATGTAGGGCATCTTTCAATCGGCAATGCTTGGTCCGTGTAAACAAACGCTTCACAAATACTCAACGCATTTCCAGGAGGACTTTCCAACTGAACGGACACAAATGCTCCAGCAATCGGTGGGTTGCAAGGCAAGAATAATGGTTTCCCTTCTTCAATTGTTCCTGTGAATTTGTTACATACTGGATTCACTCCCAAATCTGGACGGTTGTTTCCCACTCGGACCACTATGCTTGCTTGACCTTGTTCTCCACAACATGGACGGCCAAAATCCAATCGCACTAGTTGAACCATGTATGGTTCCAACAAATTCACATACCACCAAGGAGCTCTTTCCGGTTGTGTCAAAGTACAGGTGGCAGCATTAAAGAAATTCCCAGTGGATCCGTCCACAGCTTTTTGGGGCACTCCAGTTCCAGCTACAGATGATTGCATTGGTGCCTTTCCAGCAGCCACGTTCAGTACTGCAAAGCAAAACAATATTTAACTTCAGTTCGATCCAACTCAATTGAATCCGAATATAATAAATTTAGTATCTTTTTCAAAACGGCGTTAGAACCTGCATCTATGCTACTACGGTTCATTCAAGTCGTTAGATGCCCAACACATATCTCGCATTCTATCCTTCACGATTATAATTTACTAGACAGATACTGTACACACAACATACCCCATGACTATAGAGAGACTTTTGGCAGCGCAGATGCACCAACGCACCCGTATCAAATAAAAATTTGTAAAATAAAACAAGATGAAATATGATGATGACAGCGAGTATAATATGTTAGCGTCAGAATGCAAGAAATGGATGTCAGACGACAGCAGGGATTTGGTGTATCACTTGTGCAAACGGCGGAACTGGATGAGGGAATATTATACACGAGGAGATGACAACTATAATGGGTACCAATGATGGTGATAATGTGGTTTTATTTATTATTAAATTGAGGCAATTGTTACAAGGGGCAATAATAATATTGTTATTTTTACCAGTGATGATTACTTTTAATGCATAGATTGTAAGTTTGTTAGTTATAGTAGTATAGTCCTAAAAGAGTGTAATGCTGAACATCTAGCAGATACATATTTATACACAACCTTTTTAATTTTATAGAAACAATGTCAGTCTTGTCTTTTGTGCCTCCCAATAGAGTTGAGGCATGGTCGTGCTGTGTGTACAAGACCACAATCAACAATGAAGCTGTTTTATATAAAAAGAAGATTTGAACTGTGTGAGAAATTCGTAGTCAGTGAGCCTTCTTTTTTTTTTCTTCGGCACCGTTCTCTTAACAAGGCACACAAAAAAGTGATGGCATTCATATTTGTACCACTATTTAATTTCACGTAGGATGGGGAAAGGAAATTATGTTATGGCGTATCTTCATTTTCATTTCTCAATATTTTGAAACTGTAAATGAAGTGCTTCTAAAATGAAGTTGTTTTAAGTGAAATGAGTATATTCTCCTTGGTTTTACTTTGATATTAAAAAATTAGCACCTTTTTTTACCAAAACTATGCTTTTAAAACTCATGATCATTTGATTGTGAAAATCTTATATACTCGTTCAGAATACATGTGTGTCAATTTATATAATGATGACGAATGATATTATTGGTTGGTACTGACTGACTGACTGTCAGTGAAAATGATTGGATTTAAACAGTTGGTTTCACTTAACCAGCCAAATCATGAATTGAACCCTAGAGGCACAATTTCAATCAAGCCAGAGAGTATTCAATTTGTCACTATATCGGCACGCACAAATGATGTTATTTCTTTCTTGTTTTGCTACAGAGTTCTCCAATATTATGGCAAATATATATTTCACTTTCATACTAACTAACAGTTAATCAAAATTCAATCTCTCCTTGGAATTGAAAACATATTTCAGTGGTCAAAACTGAGAAATGCATTGAGCACTATACGGTTTTTATGATCTTATCACGAGTCGCACGCACAACGTGAGAGCAATGAAATCATAATACAAACTTTTAAACAAGGAACTTATTGAAAGGCAATAAAACACAATACTCTGGTCAGTCCCTGTTACTATTGGTATATGGTTGAGAACATTTAGCCCTAGAAACGGAATTATATACGGAAATTTTACACACTGCTGGAGGCTTAGTCGTCGTAAAATGAAAACTGAAGATCTCTCCTAAAAAGATTCTATTTCATCAATACATCAATTGTATGCTTGCATTTTAGATTTCGATCTAAGCGTTGAACATGCAGCTGCAAATGCAAAAGTGCACAAATAAGGTAAATCCCTCTGCAGATTACAAATATTCGCATACTAAATAAATAGTAAGTTTATTGTTTCCAGTGAATAGGCACAGTTAAAGCTATAAGATTAACTATGATCCTGCCTCCTGCCTGTGTCCCATATAGCAAAAGCAAGATAAAAGGGACTACATTTTTCTGGTCTACCAAGCTGACAGAACAAGTCATTTGATTGGATTTATATCTCTTTTAAGACCTACATAATCATTGAGCAATTTTCATATTCTTAGTTGGCATTTGGTTGTTAGCTAAATTTACTCTAAATACGCACAAAGTTCCGTACCAATGACTTCCTCTTTTTCCATTGACCAAACTAAAACACACGATCTACATAAACATAACTCTTTTGAATCTAGTCTCCTTCATTAGGTTTTCCTTTACTGTTTCTTTCATCCTATCATAAATGTTTCTGACTAACGAATTGACACTTTCTCCCAATTAGTCAGTTTAATGGAGTTTGCGTCAGAAAACACTTGATCATGGTACAAAGACTCCTTTGTAGCTCACTATACTTGTCTTCTTTCCCAAACATTTACCACAAAAGGCTAAATACCCTATAACTACCGGAAGTACCATTCAGCTTGTGTAAACATAATGCGTATCATTTTTCATATAACAAGCCTCTTGACAAAATAACAAAATTTTTCTCGCATCCTGATGCTGTATTAAATCTGTCGTCTAGACATAACAAAAACTAACTCTCAATACAAAATTCAGTAAAACTAATTCAGGTCTTCTTGTAACTAGCTGACTAGAAAAGATTTACATACGCACTAAATAATAAAACTGGACTCATTATAAACTCTTGAGAATGAAGAAACTTGAAGCTTTAAAATCAAGTGACTGACTTGAGCTCCTTTTATTGTTTGCCCTGATTTAGACAAATCAAGTTCCCTTTCTGGTGAGAATTGTGCATACTATGTGCATTCATATTAATTTCATTCGCACACAGAGAAGGTCACCACAAATAAAATCACGCAGGATTTAACATGTGTTGTGAACTAACTGCACAGACCGGAATTCATTAAATGATTACATTCCTCTATACACTAGTTCATGTTTTTTTCCCCTTCAGACATGGTCAAGTTTGTTGTTCTATTTGCTACCTGCATGTACTGTTTGGATTTTCACTGACTCTTGTCTTATACCGTACAAACATAAACATATTGTGCATGATAGTTGCAGAAAAGAGGTTAGTTACTTCGCTATAGTTTACTTACTTTTCCTGTCATGTGTATTTCTTAGCTAGTAGGCTTAAGCGCGAAAGGAAAATCTGAAGCTTGATTAATGTCCTTTATCTTGCTATTGATGATTGCACCCAACTTGCACTTACTTGTATCAAATTCGTACGTACACCGACTTGCATCAAAAGATTAAACGTTGAATATACATAAGCTTTGATATGATGAGTTTGGAAAAGAGTAGCAGCTGGTTTTCAATGAATTGAAAACACAGATCAATACACAACCAAGGATAATAACTTGTTCTCCTCATTTTTTGAAGAAAAGCTACATTCTCATTACCTACCTAACTACCTACATTTTAAATAATCGTGAATTCTCTTCTAAAACCACGATTTCACCCACACCTACAAAATAAACAAACTAATGAAATTTGTCCTGCCTTTTTTTCGCTTGTCGATTCCCTTTCTAAAAATTGTACGAACCAACTTTGCAAATTAAACTTGATGACTTGCACAAAATCTTCCCGTATTTACCGTATTGCATAGGAAATCATGTACACTGCATTCCCAAACTTACATTAGGACTACACATCCATCCATCATTAAATCTTGTCCCAAGCTTACTAACTTACCAACTTACCAACAAACATGGCGTCCTTTAAAACTATGATTCTTTGTGTGACCGCTTAAATGTATCATGCGTAACCAAATGATCATACGGCATGCAGTGAAGTTAAAATCTTTGAAATGCGGATAATAGTCTCTTGGTTCTTCTCCCATTCAAATCGTCATAATAATCCAACCGAGAAATGTGCACCAAGAAAAAAGTAACAGATGTGGAGCCGGACAGTTTTGCTGTATTTAATACCTACTAACTCCCACTATATCTACATTTTCAAAATAACCATTTCATATATAAACGTGAGAATCATACCTTCTTGAAGCTAACCATATCTTTTAACAGTTATTTAGATTTTTGTATTATTTCTGGATCCCAAGCATTCTTTTAATTTCCAATGAACGATTATGCCTTTTGTTGAGTACATTTTTACACGCTTCGTGGATTAGGTGGACATTCGTTATTTAATCTTTCTTATTCATAGCTCGAGTGCACCCAACAATCTTGTAAAAAACGTATGACATAAACTGTGCTGCAGCAGGTGTTCAAAAAACTGTGCTCAGGGAACAAAAATTTGTTGTCTCCAAATCAAAACAATGGCAAGGAAAATCTAACAACTCAATTTCCATTGTTATCTATGCAATACACATTAAGTAAGTTATAGCATGAAAACAATCGTAATTTGTTAATGTCGCTAATACTAACTAACTTTCTTAATATGGAACAAACCCGGAAAATTAGATCATTCTAAAGGAAATCATATTATGGAGTTCACGAATCCCATATATTCTAGTTCATTAAGTAACCTTTATACCTAAATATCAGAGACTATTACATAGCGTGAGAAGTAGAAGCATCCTTTATGGGATACAACACAACATTTGATGAAAATCATTGAATTTGTTTCCCCCATTTTATTGTCTTCATCACCGCCGTGCATAACATTATGGTTAGATATGTTCTAATGCTCTGTCACTTGTAACTATAACTAACTAACTCTCTTATTGGGAACGCGCGTGACGAACAGTACTACACATGAGATGAAAAAAGTGGTCTTTTCAACTTGGTTTGAAAAAAATGACCTCCTGCTTCCGTGCAGATAAAAACTCCTGCCTTTCATTTCAGTGCACACTCACTATATTTTTAATTCGTTTAGAGCACCAACGAAACCACAAGTCTAACTGAAAACTTCCACGCATGAAGCCAATACAATTTATTGTGCACACTCAAGTGAATGAAAACGACAGTTAGTTGACAGTTCTTGACCGTCTCCCCAAAAAAAGTTTGAATACGCAGTCACTTATAATAGGCAAAAAGTTAAGCCTTTTCTGTTCAAACAGTAGGAGAGCTTTCAAATTCAATCGTGGTCTGGTCATATATTTTCCAATAATGATCACCACATTCTTAAGCCATCAAAAATGTATTTAGGTACGCCGCCACATTCTTTGCTCTACGTAATGTATTATATGTGTATATCCCAGTAACTTTGCATGGCAGCCAGAAAAAATTCGATATATTCCTATCAAAAGAATATGGTGGTGAACTCTCGATTGCATATTACTCATATGCACTCACCCTTTGAAGAGAAATTTTACAAATTTTTGTTGCCAAAAGTCACTTACTCATTCTATTCACATATTTATAACAGTGCAGTCTTTCTTTCCAATAAGAAAATGTTTCAACCATTAATTCTCGACCATGCAGTCTACAGCATGAGTAGTCATAGTACGTAGCTCATTCTTCTAATGCACACCAACTAACTATAATAGTCAAAAGATCCTATCATTTTTCTACGTGCAATGTACTCCGCGTATATTCTCAAGTGGAAAGTAGGACACACACATACACACGTCATCATAAACAATGGCAAGTCTGTGCACTTCACCCTGTATATAAAAAAGATGAGTCTTGAGTTTCTTATTATTTTCTTGTAGCCAACTATATAGTTAAAACTATTGGTATCAAAATGTTTCTTCCTCCTAACTCCGTATTCAGGCTCATACTCGAAAAATGTGTGGCCCATAGCAATGAGCACAAGTGGAATCATGACGAAGACAAAAAAAAACATAATACTAAAGATAGCCTCAGCTCCTCAATTTGTCGGGAAAGAGGTTACACCTGTTTTGTTACTGCGTAACTAACCAATGTATTTCCTTATCAATGAAAAAGTAAGCTTTTTTGTCAAAGTCAATAAGTTTACTTACTCACTACCATAGTACACCCACACAAACTGAAGTCAATGTATCCCTCGTATCAGACAAATTGCATATAGAGTAGTGCAACTTTTTGGCTACTTTCCATTTTCAATACAATTGTGTTCATCATCTATTAGAATCATTCAGTGGCAGACTATCGTTATAATAATTCTCATGTATAAGCTACGCTTCATTTTCAGTGCACAGACTCCCAAAAATTATGAATGACGTGAGATTTGAGAAAAAGTTGAGCACTTCCGTTCAACAGGTTTCCCATTCTTGGGACCATAAATTCCGCGTAGGTGAAACACCCATCATGTTAAACTAGTATTTAATTTCTAGGTCAACAGCAGTCTTACAATCCTATAGTTTTAAGTTCAACAACCAACTGCTCAGTTCCTCTCTCAGTCTGTCACTTACAGTCAGTTAGTTAGTTAGTTAGCTAGCACGTATAAATGAGTAAAGGGAGTCATACAGTCTAAGGAATGAGTCAAGAACATCCTATTTAAGTTTTACATCCTAAAGTGAATCTTCATGCCACACAGATTTCACTCGTTCATTGCCCATTTAGTTTGTCTGTACATAATACGACAATTCTTTTTCACTATTATGCATGTTTTGTCCTGTCGTGCTTCTCCTATTGCTCATCACCCCCACATGCAATAATAATAAATAACAACATTTAAATGTCCATCTAATGCCAAGTATTGCGCACAGGTACTAACGATGCAGCAATTAAATGTGTACAATAACGTAACCAAACATGTATTGACAACAACTGGTAGAAAATAACAACAATACAAATTTCTTTTGTTTTCCTCCACGTACATTTTTCGTGACATTCTTAAATGACCGTCACCAGTCACTTTCTCCCTCAAGAATTCTGTACACAGATTTATTTGTGTTGTTTACATCAGACAAAATAGCAGCAACAACAGCTCATTTAGTCCCTAACTTTTGTCACATTCACTTTTCCTGCATATCACTTTTGCACGTGATTAGGTCATACGTACACAATCTTCACATTGTTTGGGTAATTACTGGGCTTTGTTCGACTCTTAAGGTGACAACTATACTCGATTTGATATGGGACCTCCCATGTTAACAATAATCATATACCCATGTACTAAATTTAGGGTAAGGTGGCAAATTTTATTTTCCTCATAGCTATGGACATGATTGCATTGTGATGGAAAAGACAAATGTAGTTAACCTTTTGACACCTGATGACTGCAAACATGGGTAATTAGCAAGATAGAAAGTATTTTTTATTTGCCGCTCCTAATTTCACTGGATTTTGTTTACATGCTCAAGATACTAGGGTTTCTTAAGCATGATAATTTGGTTGACACCTCCATATTACATGCACATGTGTCTATATCGTGATTTTTGAGGACATTAGTTACTTGGATGCAATATTAGTTTGTCTCGTCTCATTCTTCCTATTTCCGCTTTTTTTATGGAGGCGTGCATATTGCCTGAACCAATTGTAAAATAAACATTATGTCATGCGTGTATAATTTTTTTGTTGTAAAAAGATAAAAAATGTGTATACTCAAAAATAAATTTGTAAAACACATTTGTTATTAAAGTTAGACACGCATTGTGTACGTTGTATGTTTGTTCAATGCTGACTGCATCAGATAAGGCGCTATTTTATTAGCCAAATTTGTGAAAGTGAATTATCAGTTGTAAAGAATACTCAATTTTACTGATCAAATAAAAGCGAAGGAAGATTTAAAAGGTCATCTCACAGTTTGCACACTGGGCTTTTGAATACTCTTCACTAACACTTACTAACTAACTAAAGTAATAAACAGACTACAATGTGGTAAGTTTACTAGTCAGGTTCAATTCATTTACAATAGTTACAGTTACTCCATTGTGTTCCGTTAGAAACAAAAAAGACTCCACTTTTTACTCCCGGTGCTAACAAGGGCTAAAAGGTTTTAACCTAGTCAGCAGACCCATGCTTAATAATAATGAAACAAAACAACTAGCCATTGTTGAACAGAAAATCAATACATGGCTACTGTATATTCTACACAAAGGATGAAATCTCAATTTCTTTCACTAACCACATGCAAATTATACATCATACACTAAAATCGGAAGCTTAATAATATAAAGTATAGCCACTAAGCAATATAACCTTTTGCCATTATCAGGTTTTCACAAAAATTCACTTTCTCATCAACCCAATTGATTCAAATAAAATTCTTACTCCAAATACTTCCTTTCCACTGAATTCGAATCCCATTGAATTGCCATTCCCTTCAATAGTAATCTACAGCAACTGATGACTTTTATAGTTAGTTAGTTAATTAGTATTAATTCGACACAGAAAGCATACTTTTGATTGATTTCCACCATACTATCCACCATGCAATGTTCACACCGTATGACAAGCTCAAGTCGTCGAATCCCACGTACAATGTATTTGCCTAATGAAGCAGTACACACGGATTTCCAACCCAACAATCATGGAAGACAAGAATTTGTGCACAGCTAGATTTAAACCGGTCCGAAATCGCTGTTCCCATGTATATAGGAATACGTATGCGCACATCCTCATCACAACGAAACAGTATGCTGAATGAATTACGTTTTAATATTGTTCATCAGTCAGAGTTGGCACCAAAATCATCATCTTTTCTGATGTGTGTGTACAATAATGTACTACGCATGACGAAGCAAGATTTTGCCTAATCAAAAAACCCGTATCCCAGATTGGCACTATACTGTAATTACCTGATTCCCAGTTAGTTAGTTTAGTAGTGGACTATATAATTCTTTTTGTTCACATTTTCCCTATATGGATGATTGCAACCTTGCCAAAGTTCACTGGTCTAACTATATATTAGTGATACATAGCTTAAATGTTTGTGGCAGAAGCTCGTTCTACCACATCATCGCCCATTTCCTATTAAGTTCCATTCTGCCTCTGCATAATTTTAACAGGTCGCCCGGCCGTTGTCCTTTGGTGAACATGTGCACTCGTGGCCAAAACTATGATTTTTTTTAATGTGATGAAATGTCATTAAAGTTAGTCAACTCAATGAGCTCGATCACAAAAAATATAAATGCGTCGAGTAAATTATGTTTTTTCTCATTACAAACTCTAACTCATTTGAACATGATAATACCGTAAATCCGGTATTATCATGCCTGGTGCCATTTGATTTGATAGACCTCTTACCCTGGAGGAGTAAAATAGGATAAAGTTTGAGTAAGGGTAGGATTTTAGTACCAGATTTACAGTGTGCGCTATTTTTACCCATTCTTTCTTACAGTAAACAAAACAGAGCACGATAGTTTTTTAGGTAGTAAACAAAAAGAAACAATCAATGGAATGAAAAGTAAAATTCTTGGATTAATGAGACTCGCAATGATAACTAGTGTACATATTACTCATTCAGTCTAAAAAAAATAATACGTAACTCTAACTCAAATGTTTTTGCATCGTTTCAGAAACTAATAAGATAATTATTCTAACCAATCAGTTAATTTTCAGTGGTGGTAAATGCAGCGAGCAAAATTACAAAAGTTGCATGCTTTCTTTTTATTGTGACGTACATTATGAATGTGTGTGCTTTACTTAATACACACATTTTACATTATCTTGTGTTGTCATCCAAAAACATGTGCAATGGATTTTCCAAAGGTGCACATTTTGTGTCGGTGTGTTGCACTATCATTGAATCATTTCATAAACAGAGCAATCAAACATAATATAAATATATGTCGGTCCAAAGTATGACTTCTTGCCAAAAAAAGAAGAAGCATAGAAAATAGTGCAAATAAATTATTATTACAAAAATCTTTGGTACACAACAAACATAATTTTGACTGAATCTGGTATTGGTTTCAACTCAACATTTGGTTTCCAATTGTAATTAGACACGCTATAAATCAAACATTCACATTCGTTTTTTTACTAATCCTATTCGCCATACCTTATATCAATCTTTACAGACAACGAACGGAATACATGATTGAAAAGAAAGTTATCAAAATCCACTCATTGTTGCAGACTACACTATTTAGTATTGAAATGTACAATTCTTTCTGCTCGTCTGAAAGCAAACATCGTACCATACGCAATAACGCAATCCTTATGTAAGGGTGAACGTTTCACTGACCAATATATTAGATTATATAGAATAATCTTACACGGTTGTTTGAATTCTTATTATATATGCTTCAGTCGTAAGATGATTTCATTATGTGTTATTAACTTGAATAGTGCCATCTTAACTTTTGAAATGAAAAATTTCTGATACACACAATGTTACATCATGAATGCTATAGTTGATGATGGATGAAGGAGTGTCAAAAATAATCAGCTACGGATATTGGCCACTTATATGATGATATCTTTATTGCCTGAATAAATCACTTAAGTCATTGCAGAAACAATTTTCCTATTCAACTATTGTTGTTACATTACCGTGTACAATTAGACAAAAAAGAGAGACTTGGTTTCATCGTTTATGCTAAATGCTAACTAACCAACTAACTAACTATGGATTAAGCTATTATTATTGATAAGTCTTTCATCACGTATAGACATAGGAAGAGGGCATAAGGATGGCTGAAAGTAAATGAAGCCATTTTTTAGCCAACTTTATAGAAGAATCTAGGACAAATTGACACAACTTTCAGGAAGCTTCTATTTTCTTTATATCAAATGGTCAAGTATCCTCATCGCTTTTCATTTCCACAACCGACAACCATTTGCATTTTTTCCCTGCCAACATTAATTAAACATGGCGTATTGTCAGTAAGTATTAACCACTTGAGACAAGAGATGAAAAATAATCTTCTCATTTGAAAGAGAAAACGGAAGTTCCTTTGACATAAGCATAAATAGAGGCTTGCAAAAAGACACATTACTGCACATTGACAGCCAGAAAAAAAACACTTGTTTAAAGTATTGTCACACGGTCGTGACTAAAATTTCTTGAGTGTGTCTTGTTTAGTCATTAGTGTACAGGGGATCTTATGTGAATCCTCATTATTATGAGTACAATTAGTTTTTTAACATTTTAAATGCACTGGTATTACTCAACTTTGTATCCTCTTTTAACAGTCACGCTTGAATTCCCAATTCGTGTTCCTAATAATACTTTTGATTTTTTTAATTTGTCAATTACTGCAACTATTTAACCAACAAAAAGTTTAATTTCAAACATGTTGTTATTCGCCATTTTTCACTTTTAAATTTAATTTTTGTAGATTTAATGTAAGGATAGAAAAAAACCATCTGAGTACAAAAAGGAGCAAAAATAAAAATTTGGAAAATAAAATCTAAGCTAGTCAGTCAAACCCATAACAGCAACCTAATGTTGACATGTAGCATATACAGAGTAGAAAATTCTCATCTTTAAGTCACAATTCACATACGACAGATTGCCAAAGAATGCACACCCGTTTTGAACTCGGCTGGTAAAACAAAGATTTCTTTTCATCCTTCTCGTATACAAAGATGATGAAGACAATAATTAGAGCGAGTAGTAAACGGATTCATTCAAACAAACACATTATACACACATGCAATTCTATCTCCTCTACTCACTACTACTGTACAATCTAACATGAACTTTTAACTAAAAAAACCTTTGATACTGCTTCAGTAAAATAATAATGATATCTCTTAACTTAACTTGCTCACATTTTATTTACGTAGTATGCACACAAATTTGTTACCTGACTGCAGAGAATGAAAAAACCCAAACTTTATTTTTACTAACTAACTGCTAACAACAAATCTTCTTATAATTGTTGTAATTATTTTATTATGGACAAAACTATTATGATGAAGATTGTAACTTTAACTTCTCCCTATACAGACCAACCCACCAACCTAATATTTACCGTAAGTAAGTAAAATGCTATCACATTCTTCTGGTTGGTTGCAATAGCTAATTTAAATTTAATACGTGCTTTGTGCCTACCACATAAGAATATTATTATTATTATTATTTTGCTTGTTCCCAACTTCTTAACAAGTGTTAGCGTTGGTAATCAAACACGATAAACGGATGAACATCCCAAACAACATTTTCGCCGCTCAAATCAAAACAAATCTTGCTTGTTAGTTGTAATGATTTTTCCGCCATTTTTCCTCAATCTCTTTACGTAATAGACAGTCCTCACAATGGCCGCAAAAATTTAAAGCGCGTCTTCCGGCTTCATTTCAAATGAGGCATGATTACAACAAATTTTTCAGCTGATCGTTTTCAGTTAAAAAAAAAACGCACCATAATCATTCGTGGTAAGAATTACATGGTTTATGTAATGTAATTGATTGCACACTCTGTATAATAATGTTTACCAAATCTTTTTTGCTAGTTAAAAACATACGAGAAGACCCAAACAACAAAAGGAAGTGGACTACAGTGAGTAAGTGACATTTTCTGACTTGTCAGTTAGTTCCCATATCCAATGAAATTACACTTAAAAATTAAAAGATCCACTAACGTCTCGTTCCTTTTTCTTCAAAGGAAATCACTTTCTCTTACTTATCTAATTCTTTCGTATGGTTGCACGCATCACCCAGCCAGTGAGTTGTGAAAAAGCTCATCAATAACGATCAACTTTGTATGTGGTGTATGCTAAAACTAACTATGTTATTTGAACCTACAGTTCAATGAAGCCAAGGAAATTTCAACTTACCACAAAAGGGAATTCCCTCAGGAGTCCATGTTCCTTCTTCTGTGCAAACTCGTCGTACAGGTCCCAAAAGCTCAAATCCTCTATCACAATTATAGGTGGCCACAACACCAGGGCTTAATTTCTCCCCTGTGAACGACAATTTGGAATGCGCTGGGGCACCGGGGTAGCCGCAGCTCCGAACTGTAAACCATAATTTAGTATTAATTCTATAAGATGAATACAAGCCATTCATCATTTCAAAATCATAAAAAATAAACCTAATCTGCTGAATTCATCTTTTATAGATTCAAATTCTCAACTCGACACAACGACTAGTCTCTCCTCTGTACATGAGCCCAAACTATGTACCAACAAGAGGATTCCTAAACGCTACATATAATGACTGTGATTCAACGTCGTCTTTTTGTAAAGAAAATAAAGATTTTTTCTCATCCTCAATTTTTAGTGGATTCTACGCAACCCCTCAATCTGGCTCTGGTGAATATAGCACCCAAATTATACTCATAAAACCATACAATGGGATGTCAAGACTGCATGACAACTGCCCATTAATAATACGTGTACGGGGAACCAACACCACACTATAGGTAGTTGGTTATTAATAGGATTTTATGTAAATCATTGTTGTACGTAACGCAATTAGAATACGAATGAACGGTCAAGCCTGAAATGAGCACACTGTCATCATTTTCTCTGCTCATGCCATATGTGAGAGTAGTTAGGGACCGCTTGAGTGCTCACAGCTACAATATCTTGTCCATCCGTAAGTATCTTAAAACTAACTCAAGTCCCGGTTTCCTTACTAACTCACTATATTATCATTTCTATTCAACAACCACTGATGAATTACTTTTCCAAATGGTTCTCTTCAAATGTAAGTAACTAACTAATTCTGTTGACTTAAGCTAGCAAATCTAATATGATAATAGTCAGGCAGTCCCAAAAAGCCCTTACTCGCGATATTGTTATTTGTAACTAACTTGAGTGAAGATGTAAGTTGATGTTTGATCACTGATCTGGATCTGAAATTGATGGTGCATGAGAATGGTTCTTCTGCCATACAAAGCCTGTTATGAACATGTGTTCTTTTTTAAGTAACTTTATGTCTTGTCTGTCACACAAGAGGAAATAAATGACAGTTACGAACATTAGTTAATAAAAAACTGTCCCTCTATCCAATATTTGTATCTTTGAGGATTTACAATCCCCACCCATCAGTTAACTAACAGCACAGTTAGTTAGTAAGTAACTAAACAGGGCGGCCAATGATTTAACATGTAATTGTTCCGTCGTATGTTTGGACACCCTCTATCTGTTTTTCGTTGGGGATGAGATCTTTGAGCAAATGAATTAAACTTTTGACGTTAACGAATGCTACATTTCAAGTTCAAAGTCTGGGTACACTTACTAACTAACTACAAACTCTTCTTGGGAGAGTATAATTCAAGATTATTAGTGCATTACAAAATTTTATTGGTATGCATGCACGTAATCATATTAATGGGAGAAAAATACATACGTTATGCATACTTGAGCTTGCATGACTGCAAAGCCAAATGTACACAACTTAGATTTCTTGGTGAATCGAATCAAACCAAAAAATTCTATTGTTTGAGTTGAACGCCACACTAAATGTCCGCCATTTTTACTATACCATTTAGTCAAGGGTTTTGATTGGCGGTTTTAGCCCGCAAAATTAAACTAATTAATTGTGCCTGACGCCCAAGCTAAAAGTTGCTAACAAGACACCTTCATTGTTTCTTTTTCCCACATCTATTTAACATTTTCGTGTGTCAATTTTTTGCAATTTAAGTGACTTGTAAGTAGAACACCGCATTATTAAACAACCAAGTATAAATAGCATTGCCTTAATTTAAGCATGCTGTAAGCCATATAGCTTTATAGGTAACAATTGGCCAAGTTTGTGAGAATCATCCTTATATTTACTTGTTCTGATGAGGACTCCCACATGGTTGTCAACTTTTCGTGTTGAATAGACAAATTATATTCACTGTCCACCATTTGGGTGTGTGTTAAGTTAGTTGTTGTTGGTAGTTAAATACTATTCAATAATTCATGTGGAATAGTACGTTCTGAAAAATGCGTACAACAAAGCACTGGTTTGGACTGCAATAATCGACACATTTTTTTCCATGCGGTAAGAAATAACGAGTTCTATTAGCAAGTAAACAGATCTGGGAATGAGAACGCAAAGAGTTTGTATTTCTATTTCAAACATTTGGAACATGGGTGAAAAAAGTTGCTGAGTAAATGTTGACAGCTGTGCTAAATTAACTAGCACCAATTTACCAACTAAATACAACTGCAGTTTGATAAACAGGGAGAAAATATGATGAATCTAAAAAGTAATGTAATTTATAAACAAAACATATGGCGATGGTACTAACTTTCGCTCCAACTCATTATTATAAGGATTTTTAAAACAAAAATGATGAAGTGAAATTAATTTTTTATGCTATGATTATTCACCAAAAAATTAAAATATTATCTTTAAGCCTAGTATTATCTTTGTTTTGCTTAATATTTTAACTACAAGCATCTCGCATTAGCGGATTTAACAACACAGTTCTATTAGTTTCAATTTTTAACTAACCAACTTGCATACCAAATGAAATCTTGGAACAAACGGAGTCTACAAGCTACACTATCGAAACTAATGAGAGATCTATGGCGCCCATGTTACAATCTACAGACTAAAAAAGTATGACCCAAATCACACTTGTTTGGAAATCTTCAGTGAAATAAAAGATCCTTGTAATCAACCCGTACTCTTTTCGTTCTTCAAAGTATAGGTTGATGACCACACGCTATATTTTTATTGTAGGGCAAGGGCAAGGTTCCCCATTTTGTGCATGCTACTAACTCCAACTCCACTAACTCACAACAAGAGATTGTGTCCTTGAGTTTTTGTATCCTTCACCTGGGGCAAACTTTTGTACATACCCCCTTCATCGTAAATAGATTAACTTCCTACCTGGTATCCTTAATATTCCAGAAGAATCCGTTAGTTAGTTATGAACTCAACTCAACATACCCGTAGCTTGTATTTGTTTGTTGGAAACAAAAAATCCAGCAGGACGCTCCCTCACGCATTCCAATGAATGCAACGAAAAAAATAATCATGAAATATTCCTTTTGGTTAAGTCTCATGAACTCAACTCTTACTTAACTACAAAGCATCTATTTTCATAATCATAATGCTGCATATCCTCTCCCCCTGTAGAAAAGCAGTAAATTTGATTGAAATTCATAACGCCTGCCAACCTACTATAACTAATGCAGCTATTATTGGCCACTACAAAAATACTTTTGCCTCCGTTTATAGTTTCTTAGCCATGGGCTCGTCTCAATTTACACGATTTTAACACAGCAGAACTATGTGGACAGTAAAAATGGCTTGGTCATAGCCATAATGGTGTACAAAAAAAAGACCAAGTAACCAACAAAGATACCTAACCAGCTAACCAACTTCTAGTACTTACTGGGCGCCTTGCGTTAGCCCACAATGTCTATACATTGTAGATTGAGTATCCAAGAGTACGAAAAAGTCCCGTTAGCTCTTGTACTCCATTCAGCTCATTCCTTATAAGAGTTTGGTTTGGCAAACAACCTTTATCTAAAAGTTATGGGCTGTATGATACATCTAGTACACTACACTCACTAGTACACAGGATCTTAAAAAATGCAATAATCCGCATGCGGTGCAGGTAAGTGCATCAGCATGTGTGTCGATGAATATCTGTTGACCACAGCCAAGAAAAGGGTGAACTCAAACTGATCAACACTTACATACTACATAGTAAGAAGAAACAGGCGTGTAACGTTAAATGGAATTAAATGCGTACACATTCCGTTTGCATTATGCTATGCCATGTCCATAAGTAGGATATATTTTCACCTGTATTCATAGTTAGTAAGTCGTCTGTCACCAATGACGTATAGATAATCTTTTAATCAAGAAACTGCTAACTAACTATTCCAAATGATAAATAAATAAGTGTCCCTTTGATGTTGAAAATGAACGCGTCAGTATTATAATATCAAAGGTATTTATAAAATGCGATTCTAAAAGTATGAAGGAGCAATGACAATAGAAAATGAGGAGTGTCTAATCCTAACGTAAGTGTACACTGATTTGACAGGATTTTTTCATGTTGTTGCAACATGTAATGCTATTTTTTAGCATGTTCCAAAGCCACATTTAATGGATTCTTCACGGACCGTTTATATTCGCTTGTTTTTTGCAAGTGTAGAAAGAGTAATTTATTTTGACTATGGCCATGAAGACTGTCCCCATGTGTGTCACTATAGTTAGTAGTGAGCGGATTATTCCCCAAATATGCTTAATCTCTATTTAATGATATGTAAAGCAAGAGAAACTTATCTGCCTAGCTCTAGCTGTGGATCAAGATTGAAAGTGTTTTGAATGTATCATAATAGCAATAGTATCATGAGAATTTGCAATGTCAGAAAGAAGAAATTGAAACCTCAAGACTTAACTTATCGACACTACTAGAAAATTGGATGCAGATTATATATAGCTTTGACATGAGAGTAAAACAAATGGTAGCCACTAGATTTGTGAAAATGTTGCGGTTTTGATGCTCCCAACAAAAAAGAGAGATTATTACATGGTTGAACCTCAAAATTATAGTGTGTATGTCACAGTCACCTATAGTATTATGTGTCATGTAAGTTTTTCCATGATACGTGAGAAAATTGAGTCAGCAGGACAATTTATGCATTTTTTAAGGATTTTTTTGCACACAAATTCACTGGTTGAACCACATCATCTCACACTTGAGATAACAATATTGGATCTGCGAACTCGCATATTTGCTTACGCACACTATAACTACTTAGATGTGTGTATTCAAAATTCCTCTAAAAATTTCCCTTTGTTCTTCTATTAGTTAGTTGGTGACTTGGTGAAATTGTGTACACAACAAAAATTTATCTTTATTTTCACAGTTGTGCATTATTACAAGCACATTTAACGCGTTTTTAGCTACTGTATGCCCATTTTTTCAAAGTAAATGACTTGAACTAAAAGCTAAACATTTTCTCACAGGCAATTAGCAGTTTCAGAGGGAACTTTTCATGATCACTGGGACAGGCATATTGCCAAGGACAATGGAACTATGCTCTATAGTGAACTATTATTGAGTTCCGCTTAATCCGTACAGTGTCACACGACAAAAAGCAAATAAACAATACAAAAATCGTGTATTGAATGCACTGGTCGCTCTCTTGAAATTCCTTGACCATGTCAAAGGTTATTAGAACTGCACGCACAGTCTTACAACTCCCATACACTTGCAATTTAAATTGTACTACTACCAGCATTAGTAAGGTATAGATGGAAAATGCGGTCATCTCATTTGTTTCTGAACGCAGTAAAGAAATGGGACATCAAAAATGACAAACCTAATCTTTCCATTCAATTCTTAATCTATCTTAGCAGATTCTCTATTAACCAAACTTCAAAAAAAAATGCTCACCTGAATTGACAACAGTAGTATACGACACTAGGAACACAAACAGTAGCTTGTACAAATGCATTTTATTGCTTTGTGAAAACCGTAAACACAGAATAAAATTAAATGACACACGTGTTTTGTGTAAGTATCACAAATATATGTTTAAACTGAATCTCTTATACGGCACAGTAATAATCCAGGTGTATAACCTTGGTTGGTTAATGTGTCAATTTTCATTTTCGGGTGCCATTCCCAAAATGTACGGTCGTATGTAGCTCCCTAAACACATTAATTATTTTTGTTTGTTTAACTAACTCGCCCTGGAACTTTTGTAGTTTTTCGACCAATCTTGCTCAGTCACATTTTTTACTCGTCTTCAAAAAATCAGATGAAACGGTAGTCACGTCATCACAAAAACAATCCCACCTACTCACGTCTCAAAAGTCGGACAACAACTGACGGATCAACTTTGATTCTACAGGAAAAAAGAGTAGAGCATTATACTCTGTACTTACTGGCAGTATTCACACATTTTCCCTCTACAGGTGTCAGTTAGTGAATCTTGTCTGTGTTAAATGCTTGTACTCTGCTGAAGCCTCTTCCTAAGATACTACTGCAACCAAACATACATTTTAGCCGGTGTGCTATAGCAGCTAAAAGTTGAAGGTACTTGTTCATACCTGTAGTAAGACAGTAAGTTAAGTAGTTATTTTTTAGAAGATTGAGGAACTATCTAAACAAGATAGCTAAGTTTCTTACAATGCTTCTTGGTTAGTGCTCAGCTACAGACAATTATTTAGCATAAGTGCAATATAAACTTTGAAGTTATTGTGAAGCTGTTTCAATTAGAAAAAAACCAGCGGATACAAGTGAGAAGTTAATACGATGCTAAAATTTCTAATGAGAAAGAAAAATTAAGGGTTTTAAATGTATCATAATGTTATCATATCGCTATGTTCAATAAATGTTCTGTACGGCATATACAATTATTTACCACTTTAGCAGCATGGTTGTGTAGAATCAACTCCATTGCTACTTTATGTATTGAATACTATTGTGTTGCAGGAAGAAATACATTCTTTGGGTAACAATTTGGTGCATCAGAAAAGTTAGAGGCTTTCCCATTATACATGGTGTGAAGGGATGTTGAAGCTGACTAGCAGCTTGTACAAGATGAAATGCCTTCGGCAACCAGAATCATAGTTACATAGACGAACAGGTAAAGATGTTCAAGTTTGAAAAATATGGGCTCTTCTCAACTTTGTTCATGTTGTGAAGATGCTCGAGCCAACCAACTAACTACCATATAGGCAGTTAGTTAAAAGTTAGTAATGTAGGTAAGTTGTTTGCGGGCCAGCTAACTATGATGTATGAAATGTGTTTACAGCTTGTACACTCGGGTTGACCAAAGACGAAGGGGATATCAAATGATCTGATTATTGAGTCCACAAAGGTAGTGAGTCAGTCAGTCGGTTGTTGATCGTACTCCTTTTAACTTTAGTAGTCAGTTAGTTGGTAACGACAAATGACAATGTGAGCATTGTGTTTGCATGCCAAATGAATGACGACTGGGGGCCACACGATATTTTATTGTATCACCGCACGGACTGTCCTCATTATCAATATTGCGTGTAACTTACTTACTTGTGGTTTAGATGTGATCAATAATGTAGTAATGTTGAACGACTGGGAGATTTCAGTTTCTTCTTTTTTTAGAACAAGGTTCATCTGGGCTGCAGACTCAAACATGGTGGATTTTGTAAATCTAATGGACAATGGGTTTTATTTGGGTGATCAAATATTTGGTTAGGTTAATAAATGTCTTCATTTAGCGTAGTGTGATGTATGCATGAAAGGATAGCATAAAATGGGTCGAAAACACCGCAAAAGTTATCCAAGTTAGTATTTACATATGAAATAGTTTTGCGAGTTTTAGTTACCATTGTGGGGCCATAGGTATAACATTTTTTGGACCCTACCCAAGAATAAAGATGTAGTTTAGCTGCATTGTGAGACCGTTACATGGGTAAATCCACATTCATTGGTTGGATACAGGATTTGGTTGACAGTACAGTATTCATCATAGCGAAAAAATGGCACATTTTAATGCGTACGAAATCATCAAGAATTTTTAACACAACTCACTCATTCAATTGTATTCAGGTAAGCATATTGCAATAGCTTTATTTCGAACAAACTATTTAGACACAGCTTGCTTATAGTACGCTCCAAACATATAAAAATACTTGTATGTATGCATAATACCGATGGTTAAGATTGTAATCTTAAAACTATAAACTTCAGTCAATTATTTTTTCAGCATCAGGCCGTTCACTCTTTAACTATAGTAATATTTTTAGTTAACATTACTTTTCAGAAAGAATGAAACCTTTTGCAGCGTATTCATCGTTTTAATTTGTATAACTAATTAAGCAGATATGGATGACTTTATGGCATAGGTTACGTTACGAGTTATTAGCATGCAAGATAAATTAGATAAAAGTATAGAAACCTATGGACAGCACAAAAAACTGTCTTTTCATACTTTTCAAAGCAAACTACTACAATTTATGGAAGGCTAAAATTTAAAAATATTGAAAAATGTAATACCATAGTTCATATACTACCATATTCCATATTTGACTTCACTTCACACTATGTTAAGCATTTTCTCAGCAGTTCATTTTCAGTGTTTAGCTCAGTTGCGGTTATATACGACTTGGTCGATTTCTTGAGAGTTGGCTAGTGTGAAGGATTAGTCAAGTTAAATCGGATTGAATTTTGCCAACTATAGTATATTTGCTATTCAGTTTAGATTAGTGCATAGACTACATTATTTGTCCGATAAATTGAGAAAATTAAATACTTTACTTAACATATCAATTTTCCAATCACTTGCATCTGCATGACACATGTTATTACTCCGACGCATTATTGCAATGCAATTGCAAAACTCATACTCATCATTTGGGTGCCGCCGAATTCCTGCCGAAGGAATTTGACAAGCAACTAAATTCTCATGCAAGAACAAAAAATATGGTAAGCTAAGACAAAATGAAAATATGAAATAATAAAGAAAACAAAGCGGGTGCCCAAATTTTTCCATTTTTATTTATTTTCACTTAAACATTATAAAGCAAACAAATGAATAAACTTAAGCAATAATGATTTCCCTCGACCCAAAAAAAACAAAGTTTAAATAATGATGATGATTACATCAATAATAAGCACAACAATGATTTCCAATAAACAGAATCAAATTCAGGACAAATATATTGCAACAGTAATAATAATGATAGCTATAGAAAAAAATTCCACAGAACTTCCAGTACACTAATCGCCCACACAAATAATAATTCCAAAAATCAAAACTTGAAAGTCATAACACAAACAAATCATATTGTCTTGCTCCTTGCGCAATGAATATAATTACTAATAAAAAGAAGCTATTTGTAGCCACAAAACAACAATAATATATTATTATATCTGTCGATAGTAATTACAGCTGAAAAAGAGAGACCACCTCCCCCTTCCCTTTTTATGTAAGCTGAGTCTTTGTAAACTAATAATTTAAATTCAAAATAAATGAATGAATAAACATAGTATGCTCTATAACATGTAAATGAAAGAAAGTTGTATATTATTTGCACCATTAGTTTAGGTTTAATTTTTTTTCCTTTTCATAACTTTTTTCGCATTTTTTTAAACGTAAACAAGGATTTGTTTGTTTGTAACTGTTATTATTTTTTCTTATTTCAATCAAACCTTTTTAAATTTAAAGATGATGGATAATGTGTTGCAGTAGGCATGGAAGACACTCTTGTTTCATTCTTATGTTATAACATTACCGTCCTTCACATTTAAAAGGTGGCTTCCACTCAAAATTGCCGACCACGAGAGCCCCAAGCTGAAGAAATTGGTCGAGAACCTTCATTGTTGCTGTTTGCAGCACTTCCAAAAGTTGGGAAGTCCTCTGTACTTTGAGTATCTGGAGGCTGCTCCCAAGGAGCTCCTTGGACGACAAATCCATTGTTTTGCTTCTCCTTCTTCTCTTTACGATCCGAACCGCTCCCGTTTCGCAAAAACTTTTGCATGTATTCATTGTCAATGACATCTTGCATATACTCATCCTCGAGGTTCAACAAATGATCTTTTGCATCGAAAACCTTGTCTTCTTGGGGTCCCGTAATGGTGACCAAGTTGGGATTTGCATCATTAGACCGGGGGAAACGAATGTCAACCTAGTCAGGATGTTACAATAAAAATGTTCAGAATTTTTTTCACATATAGCAATTCTTATTCTGATAAGCAAATAGTCATTCACTATACCTCGAAATCCTTCATAATGATTTTCACGGTCTTGCCACGAGCTCCAATGATTCGAGAATGTACACGATGGTCGATGTCCACTTCTACTTTGTATTTTTCCCTGTCGACAATGTCTCGCACGAATTGAAGAATCTCATCACGAGCTGCCAAAGCCTTGTCTTCGTATCCTTGAATAATGATCTTGTTGGGCTCAGCGTCATCCCTGCGAGGAAGCTGGATGTTGACACCAAACTGATCCCGCATTTTACGGATACCTTCACCTCCACGGCCTAAAAAATGGAGTGGATAGCAGAAACTTTCATTATTCGGGCCATTCAAAGAAAGTTGATCTGATACATAACATCAACCTAAATACAGTTTACGCAAATCAAAACTTTACCAATGAGTTTAGGATGAAATTCTGCATCCACTTCAACTGTGACTTCAAAAGATTGGGCTTCACGATCTTTATCTTTCAAATCAAACTCGTCTTTCAAGCTAAGTAAGGCATCTTTGGCTGCGCTAGCGTTTTTGGGCGATCCCAAAATCTTTATATAAAAAATGCCAATTAGCCATAAGTCAGTTTAGCAATTCATGAACTACTATTAAATCATACCATAGATCCCTTACAGACTCCTCTTAAATAATTATATTACCTTATTATTGTAAATCTTACTTTGATAGTGTCAGACTGCTCTTCTGAAGGGGGCACAGTGATATGGACGTCATGAATCTTCATCAGCTCTCGTACGTCTTTTCCTTTAGCGCCTGAGAATAAGTCAAAACAATTAATCCTCAATAATAATGCAACGTGACACAGAAACAAAAACACACTTGAAGTATAATTTTTTACCAACCGATCACATGTCGATGATGCTTGTATGGAATATCGACTTCCACAGTTACAGGCACTTGTTCGAGTAAATCTGCTTTCGCAGCTTCACAATTTTCTGGACGGCCTGCAACTCGGATGATGTCAGATTGTCTAATTCCATCACCATTCTCCTCAATGACGGTGCCCTAATTAAAATTTTAAACGCTCATTGATTACACCTCATGAACTCACCTCGAAAATATATTTCTAAATGTAAAGATGCAAAATCAGCAAGTTTCCCCCTTACATTTGTGTCATCAGCTCGATCAGGGAATTTGATGTCAACATTATGATCCGATTGAATACGTTTCACTTTGCTTCCTCCAGAGCCCATGATTGTCCTGTGATGCTTTTGTTCAATTACCACGTCAATTGTAACCCTCTGTTTCAAGTCAGCAACAATATCGCTGATACGCTTTTTGGCAGCTTCCACACACTCTGGTGGACCTAATAAAATCATTAATAAACTCAATTGCTTTAACTATTGCTATTGCCTTCAGAATCAACACATTACGATTATGGATCTTCACTGTACCTTTGAGCACAACACGAGAGGAATTGGTTCCAGCTTTGGGGAACGAAATAGAGACGCCTCCTAACTCATCAGCAATGTGACGCAAAACTTCACCTCTGCGCAAAACAAAGTGACGGTGGAATTGGGGTTCCACAGACATTTCGGATTCCGTAACCTTATCTAAATCTTTGAGCATATCCGAAAGTTCCTTTTTGGCAGCTTGAACACTTTCCTTTTTGCCAATCAAGGTAATCACATCGGGTTGTGCATCTCCTTCATTCGGGAAAATGATTCGAGCTCCAGTACTTTCACGAATCTACAAGTCAATTGTACGTTAAAGCCAATTAGCAAACAATTCTGCAAAAAATATTGACACACCAACTAAGTTTTTGTAGTCTGCAAGTTTTAAATGTACCTTTCGAATAGTTGAACCATTCTTTCCAATAAGAAATCGGTGACTTTGAGCTTTAGCCTCAAGATTTTCAGTATAACTGTTTGTCTCTCTTTCGCGGCTCAAATCTAAAATTCCAAGATTTTTTTATGGTTAACATAATGGAAATTGAGGAGCATAGAAAATGACAGACCATTTTATATGACGACTACATGCAAGGGAAAGTACTATTTAAATCATACCCAAAAGTTGTGCTTTTGCCCTTTCCACATCCTCTTTAGGACCAGTAAGAATAACGCGATCAGATTTGGATTTGGAATCCGGAAATCTAATGTTAACACCTCCACATTCTTCAGAGATAGACCGAATGAGTCTACCCCCAGCTCCGATGAGGGAGTTATGGAATTTACTTGGAATCATAATATCACTCTCAATAACATTTGCCTGGAAATGAAAGAATTTGACTGTTCAAAAAAAGCCCGCACTGATGCATAATAAGTAATACATAAATTTCCAAAGAAATACAGTGGAAATAAACTTTTACTAATTACAGGATAAAAACTGAGAAAAACAACATACCACTGAGTTTTGAATATTTAACAGCTTATCCCTAGCAGCTTCACAGTTTTCTTTCTTTCCAGTGATCAAAATGATTTCGGCTTCAGTCCGATTTCTGCCTTCTTCAAATGGAGGAAGATCAAACCGAGTTTGGGTTTCCTCCCGAATTTTCCGAATGTTAGCACCGCCCTAATAAAAAAGTAGCACAAATTAGCACGATAAAAAAGTAATCGTTCATTTCTTCTGTCCACTGGTAACTATACTGAATTAACTAACCTTTCCAACCACAAGTTTGTAGCACTGTGGGAAGATTGGAACCTTCAACTGATACGAGTTCTCGAGCATATCCCTGTAAAGCTTAGTCATATGACGACAACATTTATCCACATCATCTTTGGGTCCTCGAATAGTTACCACATCCCTCTTCTCACCAGGAGCAGGGAATGCGATTTGAACCTAAAATAGGGCTCAAAGATTAACATCCGCCTATCCATCGAAACCGATTTCCCAAACCATTAAACACACAATACCAAAACTAACCTGATTGAACATATCACGAATCTCTCGAACTTTCTCTCCTTTAGCCCCAATAATATTTCCATGAAATCGGTGCTCAATTATCAAATCTTTTTCTTTCTCATTTTCCATTTTGTCTACTTGTTCCATTAACAATTCCGCAGCCTTCTCCACACCCTCTTTGGTTCCTTCCAAATGAATGACTGCCGAGTTCCCGTCCTTAACCGAAATGGTAATACCAGTCTCATCCTTCAGCCGATTGACTGAAAAAAGTATAGAACCAAATAAGGTCATCTTATCTACTAATGGCAGGAAAATGCTAGAAATCATAAACACTTACTGTTGCTTCCATTCTTGCCAATGATGTGCTTATAATGTTTAGTATCCACTGTGATGTTTTTAAAACACATCGTTTGCAGCAAATTTTTCACGCATTCAGTCAACAAAACTGTGATTGGCTCCACATGTTCTGGTGGTCCTTCAATGTTAATAATATTTTGGCTGTCCAAAATTTCAACATGTGCCTGCAGAACGCATTGTCAATGAGCAAGCAAGTGGATGATGATAATGGGATAAAAAAGTGGAATATTTTTTCAACAATTTACCTTATCGTATTGAGCTGTGATATTTCGAATATTGGAGCCACCTTTGCCGATGACGTACTTGTGAATCCAGCTAGGGGCTTCAACAACTCGAGTGACAACACTGTTGGCTTTTTCGTACACAAGAGTAAGAGCTGTAAAAAAATTAAAAATATTCATAAAATAATTCGTAAATGATTTGGCTAAAACAGCGCATTAAAAGTTAGTTTAGTTAGCTTTCTCACCGTTTCCTAGGGCATCTGGAGGTCCACGTAAGGTGATAGTTTCGCTACTTGATTCCGTTGGTGGCATTTCAACTGATACTCCAGTTTCTCTCAAGATGTCATTAAGTGTACCCCGTTTTGGTCCAATGATGTACTTGTGCTGAGACTTTCCAACTTCAATTGACACAGTAACATAACGTTTCTGCAATGTCAAAGTTTAAATTCCAGAATTTGAGATATAGTAATTAAGTTATGTGACAAGTTTAAAAACCAATAAGCAAAAACTTACAGCCTCGTCAAATTCTTTCTTGATTTGTTGGACAGCTTGAATCACACCTTCCTTCTCTCCGAAAACCGATATCTCGTCATTCATAACTGAAGGTGGTGGGATGTTGATTTTCGCACCAGTTTCCGAAATCAGTCTATTAACTTTTTCATTGTAAGGCCCACAGATGAATGGATGGAATTTTTTAGGGATTGGTAGACGTTCGGAAGCTTGTTTGGACTATTGAATTACAAAATAAATATTTAACATAATATTCAGGTGTAATTTTTACACATAATGGTAGTAGTAAAGACATGTAGGAGGTTCGTGGCACTAATATTTGACCTAAAGCAAACAAAAGCTCGCTGAACTCAATTTGCTTTTTCTTACCGCTCAAACGATCCAGAAAATTAATGTTTCCAGATGTTTTTATATGAGACGAAAAGAAAATTACATCCTATAGATAACAAAAGCACTTACTTGTTCGTCAGAAATCAAACGAATTTCATGCTCTGCTTTCTCAATACCCTCCCGAGTCCCAACAATAGTGATGAAGTTAGAATCTTCGTTTGTTCGAGGGATAGATATTTTAGTAGCGGTGGCCTAAAATTGCCCAAAAAAATGAATAACAAGGCCTTATAATTCAAAAACTCAAAATACTAGGAACTTATTAGTTAACATTACCTTCTCCAAATCTCCCAATTTGCCTCCCTGTTTCCCGAGAATAAACCGATGATGTTCTTTCGGAATATTTACTTGCTTTTGCGCCTGGGTTTGAAACCTTTGCAAAATCTCCCTCTTCGCAGCCATAACACTACTCTGTAATAGCGAATAACCATATTGCATGAAACCATCGTCAATGCACGAAAAACATGTTATTTCATTATCATGCATACACGCATCTATAATGACCCCTTACAATTTTTCCACTGACCAAAAAGGTCAAAGACTGGTCTTTCGAAGAGCTAGACATCTCGATATGAGCTTCAGTTATTTTCGAAATTTCAGCGCAAATCTTCAGCGCAGTAGTCTCGCCGAAACGCTCTCCATGCCCGCGGTCACTTCTTTCTTCAAAAGGAATGTGGAAGACACTTGTCACAATATTGGAACCAATCCGCATCTTTTGTGACCACTTGGAGGAAGCTCCCGGGGAACTAATTCCCGAAGTTGGGCCAGAATTGGGGCCCGATGGATTCGGTGGAAGAGCTGGAAACGCTTCATCGTACCTGCATTTCCATTATTATACAACGATTTAACAAGCGGCCTTGACAAGAATGACACACCATACAATAATAAAACCCTTATAATTTCTGTTTATAAAAAAACGGTGAATTTTATTCACATAATCGGTCTATACTTTTCATCTAATACATTCTAATCATTAAATGTGAGCCAGAAACGTTATCGCTAACCAAAGTAACTTACTCACTTAGTCAGCAAAATATT
>Ga0210040_10001123_pt1 | contig 41558 bp, 38 predicted proteins | sample CryGeyCG12114_NA_FD_185462 | JGI IMG/M metagenome (GOLD analysis project Ga0210040, IMG submission 185462) | Groundwater microbial communities from aquifer - Crystal Geyser CG19_WC_8/21/14_NA (SPAdes) (version 2) | ecosystem: Environmental > Aquatic > Deep subsurface > Groundwater | place: USA... | reverse complement strand
GAGAATGTCCGCGTCCCAAAGCCCGTAGGGCAAAACAGTCCTGCTACTACTGTAGCAACACCTGCTGTAGGGCCTTTCAGCCCAGAGGATTCCCCACGGCGTGAGCCTATCGCTGGCGGTGAAGGGTTGTACCCCGGGTAAGTTTCTCGTCGCTTTCATCTTCAGTAAAAAGTCAGTCGCGGCGTTCGTCCTAGCCCATGTGCTTACCTTCATCTAAGATGTAGCCTGGGGAGCTTCTCTTCCACAGAACCAAGAGATAATGCATCAATGCGTACAGATTCCACCTTCGAAAACGAAAGGTGGCAGCCCAACGGTAGCGTTTACGACCAGGCGCTCGTCCAGCTGTGTACCATGGGGATGCTGATAGACTTGTATGAATATCTGCAGGCGCGGAGCGGCGCTGTCAATGAGATGCAAAAGGCCTGGCCACTGAAAAATCATCACGACTTCACACCAGCGCTTCATTTCTTCACTTTGGTCGTCGGCAATACTGTATTGACCACTCTGCGCCATGTTGTACAGCTGAGGTCGCAGGTGTCAATATTTCAAAAAGAGCTGCTAGCCCGCAGAGTCATTGATACAGGTCGCCGCTACATCTCAGCATGCACAAAACCAAATGAGTCCAGTTTGACAGCGGTATCTAGCTTCGAAAGGATTATTCGGAATTTGAGGGATGAACTATCGGCGTTATATAGAGCTCGCAGGGATCACTCCGAGGTCAACCGACTTCACTCATTACTCGGACATCAGGCCTATCTGGCCGATTACACTTTCGAAAGGATGTCAACGCTATCAGATGGAATCTGCGAAGCACTGAAGCTAACATTTGGCGATGTCGAGGACGCTGATCGCCGAATCCTGGACCCGTCTGGGACGTTGAGAATTCGTGCGGCACATCTGGCCATAATGACAGGCAGAAGAAGAACCCCCATTGGCCCTTCATTATGCACGTTGCACGAGGATATCGATATCCTTGGCCGCAATGTGTTGCATTTAGCAGCTGAGGTTGGCGATATCGAGTATCTCAGGTGGGCGCTGCAACGGATACGCAAATGTGGGAAAATAATACTGGAACGACGGGATACCTTCGGTTTGACACCATTAATGGTAGCTGCCTATGCTGGTTGCCTGGATACGTTCAAGCTTTTCGTGAAAGCCGGCGCTGATCTGAAAGCTCAGGAGCCAACTGGGAAAAGCATTCTCTGCCTTGCTAGTATGGCCGGGCACGAGCCTATTGTGACGTTTATCCTGTCACAAGGAGTGAAGATACAAGATGGTATTGGATTCTGTTCACCAATACACGACGCAGCAGCAGCAGGTCGCTCTGAGGCGGTCATATGGACGCTGCTTGAGAACAAGGCCGAGCCTCGAGACGAACGAAACGAGCATGGCAACCTCTCTGCTTCCAAGGTTGCAGCTAAACATGGCCACGCACATCTTGCTAAGATACTCACAGACGCGGAGCGAAGGCTGGAACGCCAACTCCCCACTGAACGAATTGACCCATATGGACCCCAGATTCAAAAACTCAAACGGAACATCGAAGATGCTATGGCACAATCCGAGAGTCCGGAGAGTACTTCTTCGAGCAGTGCTTGTGCTAGAATTATGCCACCGGCTTCCGAAACGGCTCGAGCGAAGCGACATAGGGGTGTCTCTCAAAGTCCATGGTCAGATACGAACGCCACGAGCTCGTCCTTTCAAAGTGCTACATCGATCATGCTAGACGGGCCAGTCATACCTAGCATGCATATGCAAACTCAGATTGACATGTATAGTGCTGATATAGGGGCGAAGCTCAATCGCGATTCTGTGATGAACCCTTTCCACACATTCACTCTCGATGATGCGGATGACTTCACACCACTATTTGGCAATGCTTCAAGCCACGACTTCGCAGATCTTACGGAAGATGAGTCGTGATAGTGCGATGTAGGGCGGTCCTCTCCGACAGGCATATGATGGCGGAGGCAATGCGTTTTCGAAGGGCTATGCTTATAGAACTTTTCTTGCAACCGATAACGCCATATCACACTTGCCCCGCAGTTGTCTAGCAATAGTCCATGATGACGCAGAGGGATTGCAGGGGATCTGTGCCTGAGATGGATCAGATTGTGGTACGCACCGTGCACGGAGCGAGCGTTGGCAACCGGAAGCGCATCGATTTGCTCACTTTCAGGACAAAGTGTTCCATGTCTCATTTGTCGCGCTCGTTGGATAATGGAAAGCCTCACGAAGCATTTGCGAAGGCCAATACACTAGACGCGACATTATGAATACCTTGCGCAAATAAAGAGTTGATTAGTTTCTTGTCAAGGAAGGGAGCATATATACCATAGCTAATATGGCATTTCTCAAGGCAAGGCCTCAGATAGTACTTAAAAATAGTTTCAAGCTTCATACTCTCAAGTCAACTCTGGCAACCGGAGCAGGCCTGACAGCAACGTCATCAATACTTACTTGGAGACTTCTAGAGGTCACTGATGTCTCTACGCATAACCACGGCATTAAGCCGGGCAGTAGACGCTTTTTGCTTGGCAGATCTATGATCGTTGCACTATTATTAAGGCTTGCACGGGCATACGCGTGACCATTTCTCCACATATCTTATCCAACTTGGTGCACCATCACGCGTGCCCATGCTCACCAGCACAATGGAAGTCTACTCCTCGCCTTTGTCTCATACACTGACGTTGAAGAGCTTCAGCAGAACGAGTCATGCAAAGATCGGATCTGCGTAGCAAGTGTGCTGTTTTGCTGCTTCTATTATGTCTCCTTGGTCCAGCCTCGGCTCATGAATGGGTCGGAGCTTCCTTGAAGCATGATTATTCTCGCTATTTTCCGCAGAACGAAGGTGCGACCATGGTCATCAACCATTGATGCCGCGTGTGCTGGAAACAAAGCTAATAGCTCTCACAGGGAAGACATCAGTGCCTGCCGCAGACCTCGAAGCTTTCTTCGCCTCTCCACCACACTGGAACGTGAAGACTTCAGAAGAGCATCGAGGTCATGTCGACTACAGCACGCTGGATAGAACGCTTCTACCCCTGGTGTTTGAGCCTTTGCCACTTGGTACAATCAAACCTCGAGGATGGTTCCGACAGCAGCTCGAACTCATGGCCGATGGTCTTCCAGGTCATATGCATGAGTTCTACCGTCTTGTCAGCAATGCAACCTGGGGCGGAGGTAACCAAGAATACAGCATCCTCAACGAAGCATGGCCGTACTATATCAATGGTCTTGTACCACTAGCTTTCGCGCTTGACGACAAGCGGGTACTCAACGAAATAAACCAGCAGATATCATATGTGCTGCTAAGCCAATATCCAGATGGCTGGCTTGGACCAGAAAGTGAGTTGCGAACACGAAATTTCTGGGGTAGGTATCCCTTCTTCCTGGCCGCAGCACAATACGTCGAAGCTGCTGATCCATATGAATCGAGACAAATGCTCAAAGCAATGCATCGTTTTGTCAACCTTATGCATTCAATGCTCAAGAACGACTACCAGGGATATGTTTGGAAGCAAGGTGACAGATTTGACGAACAATGGGGAAGGTCAAGAGCTTCAGACATGGTGTTGGCGCTGCAATGGCTGTATGAGCATCATCCTGAGGATAATCATGCGAAGATACATGAATGTATGTTCATGATCTACGAGAAAGCTTTTGACTGGTCATGGTGGTTTTCGGATGGCGTTTTCCTCAAGGGGGACATCGAAACGTACCCTCCCGAACTCATCAACCCTCTTTTTCCTGTACTACATGCAGTCAACGCGGGTCAAGGACTAAAATCACCGGCTGTGATGGGCCGTCTGCTCCGCGATCAGGCTCTGCTCAACAGCTCTCGTCGTGGTGTACAGCTGACCTTCGACTATCACGGTACGTCATCTGGCGCCATCGTTGGCGACGAAAGAATGTCAGGCAATTCCCCAGCAAGAGGGACCGAGCTATGCTCGGTTGTCGAAACAATGTTCTCCCTCAGCACACTATACCAAATTCTGGGCGATGCTTCTTTCGCAGACAGGCTTGAGAATGCTGCCTTCAACGCTATGCCAGCTATGATCATGCCGCGATGGTGGGCTCACCAATATGTGGCCCAGACGAACCAACCCTACTCATACGAAGTCCCGGACACGCACTTCTGGAACGTTGGTCCTTGGGGCTTAACCTTCGGAACTGAGCCCAACTATCCTTGCTGCACTGTTAATTTCCCACAAGGGTATCCGAAGCTACTCTCGAATTCGTGGGTGCGGAGTCCTGAGCACAACGGTATTGCTCATGTGGTTCTTCTTCCCAGTGAGATCAAAACCACTGTGAGCAACAAAGAGGGTGATAAAACATCCGAGAGTTATGTTCACATCCGATGCGAGACTAATTATCCTTTCACGCAACTTCTGACATATCATGTCGAAGCCCAGGATGCTTTCAACTTCTCTTTCCGTGTACCCGGATGGGTAGACCTGAAGAACCCAGAGACAGGTATATACCTAGAAAAGGACGACACGGCGGTCTCCGACCATGAGAGCACAGCGCAGCAGCCGCTCGCTTCAGCCGAGAAGGACCCTCAGCCTCTGGAGCCCGATGCTCATAGCGGCCTTCATACGGTGCTTCTTCCAGCTGGTTCGGTATCATTCTCGGTCTACCTGTCACCTTTCGTGAATCGTTCTGACCCCAAACCGACTGTTCACAGCCGACCTAACTCCGCTGTGGGTTTGACTCACGGGCCATTGCTGTTCGCACATACACCCCACGGCGATTACAGATCACGGCGTCCAGCAAATTATAGACTTCCAGGTGAAGCGCCGCCAGAAGCCAATGACTGGACAATCACACCACGTTCGCAAAACCGCATGCCGGCAGGGGATGTTAGTGGCTTTGGGAAACATGAACCGCCAACATGGATACCATGGAACATAGCGGTTGACCCGTCAACAGCACGCGTGCATGAGTATGGCAACGCCTACAGCGATCCGGACTGCACAAGACCACACTCGGAGGATCAACATGCGACTCCATTCCCAAAGGAATGTTTTAACGATTGGCCTAATCCTATCTGGTCCGAGTTCAAGCCACCAGTGGCAATCAGCATCATGGCATGCGAGATCGAATGGAAGATGACTGCTCCTGCGCAATACGAAGAGGAAGACTTACGGATAGATTTGAGCAGTACGTCAAATGGGACAGTGTCATTTCAATTCGTTTCGCCTGATCCAGCTTACGCAAGGGATGGGGGAGATATACCAGTCCCGGTCGATGACGATCCTGTGCTGCTACCAGACGACGCAGACCCTGTATTCGGGTCTGACAGTGGCCGGCAGGGGAAGCAAGCGGTGCGAGGAGGCTATCCTCTCCCACCACCTTTCCCAGACCATAAGACAGGTCGCCACAAGTGCATTGGTCGTGCTTTTCCTGTGGAGCTGAGACCATACGGCAGTGCGAAGATTCGCATGGCTGAGCTTCCCGTGGTCGACCTGAGTCCTGGAAGCGAAGACCTTACCAGCATTTAAGTCATCGAAGACCTTTCAAGCAAGATCAGGCCTCTTGACAAGAGTGCCAGCTGGATGAGTGATGCATGCCAGTGCTTTAACCTTCGTATCAACCTCGCAGGGAGACGAGACCAAACCACGACATCTGCTCTGCATCAATCGTTACAGCTGAGCTCACATACAGGGAAGTAGGCCAGATTTGGAACACTGTCGGAGTTGTTTCAATGAGTAGCCTCTCGCATGATTCTGTAAATGCGTTCCATCTTGATACAGTTCGAGACTGTCAACCGAAACGGCCTGGCTGGCCTTTTGGGACCGGCAGTCTCAGCTCTCAGTTCAATCGCGAGTATTAAGCCGGCCGGATAGAGAGCCTAGGACTGCAGACAACCATTGCTACATCCTCAGCATCGGTTGCTCCCGCTCCGCAAGCGGAAGCAAGCGTCGGTGCTAACCTGGTGCGGTCGCCCGTTGAGACCATTGGCGCGCGTCGCACATTCCTCATAGCTGTGACGCGCTCCGAATTCCACTCCATGACACTGCAACGGATGAATCTCAACGCAATGCTGTCAAGCGAGGACATTGTACGGGTTGTCTTTGTAGCCTTCTGCAGCTCAACTTCATGCTACTCATTACCAGTAGGTGATGGGAATTTTACGTCGAAGCAGTGCCCTTTGCCCATGCTATACCCTCAGCAACGAATCCGCTGCTTGCGGCCATGTTTGCTCCCAGCTTTCTGACGCTGGAAGCAGCGACCATCATTGCACTACATCAATGTCTGGCTTATCCAGCTCGCTGACATGCGTCCGAGACAATCTCGACAAGACAACTAGCCATATCTCAGCAAAGATCGACTTATTGATTTGAGCAGAAGCCATGCCTTTCATTTACACATTGAAACCACTCATTCCTGTCTTAGCGTGGCTCGTGCTTAACATCAACGCAGGTCTAGCGTTCACGATCCCCTTGAAACATCGACTCTGGACTCTGCCAGCAATTCTCCTTCCAGCCTACATATCCTTCAAAACCATCAACTGCCTGACCTCCCCCCAGGGATTATCAACGGTCTGGGGCTACGTAACTCTATTGGGACTCTTCCACTTCACGTCACTACTCTACATCAAACAATGGACACTTCGTCCGGGAAAAGACGAGAATGGCAAGCCCCTTGACCAGCCGGATTGGCTCAAACTTCGATCATGGAAACGAGTATACAGAATTACTAGTAATCCCCGCCTGCTCAACACCTCGAATAGTGACGTCGATGGGATGAAGGAAGATCTCAGCCTGACCTTCGCCAGCAAAAAGGCTCCCTTCTCGATTTGGTCCATTGTCAAATGTCTGGTTGGCTGGCTAATTCAATACTTTCTCGTATCTCCTCGCGTCCCTAGTGCTTACATGCCCACAACTCCTGGCGAGATTTCGTCTACATATATTCGCCGCCTTCTGTTATCATCCTTCCAACAACCATTGCATACCGTTACCAGGAGAGAGACTATCATACGGGCTGTCTTAACCTTCCACTCATTCTGGCTTGTTGTTCTTATACTTGAGACAATGAACGCTATCTTCGCGATATTCTGGGTCGTCGTCCTCCGAGTCGGTGAGCCTCGAGACTGGCCTCAACTGTTAGGGAACCCTCTAGAAGCATATACCCTCGGCAGATTTTGGAGCAGGTCAGTGACTCCTACTCTCTAAACGCTGGACGCCTCCGCTAACCCTTTACATAGATTCTGGCATCGGGGCCATGTTTCAGCCTACGTAGACTTCACGCAGCTGCTGATCAACCTTCTGCCTCGAAAGCTCAGGGACAACAAACGCTTTACTACTACGATCAGGCATTTCTTGTTCTTCCTCTTCTCCGGCATTGTCCATTCGCTTGTCAGCTGGCAGATGGGCGATCACTGTGCATACGAGACAGACATTTGGTTCTACCTCACTAATTTTGCGGCTGTTTCCATCGAGGGCGTGGTGCTGAGCCATTTCGGTGGAAGAGACCGCAGAGAGCCAAGCACAGAGCAAGGAACAGAAAAAGAGACAGAGAACGAGAAACAGAAAGAGAAGGGCAACACGGACAGCGGGAAAAGAGGTTGGAGGCCAAATAGCAAACAGGTCGCCCTCATGTGGCGTTGCATTGGCTATATCTGGGTCCTCGGATTCTTCTTTTGGTCGGTGCCGAAGTTCTCCTACCCGAAGCTCCAGTGTGCCATGGAGGAACAGTATTTGCGGATGATGAAAGGGTTATTCCGATGGGAAGGAACACTCAACTAGAAAGCGCGGTGACGCTAGAGCACATATTGAACCATCATGTACACATGGAGAAAGATAATAATACAGTGCATCTATTCTGTTTCAGCGCTGGTGTCCATTCTCATTGTCCATGAATACCCTCGCTCAAGCCATCCTCTGCTTCGGCAACTTCGGGAGAAGCAGCCAGATAAGCAGAATCGTCGCCAAAAGCGCAAGCACAACAGGCTGCAGCACCTGCACGCCGCGGGAATTCGCAATAGCGCCCACCGCGAAAGGCAGAACAGTCGCTCCGGAGGCTCCGACCGCAGCGGCAAAGCCCACCGCCGCAACATGCAGGCGTTTCGGCAGAAGCTTAGTCAATGCCACGACAGCAGCCGGGAACATCGGCGCAATGACTGCAAACAATTAGCGCTCATTCCATAGCATGCATGCATGTAGTAAACTCACAGAACCCAAGCAAGCCAACCATGACAGCCGAAACATTGAAGCTGGGTATCAACCAGAACAGCAACTGCAGCGCGATGCAGCAGACAAGATAGAACGCAACAGCGTGCTTCTCGGTCGGGAAGCACCGTGCAGTGGCGAAGCCAAGGACGAATCTGCCGACTGTGACGCCGAGCCAGAAGCCCGTGGCCACGATGCCAGAGGCGAAGTTTGTGCCGTGGCGCACGCGGAGCATGAAGACGACGATCCAGCCTCCGATGCTGACTTCTGCGCCGACGTAGAAGAGGAGGAAGACGGCGGTCAGGATGGTGACGCGGTTGTTAACTGCTGCAGCTGTAGCGCCGGATGCGCTCTTGAGGGGGTTGATCTTGTGGAGGAAGGAGGCGAGCGGACCTGGGGCTGGTTTCGGTTTTCTTGATGATCGGAGCGGATGGTTCATGAAGAAGTGCTCGTGGAATGGGTTGATTCTCTGAATCAATGGCGCTTGCATCTTGCGTGACGTCGCTTCGGCGTCGGTGGGTGTAGCAGTGCCCGAGCCTTGTGCGGGCGGATCATGGTGTGCTGCGAGGCCTGCGGCATGTTGAGCGCGGTACGCTGCGCCTGTTGACTTCCAGAACGCGCCTGTTAGGACGAAGATCTCGATGACTGCGGCGCCGATGAGGAAGTAATAGAACTCGTACCACTGCCAGCCGGCTTTGGTGATCAGTGCTGTTGCGACGAGGGGTGATATGCAGGCTCCGAGACCATACATGCCGTGGAGAAACCCGAGGACCTCGTTGGCGTTGGCCATGTCGCCGATCCAGGCGTTCCAGGCGCTGTCGGCTAGACCGTTGCCGTATCCTGCGAGCATGAAGACGACTACTAGGGCGGGGTAGGGCGGGTGGAGGCTGATTATGACATAAGCCACCAGGTGCGAGACACTCATGATTGCTGCGACTCCGCGCTGGCCGAATTTCATGTGGACCATATTGTTGGTCAATGCTGAGGCTGTATAGCCGACAACTGGTGACAGGAAGACGAGCGAGATAGTGATGTAGTCAACATTGTAGTAAGCTTCGAGATATGGGATGAGGGCACCGTATGCAGCATCATTCGCACCTAGGATCGTAAAGCACCAGAACGTCGCTAGCACACGAAAGATGTTACTTCGTGGATAGTTCCATCTCTGCAATTGAGGTGCAGTGTTGGCTGTCGTAGGGCTCGGTAGCGTCGCTTCCTCATAGTCATCTAGTTTGGTCCCAGCGGTCCTGGTTGTGTCTTCGTTCGAAGACTGTTGTGAGGTCCATGGGGCAATTCTCTTTGCTTGTTCCGGGTAGGCAGGCATCTCCGTTGTCAGTGTCGACGAGCCGCCACCGTTGCTGTTTATGGTCGAGACTCTCCTTGGTGCCATGGTGCACCAGAAAGATATGCTCAGGTTTGCGCGCAGGTGCCATGCTATGTGTCCAGCAGCTTGAGAGTGCGGTGTTATCGCTTCTTAAGTCATGCAGATGTAGATTGTCATTTCGGATAATACTCATGCTAACCTCAGATCAACAAAAAAAGTATGGCACGATCTCCGGAATAGGTCCTGGACACGCGGTCCGTGTACCTTGACGGGATATGGGAAAAGTCGCTAGAGCCGAAACAGTTCTGCAACCGAAGAAACTGAGTCACAAGTGATGAGTATGGTGAGATCGTCTGGAGATCAGGCGGATTCCACGGCGGAAAATTGTTCGGCGCCCAAGCATCATGCTCGTAATGCCAAGACGTTTCCCACCGTAACTTATAGTAGATTAGCAACAGCAGTCTAGACGACCAGGATCTACTCCACGGTCTACACTGTAAAGGCCGAACACCATGTTGCAGCCGCAATAAGCCGTCTCTCCGTTGGAGGAGCGTCCGTTGAAGGGGTACAATCTGCCTCTTCGATGTTGACAACACATTGGGCCCTGCGAGATGGTTATGTGGTTTCTCTTTACGCCTCGCCCTCAACCGAAATGTTGAAGACGGGCTGGAACAGGTCAAGGAACAGGCACGTAACCGAACGGTGCGGACGTCGCTTTGCCAATTCCTTCTCTTCATGGTCTTTCCATCATTGTCAAGCACGAGATCGAGTAATTACACACTAGGTCTGCAAAGACAAGGCGATGTGCAATTTTAGGGTCATTTGCCACCTGTTGCCTGTCATGACTCTATTCTTCTGCTGTTGCCTCGCTGGCGAGAAAATGCATTACCTTTGTTTGTGCTGCCGCCCCAAGTACGTTGCAAGAAACAGGAGACTTGATTCACCTCGCAACGCTGCAGACCGTTACTCTACAGGTGTTGAAGTCCCTCTGGATTTGGACATGCTGAAAGGAGCCTGTTGTAAAGTTTGTCAGTGAAGGCTATTGTTCAATCGCCGGTCATCTTACCAGTGCTTTTTCTGCCTCCCATATCCGCCATGCCAGATTTTCCACCTTCCCATCGGCTTTAACGACTTGAGGTGCAAATTCTATGCCGAACATATGCTGAATAGCATATACAGCTCTCCGTGAAAACTTCCCTTCTCTTTCGACCATACCTCCGAATGTCTCCTGCGGAGTGGTTGGCGCTATGTCGGGGTCCCTCTCGAAACAGTTTCGAATCACAGGCAGTAGAGCCTTCTCAAGCGTGTGTCGAATGAGCTCTTCATTGTGCATCCCAGACAAGCTGGGTCCTGAAGACTCAACCATTTCGTGGTCCTCGTCGTTGTACCTCGGTATTTGCACCTCGAATGGCTGAGAGATCGTCATGACGTTGTGCTTGCCATTGTGGTGGTAGCGGAACTCGAAGACACCTTGCTCCCACCATAGCTTGTCACCAGCGAAGAGCATTTCGCCAGTCATATATTCTGCCTGCTCTCCAGACGGACGTGTCTTGGTGACCCTCACACCAGAGGTTATCAACCCTTGTTCAGAGGCGAGGACGTCATACTCTCCTGGGTTCGTGGCGATCCACCTTCCCTGGGATGACACCTGCGTAACTTCTTTCGAACTATTTCGAGACACCATATATAATCCAATCCAGTCAAGCTTTGCGTGACTGACTGGCGCAGTCCACTTGACCTTGATAGGACTACCATAATCGATACGAAGAATATGACTCCCGTCTGTTGGTTTCGAACTGAGCTGTGACGACTCCCCTTCAATGTCGATGGCATAGTCTGTCGGATCAAGTCCAGCAACGTCGGCGTCAACCCTAGTAACTACCATGCGTGCAGGGTACTGTAGCAGGAGCTGTTTCGTAGGCTCGACCACATTGCTGATGCTTGCGCCGAGTTGGGGTCCAGCAGCATCCAGGAACTGTTCCACAGTGTCGAGTGCCTCGCCGATCATCTTGTCCAACCCATCCTGCCATTGTCTCAGAGGAGGAGGTAGTGACCGCTTGATGCTTCGCACCAACCCACTATCCTGTCGCAGGTGACGGCCGTACAGCTTCTGCATGTGAGGCCGCTCCACAAGCTGGATGAACAGCAGACTTAGCGTGTGACTCAGCAAAGCGAGGCAGAACATTGACTTGCTGTTCGCTATCAGGGCAACGCCCCAAACTCCTGCAAGTCCTAGGACACGCTCGGGATTGTTGAGAAAACGGTAGATTCCACCATAGGTCAACTTTGGCGAGTGGTCGAAGAAGAAGTCGCCAAAGAACCACCCAAACTCTCCCAACTGCTCATAGATGCTGAACGCTACCCACATCTGCAGTGCGACGAGACACAATCCAATGGTGTGTTTGAGGACCACCAGACTGTCGTCCCATGCTGCAGGAGGTGTGTACATCTTCCATGCAGCAGCTGCGAAGGTCGCATAGCACATTATCATGCTCATATGGTATGTGCCTTTCCACTGTCTCCATGCTTCACCAGTACTTTCGCCATGTTTGAGAAAGTGACGCGTCCATTTCTTCTTCGTCGATTGTCGGTTAAGCAGATATCCAATGCCAATGGAGTACCATACTCGACATACGACAGCACTGGTGAAGAACACTGCTCGATAGAAAGTGGTCTTGGGTGTGACAAGTGTAAGCAACAGCACCAGCACCTGTATGACAATTGTCGAAGAGTCAGTAACACGATAAAAGTCAAAGTTCTGGGGGCCGAGCAGATTATGTGTCGCAGGCGGCATGTTGCTTCCAGCATTGGGCCACGAGGCTGCTGTATCGGTCCTCGGTGTCTTGGGCCTCTCGCCAGCATTTTGTGGAATCTCATGTAACTGTTGTCGCGGTGGCGGAGAATTGTAGGTCTTCTCGATGTGCGGGTTCTCGACGAGGACGAGGAAGGCAAACTGAGCAGCGTGTGCAAAGATGGAGATGAACATGACTTTTTGACTTGCCGCCATCAGCGAGATACCATAGTATCCAATGTAGCCGATCGAATACATCGGGTGAGGAGCCATCTCGAAGACGCCATCAAAGGTCAAGTCTTGATCTACCAAGAAGAAGAAGTCTCCCCAGTACCAGGCATAGTCTTTGACAACTCGGTGTGCGTCAAGCTTGACCCATATGTTGAAAAGGAGCAAGGCCAGGCCGATTGTCCATCTTGCCAAGGTAGTCAAGAAGAATTCACCCTCTGGCTTTCCGGCGCAGACTAAGGCAAAGAGCATATATGAGACGAAATCGCACATGAGTATCAAATCGACGATGCGACGGAACACAAGCCAAGTGTTGTACTCGAGGGGTGCATCATCAAAGGCATAATCCTGGACGACTTTCTTCTCAAGCTCGCTTTTGATGAAAGCGCGTAGCTTGGGGTTATTAGTGTCCTCGGGCTTACCAAAAAGTTTTGATTTTCTTGCCCATCTCACGAGCGTTTGTTGCTTCGATTGTGCTTGTAATAGCCAGCCGATGCCGAGATTATAGCTGGCGCGCCAGAAGACGAATATTGCTCCAAAGACTGGTATGCGAGCCGTGCTGGGCAAGGTCCACAATAACGATATCATGCAGGCCAGAATCGCTAACACAAGAAGATCAGACATGTTTTTGGGCTCGGATGGTGATAGTAGCTGGGACACCATGTCTTGCGTCTCCGGCACAGTGAAGACTGCAAATGTCAGCGAGATGTGCCTCAAACCATGTCACCTGGTAAATGCCATGGGTTCTTACCTGTGCCATCCGGCGTTCTGCCAAAGGTCTTCTTGTCAGCGTCATCTTTGCCAGTTTTCTCCTCTAGAGCGTTTAGCTGCAATACGGTCTGTCGAGCTTCTTCGCTCGAGTTCGCTTGGACAGGCACATTGCGTTGACGCAGACCTTCGGTCTCGATGGGCAGGTCAGTAGTCATGGTTGTCCGAGCGTTAGTAGAGGTTTGCTGAGACGCAGCTTTACTGGTCGGAAGAGCAGTGTGACATTTTGAACTGGAAGGAAGGATTCCAGAAAAATTGGAAGATGCATATGAAGCACGCGGGCTACGTGAGTATGGACACTTCAAATAAACACCGTGAAATGATGTCGGTAGATACTTCTCCATGAGCCTGCACTTAGCGTAAGGCAGCTGCTTCTTTCATTTGTGAGAGTCCTGGCAAGCGGATCTTTAGTTGCGCTTCTCCCACGATGACGCCATAAAGCACATGCCGATGAGCCTAAGCTCGCTGTACCTGTGCCGTCTCTGGACTCTGCCCTGTAGAACACGGGATATTGAGGAAGAAACTTTCACTGCCAAAAGGCGATGTCCGTTGAGGAAGGTGAGGATGCAATAGAGGATGAGACCACAAGAACTGTCAGAAATAGCTTATCACAGTCGCCGGGCATTGAGCCTAAGCAGAAACCGATGACACCATAGCTACAGTACCTGCCGGTACCTAAGGTTAGTGCACCCAGAAGACCGGATTTAGTGTTGGTGCCGAAGCTTCCAGGCCAGAATTCTGATCTGTCAGCCCGCCATTTCGCCGCATCTGAATATCAGCCCAAGCACTGCTGCGATGAAAGATCACAACGTATACAACCCTATCGACCGCCACCATCGCCTTGAGATCTTCGTCGAATAACATGGCACCCTATCTTGACGACCAGCCTATCGAGCCCGTCGATGAAGCGCTTGAAACACCATTAAAAGCCAAACCACAACTTGTTGCGCCGGAGCCAGGCAAGTCAGATGTGACACCGCGTACAACCACTCTACTAACAGCGGCCAGAGCATTGTCCAGGACCAGAATCTGATCAGGCTGGTCGTGGCGACGCCTGCGCAGGATGTCCCAATCAACAGATTTGCCAGTCGGCTCCGAAAGGCCCTGACCCAGATATTCCTATTATTACCGAACGTCTCGCAGGTGTCAAGCACAAGATACTCGTATTATCCGGCAAGGGCGGTGTGGGGAAGTCAACCTTCTCAGCTCTACTATCCCACGCCTTCGCCGCGAACCCTGATTCGACCGTCGGAGTCATGGACACGGACATCTGTGGTCCCTCCATACCAAAGATGATGGGCGTCGAAAGCGAAACTATACATGTCAGCAACGCAGGCTGGAGTCCGGTTTGGGTGACGGACAACTTAGGAGTCATGAGTGTGCAGTTTATGCTGCCAAACAGAGACGACGCAGTCATCTGGAGAGGACCAAAAAAGAATGGCTTGATTAAACAGTTCTTAAAAGATGTTGAGTGGGGAGAGCTGGATTATTTGATCGTTGACACACCGCCTGGTACATCGGACGAGCACCTGTCGGTTAATTCATTTCTGAAAGAATCAGGCGTGGACGGCGCAGTCGTGGTCACCACCCCGCAAGAGGTTGCGCTACTGGATGTGCGCAAAGAGATCGACTTCTGCAGAAAGGCGGGCATCAATGTGCTCGGCCTCGTCGAGAATATGTCGGGCTTTGTATGTCCAAAGTGCACGCATGAGTCTCAGATTTTCAAAGCCACGACAGGTGGTGGACAGCAGTTGTGCAAGGATATGAACATCCCTTTTCTGGGGGCTGTACCACTCGACCCCCGCATTGGAATGGCATGTGACTACGGTGAAAGCTTCATGGACAACTTCCCTGACAGTCCAGCATGCAAGGCATTACGACAGGTAGTCAGAACCGTCGGCAAGCTCGTGGGCGAGGATCCCGATGCTGTCTTACCCGAAGAGCCGGCGTGAGCATGCCCGGATCAAACAATCTTGCACCTTCCGAGACACAAATATGTGATCAGTCAACCACGCACTCCGGGCGCAAACAATTGTCCGCCGTCAACCCGCCGCAAACAAACGCATGGCACCTGCTAGACTGCCCTCGTTGATCAGGACATTGTTACGACGGATCTCACAAGATGCCATACGCAGCTACACAACACGTTTGCAGTGTTGCCCACTCAGCATTCGCGTCTCATCTAAGGATGAGCTGGTCAGGTCTCAAATATATAGGCCAAGGCTCTCCAATCTTATCGAACGACATACGCGGCGCTACGCTTGGCGCGATGTCTGCAGACGCTGCCTGTGTGCACGCTGCGATCCGGTGCTTCGCAATTGAACCATGAAGAATGTAACTGTAGGCGAAAGCACAGAAGTGTGAACATCGTATTCATTAGCCGGGAGCGGGAGAGTGCTTCGTCAACAGTCTGGGACGACCATTAGATCATCTAGCCGGATCTGCTTATGGCTCAGGGGTCGCTTTAGCGCGTCGGGCCTGGCGTTTGGTGGAGTGAGAAGCTTGGCTAGGGCTGCAAAAACGAAACCTTGGCTGCGTTCGCCTGTGTTTCAAAACCTTCCAAGTCAACAATTCGTTCCTTCATCACCAATCGACCTCCAAGGTTCCTTCTGGACCTTTTCCCAACTCCTGTCCTCTGCGTTACCTTCACTCCACAACGTCAGCGCTTTGCCTGTACCGCTTCGGTCTTGCTCCCTTTACGGACGCTTCTAGACCTGAAACGATCATATGCCAGATCCGCTTCATGCGTCCGGAGTCTCAGCTCGCTGGTGAAGCAGCAGAAAATGTAACAGACATACGACGACAGCCGCGTACCTCCCTTCGCTCCATGAGGCTGTCACGGTGACTCTTCATCCTGTAACGCCGAGTCTTCGAAAGTCTTGGTAACAAGCAGCATGTTTCGGGGTTGTAACTCCAGATTTTGCGTACTCAGCCGCTTTCATTTGTATAACCTCTCTACCATTCCTTTTCCCTTCTTGCCATTCAACTCATTCCCTTCCGTTCTGTTTGCTTTGCTATCAACCACGGCACTGGGTGTCTGTGTCTTCCGTTCTCTCCCTCCCGCTTGCTTCTTTGGACATTTCCTGGTTGAAAGTCCCCCACCATCCTTCTTAAGAACATCGTCTGGATACGCTCATTGAATACCATACGATCATCATCATGTCGAGAAGCATCATCACGATCATTTTTACACTCCTTATAGCCTCGGTCTTAGCCTCCCCCATCAGTTCGACAGCTCCCAAGAAACGATCCTTCAAGGTTCCACGAGTGGCTGTCAAGAACTATGTGCCTAATGGCCCAAAAGCACTGAAGCGAGCCTATGCCAAGTTTGGACTCAATGAGCCCTCACCCGGGCCAATGGCACTGAGAAAGCGAGATCTCAAATTCGGCTTTGGTGACATCAGCATTGTTCCCAGCGGCGACGTTGCTGAGCATATCAAATCGGCGGCATCAAATTCTACTGCGGAGTCCGAAAATGGTGAGACCTCTGCGACTGGCACTCAGAACGACGCTCAGTTTCTCTCTCCTATCACAATTGGTGGACAAGAGATAATCGTGAACTTTGACAGCGGTTCGTCCGATACGTAAGTAGACCTATAGGTGACGAGAATAGAGCATGAAGGCTAACTCCGGTAGATGGGTCTTCAACACTGGTCTCCCAGCCCGTGCTCAACAGGGCCACACAAACTTCGACCCTTCGAAATCCTCCACCTTCAAACTCCTCGAAGGAGAGAGCTTTAACATTTCTTACGGTGATGGCTCTACTGCTTCTGGTCCTGTCGGTACAGATGTCGTGGACATCGGTGGTTCGACCGTAGAAGTGCAGGCTTTCGGCGTACCAGACCAGGTGTCTGATTCTTTCGTGACCGACAGCGCTTCCAATGGACTAGTTGGACTTGCATTCACAAAGCTCAACACAATGGAACCTACGCAACAGAAAACGTTCTTCGACAATATCGTGTCGGATCTTTCCCAGCCTGTATTCACGGCTGCATTGAAGGGCGATGCCGAAGGTTCGTACGAATTCGGCAACATCGATACGAGCTCCTTCACTGGCGAGCTCAACGTCATCCCGATCGACGCTTCGCAAGGCTTTTGGCAGTTCGACTCATCAACTGCCACAATTAACAATAAGAAGGTGCAGATCCAGGATAGTAAAGCCATTGCAGACACCGGCACCTCTCTCATGCTTGTGTCGGATGATCTATTGACCGCCTACTGGGAGGATGTGGAAGGTGCCTCCCTCAACTCAGAACTTGGCGGTGTCATCTTTCCTTGCAGCGCCCAACTGCCGGATCTTAACATTGCTATTGGTAATAAAATGGCAACCGTGGCAGGTGAAAACTTCAACTTTGCGGAAGTCGGGACTGACACAGCATCGGGAGAAAGCTGTAAGTGTGAATTATCTTTGAGTCCATGAGCAGGTGCTAATATGAAGTAGTCTGCTTTGGTGGTATGCAGTCCACTGGAGGCATCCCCTTCGCCATCTACGGCGATGTCTTCTTCAAGTCAAACTTCGTTGTTTTTGAAGCGACAACACCATCTCTTGGTTTTGCACCACACTCGTAGCATCTTTTTATTGTTAGCATAGCGTTGGCGTCCGTGGGAATAGAAAAAGGCTCTGAGCGTCGAGCATGAAGACACGACATAGACCAGCAGGCAGGCGGTCGCATCTACCTGACCTGGAATGAAGAACTATTGTTCCCATCGATCGTGCAATCTTATTTCATGTAACCAGTGCGAGTTCTTATGGACTCTCATGTTTGACCACTCCAGCCACCATCTCGACGTTGCTCTTTTCTCACATCTCTAGCGATACCGATTCTTCCTTCCTTATGTATCTGGTCGGGTAGAATAAGACTGCTTCTTTGCTCCATTCATCATGTCACTTTTCTATTCATCACATCTTCGTGCTATCTGCCATCAGTTACCAGCTCATCCATATCTCTTAGACAATATCAGTAATCTAGCATATCGTTCTCTTACCATCTGTCACCAGGCTCTCCCAAGAGTACGCGTCATGGTTCAGCCATCATCCCAGCAAAGACGGGGGGACTCCCGACCGCTGTGCCTGAACACACACGAGTTGCAACACAACGTCCCAAGGCGCAAGTTTCGTCTCGACCTAGACGAGTCGCACCTGGTCGCCGAGTGGAAACGTCCGCGTGTAAAGGCCATCCCTCTCAAGCTTGCACAATTCATCCCGGCTGACGGACAAAGCCACTTTCAGGACCATTTCCAAACAAGAAGAAAACGACAATGCATGAGCGATAACAACCCGTCGAGCTTTCGACATATCACACTGACTCGAGCGCATCAGGAGCAGACACCGTTAGATGGTCCCAAGAAGGAAGTCGAGCCGATATCGTCACGATCCCCTGCCAGTGACACACGTGTGCATGTGGAAAGATCGACAAATCTTCTCTGCAGCACTCAGCCCCACCATGTACCTGACCAATTTGAAGACAACCAGACGAAAGTCCTAGAAGCATTTCTGACCAAGGCCAAACACCCAGCTCAAGCAGAGTGGGAACAGCTTTGGTATTATAGTAGCGTTGCGGCTTATGAGAGAGTAGCTCACTACTTTCCCGCTTCTCTGTTGCCCAGCTCAAGTTCCGCTGGTGGCCACAGCATCTCGGAACCGACCTTAGACGTCTCGAGTCTCAATAAAGAGGATCAAGCTATCTTCAAGAAGGAGGAAAGCCTATCACCTGAGGCGTTTGCACCAACATCTGAAGTAGATCGAGTGCAACGCCAGCTACGTGCAGCAAAGGCCAGGAACGAAAGCCAAAGACTAGCGTTGTTGCTGGGTCTTCCTACGTTCGGAGAATACGTCGAGCAACGTCAAGCACGAGAGCAGTCTTGCAAAGATCCCTCACAAACTTCCAAGCGCCAGCACAAACGGCAAGCAAGATTTGCAAAAAAGAGTGAGAAGAAACGTGCAGTGAAAGTGCATTCTGTAACACAAGACCACGGTGACGAAGGATATTTCTCTGCTAAGGAAGAACTTGTTCCACATCCTTGGACCATTTTTCAGAAAACTCACTTGTACCGGTCGATGACTCACGAAAAATCGCAGGCAGCACCCAAAACCTCTTCGCCTGTTGGTGGTGCAGAACACAGACCTCTAGTCGTGGGCCTCACAAAACCTCCTTCCGCTCGATCAGCCTCCACCATGGCGTCTACTCCAGATGCTTCCGCTCTCAACAAGGAGATTGCCGAAAACGTCAAAGAGAACACGACTCAGGCCGCGCCATCGGCGGGAGACTCAACCGCACCCAAACCCAAGAAAGAGAAGGGCCCCAAACAACCAAAACCACAAAAAGCTGCTGCTTCAACGGCTCCGACGTCTCCAGCGCTCATTGACCTGAGAGTTGGTCATATCCTTCGAGCTATAGCACATCCCAATGCAGATTCACTGTACGTTTCAACAATTGCCATGGGTGACGCAGAAGGTGCAGAGCACACGCAAGTAGATGAAGAGACGGGCAAGGTTGTCCGTACGGTCTGTTCAGGTCTTAATGGTCTTGTTCCTCTTAAAGAAATGCAGAATCGAAAAGTCATTGTCGTTGCCAATCTAAAGCCAGTTAACATGCGGAGTATTAAATCTGCGGCTATGGTACTCGCGGCTTCACCAAAACAGCCAGAAGGTGCAGATCCTCACGCTGCTGATAGAGTCGTTGAGCTTGTTTCTCCCCCTGAGAACGCCGAAGCCGGCGACAAGGTATTCTTTGAGGGCTTCCCGTATGGCGAAGGTAAGGGACCTGAGAAGCAGCTCAACCCGAAGAAGAAGCAATGGGAGGCCATACAACCAGGGTTCTATACCAGTGATGACCTTGTTGTTGGCTTCGACGCTAGTCAGTGTGATGAAGTCGAAGGGGCTGAGAAGGGCAACCTCGTGGTGGAAGGCAAAGGAGCCTGCAAGGTCAAGACTCTGCAAGGCGCCGTCGTACGATAATTGGCCTTTGGCTCACCACAAAAGTTGTCTACGCATTTTCGGTTGACGGCCGGCATCCAGCATGGGTGTCACTTCTGCCAGTTTCTGCGAGGTGATAATGACTTGCATCAGATGTGTTACCTCGGCAGGCTAGATACAAAACATTCAAGAGACTTTCCGTACCATTCTTGACTATCATCTCGATATAAGTGGCAGCGATCTTTCTGTTTCACATCAATCGTGGTCCACTCATAACTTGACGCGTTCCTGACTACTGCCACCACTAAGCCTCCTCAATGAAGGCCGAGCAGCACTAAACATCGGACTGGTAGCCGCACTGCTCGGCCCACTACCACTTCCAGCTGCTGCCTGAGAAATCGTCGACCAAGCAGAACTCAAATTCCTGTCGATCGAAGGCCTTTGCGTGCTCGTGCCTCCAGCCACACCGGCAGCTGACTGCGAGTTCTGTGCTGGACCGCCTCTTTCCGCTCCTACAGCGGAAGACATACTTGCACCCTGCCCCTGTGCTTGTGTCTGCGCACTTCCACCCCCAGGGGCCCCAACCCGGCCCCTCTGTCCCATCGCCTCCCGCTGCCCCATTATCCGCTCGCGGTTCAACAGCCACTGCACCTGTGCGCGGGTACTGTACATCGCGCCGTTGATGTGCGCTAACTCCTCTCTTATGCGTAGCGTTTCGTTCATGAGGGCCATGCTGCTGCGGGCGTCGAGGTCTGTGAGGTGGGATTGGAGCGTTGAGGTTTGGGATTCGAGGGTGCTGAGGCGGGGGTGGAGGGAGTTGTAGGCTGTTGTGTAGGAGGTGGTTTGGGTTGCGGTCGGGGTTGGGGTGTCGGTTGAGAGGAGGGAGAGGTCGTCGCGGGGGATTTCTTCGATGTCGATGTCGGAGGAGTGGTCTGTGTCTATTAGGCGGTTCAGTTTGGGTTCGATTGTGTTTGTGATTAGCTCGTTTAGGCGATCGAAGCCGGTTTCGAGGACGTCGTTTCTGAGGTTGGTCATTTTGAGCTGTACGGAGAGGGAGTGGAGAAGTTGGGATTGTTTTGTGAGGGCTGGTGCGAGGCGAGCTAGTGGGCAGTGTTTGATGTGAGTTTCGTGGTCGGTGAGTGCTACCTCTTCGGTGCAGCCGAAGTCTGCGCCTGGGCATCTGGGTGGAGTTTCTGCTTCGTCCTCCTGACCGCCTACCGTCGTCTCTAGGGACGCTGTTGGTACTGAGTTTGTGTTGGGGCACTCTAAATCTTTATGCTTGATCCATTCACCGCGGCCCAGTTGCATGCTCGCACCGCAGTCACATTCAATGTGAGGGCTGTGTATGCACTGGTCCGGCACGAAGTTCTTGCGCTTGCTCTTCCTTAGGCATTGGGTGTCCGGACATGGCAACTCTTGCTCAGGACACTCTCTTGTAGCATGCTGCTCAATATAGCCTCTAGCCGTCACAACATCGCAATGGTTGTTCGGACAGCGCACCTGGATTTCATTGCACATGTTCTTGATCAACCTGGAGGCCTTCCGTGACCCACCTAGTAGATATGACCGACAAGCTGGGCATTTTGACCTGTCCGTGCTTGGACCTCCGTTCTTGTATTCCTCGAAGCACTGTTGGCAGAATGTATGATCACAGTCGAGGACGACAGGATCGATCAATGGCACATGACATATTGGGCACATCAGGTTCGAATCGTACTCAGACACATAGTCGAGCGACCGGAGATCGATGGCAGATCTTGCGCGGAGGACCGAGCTCCCTGCACTGGCAACGGAGCGCACTACTCGATGAGTAGGCGTGCGCGGCGGTGAAAGCCTTGGGTGGCTTCTTGCGAACTCGGTCCATAAGGTATCAAAAGGGCTCGGTCCGTTCCCTTCGTCCGAATGAAATGGAGGCCGGACATCGTCCAGGGACAGAAAACCATGCTCATGAGGTTCTGCCATCTCAGTGTGTTCTCAATGAAGCCTAATGCTGGGTCTAAGCGAAGTGAAGGGTCATGGGAGAGTAGAGGGGAAAGGAGTGGTGACAGGCCCGAGTCGTGGCCCCCCATGGCCCGACAAACACAACAAACAAATCGTCACTGCCGGCCTTAGGGCCTCCGCAATGCAGGCACGCCGGCAGGGACCATTGACCCGCTCCTTCCGCTCGTAATTAGCATGCGCAGGGAACTGTTATGACCTCTTTATGTACTTCTAATCTTTGCCTAGAAATGAATTCTTTGACTTCTCAATAACATATCATCCAGTCTAATAGTCGCGGCAACATCTGACGCCCGGATCTTGTGAGCAGCCTGACCACTAAAGCGATCAACAGGGAGGACTGCCCCCGGCTAACGACGAGCTCGTTCGACAATGTCGAATCCTTCACAGCTACTGCTGCTGGCAGACCACATAAAGCTCTCTTTACTTGAGCGTCAACGGGCGCAATCACTAAATCTCGAGCCGAATCCAACACAGGCCTCGAACATATCTAGATCATTAGAATCGTTTCGAGAGAGTCTACAGTCCTTCGAGTCGAAGTCACCCGACGACGCCTCAATATCAGATCTCAGGTCGCAATACAACGAGCTGTTCAAGCAGTTTCATGGTGAAGGATCGTCCACGGCCGATGCGACGCTATCTAAGCCGAATGATCCAACCTTACAGGACGATTTCATTCATGCTCGGACAAGGGCAAGTCAGGACAATGCAGGGAGATCGTCGAATCAAAAGAATGTGAGATTCAGAGACAATCCATCGCAGGAGTCGTTGGGTGCAGACGATCAGGCCAACCGAGCTGCTCTGTTTCAAGAACGATACCAGGATGAAGAGCAGCCCCCAGATCCGACTGGCGAAATGTCCAATCAGCAGGTACACGAGTATCATTCACAAGTGATGAGGGACCAAGACGACCAGCTCGACCGGCTTGGCGAAAGTATTGGCCGGCAGAGGTATTTGGGCATGCAGATATCTGATGAGCTCGAAGGGCAGGTCGCACTGTTGGATGAGGTCGACAGAGGTGTTGACAGACATCAATCAAGACTGGACGGCGCAAAAAGGAGACTTCAAGGGGTAAGTAAAAAAGCACAGGCTAATTGGGGAATGACAACGATTATTGTGTTGATAGTGATCCTGGTTCTGCTGATAGTGATTTTGAAATGAGATGTATTACTAGCCAGGCGTCCGAATATGGCCAATGCTCTAAACGAGAACCTTCTAAGGTGAAGTCCCGTCTGTATGGGCGTGGATCACATGTGAAGGGGACATTGGTGCCCTTCCTCACAACTTTCACGTATCGATCTCCAAGAGCGGTCAGCTTTTAATGGCGGTGGAGTCGAAAGCACTTGCTTCATTAAAAGCACGCTGAATCATACATGCCACATATCGAATATGCCGCTGAAAATAGAGAAAGCTGATTTCCACACATGATTGATACCTCATGTTCAATAACTAGCAGTACAGTTCACCAAGATTTGAATAGCAATAGCTCAAAGCGTTGGACACCCCTGACCCCCCAACCAATCAATCGTTGGCTCTAGTCTTCACCCTGTGCAGCCGACTTTGCTCGACCATTGACTTCGGGCGGCTGCTACAATGGGCATCTGCTGAATGGACTATCCACCATACTGTCGAAGGTGATTATTTCTGATGCATGTGAGCATGAAGTACGTGTAACCAGAGATATAGACATACCTTTGAGCATGCACTGAGGCACCGAGATCCAAGCTCCAGAACTCCACAACGCAGTGACTCGCAGCAAGGCATCACGACTCAATTGAATGTCCATGCGGGAATCGTCAACGACCCGAAAACTCTCTACGAATGGATTGCCCTGTTCCGGATGCAGGAGCGATAACACCGCATATTCGCCGGTTTCTGGACGGCGTTTGGAGGTCCTCTCGTATCTGAACTTTTTTAAGAATTTTCGTCCGACGACGCTTTCCTGAGAGCCTGGAATCTGCAGGTTCTTAGCAAGTGAAATCTGTTGCTCTCCAGCGCAGGCCTGGTCTTCCACGTTCACTTCAATGGTATGGTCGAAGAGAACGCGAACGTAGTTCGCGTCAAGCTGGATATTGTTACTAGCACTCATCTTGGAGATCGCTTTCTCGTTTCGGGGCTTGGTGATTGAGCCTACTCAGGGGCAGCAGGTTTCGTGCTTTCCTGGGCTGGCTTGATATATCTGATGACAGCGTGACCGCTCTTCAAAGAGCTTGATGCATTGAGCCAGTATTGGCCGCCTTCTCGTCATGCATCTCACACTCTGTCTCGAAGCTAAATGCTTCCCTGCCTGAGTTTGAGAACATCTACCAATAGTCGCCAGACATTTCACTAAGCATGAGGAAAGGTTCTGCATGACAGCCCTTGCTGGTGAGCCGGCCGCAGAGGGTCTTTACACCATCCCAGAGACTGTCAGCCAAACACACTTCGATGACGAGAAGTGCGGTGAGCGATTCTCTACTCAAGCAGTAGCCACATTGATGTTATGCTACGATGCCCAACATTGTGCGACCTTGAGTGACGAGAGAACGAGCCTTCACCGGCTTGACTCTTCTGCGACTCCTGAAAGCAAGCGATACCACTATCTAGACAGGCAAAACCATCAGGTGACGCAGTTGATTCAACAAGGGCCCGATGCCTTTTGTCAGGCTTGCTCGTCAGGTTTGCAGTCCTTGTGGTTTCTCCGGCTAGACAAGGCTTAGCATGTATCTCTAGACACCATTATTGGTGAACACAATCGGGGTGCTTGCGTGTCATCAGCTTGTTGCCTAGCACGCCTTCTGCCATTCGCAAATCCTCATCGCGGACTACGTGGAATGGTGTATCAACCAGGACTCTTGTTCTGCGGCACTGTACATGGAGTCGTATACTTCCAAGAGCCCTGAGGATGTCACCCGTCGTAGTTCGGATCCTGCACGAAACAGAATCCAAAGACGCGCTCGGTTTCCAGCCTAACTTCTCGGCCTTTGAGCGGCGGATCAAAGCTATTGCAGTACAGCTGGTGTCCAATATGCACCTCAAGAACGGCCCACGCTTGGTCCCGTCTGGGTTGAGTAAGTTGAAAGTGCTCACTAAGAGGCTCTCACCAGCTCCGTCTAAAGAGACAGATCTCCTTTTGATCCACAATCTGCAGCATGGCCATGTTGCACGGGGCTGATATCCGAACAGTCGCCTTCCAAGTGAATGCGCTCGACGCAACCTGCAGTACTTTAGTGCCTCGCTCGCTGGCAGGATTATTGTTCTGGCGCTTTCGATGCTAGCTGCGAGTTCTCTGCTTTCATGGCGGTCTTCGGATACAATTCCTGAGTGATTCTGGGTTGTTTCATTGGGACTTCCTTCTACAGGCTGCTGTTGCGGGCTTTGAGCATGCAGGATATCATTGGTTGGCCTACTGCTGGCTACGGCTAGACCTCGAGGGCTCCCAAAAGCTGCAGAAGAGTACGCTGTCTGTTGCTGACTGATGTCGCGATCTGTTATTAAATGGACGTGCATAATGTTCGTGGTTAAGTGTACGGAAGTGCGACTGGAATGGCCTACGTTGCCTAGAATCACATGGGCCTGATCTCTGGCGCTGGTACTGCCGTAGCTTGTACCGGCCTGGGCTATGTCATTGCCAAAGCTGTTTTGTGGCGAAGGTCCAGCGTCGCTAGCTGGTACGGCAGTCGCGGATGGTTCCCATTGAACGTTTGTAATGACGGGAATCGAGTATGGACTCCTTGACGTATCAACAGAGTCGGGAGCATGGTGAAAACATTCCTGGTGATGGGCAAGCTGTTGACCATTTCTGCCACTAGCACAATTGGGTCTGTTCTGTTCCCCCCTGGCAGCTCCATTATTTCCGAGACGAGCGTCCCACTCACACCTCAGCGCCTCATTACTGAGTGAATACCTTGGGAATTCCGTCATTGTGACTGCCATCTCTTCTCGGAACTGTGACAAACATCTGCAAGCTGTTTTCCAGCGGGCTGTCTGGCTCAGCCTTTGGTGACAGTCCCAGTCAAACAGGAAGTGGTAGTTGGCAGACACAGAGCAAGCAGAGGGGAGAGCACGCCGAAAACGGTGTGGGATGCTTTCGGCGAGTATTTGGGTCTGGAGGTGCGTACAGCTCAAAACCAAAAACGATCAATGCCTGTGAAGTGGTGCAGTTGTGATTGGCCTGGCTGGGGGGAGTGGTAGCTCTCACTAAGAGCTGGGCAAAGCAGAACAAGAGCGCTGAGCAATTCTGGAAATGCAGTCATATTCTCGCGAAGCTCACAATGAATTTGTTCTTGTGTGCGCAGCACCGGGGAGGTTTTGAAGACCACACACAAGGCTACGCCGACGCGCTTCCGCAGTCGCGAGAACAAGGCTCATTCACACTAGTCCCATTGAGCAGGACTCGGCAATGAGCAGCTGAATATGATAACTTCTCGATCCTTGCCATCGTCGACTTCAGACTTATCTTGAATTCCCGAAGGAAAATTATTGTATTCAACCTTACTGGTATAAAATCCAGCAATGTCTTGGGCCGTGGGAAAGTAGCTCTGGTATGCGACGGTTCTGGCCTAGTGTAACGCTGGACCTACCTCTGACGAATGAAGGCAATGTAGACATCGAGTCAGTCATCGTGCTTCGATGTAATAATTCCTCTTCATCAAGCTACGATGGATAGCATGAAGCGGAATCCATCACTTTATACCTGACGGCCCGTCCCATCACCTCCGTCACACAACCACTCTGCATCTGATGTTCCACAACACTACTAAGTTTCGGCTACGTGCACCGTCAAAAGTCCAGGAGAAAGTGGAGACCAAAGACAATAAGTGGCAAAAGGCGAATCGACATGCATTGAGCAGGCCTGTGCATCCATCCGAAACTTCGAAGCTCGGCTTCCTGCATGAACATGTTCTGCGAAGAGCAGAGCGTTCTGGGATGCTTCTGGCGTAGAAGAAGAAACCAATCCCGAAAGAAATGCCGATTTGGCGTTTAGATATCGATCTATCACTCCATGGCCTCAGCTCATTGGCGCTTGTTGCACATCAAATCATCCAGCTCTATCGCAAATCAACTTCTGCCACATGCTTGGCCACCTTCACCTCGCGAGCTGCTCAATGGTCGATTATACAATTCCTGTCCGATTTGACCAGGATTGCAGATGTTATGATCACATGCTGCACCTTGAGCTGCTCGCCGCGAAGCCCCTGTCGTCATTGTCAGTCTCACACGTTGAAGTCTCAGCCAGAGCATCTGGACCAATACATCGCTGTGCGACCTTACTATCCAGGCGACTACGGTAGGGCAATTGAATCGCTCGCTTTGAAGTTACATTGGCGTCGCTGAAGACCGGCAAATGCGTCCCTTTGCATAGAAGCGAAGCTAGCCTGCTCGGCTGGCTGATTCTCACGGTTTGCTGCTAAAACTTTCGTGGCATGGCCTAAAGCCCATCATCTCACGCTGGATCCTGGAGGGGCCACAGAACGTTACACTCTGGGCCTCCCGCTCGCTAAAGCATGGAGCTCCGGCCGGGTCCTGAATCAGGCTCTTGCATTTTCTAATCAATCCATATCATCCACGCTGCCCACCCTGTCCTGTGTTCCTCATCGCTAACCTTGAGCATGCTACTACATGTCGACTACCAGCTTACTACAAGCCAGAGAGTGGGTTTCACCCATGTATGCCGACGACGTTGTTTGGACCAGAGCCATGATGAGCGTTCTACCTGATTTAAGCTAAACATAGCTCTTTGCAGACACCAAACACCGAGCTGCCAACGGCGGATTATGTATTTCTTCATCCAGGGACCGAAATGTACAGCCACGCTTAGGAAATTGCACACCATCATTGCGCTTTCTGAATGTCGACTCGCTGGTACCAGATCCCTACTATCGCGATAGTCAGGTCATACTCAGGGTCTGCACTCGTTGCTGGATCGCTATTACCTCGTTATCATCACCTGGTTATCCAGATACGTGCCAGTGGTTCCCACGATGTGGCTGCTGGTCATGCAAACACAAGCACTAGTCCTTCTGCATCGACCAAGCTCAAGAGAATCGCCTTTCGAGGCCTTGGAGTGACACGAAGGAACGGAGGGCAGCCTCTGCTCGTGAGACATGCAGGCCGGGCCTACCACCGAAGTTGAGCTTACATCGATGGCAAACGATATGGCTGCTTTAGCAAAGGGCAATGGACACAATGTTTTGAGTCGCGAAGGCCCGAAAAACATGCGCAAGCCCCAGAAGCGGTACGCCTCCTGTGTGGTATCGGGAGTGCTCTGTCAAGCAAAGGCAGACAGACAGACTCCACCGCAGCTGGCTGGCTCTTTCAGACCAAGCGTCAGTCGCAAGACTTCAGATCAATCGGACGTCCTCTAATAAACCCAGACAGCTCCTGTTTCCAAATCCTATCATGAACTGATCTAACGCTTCTACAGCTTCAGTTCTAGTGCCATTTAGAGAAGGGCTCTATGGCTTGAGTTCGGGCGAAGAACATAGCTCAAGGTCGATTGCTTCCCCTTCCTACAAGCCAACTCGCATGCTCTAGGTCGGACATCAGGTTGGCTGATTCCTCCATGTCGTGAGCATGCTTGCACTTCGTCAAGCATTGTCCCCTGAATCGAAATAATCGGTGGATTCAAGTGACTCCAACGTTCATGGTGAGTTCGGTGATTGTAGGGCTACGGTTTTGGGGGTGTCACGCTGGGAGGGTCACTGGAGCTGATTATTATCGCGTCCTGATGAACCTTATACACGTGCTGTACCTGGTCAAGTCACCCTCCAGGATCAGCGAGAGAAGTCGATCTTATCGAGGCACTGCTTTCGACAGGAGCGGTCAGAAGCAGTCAGGACACGCTCTTCGCGCAGGAAAATCCGTCAGAGTGTGCAAAAGAGCATGAGATGCAGAGGATGAGCAGCAAAGGAAGGAGCAACCTCCGAAGTTGACTGGAAAGATGCACAGCTCTGACATCCGACTCAGGTCTCTCTATCTTCACCGCTCACCGACGACATTGAGACGTCCAGGGACGACGCGTGAGCCTCAGGCAGCAACAATGTTGTGGACGCGCCCAGGTCGCTAGATAGCTTTCGGCAGCTGGCCGACACAATCTGCAATTCAGTATCTCCAAACATGCTCTATTGCTATATCGGCATTGGCCTGTTTCCTGAAACTCATGCAATATCGCAGAGCCTTCATCGGCCAGCCTCAGCTCATATTGCTCTAGTGGAAAGGTGAATTCGACATTCTCACGTGACAGCATCCCGTCGCGTTGTTTAGGTATGGTCGGCGAACGCGCCCAAATGAGTTAGATTGCAACACGGTGGAGAGGAGTGAGATCTGCGTAAACCGACAATACATAACCTGTGAGAGCGCTTCGTGATGAGATGCTTCCACGAGGATGGAAGTCGTGGACGACAACAGAAGGAACGACGTGAGTTCTTATGTTACATCAATATGACTAGGAGCTGGGACCCGCGAGGGGCCATTGCTCCTTAGCGCGCCTCCTACTGTACGGTAAGAACGCAATTCGACCAGGTGACGTGACAAACCGGACACAAGCTACTGCTTGTGGTTTACTGTATCTCGTCTACCCGCACGGCTTCCAGGATCGGACCGATAGACTCCTTTCCGAAGGTCGATAACTGAATTCAAGCTCTCAGCTCTTACTCCCTCGCTTCTCTTGTCACCATATTCCTCTATAGACAGGTTGCCAGCGCCTACACGAAGGAGACTAGAGCGCCTCGCATTTGTGATGATGTACATTTCTCGTCACGATTGCACGCTTGTGCACATTGAGTGGCGTTATGCAAGTGTGACAGCTGACCGACGCATCGCTTTGAGCTGTGGCCACCCCTGCAGTCGCTGCAGTCGTTGAAATGGAGAAGCATGAGGTGCATGAACCATGCACGTTCGTAGCCCAATGCGGCCAGCAGATATGCAGTGTTGGTTCGTCGAGTCTTTGCTGCCCAAAGCAAGCCTCACTGTCCATGCAGACTTCATGAGCCTCTGTGACGAGTTCTGGACCTAGGACGGCGGGTGACAACATGCTTCTAGGAAGATGATAAGCTGGCTAGACGCTGTGAGGAGTACATACCTCCAAATTCTTTCCACATGCGACTGGATGGCGACACAGGCACATTACGCTCCGGGCCCGTGGCCAGAAGCGGCCGGATACCAGGCCTTGGGAAACCTAATGGGAGGTTATCCCGAGATGGCAATATTCCGCAGATTTCGTAATGCTGCGGCGCTCGATCTGCTCTATCGACAAGCAGACTTACAGTGCACCATTCACGATTGGGCTCTAACAGCAGAGATTGATCAGCAGACGCAAGGCCCCGCTCTCCGAAACGACCCTTTGCGATACGAGTACGACCGGGTCTTCGATGAGTTACGAAGATCAGTCGACGCCGATGAGCCTGTTGCGCGTATCCAATGGCGACGCTGGTGTCAAATCAGTGAGAAGCTAAAAGGCTATCGTAAGTCTCGCATATCAAATCGCCTGCTACACCCCTTCTGTACCTTGGAATGTTAAGACCTAGTGAACTAAGATGAAAGACTCCTCCAGTTTCAGAAGATTTGTTCCTTGCCTTGTGTGGACGAGGATCACCTAGAGCAGCTACGCAGGCACTTGAAGGAGTATGACAAAGGCCGAGGGTTTCTTCAGGGCCGCGAGCAACTGATCTACGAAACGCCTAACGAGCAAGACATGACCTCTGTCGCGTCGCCAAACGAGCCCGACGTATTTACGAAATTGGCTCGAGGTCCTATCATCAACTTCCTTCACAGAATTGTCGGCAGGAACTCACACCATATGATCACTGTTCCAAAGCTCGCGAACAACGAGTCACTCAGGCTGTGGTTCAGAGACTATTCGCCGGAAACAGCTGTCCGTCTTGCGCGAGTCCTCTATGCTGTCTTGACATCTATACTGGTTACCGCAGCGATCGTCACCCTGAACAGGGTGAAGCATGTCATTGGCAGGATCGTCCTCATCGCAGTGCACAATTTGGCTTTCACTGTTGCTACGGCACTGTTTGCCAAGGCAAGACCAGGAGAATTGTTCGGCGTGGCTGCCGCTTATGCGGCTGTTCTCGTCGTCTATGCCAGTGGACCCTCAGTGTCCGGCGCTATGCCAGCTTGACCTCAGTCATAACAGACACAATCGTCGCTAATTATAGGCGGGCAATGTTGTAACCAAGAATTTCCTCATCGGAGACAACATTCGAACCGCGCTGTCACCGAAAGGCCGACCTCGTGTGGCTTCGAATCCTTTTGTCGAACTACTTCCACTAAATACTCAGGGTTCCCATCGAGCGACTGGCTGCATTCGTGTCGATGCTCCGGCGTGTCCCGAACTCCTCACCCCAAACGGAAGGCAAGTAGCCATCGGGCTTAGTGTGCATAAAACTCTGGTCATGTCGACTACGGAATAGACCACTCGATGATTACGACCTGTTCTGGCTCAAAGATGTCGTGAAGAGAAAGTCAGGCGCTACGCATTGCATATCCACAGTCTTGCGACCAGCCATACCGGATCGAGAACAATCCTAACCTCTTTAGCATCAGGCTGAAAAGCGACCGACGACAACGGCGCAGGGAGTAGGTCGACTGCAGTGGAACCATGCGCTCCGAGGACTAGCCTCTCGAGCGCTTCGAAATCGTCGCAGGCACCCTTCGGTTTATCCATGCATCAGCTTCATCTGGCCTCTTGACCTCTTCCACGGCAACGGCCTCCAGCACTGCATTCGAACTCGACGGGCCCAGATTTCTCAACCATCATGTTGATCCTGAGAAGCTCGCACTCATGGCCGCTTGGCCTATCCGCCTCGAGCGATCAATCCATCTACAGCGACCTCTTCGCAACCTCAGAACGACGGAACAAGTGCAAACCCCAATGCCACGAGGAACGGAGAACGCATCGACAAGACCACAACCCTAAACCAACTGCGATGTTCACACAAGGCAATGTACCTACTTTCAGGACAAAGAAGAAGCACATCTCAGCTTGACCAAAGACGACCCTCCACCCGCCGATCGTCGGCGAATCCACGATAGAAGACGAAACCAGACGAACGAGGACCCACATACCACCAAGAGCATCCCAAAATCGAACGACATATCGTTCAACAGCTAGCTAATGACCAGCTCCAAAATCCGATTCCTCATCTACCACTCCATCTATAAACTCAACCTATACTGGTCGCGAGAGTTCAAGTGCGGCATCTCTGGTACGGCAGGTCCTGCTAAGGTGATCGCAAGCCACAGTATTCGAACGCGTAGTCACAGCGCGTACATAGCGCCCAAAAACGCGTGGAAAACTCCAAGAGAAGGGCGATCGACAGCAAAGGCGGCCGGTACTCGTCCTAGTATCCAATGACGGATGCACAGACCCGGCCGTTCCTGAGGAAGGTGCATCTAATGCCAGTTACTTGGGGCCTGCAGCTAGCGGAAGACGTGATTAGGACGGGGAAAGAACGACATCCAAGTTGGGGGTAGGAATTACGTTGACGAAGGCACGAGCCGAGCGGAGGAAGGAGTGACTGCGATGTAGAAGGTGCGATGCTATCGGAAAGAGATGCGCGAATTCGGTCGAGGAGTATAGTAGAAGCAGGCGTGAGCAGCGTAGATTGGGAAGAGCGGCAGGCGATAGGCCCTGAAACTCGTCTGCGCATGATTAGCTATGTACTGTATGCTTCCATAACGCTGTATCACTACTCAGAATATCCAATGCCGTTCTACCAGGCGCCATGCTGCAAATTGCTAGTCATGCTCCCCGTTCATAAGCTCCGTTATGCAGAAACTTGGGCTTCAGCCCCGGCGGCACTTCTTGCACACACCGCCCATACCTCATGGCATTCATAGTACCGGACAACTGCATCGATGTAGACTCTTACTCCTGCTCCTCGTAGTCCAGCGGCAGTCCATGTAATCGAACTCTATACATGCAGGTGTAGGTAGCGCCATGATTGTGTCGCACACGCAAGAGGAAGCGAGTGCTGTAGTGTAGCAGCCCGTTCTGGTTGATGTTCAGATTGAAACGTTGGACATGCGCCGTATCCCTGCCACCTCGCTTCTTGTTTCTCTCAGAGGAGAACGGCTCGCTGGCGTACATCTCGTATTCATCTTCTGGCGCTGTCGTCGCAAGCTGGTACGTCGCGGTGCCGATGCGTGCCCACGTTTGATCTGGACCGCCCTTCCCGCTAGGCAGGAACTCCTCGCTCGCTGACTGGGCAATCAAGTCTTGGATGTGAAGTCTCTGCCACTCTTCATAGGCTAGGTCCGAGAAATCGGCCCAGAGTTCGACGTCTTTCGGTGCTCGTCCTGGTTCCAGACTGCCGGAAGATGGGAAGTGCTCGATCACGAGCTCTGTCGGGTAGATCGTTTGTCTCGTCTCAATTGCGAGACGGAGGGTATCCTGCTCCTTGTCCGCCACTTCCGCTGCGCACCAACGCTCGCTTTCGTCGACCCATGCTTCTAGAGCGGCGCGTGGGCCTTTTTCGACTGGCTTGCGGAATCTCAAGCAACCTACTACTGTGCACATGGGCCACTTATACCCCTGAGCGCGTGTTGGAGAGGTGAGGTGGGGTATCACAACTGCGCCGTTGGAGGGCGAAAAGAAGTTGATAGCATGCAGGAGAGGGCTTGGTACGTCATTTGGTATGCTTGGTTCGGGACGGTGCGGGAATTGCGATATCTGGCGTATCTGAGTTTCGAGGTGTTCTTGTTGGGAGCGCAGGGCGTCCGTGTCGGCTGTGTGTATGGCGAGGGAGGAATCTATCCTGGAGTTGAGGTGATTTTCGATCTGGGATATTTGAGAGTGGGTGTTTTGGAGGGCGGACAGTAGTGCATGGAGATCGTTTGGATCTGTACTGTTGAAGTTGAAGGTTGGCATTTCTAGCGTTGCGCTCTTGCATCTTCCGCAGAGATGCTGCAGGGACTGAGTGATGACTGAAGTTGAGGATGCATTACATGCGTATGTGAATGCTGAGCAAAAAGACCAGGTGCATACGCCCATGAAAAGGGCCACGGTAATCGTCTTGAAGAGGCCTGAGACTGCGGGAGAGTCCGGCAGTTCAGAGATGCTGGCTTGCATCATGTGGAACATTCTAAATAACCATTGCCATATCGCACCCAAGACATGCTTGATATACTGCCCCGTCGCTGTGGCTACGTGCCGTATCCTGGATTTGATCCTCGTTGTTATCGGTGTTGACTGTCTGCGTATCACCGATGCCTGTCTCTCAGGTCGCTGTGGCTGATGCCGCACCGAAGCTTGTCGCTCTGGTTCTGGCTGAGGTTCTGGTTCAGGTTGCGGTAAATTCGGGGCTCTTTCACCTCTTTCGTAATTGTAGCTGTGATTGAAACTGCCAGTAGGAAAGCTCGAAGCCAACGATTCCTCCCGCTCTCTGCGTGGCGTTTCTAGCTCCCGATGATTACTTGGTTGCCTGGAATCCTCTTCCGGTACATCATCAAGATGATTGGTAGTAAGCCAGTGCGCAGTTCGAACCTGCTTCCTCACTTCATCAGGCGTTCCCGATGGTAGGGGTTGTTGAGACAGCCGCTGTGGCTCTTTGGATGTCCTCCTCCGAGCTCTGGCATCCCGAGCTGATACCTGTGATTCTGGCGTACTGCCTCGAACTTCTGCTGCATGGGCTTCGAAATTCCTCTCCGCTTCGCTAGCTGCATCATCGAGTCGACTGGCGACGGCGCGCATTGACATATCCCGCGCGTGTAGTTGCTCTGGCAGTGCTGGTGTCTTGGAGGATCCATAAGCATATGACTGTTGGGTATGTATCTCTGGCAATGCAGGGTTCGATACCACATCCTTGGTGGCGTTTGGCTGTCGAGAAACAGCTCGAGTAGATCTCCGTGGCGTGTCTTGCGACACAGCAGGACCTCCTCTAGTTGACTTGGCTGGGGTAGCTGTTCGCTGTCGCAATGCTGCTCGAGGAGGCATTTTGGAACCAGATTCGAAGGACGTGTCGGGAGATATATAGGGGCCTGATGTTCGTGCTCGACTCATATGCGCAGACTGAGCTCGACGAGTCCAGCTAATTTGTTCTCAACAGGTCCGTTCGGAAAGTTGACAATGCGCGAAAGATGGTAATGAGGCGCAATGGTCGTGAACATGTGACAGAGATGGCCCTCCGCCCTCCCGAGGTGTCCCCAAAAGACGACCGATCACATGCGAGGGATACTATCTGCTTCTTGACAGATCTGTGGTGTATCACGGCTGTCCTAATGCATGATCGGTTCGCGCTAGTGGTGAGTGAAGTAACGTGTCGTGAAAAGACTGACTCACGTTCTGCCCGGAGCCGTCGTTGAGATAGAGAGTTTGCTGTCAGTGAAGTTGGGCTGCGGCCGCAGTCTGCGTTATGCTCTGGAAGAATGAGATTGTCCTTCTGTTCGTAACAGCAACGCGTGGAATGTCGGAAGATATTGTCGAGTACAAGAGCGTGTTTGTGGAGCCAGCAACAGTTAGCGCCACTTTCGAGCTGCTTAGGCCCAACGGTCACATGACGCTCGAAAGTGTTCGGCAAAGTTGCTTTATGACAGCGGCTCGAAAGCTCCCAGCTGCAAGTTCGTTCCTTCTACACTAGCCAGTGATGATTAGGTCAATCTTGTGGTACATCAAACTGAATCATTGATGATCCAGTGTATGGGCGTTGCTTGCTTGTTATACTTCGTGGCGACATGAAGGTCTGCCACTTTGTTACAAACTGTCGTGCGCCGTGAACACCATGCTAATTCTAATCATGTAGGACAAGCTCTAATACCTAAACCTCCACATTCTCAGTTGCTAGTCCACCCATAGGCGACCGCGGCGTGTCTGTGCCATGGCCGGTTCTGTCAGTCGAGCGTCGCTGCAGACTCTTAGTCTCAACTTCCTGCTCGGCTGCTTCTTTTCCTCTCGAGTAGCTGTACGGTCCCTTACTACCGTTCGGAATATGGAAAAGTAAATCGATGCGAACGGCGACGTATAGAACGATGACGATGATTTCGAGGGTAAAGTTGAAGAAGTAGAAGCACCACTTGGCGTTGTACCAGGGTGGGATTGTGTTGTTGCTGATGAATATTGTGCTTGTTCTGAACGCAGCACCGAGAGTCAGGAGAACGCTGGCAGTCAACACGACTGCTGACTTCAGCCAGAAATGTCCTTGCCCGAAGTGATCTGGGTCGTTCCTCTTTGGATATACCAGGGAGAAGGTAACAACCGGGACTGGGAGGAAGGCGACGAACATGAAGTAAGTGCTTGCACCTCTTTGCATATTCAGGTCGGCTTTCGCGGTAGCTGGATGCGTGGTGAAGAATGATTGCGTGCTCGCAGTAACGACCATGACGAGGAGCAGAGGTATGAGGAGGTACAGAACGAGTAGAGTTCTCGAGATTGCCTTGTGCCATCCGAGGTGTGGATGCAGTCCGCGAAGTATGCGCTGAGCAAACAGGAGGTTGATGATAAACAGGATGAGGACGCCAGCAGCGACGAAGATGGTAGCTGCAATTGCTAAACCTCGATTATCCAGATTGTACATCCATCCCAGTCGAAGGGAAGTGGTGACCACCCTGGCCATGCAAAAGCCGATGCACAAGCCATTGAACAAGAACTTGTGGCCTCGCCTGTTGTTTCTTAGGAAGATGAATATATTTGTCGATGCGGCGACGAAGAACAATGCAAGGAAGACTGCTGTCGGTGCAGCGTCTGTGCTTGGCTTGGGGAAGCCTTGAGCCACATGGACTCGCTCCATCCACGGGTTTGACATCTTGGGTGCCGCAAGTACGACAAGCTGGATATGCGGGTGCGGGTCTTCTAATATTGTGGTCGGAAAGCCTTTGTGAGTGCGGCAGTTCTAGCGGGCGTTTTGGTTGGAAGGCACGTTTTTATTGTGTACCTGCTTTGTTGTTGGCTGAGAGCCAGAAATCTACGCGAACGCTCATGGTATATGTATTGAACAGCATTTCGCTGCTCGCTTCGAAGCTCCTACATTGCGTCCGTATCAGCCAACATGCACCGTGTTGCACGGACTAAAATCGAGCCACCCAACGTCAGTGTTGCGAGACGCAGTAGAGGTAGAGCGGAGAGCGTGCGCGCAAGGCGCCGATGAACGCGAGCACCGAGACGGAACAATGAATGCGCCAGCTGCCCGACTGGTTCAAGCTTGGGACTGGTGCAGATGAGTAAGCTACGAGGTTGCAAACGACAGCCAGGGCGCTCGCCAATCACGAAGCAGTTGAATATGAGAACCGACTCGGTCCCGAATTCGAACGCCAACCGAGAATGTTCGGAAATATTTTTCTTTCAAGCGCCGTCGCAGAGTGTGATGTCATTAATGCTTTACCCCACGATCTGACTGCAGCCTGAAATTGTTGCCTGAAACTGACTGCGCTGGAGGAAGGCACGAAGGCTACACTTGCCCTGCGCGTATTGTGTCTACACTTGCATGAGTTCAACACCTAGTCTTCCAACTCAAGATCATTCCATACCCACAGGTTGAGATCTATCCGGAGGAGACGTTGAGACCTTAAGACGAATCGAGTTCGCGACATAATCTACCTCACACAGCATCGGCATGGCACCAGCCAGTGGGGCTCTGAGGGCCGACTCGATCCTTTCCTACATCGCGAAGAGCATACCAGCACAGGAGGATAAGCAAGCCATCAAAGATCCATATGCTGCAATTGCGATATTTACCCATGCATGCATGCTGGCCGTCGGCTTCAAGCTGGTCGGGCTAGGAGAAGACCACAAGATCGAAGCACATTCAGAACCATCAGACACAAAGCCAGTGCCGACAGAGTGGGACCAGCAATCACACTACGCCTTTAGATACACCCACCCGCAGTCGTCGATGGAGTATCTGGTGAAGTTAACAAGGTTAGGAGGAAAAGCCATTGTATTCGGAGTAGGAATGGGCGACGATAAGACCGTTCAGGTAGAAATCAAAGCCGAAGACTACATCTCACAGAACTCATTGAAGGACACAAAGGTCAACGACACTGACAGCCTGAGGCATGCCTTCATCTCCAAGGGCCGAATAGAAGACTTGAGCTCGCTGCTCAAGGCCAGCATTATCCAGAAGCTGATTCCTGGGCTGAGGAAAGAAGGATATGAAGAGTCAGCTAGTACTGCACAACAAGAACAGGCATCAGCAGCTGCCCGACAACCGAGAAGAGGCGAGGAGGAGAGACCGCCTGAAAGGAACCCGTTACGCGACGATCAGCCACAACCAGCAAGACCATATCCTTTCGATGATCCACTGGCGGCTGCGCCTCGAAGGCCACGTCCGACTCCGGACTTCGCACCGCCAGGGTTCGAAGATGAACATGAGCTTCAAAGACCAAGAGGAGGATTACCGGAAATGCCAGGGCAGCCGTTTGGTAACATTGGGGACAGAGATCTATATCCGCCAGGTCTCGGTCCGCACGACCCACTGCGGATGGGTCCAGGTGGGGGTGGGATTCGCGGTGGTGGTGGGATGCATCCGACTTTTGACGACCCTCTGTTCCAGGGTCAAGGTGATCAAGGTGGTTATAACCCCATGGCACCTCCTGGCGCAAGATATGATCCCATTGGCCCTGGTGATGGCCCGCCAAATCTAAGAGGTAATCCAAGGTTCCCGGGTGGCGGTGGAGGTTTCAGAGGAGGGTTCGGAGGAGCGGGAGGTCGACCACCTAACCCATTTGGCGGCTTCGGCGGAGGGGACTTCATCTGAGGACATGAAGACTTGGAGTCGGTTACTTATAGGAGCTGAGATGCATTAGCTCGGCGTATGGGACCGTAGCGGGCACCTGCATCATAGCTGGCTCATCCATGCAACAATAACATTAACTTGCGTCAACACACAGCGCACGCATTCACGGCTTTGGACACTTTCCGTAAGAGTGATATGGAAGGTGTGAGAATTAATAGGCTCGTTGGCCCCCCTGACAAATGGTTAGGTGATTGCCTTTCAATAATCAATGGTGGCAGTTAGGCATTCCTTGGCTGCTGCAACTTTAGCTCGATCGTCATTGTGCCGTTTGTGCTTGCGCTCAAACATCGATGAATGCCTAACATTGGACCTCGACACTCGCAATAATAGACAAAACCTATAGACTCCTGTTGAACGACGACTACAAGATCAGACCCACGCTTTCGAATACTGCCCGGCAACCACTTTTCTGTCTATCGCAACCTAACTTATTGCGACCCACAAGGCTTACCGCATCCCTCCCTGCCTCGCACGCGATAAACACCCCAACCCCCAAACCCCAAGTCCACGTACTCGTAACAATCCGCCAACACGGCCGAAAAACAGTTCAACATAGAGTCCAGCATGGACTCGAAAATGGACGTGGACGTGGGCAAGCCTGCGCAACCCCATGGCTTGTCCCCAGTCTCAGACACCCAGTCCATACCCACCTTGGAAGGCTGGATTGAGAGTCTGATGAACTGCAAGCAATTGGCGGAGAGTGATGTTCTGAGGTTATGCGACAGAGTAAGAACGGTCTTGTCATGAGGGAGACCAGCGCTTACCAAGCAATAGGCAAGAGAAGTGCTACAAGACGAATCAAACGTCCAGCCAGTGGTATGTATACTCAACACGCAGCTAAACCTGAAGCTGACTCCTTTCAGAAATGCCCAGTAACAGTCTGCGGCGACATCCACGGCCAGTTTCACGACCTAATGGAGCTCTTCCGCATCGGTGGTCCAAACCCAGACACCAACTACCTCTTCATGGGTCAGTACCGCACATGTGTCTGATTTGATGGCTAACTTACCATGTTACAGGTGACTACGTAGACCGCGGTTACTACTCCGTCGAGACCGTGACCCTCCTCGTCGCCCTCAAAATCCGCTATCCCCAACGTATCACCATCCTCCGCGGCAACCACGAATCCCGCCAGATCACCCAAGTCTACGGCTTCTACGACGAATGCCTCCGCAAATACGGCAACGCCAACGTCTGGAAGTACTTCACCGATCTCTTCGATTACCTCCCGCTCACCGCTCTTATCGACAACCAAATATTCTGCCTGCACGGTGGTCTCTCCCCCAGCATCGACACATTGGACAACATCAGGAGTTTGGACCGAATCCAGGAAGTTCCCCACGAAGGTCCCATGTGTGACCTCCTCTGGTCAGACCCAGACGACAGATGTGGATGGGGCATAAGTCCTCGTGGTGCAGGCTATACTTTTGGACAGGACATCAGCGAGGCCTTCAACCATAACAACGGGCTGACGCTTGTTGCAAGAGCCCATCAGTTGGTTATGGAAGGCTACAACTGGAGCCAGGATAGGAATGTGGTGACGATATTCTCGGCCCCCAACTATTGCTATCGATGTGGTAATCAAGCTGCCATCATGGAGATTGATGAGCATCTGAAGTATACCTTGTGAGTGGAGCATCCATGAGTTGCGCGGGAAGACAGAAATGCTAACAAGTGTAACAGCCTACAATTCGACCCCTGCCCAAGAGCAGGCGAGCCAATGGTCAGCAGACGAACGCCCGATTACTTCTTGTAAGCAGGAGAGTAAAGTGAAACACCACAAAACCAAATGCATAAGACGAGCGACACCACCGAAGCAGGCACGAGCAGCCTCGTGCCGACGAACGAGCGATACCAGCCAGCGCCTAACAGTGAGGAGCGTGAGAAGTGAGCACTATACTTATAGCGACAGGACAATACTAGAACCTGCATGAAGAGCTTCGCAGGAGAGCATGCGAGCGAGAAAGCAAGCATGTATGCAAATTCATGCGCGAGGTAGACAAAACCACCAATCAAAAAGCATCAAAAAACAAGCTACGTTTTCTGCACATACACTGCACTGCTATGCTATGTTCCTCTGCGGCATGCTCGTAGAAATCGTTTGGCAACTCCATAGTGTTCAGTGCTGCAAGACAAAACAAAACAGACAGACAGCCCTGAACTCCAATGCTGTGCTAACATCTAAGAAGAATAACTCGAGTCCTCTGCTGGCGCGCAGAGAAAAGACTACAGTCCTCATCCAAGGCTCCATCGTCGAGTCCATGCCCACTCTGCGCCGTCGCGATCCGATCAACGCCCTACCTTGGCAGCTTGCTTCCTTGAACGAAGTGATGTGTGGGACCGACCTCACCTTACGTCGAGTCATATTCGCTGTATGTCCGGCTCAACTCGGATGCGATGGGATGGGCGTTTGCTTCTCTCTTTTCTTGGGCCTGTGCTGTGTCTGTATCTGTGTCTGTCGCGTTTCAAGCTCGGTGCTGGGGTCCGCGTTATCTTCAGGAGATTTTTCAAGGATGTTGATATTGACATTGATATTGCTTCTGCTGGCTCCTTTCTCACGCCCGCTCAGCCGCCGATGGCATCTGTTACGTATCTTGTCCGTGTCGGTACTGTGGTGGAAGTAGATGCTCGTGTGTAA
>Ga0210040_10001122_pt1 | contig 41558 bp, 34 predicted proteins | sample CryGeyCG12114_NA_FD_185462 | JGI IMG/M metagenome (GOLD analysis project Ga0210040, IMG submission 185462) | Groundwater microbial communities from aquifer - Crystal Geyser CG19_WC_8/21/14_NA (SPAdes) (version 2) | ecosystem: Environmental > Aquatic > Deep subsurface > Groundwater | place: USA... | reverse complement strand
GAGCCGCACCCACCGTTCTCGTCACCGTGCGAGAGGAGGACCTCGACACCGGCGGCGGCGCCGGCTACGCGGACGGGGTCGAGTCGCCCCTGTCACCGACCACGGTGCGGCAGCTCGTCTGCACCGGCGGTGTCCAGAAGGTCGCGCTCGGGAAGAACGGCCGGATCGTGAAGCTGGGGTCGGCGGAGCGGTGCTTCACCGCACCCCAACGCCGAGCCATCACCGCACGCGACGGCGGGTGCCTCATCCCCGGCTGCAGCATCCCCGCCGGATGGTGCGAAGTCCACCACGTGATTCCCGCTGCGCAGGGTGGGCCGACGCATCCGGACAACGGAGTGCTGCTGTGCTGGTTCCACCACCGCACCATCGACACCTCCGGCTGGGCCATCCGCATGCGGGCAGGCGCACCCGAGGTGCAGGCACCGCCCTGGCTCGACCACTCCCGACGATGGCGACCGGCCACCAAGAGCAGAACCGCAACCGCCGCACGCATAGCCGCACGACCCGGCACCTGAGCCCCACGACGCCGTCCCTGAGCCGCGCCGCACGGCACCCGAGCCGCGCCGCGCCGCACCGCACGGCACCTGAGCCGCGCGCGGTCTCCGCGCCCATCGCAGGGCTGTCCCCCCAGCGTCGGGGTGTCCGCGGGGGATGCCGCTGTGTCGTCACACCGACCGATACGGTCTGATGACGCGGGGCAGCGTGCTCCCGGGAGGGAGTAGGCATGTCGCTCGAGCAGTCCGACCGCGAACTCATGAGCGCGGTGGCGGGGTACCTCAAGAGGGTCGAGGCGTTCGCGGCGCAGGAGGAGGTGTCCGAGCGCACGCCTTTCGGCGACGCGCTGAGCGACCATCTCGGCGCGGACGCCACCGTGCTGTCGATCGTCACCGAGGAGGTGCCCTCGCACCGGCTCGTCGATGCCGACATCGCCCTGGACGAGCTGGTCGAGCAGTCCGGCGGCTCCCTGATCGGCGTGACCGGGGGCGAGCAGCGCTTCCACAGTTCGATGTCCGAACTGGTCGCGAACCGGCACATGCGGTTCGCCGTGGGCGCGGTCACGTACGCGTCGCGGGACATCGGCCCGGATGCGACGAGGCGCGTCGTCTCGTTCGGCGTCCGGCTGCTCACCTTCGACGAGGCGCCCGTCGTCGTGGTGCAGCGCGGGGCCGCACCGCAGTTCGGGCGGGAGGCGGCGCAGCTCGAGGTGATGGCGCCCGACCAGGACGTCAGCATGGCCTTCCTCGATCGCCTGCGCGCCCTCATGATCGAGCGCAGCGTGCTGCGGGGGAAGGTGCTGTCCTTCGCCGGGACGATGTACGGGCAGAGCGCCGGCGCGACGTTCCTCCGGCGACCCGACGTGGCGCAGGACGCGATCGTGCTCGCCGACGGCGTGCTCGAGCGGATCACCGGACACGTCGTCGGGATCGGCGAGCACCGGCGCGAGCTTCTCGACGCCGGGCAGCACCTGAAGCGGGGCGTGCTGCTCTACGGCCCGCCCGGAACAGGCAAGACACTGACCGTGCGGCACCTGCTGTCTCGCACGCCCGACGTCACCGCCGTGGTGCTCACCGGGTCCAGCATCCAGTACATCGGGGCGGCCGCGGAGATCGCGCGCACCTTCCAGCCCTCCCTCGTGGTGCTCGAGGACATCGACCTCGTCGCCATGGAGCGCACGTACACGCCGCAGCCTCTGCTCTTCGAGGTGCTGGACGCACTGGATGGGCTCGACAGCGACGCCGACGTCGCGTTCGTGATGACCACCAACCGGGTTCAGGTGCTCGAGCGCGCTCTGGCGGCCCGTCCGGGCCGCGTCGACCTCGGAGTCGAGATCGGTCTGCCCGATGCGGGGGCGCGACGACGCCTCTTCCGGCGCTACGCCCGCACCCTCCCTTTCAGTGGGGCGGCTCTCGACGACGCCGCCGACAGGGCGGAGGACACCACGGGATCGTTCGCCAAGGAGCTCATGCGCCGCACCGTGCTCGCCGCGGCGCTGCGGGGCGGCGAGCCGGACGACGACGACCTTCGCGAGTGCCTGGATGCGCTGCTCTCGTCGAGCGAGCAGCTGACGCGCCAACTGCTGGGCGGAGCTTCCGACCCGGGCACGGACACGGATCCGTACGCCAACGGGCCCGGCGCGGACGGCCCCGACGCGGATGCGTACCCGGATGACTCTGACGACCCGCACGAGGCGGTCGCGACGCTGCGCTGGTCGGTGACGCCGCCGCCGGGCGTGCTGCCCTGAGCACGCCCGCCGTGGCGCCGCATGGCGTCGTGTCGCCGCGTGGCGCCCGCCTACTCGGGAGGCGGGGTCCCGCCGAGCATCTCGAGGTAGTGGGGGCTGTGGATGAGGCCGAGGACGTTGCCGAACGGATCGACCACCGAGGCCGTGACGAACCCCTCGCCCCGTTCCGTGACCGGTTCGTACTCGCGCGCGCCCGACGCCAGGAGCCGCCCGACCGTGCCGGTGATGTCGTCGACATGCCAGCGGGCGACCACGCCACCGGGCGCGCCCGCCGGGGACGGCGGTAGGTAGCGACGGTCGATGATCCCGAGCTCGTCCTCGGCGTCACCGATGCGGAACTCGACGTAGGCCGGACGCTCGGCGTCGGGGCGCTGGAAGTACGGCTCGAGGCCGAGGACACCGGCGTACCAGTCCCGTGCCTCCGCCACGTCCACCGCGGAGATGTTCAGCTGGGCGATGCCGCGTAGCGGCGACGGTACAGACATCGGCGTCCTCGCATCCGGAATGGGCCGCAACGGCGCGGCCCGTCCATCGTCGTCGCGGGCGCACCCGCCGGTCAAGGGGCCCGGGATGCGAGGCGCACCCCACTGCATCGCGTCGCAGCGGGGTGCGTTCCAGTCGGGTGCGTCGCAGTGGGTGCGTCGCACCCGACGGCCCGCTACGGCACGGTGTGCCCGGCCGCGCGGAACAGCCCGTACCACTCCTCGCGCGTCAGCGGGATCTCGGAGCCCGCGGCGGATTCGCGCACGCGTTCCGGCTTCGTCGTGCCGAGCACGACCTGGATGTCGGCGGGGTGGCGGGTGATCCACGCGACCGCGATCCCCGTCGGCGTGACGTCGTACTTGTCCGCCAGCTGGTCGAGGAGGTCGTTGAGCTCGGGCAGCGCCTCCCGGTCCCCGACGAACACGCCGTCGAAGAAGCCCTTCTGGAAGGGTGACCACGCCTGCAGCGTCATGCCGTTCAGTCGGGAGTAGTCGAGGATGCCGTTGCCGCGGTCGATGGACTGGTCGAGGCCCGCCATGTTCGCCGCGATGCCCTGGGCGATGAGCGGGGCGTGCGTGATGCTCAGCTGCACCTGGTTCACGATGAGCGGCTGGTTCACCGAGCGCTTCAGCAGCTCCACCTGGCCCGGCGTGTGGTTGGAGACGCCGAACTGGCGCACCTTGCCCGCGGCGAGCAGCTGGTCGAACGCCTCCGCGACCTCCTCGGGCTCCACGAGCGTGTCGGGCCGGTGCAGCAGCAGGATGTCGAGGTAGTCGACGTTGAGCGCGGCGAGCGACTCGTCGACGGAGGTGAGGATGTGCTCCTTCGAGAAGTCGAAGTATCCGTCGCGGATGCCGACCTTGCTCTGGAGGAACACCTGCTCGCGTTCGGATGAGGACAGGGTGACGGCCTCGCCGAAGCGGGTCTCGCAGCCGTGGCGGCTGGACCCGTAGATGTCGGCGTGATCGAAGAAGTTGACACCGGAGTCGCGCGCGGCGCTGACGAGGTTGCGGATCTCGTCGTCGCTCAGGTCCTGGATGCGCATGAGCCCGAGGATGACGTTCGAGGCGGGGAGGTCGGTTCCGGGGAGGGGAAGAGTCTTCATGCTTCCTCTGTACGCCGCTCACGAGGGCGCTGCGGGCGGCGATCTAGGCTGAGGAGCATGGTCCACGAGCAGCTCAGCACCGATCCCGCCGCCGATTCGTCCGCCGGAGGGAACCGTACGGGCTCGGCCGGGGCTCCGCCGAGCCCGCCCGTCGCCCCGCCCGTCGCCCGGCGCGTGCCGACCGAGCGGCGCCATCACGGCGACGTCGTCGTGGACGGGTACGAGTGGCTGCGCGCGAAGGAGGACCCGGAGGTGCTGGCCCACCTCGAGGCCGAGAACGCCTACACGGACGCGCGCACGGCCGCCCTCGCCCCCCTGCGGCAGCGCATCTACGACGAGATCAGCGCCCGCACCCAGGAGACCGACCTCTCGGTGCCGGTGCGCGAGGGCGACTGGTGGTACTTCAGCCGCACCATCGAGGGGTTGCAGTACACCCGGCACTGCCGCGTGCCGGCGCAGCCCGGTGACTGGACGCCGCCGGCCATCGGCGACGAGCCGATCCCGGGCGAGGTCGTGCTGCTCGACGGCAACGTCGAGGCCGAGGGCCACGACTTCTTCTCGCTCGGCAGCTTCGACGTCAGCGCGGACGGCGGCAGGCTCGCCTGGGCCGTCGACACGGTGGGCGACGAGCGGTACACCCTGCGTGTGCGCGATCTCGCGACCGGCGCGGACCTCGTCGACGAGATACCGGAGACCTTCCCCGGTGCCGTCTTCTCCCCCGACGGCGCCTACCTCTTCTACCCGACCGTCGACGACGCGTGGCGGCCGGACACCATCTGGCGGCACCGCGTGGGCGACGCTCCCGCGCCGCGGGGATCGGCGGACGATCCCGCCGCGGACGTCGCCGTCTTCCACGAGCCGGACGAGCGGTACTGGATCGGCGTGAGCCTCACGCGCAGCCGCCGCTTCCTGGAGATCGGCGTCGGCTCGAAGATCACGAGCGAGGCGCACCTGCTTCCGGCCGACGATCCAACGGGCGAATTCCGGGTGGTGTGGCCGCGCCGCGAGGGCATCGAGTACGACGTCGAGCACGCGGTCGTGGGGGGCGAGGACCGCCTCCTCATCCTGCACAACGAGGGTGGACCCGGGTTCGAGCTGATCGACGTGCCGCTCGCGGAGCCGGCCGGCGCCTCCCGGCGTACCGTCCTGCCCGCCCGCGACGACACGCGGTACGAGTCGGTGGATGCGTTCGCGACGCACGTCGTGCTCTCCTTCCGCCGGGATGCCCTCAGCAGGGTCGCGGTGCTGCCGATCGCCGGCGGAGTGATCGGCGAGCCGGCGGAGGTCGCGTTCGAGGAGTCGCTCTTCGACGTGTCGCCCGGCGGCAACCCCGAGTGGGATCAGCCCACCGTGCGGCTCGGCTACACGTCCATGGTGACGCCGTCCACGGTCTACGACCTCGACGTCGCGTCGGGCACACTCACCGAGCTGAAGCGCCAGCCCGTGCTGGGCGGTTACGACCCCGCGGACTACGAGCAGCGCCGCGAGTGGGCGACGGCGTCCGACGGCACCCGCATCCCCGTGTCGCTCGTGTGGCGGAAGGATGCCGTGCCCGCCGGTTTCTCCTCGCCCGCGCCGCTGCACCTCTACGGCTACGGCTCGTACGAGATCAGCATCGACCCGTACTTCTCGATCGCACGCCTGTCCCTGCTCGATCGCGGCGTCGTGTTCGCCGTCGCGCACGTGCGCGGCGGCGGCGAGATGGGCCGTAACTGGTACGAGGCCGGGAAGATGCTGTCGAAGCGCAACACCTTCACCGACTTCGTCGATGTTGCGCGCCATCTCGTCGCCGAGGGGTACACCGAGCCCCGGCTGCTCACGGCGGAGGGCCGCAGCGCGGGCGGCCTGCTCATGGGCGCCGTCGCGAACCTCGCGCCGGAGTCGTTCGCCGGCATCCTCGCCGGGGTGCCGTTCGTCGACGCGCTCACCACCATCCTCGATCCGTCGCTCCCGCTCACCGTCATCGAGTGGGACGAGTGGGGCGACCCGCTGCACGACCCCGAGGTGTACGCCTACATGAAGTCGTACTCGCCCTACGAGAACGTGCGCGACGGCGTCGAATACCCGCGCATCCTCGCCGTGACCTCGCTCAACGACACGCGCGTGCTGTACGTCGAGCCCGCGAAGTGGGTCGCGCGGCTGCGCGAGGTCGGTGCGGATGCGCTGCTGAAGACCGAGATGTCGGCCGGGCACGGCGGGGTCAGCGGGCGCTACGCCCGCTGGAAGGAGGTCGCGTCCGACTACGCCTGGCTGTTGGAGGTGCTCGGCCGCGCCTGAGCGGCGGCGGCGCCGCGCTGGACGGGGACCGGCCGCGAGCGGAGACTGGGGCCGTGCCAGAACTCCCGGAGATCCACGCCATGGCCGCCGACCTCGGCGGGCGGCTGCAGGGCCGCACCATCGCCCGCTTCGACGTCGTGTCGTTCGCGGCGCTCAAGACGTTCGACCCGCCCGTCTCGGCCCTCGGCGGGCTCGAGATCGGCGCGGTCACGCGGCACGGCAAGTTCCTCGACATCGCGGTGGACGACCTGCACCTGATCATGCATCTGGCGCGCGCCGGGTGGATCCGCTGGTGGGACGAGCCGCGCGTGCAGGGCGGCCGGCCGGGCAAAGGGCCCCTCGCGGCACGCCTCGCGCTCGAAAAGGGCTCCGGTTTCGACGTGACGGAGGCCGGCACGAAGAAGAGCCTCGCGATCTACCTCGTGCGGCAGCCGTCGGAGGTGCCGGGCATCGCCCACCTCGGCCCAGACCCGCTCACCGAGGACTTCACGCCGGAGGTGTTCCGCGGCATCCTCGCCACGGCGGGGCGGTCGCAGATCAAGGGCGTGCTGCGCAACCAGTCGGTGATCGCCGGGATCGGCAACGCGTACTCCGACGAGATCCTGCACACCGCGCGCATGTCGCCGTTCAAGCCCGCGGCGATGACCGCGGACGAGGCGGACCGGCTCTTCGAGGCGATGCAGTCGACGCTGCGCGAGGCGATCGCCCGCGCGGACGGCCTCGCCGCCTCCGAGCTCAAGAAGGAGAAGAAGTCGGGCTTGCAGGTGCACGGCCGCACGGGCGAGCCGTGTCCGGTGTGCGGCGACACGGTGCGCCAGGTGATCTACTCCGACTCGACGTTCCAGTACTGCCCGACGTGCCAGACGGGGGGCAAGCCGCTCGCCGACCGGGTGCTCTCCCGCCTCGTGAAGTAGCCCCGCCGCGCTCCTAGGGGCGGACGGCGCGGCAGGCGAGGTGCACCGCGAGGCGCACGTCCGGGTCGCCGAGGTCGACGCCCAGCAGCTCCTGGATGCGCGCGACGCGCCCCGCCACCGTGTTGCGGTGCAGACCGAGCGCGGCGGCGGTCGCGGCGAGGGTCGACTCGTTGTCGAGGTAGGCGGCGAGCGTCTGCAGCAGCTCCCCGTCGAGCGGCGCGAGCAGCGACTGGGCCGCGGGGACGAACGTGTCGTTGCCCGCCCAGGCCAGCAGCAGCTGCTCGAGGCCGAGCCGGTCGATGTGCAGGAACCATCCGGTCGCGACGCGGTTGCCGGCGAGCTTCGCGGCGTCGGCCGCCTCGCTGAGGGTCGAGAACAGCCCGGCGCCTCCCTCCCCGAGCGAGCCGATGCCCGTGGCGATGGCGAACGGCGTCTGCGCCGCCGTGTGCAGCCGCCGCAGCCGGGTCACGTGCCCCTCGAGCTCGCCCGCGGACGGATGCTTGGGGAACGTGAGCCAGCCCGTCACCCCCCGGCCCCGCGTCGTGACGTGGGAGTTCACGGGGAACGCGCCGAGCTCCCGGCTGACGAACCGCAGCAGCTCGAGCGGCTCGCTCCGCGTGCGGCCGACCATCCGGAAGCCCAGGTGGTACCCCGTCGTGCGCCAGCCACGGTCGAGCAGACGCCGGTCGATGTCGACGTCGGGCCGCCCGCGCGACTCCAGGAAGTCGCCGAGCAGCCCGGAGGAGCGCGTGACGTCGCTCACGGCGTCCACCTCGTCGATGAGGATGCGCGCGGCCACGGCGGGCATCGCGACCTCCGCCGCCGTCACGAGGGCGGTCAGCTGGGTCTGCCCGAGCGCCCGCCCGTGGATCACGAGCCGGAGACCCTCGCGGCTGGGGCTGTCGACACGCACGGAGGCAGCGGCGCCGTCCGCGGTGACCGCGATGTCGCTCCACCGCCCGAAATCGATCGCGGCGAGCACCGAGGGCGCGAGCGGCTCGCCCGCCGACTGCAGCACGCCCTCCGCGTCGACGAGCGCGACCGCGTGGCCGACGCTCGACGACAGATAGCGCACCTGGTCGGGCAGCCCGTCCGCGTGGTACTCGATGGTCCGGGCGACCTTGCGCACGTACGACAGGGTGAGGGCGTCCCGCCCCTCGAGCAGCTGCCAGCACGCCCGCGCCAGCACCATCGGGCGCTCGACGTGCAGCAGCGTGAGCCCGATCCGCCGGGCGACGGCGAGGCTGCCCGCGCCGAGCGGGGCCGTTCCCGTGATGGCGAGGCCGGTGAAGCCGCGGTCGCGCACGCGGCGCAGCAGCGCGTCGATCTGCCACGGCGCGACCGGTGGCGCAACCGTGAGCACCGCGAGCGACTCCCCGACCCCGGTCGGCAGGTCCGCCTCCGTTGCGGCCACGACAGCGTCCAACCACACGTCGTCGCTCCCCGCCACGGCCGCCACCGCACCGTTGTCGGGGTGCTCGAGCAGCGACGAGAGCCGGAGCTCCGCGCTCACCGCTGCTCCTCGAGGGCGGCAAGCCCGTAGTGGCCGGGTGACACGACGACGCGCCGCTCCGGGGTCGTCGTCCACCAGTCCGGCGCGGGCAGCGACAGCACCGCGACGTGTCGGCCCTCGGTCAGCTCGTGCACCTGCAACACCTCGTGCGTGCGCTCGTCCACGGCCAGCACGATGGTGGGGCTCGCCGCCTCGACGACACCGTTGCGCATACAGGCGAGCAGCTCGGAGCGCGCGACCAGACGCACGGTGTCGCCCTCCGCGGTGCGCACCTCCACGGCGGTGATGCGCAGGTCGAGCGGGTCGGGACGCACCTCGGTGATGCGGCCCGCGCCGAGCACCCGGGCGCCGATCGCCTCGGCGCGCGACCGGATGCCGGCGTCCGGCTCGGCGAGATACCGCTCCCCCAGCTCCTGCGCGCGGGCATGCGTGCCGGGCAGGCCGTGCTCCGCCAGGTCGCCGACGGTGAAACCCCCGACCACGACCGCCGCGGATCCGCCCGCGCACGTGATGGCCGCGCGCAGCACCGCCTCGACGTCGTCCGCCCGTGCGCCGTCGATGACGGCGACGCCGCCCGCGCCGGTCGGCCCCACCGCGACGAGGCCCGGCAGGCCGTCGACCGCCAGGGAGATCTGGTCGAAGTCGGGCAACGCACGCCCCATCAGGTCCGCGTCGACCCACGCCCGCTCCCGGGCGAGGGGCGCGCAGGCGAGCCCGTTCATGCCGCCGACCTCCAGCGAGCACATCGCCGGAACCCGGTGGCCGAGCCACCGCTCGAGGGCCCCGATCACGGGCGCGAACGGGGCGTCGTCAGGCAGCCGCTCGTCGAGCAGCATCGTGGCGCCCGCGTAGGCGAGCGCCATGCACGGGGTCGCGGGATCGAGGTCGCCGACGTCGTGCATGGCGACGGGCCACACCGGGGAGTCGCGCAGCGCGAGGTCGAGGATCCAGGGCGAACCTCCCCCGCCGGAACCGAGCAGCGAGAACCCCCGGGCGAGCGCCGGGAGGGCGTCTCGCTCGAGGGTCCGCGGCATCCCGTCAGCCTAGGCGGGAACACCCGCCCGGTCGACGCGCTCCACGGGCACGAACTCGTCGGTCAGGCCGAACGCGCTCGGCCCGAACGCCGCGAGCGCCTCCGGCGTTCGCATCATGTCGGGCGTCGAGATGCCGAGCACCCGCACGCGCTGCCCGTAGCGAAGGCCCTCGGTGGTGATGGGCTCCGCCGTCTCCTCGTCCACGACGCAGACGAGGTCGGGCACGATCGCGACGCACACGCCGTTGCGCAGGGCGATGAGGTTCTCGTTCTGGAACTGCAGCTCGAACGTGTCCGTGCTCGCCGGGTCGAGCGGCGAGATCACCGCGCGACCCTTCGCGAAGCCCTCGGTCGTGCGGCGCTCGACGTCGCTGACCTTGCCGACGAACAGCTCCCGCAGGTGCGAGTAGAGCGTCGTGCTCAGGGTCTCGGCGATCGCGTCGAACGGCGAGGTCTTCCGCTCCCGCGCGACCCGGATGGCGCGGCCCAGCGCGAGCGCCATCGACAGCGTGCGCGGGATGGCCGTGCGCCGCACCTCCGCGCCGGTCATGGCGTACTCGGCGATGTGCCCGACCCCGCCGAGCCGGATCGTGATGCCGCGCGCGAGCCACTCCATCTGACGGTCGTCGTCGCCGGTGTCGATGATGACCTTCTCGCCCCGCTCGCCCGCGAGGGCGAGCGGGGACCCGTGCACGCCGTAGACGGCGAACGTCTCCATGGACAGCTCGGGGAACGCCCGTCCCATGCCGTCGGCGTCGACGACGGGCAGGCCGGTCTCGGCGGCCACGACGAGCGGGATCATGGAGTTGATGCCGCCGCACTCGATGGGCATCGTCGCATCCGCTCGGCGGCCGAGGTGCTCCTCGAGCGTGCGCAGCGCAAGGGTCGGCTCCGTCCCCGCGGGGATCTTCTCGATCATCACCGTGGGCGCGCCCATCTGGGCGGTGGGGATCACGAACAGGTCGTCCGCGATCTCGTCGGGGTCGAGGATCGTGATGCCGCGGTCGCCGAGCACGCGCTCGACGAGCATCCGGCCGATGTACGGATCACCACCGCCGCCCGTGCCGAGCAACGTCGCACCGCGCGCGAGGTCGGGCAGGTCGGCCGCGGTCAGCGTCCAGCTCATCGTGCCGACTCCTCTCGCCCGTCGAACCGGCGGGACGCGGTGTCGTAGCCGAAGTAGCCCGGCCCCACCATCGCGAGCGCCTCCGGGCTGTGCCAGCGCTCGTCGCTCGGCGCGCCGAGCACGCGCACGCGCTGTCCGTACCGGAGGCCCTCGGTCGTGATCGGCTCGCCCGACTCGTGCTCGAGCACCATGATGAGATCCGGTGTCGTGACCAGCACGCGGCCGTCGAGCTTGGCAAGCAGGTGCTCGTTCTGGAACAGAAGGGTCAGCGACCCCGCTGTGCCGTCGATCCGCGCGCGGCCCCGGGCGAAGCCCGTGGTCGTCGCCCGCTCGACGTCGACGACCTTGCCCGCGAAGAGCTCGCGGCCGCCGAGCAGCTCGACGACCCGCGTCACGGGGTCCTCGTTCTCCCGCCGCGCCGCCAGGATGCCCTGGCCGATGCGCACGCTCGCGCTCAGAGTGTGCGGCACGAGGGCCTCGCGGGCCTGGGCGCCGGACATGGAGAAGCCGGCGATCATGATCGAGCAGCCCATCTCGACGGCGGCCACGCGGGCGATGCGCTCGGTCCAGGTGTTGTCGATCGTGCGCAGCACGCCGGTGTTGCCCTTCTCGTCCGCGAAGGCGAGCGGCGATGCCGTGATGCCGTAGAGCGTGGGGAGCACCATCTGCAGCTCGGGGAACGCGCGGCCCATGCCGTCCGCGTCGAGGAGCGGCAGCCCGAGCGCGGCCGCGGCCGCGACCGGGATCGTCGAGTTGACGCCGCCCACCTCCGCGCACGCGACGTGGGTCACCGGCCGGCCGAGGGATGCCGCGAGGGCACCCACCGGCGCCACGACCTCGTCGAGGTTCGGCAGCTTCTCCACCATGACGGTCGGCGCGCCCATCATGGCGACGGTCAGCGCCAGAGCGTCGTCCGGCACCTCGTCGGGAGAGACCACCGTCACGGGTCCGTGCTCGCGCAGGGCCTGCGTCGCGAGCAGGGCGCCGATGTAGGGGTCGCCCCCGCCGCCCGTCCCGAGCACGGCCGCGCCGCGGGCGAGGTCGGTGATGGTCGACTCGTCGATCGTCCAGCCCACGGTCACTGCCCCATGTCGAGGTCGCCGACGGCTTTCGCGCGGATGCGCGTCGCGTTGCCGGGCAGGTACGGGATGGGCACCTCGTCGAAGTCGACGATGGAGACGGAGCGGGGCTTGGCGCCGGCCGCGATCGCCTTGTCGACCGCCTCCTGGCGCACCTCGTCGAGGATCGCGTCGCGTCGGCCGGGCTCGACGGCGTAGATCTTGTCGATCTCGCCGCCGACCTGCGCGATGGACGCGCCGATCGCGTTGGCCACGGCGTAGTTCTCCGGCCGGTGGACGGTGCCGAAGATGGGCAGCTCCTCCGGCAGCAGCACGGATCCCCCACCGACGGCCACGACCGGGATCGGCGCGGCCGACGTGCGCATGCGGTCGACGGCCTCGGCGATGCGGTCCGCGATCCGATCGAGCACGGCGGTCACCATGCCGCGGTCCAGGTGGCGCACGCGATCCGCGTCCCCGATGTCGGCGCGGCCGGCGGCGACCGCGATGTCCGTCGCCGTCAGCGTCGAGCCGCCGAACACGAGGGCGTCCTCCGTGAGGCGGTACCCCACGGACTCCGGACCGACCTCGGTGGTCGCGGTGTCGACGAGGCTGCCGCCGCCGATGCCGATGGACAGCACGTCGGGCATGCGGAAGTTGGTGCGGATGCCCGCCACCGTGACCTCGGTCGTCGTCTCCCGCGGGAACCCGTTCACGAGCAGGCCGATGTCCGCGGTCGTGCCGCCGACGTCGACGACGGCGCACGTCTCCAGGCCGCTCGTCACGGCCGCACCGCGCATCGAGTTCGTCGGGCCGGAGGCGAACGTCGCCACGGGGTAGAGGCGCACGTAGTCCTCGTCCATGAGCGTTCCGTCGTTCTGGCTGAGGAAGATCGGCGCGTCGATGCCGTGGCTGCGCACGGCCGAGGTGAGGCCGTCGACGATCTCGGCGGCGAGTTCGCGGAGCGCCGCGTTGATGATCGTGGCGTTCTCCCGCTCGAGCAGGCCGATGCGGCCGATCTCGTGCGACAGGGAGATGGCGACGTCCGGCCCCAGCTCGCCGGCCACGATGGCGGCGGCCCGCACCTCGAGGTCGTGGTTCACCGGGCTGAACACCGAGGAGATCGCCACGGAGCGCACCCCGTTAGCGGCCATGTCGGCCGCGTGCCGCTTCAGCTCGTCGGGGTCGAGCGGGGAGATCGGGCGGCCGTCGAACTCGTACCCGCCGTGCGCGAGGTAGCTGCGCGCGCGGATGGCGTCCCGCAGCGGCTGCGGCCAGTCGATCAGCGGGGGCAGCGCGCGGGTGGCCGGGAGCCCCAGCCGCAGCGCGGCCGTCGGCGCGAGGCGGCGAGCCTGCACGAGCGCGTTGATGAAGTGCGTCGTGCCGATCATGACGGCCGTGACCTGTGCGCCCTCGAAGGGGTGGCCGCGACGGAGCTCCTCGATCGCGCTCACGATCCCGCTCGTCACGTCGGGTGTCGTCGACTGCTTGACGCCCCCGAGGACGGCCGCGCCGTCCATCAGGACCGCGTCCGTGTTGGTGCCTCCGACGTCGATGCCGATGTGCATACTGCTCCTTGGTGCGTTGGTGCGGTGGTGGTGGTTGCCTCGTCGCGCTCTAGCGCGCGACCGCGGTGCCCTGGGTCTCGGCGCTCTGCAGGGTCGTCGCCGTGCCGATGCCCCGCACGAGCCCGAGCCTGCCCGCGACGACGTACAGCACCATCGACAGGACGAGCGAGCTGATGGCCGGCACGCCCCACGTGACGAAGTAGCCGAACAGGCCGGACACGAGCCAGATGACGAGGGTCGCGGGCACGACGCGGGGCGCGGTGGCCGGCAGGGTGCCCGCGGCGCGGCTCTCGTCGAGCTCGCGGCGCCAGCGCTTCACGATGAAGTACTCGGCCACCATGATGCCCGCGATGGGCGGGAAGGCGACGCCGAGCACGATGAGGAAGTCGGTGAAGCGGGCGAGGATGCCGGCGGCCGCGAGGATCGAGCCGACGACGCCGAGCACGATCGTCGTCGAGACGCGGTGCAGGTTGCGGTTGAAGGCCGTGGAGATGAAGTTGACCAGGCCGAGGGTCGACGAGTAGAGGTTCCAGTCGTTGATCTTCAGCGTGCCGGTCAGCACGATGAGCAGGCCGACGAAGCCGATGGACGACGTGACGATGGCCACGATGTTGCCCGACCCCGCGGCGTGCGCCAGGAGCACACCGGCGAGGCCGATGACGAACTCGCCGAGCGAGACGCCGAGCACGGTCTGCTTCACCACGTCCGCGCCGGAGCGGTTGAAGCGCGTCATGTCCGCCGTGATGATGGCGCCGACGATCAGTCCGCCCGCCACGATGCCGGTGCCCTGGCCGACCGTGATGGTGGGGCCGGGCGCGGGCGAGGTGATCAGCTCGGCCAGCGAGTGGTTGCTGAGCTCGATGGAGATGGACCAGCCGACCAGCACGAGGAAGAGCGGCACGGTGATGTTCGCGAGCCACTGCATGCCGCCGAAGCCGACCGCGACGATCGCGGTGACGATCAGGCCGAAGACGAGGCACCACGCCCACACCGGAAGCGCGCCGGGCATGAGGGACTCGAGGGACTCGGCCGAGATCGCGCTCTGGATGCCGAACCAGCCGATCAGGCTGATGCCGATGGCGAGGCCGACCAGTGAGGCGCCGACCTCGCCGAACCCGGTCCAGCGGGCGAGGAGCGCCGTGTTGAGGCCCTCGCGCTGGCCGATGATGCCGACGACGCACATGATGATCTCGAGGATGATCGAGCCGAACAGGAACGCCAGCACGGCCTCGCCGAACGTCATGCTGTAGCCGAGCGTGGCGCCGAGGAGGAACTGGGAGAGCGCGGACACCTGGCCGAAGCGCTGCACGGCGATGCCGAACCACGGCCGCCTGGCCGCCGGTGGCACCCGGGACAGGGCGAAGTCGTCCGCATGCGCGGTGCGCGATGCCGTCGGTCGTTGCAATGCCGGGGGATGCGACATGGGGGCTCCTAGACGAGAGGCCGATGGGGGTGCGCCTCACGCTAGGAGGGCCCGCGACGCCCCCACAATGGGCAAGCCGCCCTGGGCGAGCGACCGGCTGTGCACTGTGCACACCCGGCCGCTCGCCGTCGGGGCGGTCGCGCGCCCTCCCGCTAGCCCTTCACCGCGCCGTCGGTGAGCCCGCCTCGCCAGTACCGCTGCAGCACGATCATGGCCACGATGAGCGGAATGATGGAGACGAGGACGCCGCCCGTCGTCAGCTGGTAGAACTCGGGCAGCCGGTCCACCTGGCTCCGCCAGTTGTTGAGCCCCAGCGTTATCGGGTACAGCCGGCTGTCGGCGAGCATGATGAGCGGCAGGAAGAAGTTGTTCCAGATGCCGACGAGCTGGAACAGGAACACCGTCACGAGTGCCGGCGTCATCGCCCGCAGCCCGAGGGTGTGGAAGATGCGCAGCTCCCCCGCCCCGTCGATGCGCCCGGACTCGATGACGGAGTCGTCGACCGACGCCTGGGCGTAGATGCGGCAGAGGAACAGTCCGAACGGCGACACGAGCGAGGGGATCAGCACGCTCCAGTACGTGTTCGAGAGCCCCAGCTGGCTGAACAGCAGGAACAGCGGCAGGGCGGTCGCGGTGCCGGGCACGAGCACGCCGCCGAGCACCGTGCCGAACACGATGTTCTTGCCGCGGAAGTCGTACTTGGCGAGCGCGTAGCCTCCCGCCGCGGCGAAGTAGGTCGCCAGAAGCGCACCGACGCCCGCGTACAGCACGCTGTTGAGGAACCAGCGAACGAAGATGCCGTCCTGATACGTGAACACCAGCCGCAGGTTCTCCCACAGCGAGAACGTCGGGGCGAGCAGGAACCCGTTCGTGGCGAACAGGTCGGCGGTCGTCTTCGTCGCCGCGATGACGACGTAGTACACCGGCACGAGGAAGTACAGGGCGACGACGACGAGGATGCCGGTGACGATGATGGTCGACGCGCGCGACCGCCCCACCCCGGCGCCCACGGGCGCGCTGCTGCGCCGCGGCGCCGGCGCGACCGGCTCGGCGCCGACCGCATCCCGGTCGGCGGTCCTCGACGACCTGCGAACGGTCGTGGTCATGAGTTCGCCCCCTCCCCGTCGTTCGATCGTCTGCTCACGAGCGCGAGGAACACGAACGACAGCACGAATGCCGCGAGTGCGATGATCACGGCCTGTGCCGACGCGACCCCGTAGTCGTTGAAGGCGAAGGCGTTCGTGTATGCCGCGAGGTTCGGCGTGTACTTGCTGTCGATGGCCGGGGACGACGTCTGCAGCACCAGTGGCTCGGAGAAGAGCTGCAGCGTGCCGATGATCGAGAACACCGTGGCGAGCACGAGGGCGGGACGGATGAGCGGCAGCTGGATCGACCAGGCGATCTTCCCGCTGCTCGCGCCGTCCACGCGCGCCGCCTCGTACACGTCGCCCGGGATGGACTTCAGCTGGGCGATGATGATCAGCATGTTGTAGCCCGTGTAGGTCCAGGTCACGATGTTGGCGATGGACCACAGCACGGTGTCGGCGCCGAGGAAGTCGACGTTCAGGCCCACAGCGTTCGCCACGTCCACGACGGGACTGAGGCCCGGGATGTAGAGGAAGCCCCACAGGATCGTCGCGATCACCCCCGGCACCCCGTACGGCATGAAGTACGCGGCGCGGAAGAACTGCGGCCACCTGGCGCTCGCCGACTCGAGCAGGAGGGCGAGGATCGTGCAGAGCACGATCATCACGGGCACCTGGATGACCCCGAACAGCAGCACGCGGCCGATGGACGCGGTGAATCCGGTGTCCGCCAGCGCCTGCGCGTAGTTGCCGAAGCCGGCGAAGGAGCTCGTGATGCCGTCCTCGCCGAACAGGCCGCGCCGGTCCACCCGTGTGAAGCTGGTCGCCACGGCCGAGAGGATCGGCAGCAGGAACGTCAGGATGAACAGCGCGAGGAACGGGGCGAGCAGGATCCAGGGCGCCCGCTTGGTCGCCGCGTTGCGGGCCCCGCCGCCGCGCGCGCGCCGGGCCGCCGCAGTCCCGCCCGACCGCGTCGCGCCGCCGGACCCCGCCGCGCCACCGGGCGCCGTGCGCACGGCGCTCACGCCGACACCACCCGCGCGGAGAGGCCCTTGTTGCGGAACGCGGCCGCCACGTCGTCCTGCACGATCGACAGGGTCTCGACGAGGGTCTGCCCGGTCGTCAGCTTCTTCCGGAAGCCGTCGCCCAGGGCGTTCAGCGTGTACTGGGTGAGGGGCGACCACACCCAGTCGAGGTTCTGCTCCTGGGCCATCGGGACGAAGACCTCCTCGTTGTAGTTCTGGCCGCTGAACCACTCACTCGGCTGGCGCCTCGCCTCGCCGATGTAGTCGGTCGCGGGTGACCAGCCGATGCCGGAGTTGGCGATCATCGCGTCGATGCCCTCCGGCGAGGTCGTCATCCAGATGGCGAAGTCGAGGGCCTCCTTCGGATGCGCGCTGTTCGCCAGCACCGCCGCCGTGGAGCCGCCCTGGTAGCTGGACCCGTAGCCCATGTTCTCCCAGCGCTGCATGGGCGCGACCCGCCACTTGCCCTCACCACCGGCAACGCTCTGAACAAGGGCGTCGCCCCATGACGCGCTCGTCAGGCCGAGGATCTTGCCGTCCGCCGCAGCGGCGTACCACGGCGGCGAGTACGCGCCGAACGCGGTGTTGACGATGTCCGCGTCGATGGCACGGTCGAAGAAGTCGGCGACCATGAGGGTCGCGTCGTCGGTCATGTTGATGAACCACTCGTCGCCCTCCGTGCCGAACCACACCGCGCCCGCCTGCGTCGCGTATGCCGTGAACACCGACGCGTCCGCGACCGGGAACACGTCGAGGTAGGTGTCGGGCCCGAGCTTCCTGGCCTCCGCCGAGAGGGCCGCCCAGTCCTCCCACGTCGCCGGCGGGGTGCCGCCGAGCTGCTGCAGCGGCTCCGTCTGGTAGTAGAACGCCATGGGACCGGAGTCCTGCGGGATGCCGTAGATGCCGTCGTTGAACTGCACCTGGCTCCACAGCCCCGCGTCGAAGCGGTCCGCGTACTGCTCGGCGCCGTACCGGCTGAGATCGACGAGGCCGTTCTGCAGCAGGAACTCGGGCACCTGGCGCAGCTCGACCTGCCCGATGTCCGGTCCGCCGCCTGCCGCGAGCGCGGAGTACATCTTCTGGTAGCCGCCGCCGGTGCCGCCCTGGATCCAGACCGCCTCGACGTAGACGTCCGGATTCTGCGCGTTCCAGACGTCGCAGACCTTCTGCAGGTCTTTGAGCCAGGCCCAATAGGTGAGCCTGACCTTTTCTTTCGCGGCCGGGATGACGGCCGCCTTGTTCACGGAGACTGCTCCCGGTGTGGCGCAGGAGGCGAGGGCGGCCGTGGCGGCCGCTCCGGCACCCAGGCTCAGCACCTGACGTCTGGTCAACGGTTTCATCGTGCTCGTCCCATCTTCATTGATGTCGATTCACGGCTTTCGGGTCGCCATCTGCAGCCTACGACTTTCGGGTGCCGCCGTGTCCAGCGTCTGCACCGCCACGCCCGCGTGATCGAATAGGCGTCGATGCCTGAATCAAGCACTCCGCCGCCCCGCATGGTCTATTCGCTCGACGGAGTGCGGATCGCCACGTACGACTTCGGTGACCCCGCCGGCCCGGCCGTGCTCGCCGTGCACGGCTTCGCCTCGTCGGCTCTCGCCAACTGGCACGCGACGGGCTGGACCCGCGACCTCACCCGCGCCGGCTACCGCGTGCTCGGCATCGACCAGCGCGGACACGGCGCGAGCGACAAGCCGCGCAGCCCGTCCGCCTACACGATGGACGTGCTCGTCGACGACGTCCTCCGGGTGCTCGACGCCTACCTGCTCGACGAGGTCGCGTACGTCGGGTACTCGCTCGGCGCCCGCGTGGGCTGGCACGCGGCGGGAGAGCACCCCGACCGCATCAGCCGCACCGTGCTCGGCGGCATCCCGGACGGCGACCCGCTCCGCCGCTTCAAGGTCGGCGAGGCCAGGCGGCACCTCGAGAGCGGCGACGAGGTGGGCGACCGGCTCACCGGCGCCTACCTCACCATGGCGAGGCGGGTGCCTGGCAACGACCTCCCCGCCCTGGTCGCCCTGGTGGAGGGAATGCGCGGCAGCCCGCAGCCGGGCCCCCGCAACGCGCCCCCGCAACCGCTCCTCTTCGCGACGGGCAGCGAGGACCCCATCCTCGAGGCGTCGCGCGCGCTCGCCGGCGTCGCGCCGCAGGGCGGTTTCGTCGAGATCCCCGGGCGCAACCACTTCAACGCCCCCACCTCCCGGGCGTTCCGGGAGGCGGCCATCGCCTTCCTCGGCGCCGCGGGCTGACGCCTGGCCCGGGCGCCCGGGCGCTCGCTCTCGAGAAGCGCCGCAGCGTGGGTCGTGGAGTGGGTCGCGCTCTCGGGGGCGCCGTGGCCCCCGTTCGAGGGTTTACACACTCGTAACGAGATGCATACAAAAGGTGTCCGTTCGGGGTGATTGTATTCAATACACATCGACCGACGACCGAAGGATCCGAGATGATTCCGTCTGTTCCGCGTTCCCCATCCTCGAGGCAGCGCCTCGTCCGCCGAGCGGCGTGGGTCCCCGTGCTCGCCGCCGGCCTCGTGCTCTCGACCACCGCCTGCCAGCAGGTGCAGACCGCGAGCGAGCAGCCGCGCGACAGCGACAACGTCGTCTCCGCTCCCATCGGCGACCAGAAGATCGTGGAGGGCGGCGACCTCGTCATGGCGCTGTCCGCGGAGCCGGACCGGCTCGACCCGACGACGTCCTCCTCGCTCTACACCCGCTACGTGATGCAGACCATGTGCCAGAAGCTGTACGACATCGACGCCGACGGCGAGATCGTGCCGCAGCTCGCGACCGACCTGCCCGAGGTGTCGGACGACGGACTCACCGTCACCATCCCGGTCCGCTCGGACGCGGTGTTCGCCGACGGCACGCCGATGACGGCGGACGCGGTGCGGGGGACCATCGATCGCGGCCTCACCCTGCAGGGTTCGTCGCGCAAGAGCGAGCTCGGCCCCATCACCGGCATCACGGCTCCGGACGACACCCACGTGGAGATCACGTACTCCACACCGTTCGCCCCGATCACCGCGGCCCTCGCCGACCGCGCGGGCATGGTGCTCTCCCCCACGGCTCTCGCCGAGAAGGGCGACGCGTTCGGTGACAGCCCGGTCTGCGTCGGCCCCTTCAAGTTCGTCGAGCGCGTGCCGCAGACCTCCATCACGGTCGAGCGCGACCCGCTCTACTACGACGCCGAGAACGTTCACCTCGACACGATCACCTACCGGATCATCACCGACTCGAACATCCGCGCGGCCAACCTCCGCTCGGGCGACGTCCAGGTCGCGGACACCATCTCGACGCAGGACCTCGAGGCCCTCTCCCAGGAGGACGGCGTCGGCGTGCTGAACGTCAGCTCTCTCGGCTACCAAGCGCTCACCATCAACGTGGGGAACACCGAGGGGGTCGGCCAGGCGCCCGGCGTCATCGACACGCCGATCGCCACGCAGGCCGCCGTGCGTCAGGCGCTGTCGATGGCCATCGACCGCGAGTCGCTCGTCAAGTCCGTGTTCAACGGCTACTACGAGGCCGCCTGCTCGCCCATCTCCCCCGCCAGCCCGTTCTCCTCCGAGGCCAGCGAGGCCTGCCCGGAGTACGACCCCGAGGGCGCGATCGCGATGCTGGAGGAGGCCGGCGTCGAGACGCCGTACCCGATCACGATGCAGGTGACCAACAACGCGGACACCATCCGCTTCGCCCAGGCCCTTCAGGCCGGCGTCGCCGAGGGCGGGTTCGAGATCGAGATCGCCCCGGTCGAGTACTCGACGCTGCTCGACGTGCAGACCCGCGGTGACTTCGAGGCGCTGCAGCTCGGCTGGTCCGGCCGTGTCGACCCGCACGGGAACATGTTCAACTTCCTGTCCACGGGCGGTGGCAACAACTACTCGGGCTACAGCAACGCCGAGGTCGACGACCTGCTGACCGAGGCGTCGCAGACCAACGACATCGATGAGCGCGCCGACCTGTACGGGCAGGCGGTGGAGCAGGTGCAGGAGGACAACCCGATCATCTACCTCTACCGTCAGCGCAGCCTCACCGCCTACACGACCGACGTCGCCGGCATCGAGAACTTCGCGGACGGCGTCGTGCACCTGAGCAACGCGGCATTCGTCGAGGCCGAGTAGGCGCACGCATGACCCGCTACCTCCTCACCCGCCTGTGGCAGTCCGCCATCACCCTTCTCCTCGCCTCCGTCGTCATCTTCGTCGGCGTGCGTCAGCTGCCCGGTGACCCTGCGCTTGCCATGGCGGGTGAGGAGGCGACGCCGGAGCGGCTCGCCGAGATCCGCGAACAGCTCGGCCTGAACGAGTCGCTCCTCGTGCAGTACGGCACGTTCGTGGGCAACATGTTCCGCGGCGAGTTCGGCGTCTCCACCCGCACCGGCACGCCCGTGACGGATCTCATCGCCACGACACTGCCGGTCACCCTCTGGCTGTCGGCGTACGCCATCGTCGTGGCCGTCGTGGTCGGCGTGCTGCTCGGCGTCATCGCCGAGCGGTTCCGCGGCCGCTGGCCGGAGTGGCTGGCGAACGCGTTCGCGCTGATCGGGCTCTCGGTGCCGAACTTCTGGCTCGGCATCCTGGCGATCCTCTACCTCGCCGTGACACTCGGCCTGTTCCCCGCCTCCGGCTACGTGCCGATCACGTCGAACCCGGTCGAGGGCTTCTACCACCTGACGCTTCCCGCCATCATCCTCGGCACGTCGCTGGCGGCCGTGATCATGCGGCAGACGCGGGCGTCGATGATCGAGACGATGAAGACGGACTACGTGCGCACCGCGAAGGCGAAGGGCCTCAACCGGTCACGGGTGCTCATGCGCTACGGGCTGCGGAACTCGCTCATCGTGGTCGTCACGATCGTCGGGCTCCAGCTCGGCGGGCTCATCTCCGGGGCCGTCGTGACCGAGCGCATCTTCGCTCTCCCCGGTTTCGGCAAGCTCACCCTCGACGCGGTGTTCACCCGCGACTACCCGGTCATCCAGGCGGTCGTGCTGCTCATCACCGTCGGTTACATCCTCATCAACCTCGCGGTCGACATCCTGTACTCCGTCATCAATCCGCGCATCCGAGTGGGAGGAGCGAGCTGATGGCCGTTCTCGAGAGGACCCCGGACGTCACCCCGGGCCCGCAGTCCGCCGGCCTCGGCACCGGGCGCGGTCGCGTCTGGCGCTCACTGCTGCGGAACCCGCTCGGCATGACCGGCGGCATCATGCTGCTCATCGTCACGATCGTGGGGCTGCTCGCGCCGCTGATCGCACCATACGGACCGGCGGAGGTGCACTTCGACGCGCCGTTCCAGGCGCCCGGCACCATCGGCTACCTGCTCGGCACCGACGACCTCGGCCGCGACATACTCTCCCGCATGATCTACGGCATCCGGGTGTCGCTGCAGGTGGGGCTGCTGTCCGTGCTGCTCGCGGTCGTCATCGGCACGCCGCTCGGACTGCTCGCCGGCTACTGGCGGTGGCTCGACGGCATCATCTCGCGCCTCACCGACGTCACGCTCGCGTTCCCGTTCCTCATCATAGCGGTCGGGCTCGCCGCGATCAGCGGACCCAGCCTCTCCAACGCCGCGATCGCCCTCGGCATCGCCCAGATCCCGACCATGATCCGCGTCGTCCGCGGCGAGACCCTCCGCATCCGGGAGACCGACTTCGTGCTGGGCGCCAAGACCATGGACGCGACGGGCGTGCGCATCATCTTCGCCCACGTGCTGCCGAACGCCGTGTCCTCGATCATCGTGCAGGCGACGGTCATCATGCCGGTCGCCGTCATCGGTGAGGCGCTGCTGTCGTTCCTCGGCCTCGGCATCCAGCCGCCGACGCCCAGCCTCGGCATCATGCTGTCCGACGCCCAGCAGTACATCTCGCGCTCGCCCACCGCGGCGATCTTCCCGGGCGTCGCCATCGCGCTGATCTGCCTCGGTTTCAACCTCTTCGGCGACGCCCTCCGCGACGCACTCGATCCCACGAACACGAGCCGGAAGTGACACACGTGAGCTACACCCCCGCACCATCCTTCATCACCCGCCCCGACCTCCAGGGGTCGTTCGGCATGAGCGCGACGACGCACTGGATCGCGACGGCGAGCGCGCAGGCCGTGCTCGAGCGGGGCGGCAACGCGTTCGACGCCGCGGTGGCGGGCGCGTTCGTGCTGCACATCGTCGAGCCGCACCTGAACGGTCCCGGCGGTGACATGGTCGGCGTCTTCGTGACCGCGGAGAAGCCGTCCGAGCCCACCATCCTGATGGGCCAGGGTCCCGCGCCGGCCGCCGCAACGGTCGAGCACTACGTCGGCGAGGGCCTCGAGCTCGTGCCGGGCGCGGGCGGTCTCGCCGCAGCCGTGCCCGGCGCCGTCGACGCCTGGCTTCTTCTGCTGCGCGACCACGGCACCTGGGAACTCGCCGACGTGCTGTCGTTCGCCATCGGGTACGCCCGCGACGGCCACCCCGTGCTCGAGCGGGTGGGCGCGACGATCGCCACGGTCTCGACGCTCTTCACGGAGCACTGGCCGACCTCCGCCGAGCAGTGGATGCCGGAGGGCAGGCCACCCGCCGGCGGCGACGTGATCCGCAACGAGGCGTACGCCCGCACCCTCGACCGGCTCGTGGCCGCAGGCGCGGCCGCCGGCACCCGCGAGGAGCGCATCGACGCCGCCCGCCTCGAGTGGCGCGAGGGCTTCGTCGCCGAGGCGATGGTCGAGTTCCTGAAGGCACCCCACCGGCACTCCTCGGGCACCGACCACGCGGGAGTGCTGAGCCGCGAGGACGTGGCGGGCTTCCAGGCGTCGTACGAGGCGGCGACCACGGCCACGTTCCGGGGTCGCACCATCGCCAAGAGCGGCGCGTGGGGCCAGGGCCCTGTACTGCTGCAGATGCTCACCATCCTCGACGGTTTCGACGACGAACGACTCGACCCGGCCACGGCCGTCGGCGCCCACACCATCCTCGAGGCCGAGAAGCTCGCGATGGCGGACCGCGACGCGTACTACGGCGACGCCGACGTGCCGCTCGACTACCTGCTCTCCTCGCAGTACGCGGCGACGCGCCGCGCGCTCATCACGGACGAGGCATCGCACGAGGTGCGGCCGGGCGCCGTCGAGGGCGTCCAGCCGTTCCGCCCGCCGCTGCGGGAGGAGTACCTGCCGCCCGTGCTCGCCGCGTCGGGTCAGGGGTTCGCCGGCGTCGGCGAGCCGACGGTCGACTCCACGGGCGACATGCGCGGGGACACCTGCCACATCGACGTTGTCGATCGCTGGGGCAACATGATCTCCGCCACGCCGTCCGGTGGCTGGCTGCAGTCGTCGCCGACGGTGCCCGAGCTCGGCTTCTGCCTGGGATCGCGCCTGCAGATGACCTGGCTCGAGCCCGGATCGGCGTCGACGCTCGCGCCGGGCAAGCGCCCGCGCACGACGCTCACCCCGACGCTCGTGCTCGAGGACGGCGAGCCGGTGGTCGCGCTCGGCTCCCCGGGCGGCGACCAGCAGGACCAGTGGCAGCTGCTCTACCTCCTGCGGACGATCGTCGGAGGCTACACACCGCAGGAGGCCATCGACGCCCCGTCGCTGCACACCACCTCCTTCCCCGGCTCGTTCTGGCCCCGCACCTGGACCCCCGGCGGCGCGGTCGTCGAGGACCGGCTGGGCGAGGACGTCCTCGCCGACCTCGAGCGGCGCGGACACCGCATCACGCGGGCGGGCGACTGGTCGCTCGGCCGGTTGTCCTCGGTGACGAGGAACCCCGAGAGCGGCGTGCTCGGCGCCGCGGCGAACCCGAGAGGCGGGCAGGGCTATGCAGCAGGACGATGAGCTGAAGCGGGAAGGTTCCGGCCGCGGGGCCGCCATCCCGGTCTCCGGTGGTGTCACCGGAGCGAGCCGCACGGGTTCCGCGGGCGCGGGACCGGACGTCGCCGGGGGGTCCGGCGCGGGACGCGACACGGCGGCGCCCCTGCTCTCGGTGCGCAATCTCGAGGTCACGTTCGGCGACGCCGCGGATCCGGTGCTGCACGACGTGAGCTTCGACATCCGTCCCGGCGAGCGTGTGGCGGTCGTCGGGCAGTCCGGCTCGGGGAAGTCGACCGTGATCGGCGCGATCCTGCGGCTCCTCCCGGGCGACGGGCACATCACCCGCGGCTCGATCCTGCTCGGGTCCGACGACCTCGCGGCCGCGAGCGAGAAGCACATGCGGGGCGTGCGGGGCAGCCGGATCGGTCTCGTACCTCAGGACCCGGCGTCCAATCTCAACCCCACCATGCGGGTCGGCGCCCAGATCGCGGACGCCCTCGCGGCGAGCGGCATGCGCGGCCGGGCGGAGATCGGGAAGCGGGTCCTCGGCCTGATGACCGAGGCCGGCATCCCGGAGGCGGAGCGACGGTCGAAGCAGTTCCCGCACGAGTTCTCCGGCGGCATGCGCCAGCGCGTGCTGATCGCCATCGCGCTCGCCCGCGAGCCCCAGCTGCTCGTCGCCGACGAGCCGACGTCGGCGCTGGACGTCACGGTGCAGCGGCAGATCCTCAACCATCTGCAGACGCTCGTCGACGCGCACGGCACCGCCCTGCTGTTCATCACGCACGACCTCGGCGTCGCCGCGGACCGCACGGACCGCATCATCGTCATGTACGAGGGGCGCATCGTCGAGGTCGGCACGCCGGCCGAGATCCTGCTGAGCCCGCAGCACGAGTACACGAAGCGGCTGGTGTCCGCCGCGCCGACGGTCGCGGCGACGGTGTCACCGCGCACCGGCGCGATCGCGACCATCCCGGAGGGCCGGGAGGCGAAGCCGGCCGCGATCCTGCAGGTGCGCGACCTGGTGAAGGAGTTCCCGCTCCGCGGGCACCGCGGGGCAACGCTCCGCGCCGTCGACGGCGTGAGCTTCGACATCGCCCGCGGCACGACCACGGCCATCGTCGGCGAGTCCGGGTCTGGCAAGACGACGGTCGCCCGCATCGTGCTCGGCCTCGAGTCGGCGACGTCCGGTGAGGCGCTGATCGACGGCGAGGGCATCACCGCGACCCGCGGTGCGCAGAGGCGTGCCCTGCGGCGGCGGGTGCAGCCGGTGTTCCAGGATCCGTACGGCTCCCTCGATCCGACCTACAGCATCGAGCGCCTCATCGATGAGCCGCTGCGCATCTTCCGCGTCGGCGACCGGCGCAGCAGGCAGGAGCGGGTCGCCGAGCTGCTCGACCAGGTCGCGCTGCCGAGGAGCGTCGCGCAGCGCCGGCCCAACGAGCTGTCCGGCGGTCAGCGGCAGCGGGTCGCGATCGCCCGGGCGCTCGCGCTGCACCCCGAGCTGCTCATCTGCGACGAGGCGGTGTCCGCGCTCGATGTGCTCGTGCAGGAGCAGATCCTCACCCTGCTGTCCGACCTCCAGGAGCGGCTCGGCATCAGCTACCTCTTCATCACCCACGACCTCGCGGTCGTGAAGCAGATCGCGCACAACGTGGTCGTGATGAAGAAGGGCTTCGTCGAGGAGAACGGCACGGTGGACGAGGTCTTCCTCACCCCGAAGGCCGAGTACACCCGCGAACTGCTCGGAGCCATCCCCGGTGCCATCTTCGCCCGCTAGTCGCGAGGCGGGCGCGACGGCGAGCGTCGTCGACCGGCTGCGACGCGACATCATCGCCGGCGCACTGCTGCCGGGAACGCGGATCACGGAGGTGTCGCTCGCGGAGAAGTACGGCGTCTCCCGCATACCGGTGCGCGAGAGCCTGCGAGCCCTCGCGGCCGAGGGTTTCGTGCTGTCCCGCCCGAACGCCGGGTCGCGCGTCGCCGCCATCCCGGTGGACGACGCGGACGACCTGTTCGCCGTGCGGGAGACTCTGGAGACGGCGACGGCTCGCCGGGCGGCCCAGCGCACGGCATCCATGGTCGCCGGCGGCCCCGTGCCCGGGGACTGGTGGGCGACGCGGCGCGCGCTTGCTGCCGTCCTCGACGAGGGCGACGCCGCCATCGACGCCGACGACCTCGACGCCCTGCCGGGGCTCAACGACCGCTTCCACGCCGGGGTCGCCGAGCTGAGCGGCAGCGCGACGCTGGTCGGGCTGCTGCGTCAGCTGTCGCGGAAGATCGACTGGCTCTACGCCGCGGATCCACCCTCCCGCGGCACGCGTCTCTGGCCCGAGCACCGCGTCATCCTCGCGGCGATCGACGCGGGTGACGACACCCGGTCCGCGGAGCTGATGGGCTGGCACGTGCGCCAGTCCCGCATCGGCTACTTCAGCCGCTACGGCTCACGCGCGGTGAGTGCCGACGCCTGAGGATCCCCGGCGCCCGCGGTACGGCGCGGCGTCAGGATCGGACCCGCGCGCGACGCGGCGCGCGGCTCACGTGGTCCCCCGCGTCCGCTGACAGTCGCAGGGCGCTCACGAGGCTCACGACGAGCAGCACCGCGAGCACGAGGAACGTGCCGTGGTACGCGAACAGCGGGTCGCCCGCCGCTCCCCCCGGAGCCACCAGGAACCGGAGCGAGGTCGCGGCGACGGCGATGCCGACCGCGGCGGACAGCTCGGACAGCGTCGCCGAAAGCGTGTTCGCGCTGGTGAGGTCGCCGGTCGGCACGTCCGCGAACTGGATGGAGTTGTACGCGCTGAAGCCGATGGACCGGGCGGCGCCGCTCGCGTAGGCGAGCGCCCACACGAGCACGACGGGCAGGGCGGGCCCCAGCAGCCCGAAGAGCAGGAGCGCCACGATGCTGCCGGACACGGCGCCGACGAGCACGGCGCGGAAGCCGAACCGCCGCATGAGCGGCGTGGTGATGGGCTTGACCGTGACGTTGCCGAGGAAGAGGGCGGTGACCGCGACACCCGCCTCGAGCGGCGACCAGCCGAAGCCGTCCTGGAAGAGCAGGGGCAGCACGAACGGCACGGCGCTGATCACGAGGCGGAAGACGAATCCGCCCGAGTTCGTGACGCGGAACGTCGGCACGCGGAAGATGCGGAGGTCGAGAAGCGGGTCCGGCCGGCGCAGCAGCCAGGTCACGGCACCGGCACCGAACAGCACCCCGGCCGCGGCGAGCGGAACGGTGAGCGCGGGGTCGCCGGAGTGCGCGAGCTCCAGGGCGACGAGCAGCAGGAGCACGGTGCCGGTGCACAGGGCGAGTCCGGTGACGTCGAGCCGCCTGGCCGCCGGCGCGTCGACGTCGCGCACGAGGAGGAGGGCGGAGGCGAGGATGACGAGACCGATGGGCAGGTTCACGAGGAAGATGGACTGCCACCCCGCGACCGTGGTGAGGAAGCCGCCGATCACCGGCGCGATGACGGGCGCGAGCAGCGCCGGCCAGGTCAGCACGGCGATCGCCCGCACGAGCGCCGACTTGTCGGTGTTGCGCAGCACGACGAGGCGGCCCACCGGCACCATCATGCCGCCGGCGAGGCCCTGCAGCACGCGCGCGAGGGTCAGGCCGACGAGGTCGCCGCTCAGCGCGCACAGCAGGGACGCGAGCGTGAACACCGCGACGGAGGAGCAGAACACCGTGCGCGCGCCGAGTCGGGACGCGAGCCAGCCGCCCAGCGGGATCGAGCAGGCCACCGAGATGAGGTAGGCGGTCATCACGACGTTCACGTCGGCCGACTGCACGCCGAAGTCGGCGGCGATGCGCGGCGCCGCCGTGACGAGGATCGTCCCGTCCAGGAGCTCCATGAAGAGCGCCGCGGCGACGAGCACCGCCGTCGATCTGGCTCGGGTGTCGTCCCTCACGCCCGGTCGCCTCGCCACACTGCTGTCACTCGGGACAGGTTACCGCTCCCGCGGCGGCCGCGACCGCGGCACGACCTTCGCGGCCGGCGCGCCTTGACCGCGCTCGGCCGCCCTCCCGTCAGGAGAGGACGTCCTTCGTCAGGAACCGTCCGTAGGCGAGCGCGCCGAAGACGAGCACGTACCCGGCCTGGACGAGGGCGTTCTCGCCGAAGCCTGCCCAGGACACCGGCTGTCGCAGCAGATCGATGAAGCCGAGCCAGTGGTGCGTGAAGAGCCACGGGTGCAGCCACTCCAGTTGCGGAAGGGAGTCGAGGACCTGGGCCGTGATTGACAGCACGACGGCGGCGGCCATCGCGCCGACCGGCACGTCGGTGAGCGTCGAGATGAAGAGCCCGATCGCGGCGAAGCCGAGCAGGGACACGGTCACGTACGCCCCGACGAGCGCGAGGCGGCCGAGCGCCGCGACCGGGCTGATCGCGTCGCCCGAGAGCAGCGTCACGGGACCGATCGGGAAGAGCAGGGCGCCGATCAGCACGCCGGCGAGCGCGCTCACGAACACGGCGGCGAGGCAGAACGCGGCCGTGGCCGCGTACTTCACGAGCAGCACCCGCGTGCGCCCGGCCGGAGCGATCAGGAGGTAGCGCAGCGTGCCCTGACTCGCCTCCCCCGCGATCGCGTCGCCGGACACGACGCCGACGGTGAGGGGCAGGAACAGGGGGATCGAGAGCGTGAGGCCCGCGATGGCGACGAACAGTCCGTTGGACGCGACGCGGTCGAGGAACACCGGTCCGCGCCCGCTCGGCGGACCGGAAGACACCCGCACGGCGACCGCCACGAGCACCGGCACGGCGGCGAGCGCGAGCAGCATGGCCCAGGTGCGCCGCCTGCGGAACTGCAGCGCCAGCTCGGAGGCGAGGAGCGCACCGGTGATCGGTCTACCTTGCAACGTCGAACCCCTCTCCGGTGAGAGCCACGAAGCGGTCCTCGAGGCTCTGCTCCACGACGCCGAAGCCCCGCACGCGCACACCCGCCGTCACCAGCGCGGCGACCACCCGCTCGGGCTCGAGGCCGCTGGGCAGGGTTGCCGTCAGCTCGTCGTCGAGCGCGGGCAGCATGGCGAGGCCGAGCCCCGTGAGCACGGCGGTCGCGGCCGTCGCATCCGGGGTGCGCAGCGTCACGGCGGCCGCCCCAGCGGTACGGAGCTCGTCGAGGGGCGCCTGGGCGACCAGGCGGCCCGCGCTCATGATGGCCGCGTGGGTGCAGACCTGCTCGATCTCGGCCAGCAGATGGCTCGACACGAACACCGTCACCCCGTCTGCGGCGAGGGAGCGGACGAGCGAGCGCACCTCGCGGGTTCCCTGCGGGTCGAGGCCGTTCGTGGGCTCGTCGAGCACGAGCAGCTCCGGCGGCACGAGCAGCGCGGCCGCGATGCCGAGTCGCTGCTTCATGCCGAGCGAGTACGCGTGCACGCGCTTCCGGGCGGCGGCGGCGAGGCCGACCCGCTCCAGTGCGTGCGCCACGCGTCTCTCGCGCGTGGCGGATCGGCCGAGCGGGTTGGCGGCGTCGAACCGGCGCAGGTTCGCTTCCCCCGAGAGGTACGGATAGAAGGCGGGGCCCTCGACGAGCGCGCCGACGCGCGGCAGCGTCTCCGACAGTCCGGCGGGCAGCGGACGGCCGAGCAGGGTCACCGACCCCCGCGTCGGCGCGGCCAGGCCGAGGAGGATTCGGATGGTCGTCGTCTTGCCCGACCCGTTCGGGCCGAGGAAGCCGAAGACCGACCCGCGGGGAACCGAGAGGTCGACGGAGTCGACCGCGACTTGGCGCCCGAAGGTCTTCGTCAGGCCGCGCGTCTCGATGGCGAGCGTGTCGGTGGCCGGGGCGTGGCTCACGACGCCCGGCTCACCGTCCCGCGGCGGCCGCCTGCAGCCGCTCGACCGGCACGGATCCGGCGAGCGCCCGGCCGTCGTCCGTCAGCAGCACCGAGAACAGTGCCGTCTGCACCGCGCGTCCGCCGTCGACCTGCGTCGTGGCCTCGAGCAGGAGCGGTGACGTCGACGCCTCGGCCGGCACCGATCCCGCGGGCAGCGCGACGACCGTGGACCAGCCGGAGCCGAGCACCGCCGGCCGCGCGTCCGTGGCGGCGTCGCCGTCGTCGTGCCCGGTCTCGGCTCGGCTCGCGTGGTCGGGCAGCGTCCTGTCCGTTACCTCGGCCCCCGCGGGCGGCGCGAACATGAAGAGATCGGCTGCCGGGGTGTCGAGCGAGAGATCGGTGAACGCCACGCTGAGGGCCGGGGACGACTCGCCGCGGGCCGTCACGGTGGCCCGGAGCGGCATGCCGTTCGCCGCGTCGACCGCGATCGCGACGGACCCGACGAGCGTGTCATTCGTGCGCGGGCTGAGCACGAGGTCGTACGCCGATCGACCCGCCACCCGGACGTTGTCCCGTGTGGTCACCGCCGTGCTGGGCTCGATCGCGGCCAGCGCGCGCGCTGCAAGCTCCGCCGGCGTCAGCGTCGACGCCGCGTCGAGCCCCCGCATGCGGTCGGCCCGCGCCGACGCATCCGCCGGGACGGTCAGCCGCGTCGCCTCGTTCTCGCGGAAGTCGTACGCCCAGACCTGGCCGCCGTTCCGGACGAGCTGCCGCTCGCCCATGTCGTCGAGCACCTGAAGACGCAGCCGCTCAGGGCCGTCGGCGAACACCCGCGCCGTGTGATCGGCGGTCAGAACCTCGAGGCTGCCGCCGAGCGCCGACTCCTGGCCGGAGCCCTGCCCCGACAGCGACGGGAGGGAGGGCAGACCGAGGTCCGAGGTCTGCTCCACCGTTCCCGAGAACGCGTCGACCTCGCTCTCGGCGAGCAGCGTCAGCACCTCCTGCGGGGTGCGCTCGGGCAGGGGCACGTCGGCGCCGGCACGCAGCGGCAGGACGATCACCCCGCCCACCACGACGACCGGTATCACGGCGGCCGGTATCCAGCGGATCCATCGTCGCGTCATGCCGCACCGCCCGTCCATCGCATAGGTATCGGCCACGATACGCCGCCCTCCTGCACGCCACCAGGGTGTGCAAGGCCCGTGGGGAACGACGCTCCGCGGGAGCGCGTAGCGTTGACTGCACAACCGATGCCGGGACGGAACGCGCGCCCCGGCATCTCCCCTGTTCCGGAGGCATTCATCATGACCAGCACCGTTCCCGCACTCGTCACCTCGGCCGCACGCGCGCCGTTCGAGGCCTCCACCATCGACGTGCGCGAGGTCGGCACCGCCGACGTGCAGATCGACGTCGCCTACGCCGGCATCTGCCACTCCGACATTCATCAGGTACGCGAGGAGTGGGGGCCCGCCATCTTCCCGATGGTCCCCGGGCACGAGATCGCGGGCATCGTGTCGGCCGTCGGCGACGGCGTCACCCGCTACGCGGTGGGCGACCGGGTGGGCGTCGGCTGCTTCGTGGACTCCTGCCGCGAGTGCGAGAACTGCCTCGACGGCGAGGAGCAGTCCTGCCTGAAGGGCAACGTGCCCACCTACAACGGCAGGCAGTACAGCGGCGAGCCCACCTACGGCGGCTACAGCCGGCGCGTCGTCGTCGACGAGAACTACGTGCTCCGCATCCCGGAGGGCATCCCGCTCGACGCCGCCGCTCCCCTGCTCTGCGCGGGCATCACCACCTACTCACCGCTGAAGCACTGGGGGGCCGGCCCCGGCAGCCGGGTCGCCGTCGTCGGCATGGGCGGGCTCGGCCACATGGGCGTGCAGATCGCGCACGCGCTCGGTGCTCACGTCACGGTGCTCAGCCAGACGCTGTCCAAGCGGGACGACGGCATGCGGCTCGGCGCCGACGACTACCACGCGACCAGCGACCCCGACACGTTCGCCTCCCTGCGCGGGTCGTTCGACTTGATCATCAACACGGTGTCCGCGGACATCGACGTCGACGCCTACCTCGGCACCCTGCGCCGCGACGGCGCCCTGGTCTTCGTCGGCCTCCCCGAGGACGCGCAGACGTTCAACGCCGGGTCGGTCATCGGGGGCCGCAAGAGCATCGCCGGGTCGAACATCGGCGGCATCCGCGAGACCCAGGAGATGCTGGACTTCTGCGCCGAGCACGGCATCGCCGCGGAGATCGAGCTCATCGATGCATCGCAGGTGAACGAGGCGTACGACCGGGTCGTCCGAAGCGACGTGCGGTACCGGTTCGTCATCGACACGGCGACGATCCCGGCATAGGCCGCGGGCGCGCACCGGCCGCCCCGTGCACCGCTCAGGCGCTGCGCGGGGCGGCGGTCGTCCGTCGGACGACCAGGCTGGTGGGCACGGTGACCGCGCGGGCGGTGTCCGGATCCTGGTCGAGGAGGCCGAGCACCATCCGACCGGCGACGGTGCCCTGCTCGCGGACACCCTGATGCACGGTGGTGAGGTCGGCGAGAGCGGCCTGCGGGTGGTCGTCGATGCCGACGACGGACACGTCCTCCGGAACGCGCAGGCCCGCACGCCGCAGGGTGCGCAGCGCGCCGAGGGCGACGTCGTCGGAGTGCGCGTACACGGCGGTCGGCGGCGGGCCGGCGCGAAGAAGGTCCGCCATCGCCGCCGCGCCCTCCTCACCGCCCCAGTCCACCGTGCGCACGAGAGCGGGGTCCACCGCGATCCCCGCGGCGGCCAGTGCCTCTCGGTAGGCGAGCGAGCGCTGGTTGATCGCGGGCCAGCCGCGAGCGAGCGGCGACTCCGCCCCGATCATCGCGATGCGGCGGTGACCGAGCGCGAGCAGGTGATCCATCGCCGACCTGCCGGCGGCGCGATCGTCGATGCAGACGTACGGGTACCCCGTGCTCTGCCCGCCTGCCGCGACGATGCCGACCCCGAGCACCTCCAGTCGCAGCCGCTCCTCATCCGTGACGGGGAACGCGACGACCACGACCGCGTCCACCTTCCGCCGGGCAGGCAGCCGCTCGAAGAAATGCCTCCGGTGGTCGAGGGTGTCCGCGTTGTAGAGCAACACGTCGAGCGGCGCGGGCCGCGGTCGCTTCCCCTTCTCCACACCGTCTCGAGGCGAGCACTTCCCCACAGTTTGTCCTGGTCATCGGCGGATTGTCGGTGGATGCTGCGACCATGAACGCATGCAGAACCCGACCCTCATCGACCTCGCGGACGCGGTGCCCACCGCGCTGCCGGTCGGATCGGTGGACGGGCTCAGTGACGCGGACCTCCTCGCCGCCGCCCACGATGTTGAGGCACTCGGCCGTCGGGTGGATGCGCTCCGGGTGGCCGTCGCGGGGTCGATAGCGGCCCGCTCCCGCACGGAGGACGGCCCAGCCGGGCTCGCCGCACGGAAGGGGTGCCGCTCCGCGAACGAGCTCCTGCAGCGCCTCACCCAGGTCTCGGCCTCCACCGGCGCCTCACGCATCTGCCTCGCCTCCCTGACCCGGCCGGGCGTTGCGCTGTCCGGCGCGCCCATGCCAGCACTGTTCGACCGCGTGCGTGCCGCGCTCGAAGCCGGAACCCTTGGAATCGACGCCGCCATCGCTGTCACGAGGAACCTGGCCCCGATCGCGGACCGGGTCCACCCAGACGCCCTCGACGCCGCCGAGGCCGAGCTGGTCGCCGCGGCGACGGGCATGTCGCCCGACAGCAGCGTGCCTGCGTCGGCGGACGAGATCCGCATCCAGGCGTCCGTGTGGCGGGCGACCCTCGATCCGGACGGACTCGAGCCGGACGAGGGCAAGGCCATGGCCAAGCGCGGGTTCCGCCTCGGACTGGAACGCAACGGACTGGTGCCCGTCACCGGTGGGTTGCTGCCGGAGGCGGCGGGGCGGGTGAAGCGGCTCTTCGACGCCTATCTCACCCCGACGACGGCACCGGCGTTCCTGACCGAGGAGGAGCTCGCGGACAAGAACGTGACGAGGGATCCGAGGACGGCGGATCAGCAGCGGCACGACATCCTGATCGGTGTCCTGGACGCCATGGCACGCAGCGGTGACACGCCCACCATCGGCGGAGCCGCACCCACCGTGCTCGTGACGGTGCGGGCTGAGGACCTCGTGTCCGGCGGCGCGGGGTACGCGGACGGTGTCGAGTCGCCCCTGTCACCGACCACCGTGCGTCAGCTCGTCTGCACCGGTGGGGTGCAGAAGGTCGTGCTCGGGAAGAACGGCAGGATCGTGAAGCTGGGGTCGGCGGAGCGGTACTTCACCACACCCCAACGCCGAGCCATCACCGCACGGGACGGCGGGTGCCTGATCCCCGGGTGCTCGATCCCGGCCGGGTGGTGCGAAATCCACCACGTCATCCCGGCTGCGCAGGGTGGGCCGACGCATCCGGACAACGGGGTGCTGCTGTGCTGGTTCCACCACCGCACCATCGACACCTCCGGCTGGGCGATCCGCATGCGCCACGGGGCACCCGAGGTGCAGGCACCACCCTGGCTCGACCACTCCCGACGATGGCGACCGGCCACCAAGAGCTGAACCAGCGCAGCCGCACGAATAGCCGCACGACACGGCACCTGAGCCGCGCGGGACCCACCGGCGCTCTCCGGTGCTCTCCGGCGCTGTCCGGCGTCGCCTCGGTCGGCTCAGGGAGCGCGTGGCTCCGCCGGTGTAGGTTCGGTCCACATGGCAGCTGGGTGGCGCGGAAAGCGCAGAACCGTGTGGACGGTCGTTCTGGCGGTCCTGGTCGTGATCGGGCTCGCCATCGGCGTCGGTGCGGCCATCGTCGCCGCGTGGAACGACGGGCAGTCGACCGCTGCAGGCCCCGAGGCGGGCGCCTCGCCGACCCCCGGAGACACCGCCGATGGGTCCCCGGAAACGGGTGGCACCGACGGTGGCTCCGACACCGGAGGCGACCCGGACGACGGTGCCGACGGCATCGCCTATGTCGCGCTCGGCGACTCCTACGCCGCCGGTCAGGGAGCCGGCGACTACAGCGATGGTCGCTGCCTGCGCAGCGCGGCCGGGTACCCGGCACTGCTCGACGCCGACCCCGGCATCCGGCTCGCCGGGAACCTCAGCTGCAGCGGCGACACCACCGACGACCTCCTCGCCGGCCAGCTCGGTGCCCTCGGCGACGACACGCGGCTCGTGACCGTTACCATCGGCGGCAACGACCTCGGCGCCATCCAGGTCGCCGCCGCCTGCTCGACCGACGAGGCTTCCGCAGAGTGCCAGTCCCGCTTGGCGGCCGCGGAGGCCACGCTCGCCCCGGGCGGCGCGCTCCAGGAGCGACTGAACGAGACGTTCGCCCGCATCCGCGCCGCGGCGCCCGATGCCCGCATCGTGGCCACCGGCTACCCGAACCTGTTCGAGGAGTCGGCGGCCGGAGCCGCCGGGGACGCCACCCTGATCGCGAGCCTGACGGCGGCCACGGCCGCGCTCAACGCGAACATCCGATCCGCGGTAGACGCCCAGGCGGGCGCCGGGGCCGACATCGTCTTCGCGGAGGTCGTCGACGCGTTCGCCGGCCACGGCGTCGGATCCACCGACCCGTGGATCCTGTCCACCGGCCCCGATCTGTTCCACCCCACCGCCGCCGGTTACGCCGCGTACGCCGATGTCATCCGGGCGGCACTCGACTGCGACGCCGCACCCGCCGCGTCCACCGGTGGCCGAACGGGCGACGCCGGCGTCTGCCTCTGACGCTGCACGGCCACGGCCACGCTGCGCACGCCACACACGACAAAGGCCCCGTCCGAAGACGGGGCCTTTGGTGGTGCCGTGGTGCTGTGAAGCTGTGGAACTACTCGCCGAGACCGGCGCGGTCCACCTTGCGGTGGAAGCGCATGCCGGCCAGGCCGCCCAGCAGGGCGCCGGCCAGAGCGACGGCCACGAGGACGATCGCCGTGATGATGCTGCCCGCGGTGAGGTCGCCCTCGTTGATCGGGATGCGGGGGAAGCTGTTCAGGTTGGCGAGGATGTTCAGGTTGCTCCCCGCGATGACGCCGACGATGGCGAAGACGATCGCGATCACGATCGCCCAGATCCAGACGGCGAGACCCTGACGGAGGCCGTTGAAGCGGGCCATGCGACCCGCGACGTATCCACCGCAGTAGTAGGCGACGAACATGATGACCGCGAGCACGATTGCGCTCACGATGCCCACCGTCGCGGCGTTCTCCGAGGCGCCCTCGGCCACCGCGTCCTGATCGACGTTGGAGCCGAGACCCACGGCGGCACCGAGGCCGGCGAGCAGTGCCGTCAGGATGACGGCCATTCCGGTCGCGGTGAGCCAGCCGAAGAAGGCGGAACCGAACTTGATGCCGCCGAACTGGTCTTTCTCACGCTCGAGCACCGCGTGGCGGTCGCTCGCGCTGACGGTGGTGTCGGTCGTCGCTGCGTCGTCTCGGCCGATGGGTCGTGCTACCGACTCGCCGGAGCGGTCGTTGTTGGACAAATTGGACATGGCTGTGCCTTCCGTGTTCATGGTGACCCCACTTGGCGGGAGTGCGTTACCCAGCCAACACAGGACGCGCGCCCCCGGTAAGGGGCTTGCAATCCTGGGAGATCGGGGGGAGAGTACGTCGTTCCCGAGGCGTCCTCAGTTTGCGGTGACGAAGTCGATGAGCTCCTCGACGCGTCCGAGCAACTCCGGTTCGAGGTCCGCGTAGCTGTTCACGCGACCCAGAATCCGCTTCCACGCGCGGGCTATGTCGGCCTGGGAATCATGCGGCCAGCCCAGGGCGTCGCAGATGCCGTGCTTCCATTCGATCGAGCGGGGCACGATCGGCCACTGCGCCAGCCCCAGGCGCTGCGGCTTGACCGCCTGCCACACGTCCACGTAGGGATGGCCCACCACGAGCACGTCGGCACCATGCCTACCGCGGCGTACCGCGTCGGCGATGCGGCTCTCCTTCGACCCGGGCACGAGATGGTCGACGAGCACGCCGACCCGGCGGCCGGGCCCGGGCGAGAAGTCCTGAACGAGCGCGGCCAGGTCGTCGACGCCTTCGAGGTACTCGACCACGACGCCCTCGATCCGCAGGTCGTCGCCCCACACCTTCTCCACGAGCTCCGCGTCGTGCCTGCCCTCGACGAAGATGCGGCTCGCTCGGGCGACTCTGGCCTTCACGTCCTTCACGGCGACGGACCCCGATGCGGTGCGCCCGGGTGCGAGGCCGCCGGGGCCGGCGGCGGGCGTGCGCGCCGGGACGACGAGTTCCACGGACCCGCCGTCGATCAGGAACCCTTTGCCGAGCGGGAACGCGCGCACCGCGCCGTGCCGGTCCTCCAGGTGCACGAGGCGGCCCTCGACGCGCACCACGGCGCCGCAGAATCCGGATGCCACCTCCTCCACCACCAGGTCGCGCCGCGCCTCGTGCCTGGGCACGGGCACGGCACCCCGCTTCCGCCAGTCCGTGGCGAGCACGTCGGATCCGTACCGGTCGTCGTTCATCGGCATCGACCGTACCGGTGGCAGGACCGCTCGGGTCGCAGGCTCGCGGGGGGACGGGTCCGCGACGGGACGGAACCCGAGCGGCGTGTCCTGCGGCGACCCGAATGCGGGCGAGCGATCCGGAAGAAGATGGGCGGGTCAACGGGCTCGGAGCAAAGGGTCATTCGCCGTCCAGGTCGCCGCCGCCGACGTCGGAGATGGAGAACAGCACCCGCGGGTCCTGCAGCACTGCCGGATACGGCACGGCCGAGCGCGCGAGCTCGGCGGCGTCGAACGACACCGCTCGGGCCAGATGCGGCCGGCCGCCCTCGTCCGTGCCGCTCCGCGGCGCGCCCAGCAGCACGCCCGTCGGCAAGGTCTGCCCGGCTCCTGCAAGCACGGCGAAACGGTCGCCCGGCCGCATCGCCTCGGCGAATTCGTCGAGCTGCCTTCGCCACTTCGGGGGCACGCGGCCGCTCGGGTTGACCGCGGGGATGCTGACGACACCCTCGGCGCGCCACCGGTCGAGCTCGTCCTCGTCCCGCACCCGCAGGATCCAGAGCGGCCGCGCGTCGGAGGGCGGCGGCGGCGGCTGAACGCCGGGGTCGGCGCCGGGCCAGAGGTACGGGAGGTCGTCGGGTTCGCCCGGGAAGTGGGGCGCGTACAGCTCCGGCGCCTTGCGGATCAGGTTCGAGCGGTGGCTGAGGTGCAGCTCCTCGTTGCCGAGCCAGGACGGCACGAGCCCCGCGTCCGTGAGGTCGGCCTGCGTCATGGTGCCCACCTCGGGCGCGAACTCGAGCATCTGCGGCGCGGTCGAGTCCGCGTGCCCGCGCTCGGCCCAGACGGAAACCATGTCGAGGCCGTACCTCGTGAGCGCCGGCACGTAGCCGCGCCACATGTCGACCACGGGGTGGGTCTGCCAGCCGTAGCTGGGCAGCACGAGCGCGCGCAGGATCTGCAGCGTCTCGACGCGCTGCTTGCCGAGCCGCGGCGCGTCGAGCACGCGGGCGCTCTGCACGAAGTCCTCGTAGGGCAGGAACGTCTGCATGACTCCACCTTTCCAGAGCGAGCGCGCCGGTGCGAAGGCGGCGAGGCACGGGCGAGCCGCACCGCGCCGGGTCAGCTGCGCATCCACCGCCGGAGGAGGTCGATGCGCGCCTGGAGCTGCGTCACGCTCGCCTGGGCGACCGCCGGGCCGCCGCAGGCGCGGCGCAGCTCCGCATGGACCATGCCGTGCGCCTCGCCGGAGAGCTTCGCGCGCATGCCGACGAGGCTGTTCAGCAGCGCGCGCTGCTCCTTGAGCGTGCGGTACAGCGGCACGTTCCTCGGCTCGTCGCCCGGCGAGTCCGACGCGGCCTTCCTGTCACGGTCGGACGCCCGCCGCTGCTGCCTGGCGTGCCGTTGCTTCAGGAGCTCGCTCACCTGCTCCGGCTCCAGGATGCCGGGCAGACCGATGAAGTCCTCCTCCTCGAGGCTGCCCACCTCCGCCATGGAGCCGAACTCCGTGCCGCCGAACAGCACATGGTCGAACGTCGCATTCGAGCCCATCGGCTCGAAGGCGAACTCGCTGACGAGCGAGTCCGACGCCTTGTCATCGCGGTTCGCCTCGGCCACCATGGCGTCCTCGGGCGCGAACAGCCCGTCCTCGCCGCTGCTCTCACGATCGAGGGCGTGATCGCGCTCGCGCTCCAGCTCGTTCGCGAGCACGAGCAGGTTGGGCACGCTGGGCAGGAAGATCGAGGCCGTCTCGCCCCGTCGCCGTGCGCGGACGAAGCGACCGATGGCCTGGGCGAAGAAGAGCGGCGTCGAGGCGCTCGTCGCGTACACGCCGACGGCGAGGCGCGGAACGTCGACGCCCTCGGACACCATGCGCACGGCGACCATCCACCGGCTGCTGCTCTCCGAGAACCGGTCGATGCGGTCGCTCGCGGCCTTGTCGTCGGACAGCACAAGCGTGACGGGTGCCCCGGTGATGCCCTGGAGGATCGCCGCGTAGGCACGGGCCGTCGTGTGGTCCGTGGCGATGACGAGTCCCCCGGCGTCCGGAACCGAGTGCCGCACCTCGGTGAGCCGCCGATCGGCCGCGGCGAGCACCTGCGGGATCCACTCGCCCTCCGGGTCGAGGGCGGTGCGCCACGCCTGCGAGGTGATGTCCTTGGTGTTGCCCTCCGCGAGCTGGGCCTCCATCTCGTCGCCCATCTTGTTCCGCCAGCGCATGTTGCCCGCGTAGGCGAGGAAGAGCACGGGGCGCACGACGCCGTCCTTCAGGGCACGGCCGTAGCCGTAGTCGAAGTCGGTCTGCGACACCCGCACCCCGCGATGGTCCCGCAGGTACGACACGAACGGGATGGGTGCGGTGTCGGAGCGGAACGGCGTCCCGGTGAGCGACAGGCGACGGGTCGCCTTCTCGAAGGCCTCCCGGATGGCGTCGCCCCAGCTGAGCGCATCGCCTCCGTGGTGCACCTCGTCGAGGATCACGAGCGTGCGGCCGGACTCGGTGAGCGTGCGGTGCAGCCCCGGCTTGACCGCGATCTGCGCGTAGGTGACGGCGACGCCGTGATAGTGCCGCGCCTGCCAGCCGTCCGCGTTGCTGAAGCGGGGGTCGAGCCGGATGCCGACGCGCGCCGCCGCGTCCGCCCACTGACGCTTCAGGTGGTCGGTGGGGGCCACGACCGTTATGCGGTCGATGGAGCGTCGCGCGAGCAGTTCGGACGCCAGGCGGAGGGCGAAGGTCGTCTTGCCCGCACCGGGCGTGGCCGCCGCGAGGAAGTCGCGCGGCTCGCGCTGGAAGTATGCGGTGAGCGCTTCCTCCTGCCAGGCCCGGAGCTTGCTCCCGGTGCCCCAGGCCGCTCGCTCGGGGAACGCCGGAGAGAGATGCTCGGCGGCGCGAGTGCCCAGATGCTCACTGCCCGCCCGGTCTGGCGAAGGGTCGAACGAGGGCAGGCTCACTCGACTAAACGATACCGTCTTCCTCGAGCGACGTTCCTCGCGACGCCCCAGGAAGAAATGACGCCGGGCCGCCGTTGACCCCACAGACACTGCACGGACGGGAGAATCGCGTGACCTACGACTGGCTCGAACTGCACCGCCGATCGCACGAGGAGTTCGGGCGCCGCCTCGCCGCCGTGACCGACTGGTCGGCTCCGACGCCGGACGCCGACTGGGACACGCGCGCCCTCGTGCGACACGTCGTCACGGAGCAGCAGCTCGTTCCGCACCTGCTTTCGGGGCTTCCGCTCGAGGAGGCGCAGCGGGCGGTCGCGCCCCTGGACGACGACGATCTGCGCGCGGAGTGGGAGCGCTACTCCCCCGCCGCCCTCGCCGCCTGGGACGAGGCGCCGGAGTCCGGCCGCGTGCGGTTGGAGGGCGACACGCTGACGCTCGGCGACTACCTGCAGGAGCAGGTCTCCGACATCGCGATCCACGCGTGGGATCTCGCCCGCGCGACCGGGACCGACGAGGCCCTGCACCCCGAGCTCGTCGAGGCGGCGTGGACGATATTCGAGCCGCAGCGGGCGACGCTCGAGGCGAGCGGCCTGTACGCGTCAGCCGTGCCGGTGCCGGAGGACGCGCCGCTGCAGGTGCGGCTGCTCGCCCTCACGGGGCGGAACGCCTCGGCCTGACGCCCCGGTCCCTGATGCCCCGGTCCCTGACGCCCCGGTCCCTGAC